>JAAEAP010266601.1_pt1 | contig 14247 bp, 31 predicted proteins | sample 7277901 | NCBI WGS metagenome assembly JAAEAP01 (sample SAMN13876987, study PRJNA601929) | soil metagenome | isolation source: soil | host: Panicum virgatum | place: USA: Fermi National Accelerator Laboratory | collected 2010-11-19 | reverse complement strand
GGCACAACCGTTCCGCCGAGATCCTTATGGCTGTCACGCACGCGCTCATCTCGGCTATCGAGCCATTCCTTGTATTCCACGCCGGCCTGCGCCATGCCTTCCAATGAGCCGGCGTTGCTGGCGGAGATAATTTCCGTGCGCGCAATGCGCTCGGCGCGGCCTTCGGCGGCGAACTGGTAGGTGTCCTCAATGCGCGCCGTGATTTCTTTGATAGTTTCCGACGCATCGAACCCCTCCGCCACGGCATTTTGGACGCTGTCGATGACGGCGTCCGAGAGCTGTTCTTTGGTATAGGCGGTCACTTCCTTGGCGAGCTTGATCTGTTTACCCTCAATCCAGTACAGCGACTTCGGGTCTTTGAGATTGAAATCGAAATTCGGGGTGGCGCGCTTGCCGGCGGACACCGCGAAGTCGTAATACGTCCCGCTGATAAAGCGGTCGGCGGTTTTGCGCATGCGGTCCTGTTCCTTGGCGGCGTTGAAAATCATGTCAATGTCGATGGCTGGCTTGCCGTCCGCCTTGCCCACATGCTGATGAATAAGCCGGCCAGCGTTTTCCTCAAAGGCTTTGATGACGCGCGCTTTTTGCTGGCGGAAGAAGGAGCGCAGGGCCATCGCCATGTCCGTTTCGCGGCCTGTAATTTTCTGGTCAAAGGCTTTCCATTCGGCGTCCTTCATGGCACTGTTGGAGGGCTGGGTGTCTTTTGGGGCTGGCAGCTCACGGATGATGGTCTTACCGCCAGGCGTGGCCGGCGCGTTGCCGGTATTGCTGCTGCCCACGGCGGTGGTGGGGCCGGCGGCTTTTGGGACGTCACCGCCATCGACCGGCTGAAAGGGCAGGTCGAAGGCTTCAATAATAGCGTTCACAGGAATGCCGATGTTGTAGTAGTTGACAGCAGTCTGGGAACGCTGAAATTCGTCGATGCGCAGAGCTTCCACGGGGGACGTGTCGGCTTCAAAGATGGTGAGCGGGTCAAAGGAAATTTGCTGAATGCGCATGGTGATGATGGCATCGATGGCGCGCTTCTTCGGCATGATGGTATGCTTCCAGAAAATCGCCGTCTGCTCTTTGGTGTTGGCGTAATTGGCGTATTCCAATATGCCGACCATGGCCGGCGGAACACCGAAGGAAGCCAGCACTTCCTCGCGCGCCAGTTTCTGGCTCTCCACAAAATCAACGTCCTTCGGGGTGCGGTTTGTCTCTTTGTATTTGAGTCCGCCTTCCAGAATGGCGGTCTTGCCGCGCTTGTCCACGCCACGGTGCATGGCGTTCCATTGACTGATGACGCGCTTGCGGACGTCATCGGCCAGCACGGTATCGGTTTCAAACACCGCATCCGGCCTGGCGGCGTTGGCGAAGAAATGTTTGTTCCAGGTCTTGGCGTGCAGGTCCGCCATCACGGAGAGCTTGGCGGCGGCCAGCGACCCCTGGCCGTACACAAATGAAAGCGGGTTGGAGTATTGCAGATGGATAATTTCGTCGTAGTTATAGCGGACCTCTTTGCCGTTCACGAAAAACAGGTAGTGGTCAATCAGCTTTTCTTTGGAGGACACCGCCCGCACCTGGCCGGATGGCAGCGGCCAGATTTCCTGCACGTCATTTGAATTCTTGTTGCGCTCCAAGGCCCAATAGGCGTTTCCCGAAAGTTCCAGGTCCAGCGCGGTAAATTCTCGGAGCGTGTAGCCGCTCATGTAGGCGTTTGGCCGGCGGAACAGGGGCAGCCAGGGATGCTGGTCGTATTCTTCCCATTTGCCGTCTCCGTTCTGGCGGTAGCCTTTATATTCCAGCTGCGCGTAATTGCTGGCGATAGCCCAGGCCGCCGCGTATACCCAGATGTGCGCGCCGTAGGCTTCGGTCAACTCGGAGAATTCATCGGTTTGCGGGATACCGTCTTGGAAGGTGACGTTCGGGTCCAGCGGCTGGCTGCGCAGCTCTTTGCGCCTGGATGTGGATACGGTCAGGTTCGGTTTAGTTGTCTTCATCGGGGTCCTCATTGGACATGACCGTTAAGCCCACCGCGCCGGTGTTGGATTTCCCGCTCAACTGCATGAGCGCAATCACAAAGGCATCAATATCGTCGTCGTGTTCCACGTCTGGGAAGCTGGCCATCGCGTCAATAAAGTCGGATACCCATGGCGCGCCTTCAGGCAAAAACACCTTACCGGCTTCCACCAGCGGGCTCACGATGCTGGCGCGCGTCACCTTATCCTTGACGGACTGGAACGGGATGATGGGCAGCGCGGTTTCCCGCTGCAAATCCTGAATGACGCTGGCTCCTGCGCTGGCATCTTCGATGGGTTCAATTTCGGCTGGCCTGGCGGCGGCTTCCATTTTAATGCGGGCTTTCAGCTCTGGATATTTCACGCGGGCTTTGAAGAAGTTTTCGTTCACGTAATAGCCGTTCTCGCACAGGTGAATGAGACAGCCGGCGGTGTAATCGTTCTCCTGGCCGGTCTTGACGGCGGTATCCCAGGCTCGGCAGCTGCGCAGCACAGGCGGGCGCGCCGACGGCTTATAGAATTTCCACCAGCTCGTGTGAAAGTACCCGCTGTCCGCCGCGATGGGTTCCTGCTGGTACTGCGCCGAATACGCGCGCGACCCCATAGCGACTTTGAGATTATCGAGGGTAGCCTTGTCCTCTCGTTCCTCACAAATGACAGACCCTTCCTCTCGGACGATCTGTCTGCCAGACAGCGGGAACTTCACCACGGTACGCGCAGGAGCGATGGCTGGGATTTTTAAATGCGTCCAGCCTCCGTCCTTGATGAGGGTTCCTGATAAATCAGTTTTATGCGTGCGCTGCTCAATGGCCACGATGGAGCCGGTCTTTTTGTCGTCCAGGCGGGATAGCAGCGTGGTCTTGAAAAATTCAATGGAGGCTTCACGGACAGGCTTGCTCTCGGCATCCTGCGGATTGATGAGGTCGTCAATCACAATGCGGTCGCCGCCTTTGCCGGTGATGGACCCGCCCACGCTGGTGGCACTCATCACGCCGCGCTGAGTGTTTTGGTATTCCGTCTTTTGGTTCTGGTCATCTTCCAGCTGGCACATATCCCCCCACTCACGCACGTACCATGGCGACTCCAAAATCCGCCGGCGGTCCAGCGAATGCTTCGTGGATAGCGCGCCGGAATAGGAAGCAAATATCCAACGCAGCCAGGGTTTATCCGTCCAGCTCCACGTAGGCCACATGATGCTGACGAGGATTGATTTCAGGCTGCGCGGCTCGATGTTAATGAGCAGACGGGTGATTTGCCCGCTGTCAACGGCTTCCAGGTGTTCCAGAATGCACTCGGCAGCCCACGTCATGATGAGAGGCCGGCTGGGTTCGATGATGGGCCACGCGGCCTGGACGTAATCCCGCAGCGGCGGTTTCTTTTGAACGAGCGAATGGGATATGCGCCGGAGGAAATTGGCGGAGAGCTGGTTCGGGTCTGGTTTGTTGGCGGGCAGGATTTCGAGGGCTGGCGTCATTGCAGGAGATGGCTCATGTTGCCCACTTCCAGACTGTTGGCGGCGGATTCCAGCTCCACGCTGATGCGCGGCCACAGCTGCTGCGGGACCACGCGCTTAATGACGCTCGTCATCAGGCCGATCAACTTGCCGAACTGCGCGGACTCAATTTCGTGACGGTAACGCTCGGTGTACTTTTGCGGCGCGCGGGCTTTCAGGAGGAAAATCAGCATCGTCTCATTGCCCTTGAGGGCTTTATCGACGGCCACGCTTTCAAGGTTTTCGGTGAGAGAATTTTCAGCCTGGTTAAAGGCTTCGGCAAAGGCGGGGTCCTTGCGCTTCCAGTCGTGGACGGCGTACCGGCTTATTCCTACGGCGTCGGCGGCTCCAACGATGGTGCCGATGCGGGCGAAGGCTTCAAGAAACGGAGCCTTGCGGCTCTCCTTGTACGCCTTCGGTTTTTCTGGTGAGGCTGGTTTGGGCATGATTCAGCATTGAATGTAGCCCCAAAGAGTGCAAAAGCGAATTCATTTTTCCTTACAATTACGCGGAGACGCTTTGGTAGCGGGCGGGCGGTTCTTCTTTATGCGGATATCTCAGACGGTAAGTGTCCACGTAGGCGGTCTTGACTTCCTGGTAACGGTAGATCATCAGCCAGATGGCGGACGTGCTTTTGTGGATGAGCATGGCGATTTCTTTGGGGGGTTTGCCGGCGCGGAGATAGCGGATCACCAGCCGGATTTGTTTTTCAGTTCCGTCGTAAAACAGAGGCCCCTCCCCAGGTTCCTCACACGATCTCAGAAGGTACGTTAGCCCTCTGCCTGACGCGGATGCACGTTAGGAGGCAATCAATGATTTCCTCGGCGCGTGCCAATGCTCTCTGCGCTTCCGACAATTCGTGGGACATTTTTTGCTGGGCAAGACGGAGGGCTTCCAGTTCCGCATCGTTCAAGGACACGGAGCCGCCCTCGTGAGGAGAGCCGGCGATGGGATGCAGTATTCATAATCCATGACCCGTGCGGCCGCGCAACGCTGCGTTAATTGAATCTGAAAACCGCGTAAAACTCAAGCGGCCCATGCTATCATAAATGCCAGCTCAAAGCCATTCCTCGAATTGGAGGCCTCACAATGGACACCAGCAAGCGCGTGGTCATCTATGCCAGGGTCAGCACCAAAGAGCAGACCGTTGAAAATCAGCTGCGCGATTTGCGGGGCTTCTGTTCCCATCGCGGATGGACGATACTGGCAGAACACATGGACGAAGGCATCAGCGGCGCGACCGAAAAGAGAGCTGGCCTTACATCGGCTATGGAGCTTTGTCGAAAAGGGAAGTGCGACATTCTGCTCGTATGGCGATTTGACCGCTTCGCTCGAAGTGTTTCACATCTGGTCCGATCCCTCGAAGAACTTCGGCGGCTTAATGTTGATTTTGTTTCCTACAACGAAAACGTCGATACCTCTACCGCGCAAGGGAGAATGTTCTTTAGCATTGTGGCGGCGATTGCGGAATTTGAACGTGAGCTTATCCGCGAAAGAATCTTCTCCGGCCTCCGGCGCGCGCAAGCTGATGGTGTACGCCTTGGTCGGCCAGACCTTCCCGCTGAAAAAGTGAAAGCGATCCTGGCCCTGGCCGGCCAGCGCAGCCAGCGCGACATCGCCGCCATGACCGGCGTCGGCAAGGGCACGGTGTACCGCGTGCTGCGCAGCGCGCCCCGCAATCCTGTTGAAAAAGTGGCTTTTCTCACCGACGACGCGGCTGTTGGATTTTGACCGCCCCGTTAACACCTGAATTTGGGGCGCGATAAAGGCGCATCTATCGAACACCTGCCAACATCAGCGGCCCAGCAGGCCCACGATGCCGATCACGATGAGGTAAACTGAAACTATGATGGGCAGCAAGTCCTTGCGAATCCAAATGACAATTCCAGCGATGAGCGCGACGACCGGCGCAATGGCGAAGTGAATGGACATGGGTAGCCTCCTGTGTTTTTGGTAGCGTACCTTTTTTGTGATGGATTGTCGCATCTGCGTTCTGCGTGAGCCGCACGTCCATGTTTCCGACACGCGCCTGGAAATGGCTCACGTCCCGCCTGACGGGTTCGCCTTCAAGCCGCCGCAAATCACCGGCATTGATTTTGCTCTACCAGCGGTTAAACAGGACGGCGGCTGGTGGATCTGTGGGATGGAGCTGGTGGAAATGGTTTGGCCGCGCTGGAAAAAGAAAATCATCGAACGCCGCCGGCGTGTCGCTGAGGAAGTTAGGCTAGGTCTTCGCCCACCAGAGGATGAGGCCGATGACGAGCAAATATAGAGCCAGGGCCAGATGCACTTTATCGGGGCTTATGTCGTCGATCATGTCTCGCTTTCCATGGCAGCCAGTTTTTTAAGTTCAGCAAGAGCAATAGTACGGACGGGGTCGGCAGTTGAAATAGTGAGTAGTGGTTCATTGGTCCAATGGCTGAACATGGTTCGGAGAATTGTTCTCAGGATGCGGACGGTATCCAGCAGCTGTTTCACTTCTTCGTCGTTGTAAAGACCACGGTAGAAATTAATTTCAATAGCGTGAAGTTCTTCGTCGCTCAGTGCCCGTTCACGTTTTACCGACGGTGTTTCTTCTTGGTCATAGCCCTGTTCGGGCATGCGCGCTCCTTGTTGGCCAGCGGGCAAGTAAACAACGGCTTACCCAATGGCTGCTGGCACGTCCCGCAGTTGAAACGATCTGCTTCAAAGTCAATGTCCCAGTGGTCCCACTTTTGGCTCTCGCATTTTGCGTTCGGACATTGCAGCCAGGTACAGCGAATGGTGCCGCTCAAACTCATCCCCATAAGTGTAACGGGCTCTCAGAAATTTCGAGTGATTTAATCCTTACATTTTGGCTAGGTCAGGTCAGGCGGCGGTATTTGTAGGTGAGGTCGTTGACCTGGCCGATCAGGGAATGCAGTTTGTGAACGTCGTTAAACACCCAGATGGGGTCCAGTGTGCTGAGGCGTTCGGCTTCATCAATAATTTCGCGCAGCTTGCGGCCCAGCTCCACGCGGATTTCTTCACGGCGGGCGATGCGTTCTTCCGGCGTCACGCCGCCGCCCGAATCCATTTAAAGTCCTGGCATCCGCAATCGGGAACGCTGCATGAGCCCATTCCGTTTAGCTTTCCGAAATACAGACGGTGGTCAGCGACTTTATGGCCGCAGGTGCAATAGTGAGGGGTCACGCCGCCGCCATGGTGAGCGTCACTTCCACGCGCGGGTTTTTCGGATCAATCATTATCGCGTTGGTCAGGTCGCGCACCCACTTTTGCGAATCGTTCTTGATCTTGCGGGCCTTTTGCAGGCCATCCAGAATGTACTTGGCACCGGCGTGGATGTTGTCGCGGTCGCGCAGGCGGTTCGGTTCCACCCAGGTGATGTGAACGGTCACGGGACATTTGAATTCCGGCACTCGGCAGGCAATGGCCCATTGCGCGCAGTAGCGGGTGAGCTTCTTTTTGGCGCGGGCTCCGGCGTAGGGACCAGAGCGGTCCGCATAGTTCATTTCATTGAGCCCTGGTAGCCGGCCAGGAATGACGAATTTAAAACTCACGCGACTCCTTATTTTCTGCGATGCACCTTTTCCAGCTTATCACTCAAGCGCAGCACCAGCACAATCAGCCAGGCCACGTCATAACGGATTTGTTCCTGGTTCGGCAGCTCGTCCGCCATATACTCAGTCTGAACCCTGTTCAGGCGCACTTGCTCGGCGCGGGCAAGTTGGTCGTTCATCGTTTGGCAGCCTTGGCCGGCGCAGCAGCCGGCTTCGGTGGTTCCGCCGTCTTGCCAGAAACAGGCGGCTTGTTCCAGCGGCTGGGCACCAGGCCCGCAATATTCCCACCGACCGCCGTGGTCAAAAGTTTCTTGGCGTTCGGGCTGATGGTGCCGTCTGGATAAATGAGCCGCGCGTTCATCAGCCTCCTGAACAGCACGCAGACCGTGGCATACGGCACGCCAGAGTCGTCGGACAATTTCTTGTACTGGATTGGCTCGACGCTTTCCCATAATTTTTCCCAGAGGTCATCAACGGTTTCACCCTTGCGCACGGCGCGGTCGGTAAATGCTGGGCGGTACAGCTGCCAGGCCGCCATCAGCTTTTGCGCGTCCAGGTCATCCATGATGAGGATGAGGCTTTCGTACTGCTCAACGCTTTTAGTTATTTCCAGCGCGGTCATATTGCGCCAGGGCTCCTTGGTCGTCTATCTCGGCCAGGCGGCCTTCATCCAATTCGACGAATTTGCTTTTGCATTCACAGACCCAGAGCTGGCCCGTGGCCATGGCGACGTATTTACCCTGCGGAAGGTTGTTCTTGCGGAAGCCGGCCTTGATGAACACGCCGGTCGGCTGCGGATGGTGCCAGTGCAAAATCAACACGCGCCCCCTTTTTAGGCTGTTGGAATTGTGGGGTCCTGCTCGGACGTGGCTTTTGCCCTGGCGCGTGGACTTTTGCCGCCAACCATCTCCAATGGGATATCAAAGATTTTGCAGCGGGCAAACTCCACCATGGAAAGTTCCGCCGCCGTCGCCAGGCTTTCCAGCTTGGCGCGTTCACGCGCGTTCAACCGTAGCGAAAATGGAATGGCCCTGCGGATTCCGAGGCCTTTTAATCTGGGCATATGGGTTTCCTCCTGCGGAAGGTTGTATCAAAGATGACTGCATCAGTGAAGGCACGATTCCTTACAATTCAATTGCGGTCGTTCATCGCGCCGCAGCTGGGGCAATGGTGCGGATGCACGGTGGTGGTTCCGTCTCGATTTGCAAAAATGATGACGACCACCGCCAATAAGACCCCGACCGTAAATGACGCCCCATAAGGATTGGAAATAAAAGCAATCATTTCTCCACCGCCTTGCGCCCAGCGTCGTAGCCTTCTTTATAGGCCAAGATGCAGTAGCTCAAAGTCCGCACGAGGAACATTCCAAGCCAGATCAGTAGTACCAATTCGATGACGACGAGAATTCCCATGGTGTCTCCTCTACTGCATAAACCAATTCCACGGCATGTCCCAAAGAATAGAGAGATAAAAATAAAGACAGAACATCGAAAAGAGAATCAGCAACGCACGCAAAACGACTTTCAGGGCAAATCCTCATCGGTGAAGGTCATGGCCGACAAGCCCTGCACTTACAGCCGGAATCAGGACCATGCTTCACGCGTTCGTTTTCTGGCACGCAAGTATGATCTTTCCCTCTATACATATCCCTGCACTGGTCGCAAATTGACGATGAGCTAACCCCGACCAGCTTATGCGGCTTCTTGGAAAATTGACGCGCCGCCTCCTTCCTTTGTTCAGTCCACCAGGATTTTGACCTGTTGCGCTGTTCCCCCGCCCAGTGAAAGGAAGTCTCGCAATTACGGCATCGCAAATAGTGACGTTCAATGTCGTCAAATTTATCTTCAACGGCCTGGTAATCATGGGTGCATTCCATCGCCCAGGGCCGACCTTCAAGCGGGCTGGCGACCCTGCCCCCCGCATGCCTCAGATACAATTTATCATTGCTCATCGGCCCTCCTGCATTTTGGTCCGGCACTTTGGACAGATAAGCTGCGCGTGAATCTTGGCGTGATTGTCCGTACACTCCCAAAGTTCTTTGCAGCTGGGGCAATGGTGCGGATGCGCGTGTCCTGTGGTCATACAACCTCCGATTCTTCCGGCTCCAATTCGAACCGCTGGTTCCATCCGAACAATTCCCGACACAGCAGCTTGGCATCATCGAATCCACGTTCGCGGCCATCACTGGTCACCATGAATTCGTCACCCAGGCGTTCCTTCAAACGGATAAGGCTGGCCGTCACCGCCAGGTCGTAGGGTTTGAAATCCGTATTGCAATGCTGGAAATACCGGCCATGTTCCAGCTGGTCCCAGCTGCGGACCTGGAACTTGCGGTCAATGAAGAACGGGGCCGCCGCGCAGCTTCCGCCACACACGCGCGTTTCCAAGAGCGCACCGCTGAACCAGGGACCGACTACCGGCTTGGTCGTGGCCTCCACGCCGGCGGACGTAGGGCTCGGCCAGGGGCTGCCCAGGTCACGGTAGCGATGTCCGCAGTCACGCGCTCCGTTGAAAGCAATAAGGGTTTCTGTCAGCTCAGGTTTTCCGCCGCCGGTGGGACCGGCCATTTGAATATTTCGCTCCGCGACCGCCGCCAAAATATGCTGGATGTCTTCCACAGCTTTGGCGAAGGCGGCTGGCGTGAGGTCTGGCGATCTGCGCCAGTAATGGGTGTATCCCATATTTCTCAGCCTCCTTCTATTTTTCCATTGTTTGATCTTTTGCAATGATGGCATTTTAGATGGCACAAAAAAAGGCCCATTTGTTCAGGCCCGTTAAAGACAGGGGCCTGACCCCACATAGGAAGGAGTCAGACCCCCTGAAGCGCGCCCTGGCAGGCAACAAATCTCAGCCGCCGTGGCAGGTATATTCTACCAGCACATCCGCCCGCGCGTATCCATTGGTCACGGCCAGTTTGATGGTGATGGATGCCGGCGCAAATTCAACGAGCGTTCCATCGGCCAGCGTGCCGGTGCCGCCAGCGGTCTGGCAGTCCACCAGCTCATTGGCGGTGTTGCGTTTGCAGAGTGTGACCGATTCAGTCACACCATCCTCGCCGTTGGTTTCACCCGTGAACACTTCGGTGTTATCCGTCAGGCGCGTAGCCAGCGGGAACGTTACGTCACGGATGGCATGGCCTGGCGTGGCACGGCAAATGCTTCCAGGGTCTTGCACGCCTTGTTTTTTGTCGCCAGGGAACAAGGCGTTGCGTACATTCTGGCAGCCTGTCACGGTCATTGCTAACATCACCAGCGCGATAAGTCTCATGGTCTTCATTGAAGTCTCCTTTGTAGCGCGGCCCCGCTGTAGAAACACTGGGTTTCCCTCGGCGGCGGTCGTCGCTTTATTTTTCATAACGCCATTCCAAACATATTGCGGCCCGTCAGTCCGTCGTTCTGTTTGTAGTCCAGCGGCTGGCGTTCAAGATGGTCGTCAATAAAGATTCCCACCTGCGCCAGCCTGGCCTTGTGCAGCGTTGCCCGCGCGCTCACGGCGCGCTCCTTGCGGTCATGGCAGAACCAGCAGCCGATAAACCATGTATTGCCCAGGTTCTTTTCCAAGAGCGGAAAACCGCAGTCATCACACCGGCCAGGGTACAGCCGGTATCCAAGTTCCTCGCAGACCTGCTCCGCCAGTTCCAGTTTAATGTCCATCGCGGGTTCCCTCCAATTCGCGCAGCATCAGCGACCCATAGGCGCGCTTGTACCTTTTAACAGCCGTCCAGCCATCAATGTCCGATTGCAGCTGCGTCAGCACGGGAATAATGATGTCCGCGTGCGCTGCGTTCTGCGTGAGGATGCGCTTTTTCAATTCCTCAATGTGAGTAAAAAAACTCAGCCTATTGAACTGCCCTGTCCGTCGGATCATGTGGCCCCCTCTCTATCCCTTCAGCCCCGCCGGCTGCGGCCTCACCCGTGGCCGGCAGAGTCAAGGGACTACAGTTTTTCCTGGTGGATCATCCGATCCAATTCAGGGTCCATCTTTGGTTCTGGTTCCAATGCCGCTATCGGCTCCATGCACCAACGCGTTTCCGTCAGCAGCTTGCAAATTCCGCAGACGGACTCAACATGCGCCCAGGCCCCTACCTGGCCTTCCGCTAGGCGGCGTTCAATGTCGCTCTGATGGGACGCGAACAGGTTCTTCCTCAACTTCAAGGCGGCTTCTTGCCAGCGATGTTCTTTTGTCCAGCTCATTAGGCAGCCTCCGAGATTTCCTGCCAGTCGTGCTTCGGCAGCTCAAGGACGTGTCCGCCCAGGCGTTCCATGTCCGTGGCGCGGTCATAGTCCGGCACGTCCTGGCTGTAGCGGGTGATGGCGTTGACCAGGCCGTACTGCGTCAGGTCGCCGCCTTTAATGAGGTGCTTCAAAATTCCAGACCGTTCGCCGTCGTTCAGCTGGAATTTTTCCTGCACCACCTCCACCACCTTTTCCGGCGCGCCGACAATCTCGGCATCCACCACGTCCCGCATGCGGTTGACCACCTTGTCAAACACGTCCTTACGGAACGCGCCGGCTACCACGTCGCGCACCTTCATCCAGAACGCGCGGTCATCCGCCTTGCGCGTAGCGTCACGGAAGAATTCCTCCGCCAGGTCCACATCCGCATTGCGGCCTACGTGATACTTTTTCATGGCATGGTCATTGACGATGAGCCCGTTCAGACAGACCAGGCGATACACCAACGGCTCCACGCGCACGCTGCCCAGGCCGATCTCGCTATTGCTTATCACGATTCCGGCTTGTACAATGTCGCCCTTTTTTATTTCGGCGGTTAGCTTCTCCGTGACGGCTTTGATGTAGATGCGCTTTTCCGTGAGCGCGGAACTTTCGATTTTGCAGCCGGTCCCGATGAGGACTGGCAGCACCGTTTCCGCCAGGTCGAAGTTATCCAGCGGGCGGAAGCGGCTGCTAAGGAACGCGCGCATGTTGCCGTCCAGCGTGCGGACCATCCGTTTTTCCTTTTCGTTTTTCAGCCAGTAGTTCGCGTTGGTCCGCAGCAGCTCCGGCGCGCCGGTGGCCATGCGGTCGTAATACTTGCGCGGAATGCCCAGCCGGTTACTGAGCTGGTCGTGCGCGGTGTCCTTAATGTGAAATGACCCGTGCCCGTTCACGCGCATCTGGAAGTCTGGAATTTCCTTCGGCTCCGTTGACGGCGTTACCGTGACTTCCAGCTCCTGCGTGGGCGCGACAAAATCGCGCTTCACATCCTTTTGCCGTTCCAGCTCTTTGGCCATTTCCTGTAACGTCTGTCCAGTTTTCATGATTTTTTCTCCTTCATGAAGCCTGGTTTTTCACCGCGCGCCATGCGGGCCTCCATTGAATTGCGGCTGGCTCGGCTGCGCGACTTTCCTGTGAGCTGTTCCCGCTGACTGGCGATGATGCTGGCAATCTTCGGCGGGATGACAATCTGCACCGCCTTGCCGTCGGCCACGTCTTGGAAGAAGATGTAATCCCCTTCCTCACGCCGGCGGTAGGTCTGCACAATGTAGGTATGCGTCCCGATTCCAAAGAACGGCACGATGGTCTGTGTGGTCTCGCGCGTTTTGATGGTGTCGGGAAGGTCGTGAAACTTTCCCATCGTGCGATTGAATTCCCCTGGCATCCCGCTGCTTTCCTTCGATTCTTCACTCATTGGTAGTTCTCCTTTTTTTAATTTGCGCTTGCGCCGTTTGCGACGGCGGGCGCATGCCCCGCAGGGACTTTATGCGGCCTTTTTCTTTTTCTGGTCCAGACTCCACTGGCCGGCCAGGATGGCATCTTCCGCCTGCTGCGCGGACAGCTGGAACTTCTCCATTAAGGTATCAAGGATGGTTCCAATGGACGTGCCCTTGCGCAAGTGTTCAGCGATAGCGCGGAAGATTTTCTGTCTGTCTCTGACTCTCATGGCAGCCTCCTTCTTTACGCGATGCGTCGGTGCGTGAAAAGCGATAGTCGCTCGGGTTCTCGTTGCGCGCGATGGCGTTGCGCACGCTGGCCAGCACGTCCACTAATTCCCGCTTGCGGACGGGCCGGCCACACGTCAGGAAATCCCGCACAATGTAAAACACGTCCAGGCTTTTGCCGCGCTCGGCTTCCAGCTGGTCGATGCGTTCCTGCATCTGCGCTGGGGTCATTGCGCCGCCTCCTCGTCTTGGCCCGTCAGGTCGTAGGCGTGCGTGTTGTCGTATGCTTTTTCCCTCGCACCGAGGGCGAACCAGCACGGCTGGCAAATGTGCATGTCGCGCGCCCGTGAAAATGCGCCTGGCCTTTTGTTGCAGACTTCGCACGTCGCTAGTTCGCTCATTAGCGGACCTCCTTTTGAAGCTGGGCCACCGCGCTCAATTCCTTGTAATGGAGAGTGTAGCGCGCCATTCGTCCGATGTTGATCTGCATCTGGCGGCGGACCAGGGCGGCGGCGGCTTCCCGCGCGGTGCTGCTGGACCGTTCCGTATGCCAGTCAATTTCCGTGGTCCCGTTGGCCAGCCGGCGATGGCTGAACGTGATCTGCGTCGATTCCCAGGAACCATCTTCCGCGCGGACCGCGCCCGCGAACCCGAACAGCACCAGCGACGCCATGACGATTTTTTTAAACATTGGATTCCCCCTTCCATTCCATTCCTTTTTCCAAGATGCAAAGCCACATCCACTGTTCACTGAAATCACCCTTGTAGCGGACGGGAAACATTTTCTGGTGCCAGGTTTCCTTCGGCTGCAAATCCCAGACCAGCTCTCCATTTTCCAGTCCTCGGCAGACGGACTGGTAGCCTTCCTTCGGGACGTAGATCGTGTTCACTTTTTCCATGTTAGGCCGCCTGCACTTTGGCGTAGGAGATGAACTGATTCCAATGCACGCGCGCCTGGTCTAAGGAGCTGCCCTGCGCTTCGTAGCCGTGCAGTTCGCAAACTAAAACGACGGTCAGGCCATTGGCGTTGTCTTCGATTTTGACGGTGGGAACCTGGTTGCACTTGTAGCAGCGGAGTGTGTCGTTCATGTTGGTCTCCTTTAGTGAGGTTTGGGATTCCATTGTCTTCCTACCTTATAGATAGCATAAATGCCATCATTATGCAATACCGAAGTTTAGGTTAAAATAACGGTCTGATTTGAGCGTTTTTAGACGCTTTTAGGCGGGTTGTGATGCTTAATTCGTGTCGCTTTTACCGAACGTTTTTACCCATTTATTGTAGGCCCTGCGTTCGCGCGGGTTTGGCGGCGGGTGCAGGCTGGCGGTATCTTGCGC
>JAAEAP010150485.1_pt1 | contig 16154 bp, 18 predicted proteins | sample 7277901 | NCBI WGS metagenome assembly JAAEAP01 (sample SAMN13876987, study PRJNA601929) | soil metagenome | isolation source: soil | host: Panicum virgatum | place: USA: Fermi National Accelerator Laboratory | collected 2010-11-19 | reverse complement strand
CACGTAGCCCTCCGCCTGCTGGTAGTGCGTCACGTAATTGATCCAGCCTTCAATTTCGCGGCCCGTGTACTGCTGCTCATCGGGGTCCCATTCTTGCAGGATAATTTCGTCCATCGGTTCAAACTTCCGGTCATTGGCGCGAATCTCGAACGGCTTGAACCCGCGCCAGCTGGCACGGAAAAACTGAGGATGTGACTTTAATTCATGTCGCATGTGAGGCCTCCTTGTTTACTGTAAACCATCAACTATAAACCAGAAACGATGGCCGTCTCTCCGACCTGTCAAGCCGTTCCGTGCGTAGCTGCATGCGGTTAACTCGGAGGTCGATACTCTAACCACCCTGGTTAAGGGGGCTACCGCCCTCGCTCCGTTCCCGCCTTCTGGCTCCAGGCTTTCTCATGCCGCGATTTCACCCTTGCACTCGGGGGCTGGGTCGTACCGTCAGACTCCGCCAGCAACGCATCGGAAGGAACCACCTTCCGCCAACGCGCGTTAATATTGAAGGCCCTGACAGGCTTTCGGATTGCCTGCATCCCTCTGGAAGCGCACACAGTAAATGCAGCAGCCGTGTTATTCTTGAAGGCGTCTTTCCGACGCCGCTCCGTCCATGCGCAGGGCCAAATCTATTGTACTGTGATGGCTGCTTTTGATTTTCGTTCGCGTCTGGCGATGCGCAGCATCAGCCGCCACATTCCAGCGCGTTCTTCTGGCTCTGCGTCGTAGCCATACCCTTGTGCGATCCATTCGGCATACCATTCTCGGAGACCGCCAAAATAAACGCATTCATCGTCGTTGAGCCCTTTATCCCGAACGAATTCACATGCCCGCGCGCAGAGAAGGTGCTGGCGGTAAACGCCTGGCTGATTGTCCCAGCATGCGCGGACTTCCAGGTACTTCTCGCTGGCTGGGATTGGCGCGGTGCATTCGCAACACTTGTGAGGTTTGCGCGCCACGCGCTCCGCCCATTTGTAATACTGGGCGATCTCGCAATCTCCGCTCAACGGAGCAACAGAACCAGAATGATGATGAGCAGCACCGTTCCAATTCCGCCGGCGGGATAGTAGCCCCAGGTTTGCGCGTGCGGCCACGTCGGCAGCGCGCCGATCAACATCAACACTAAAATCACAATCAGGACAGTCATTAAGTTCACGGTTGTACCTCCTTTGGTTCACTGAAATGCTGCTGCGCCGGCTGTTCCCAGGCGCGTTCACCTTTCTTTTTGTATGCCTCTGGGCATGTGGCGAAATGCGACACGTACAGCCCCGTTTCCACCCGCGCTATTTCATCGCCCTTGATAACCTGGTAAATCGGCGCGCGCGGGTCCAGCGGAACCTTTTTACCATCCTTGGTCTGGCCCCAAAGAATCTGCAACCCGCAGCCGCGACATACCGACGCGCTCATGGTCAGTTAAGCCCAGCAGCGTGTTTGCCGGCGGTTTCAGCGTCCGCACGCTCCTGGTCCTGTTTGGCGTCATTGTAGATCAGGCTCGGCGCGTCAACCGCATGCACGCCATCGGCCTGGTAGGATGGCATCCCGCTGCGCGGCGGTTTTTCATCGCTGGGTTTGACCGGCGGCGCAGTTTCAGGAACCTGGTCGCATGCGCAGACGCCGCCCACCATTACGCAGCCCGTCCCGCATTCTTGCGCGAACAAGGCGGTCGCCGTCGCCAGCACCAGCCACAACGGCCAGTATCGCATGAAGGTTCTCATAGCTTCACCGCCAGAGTGTCCGCCTTTTCAACGATTTCCACGGCCTCACGGCAGTTGTCATCAGGACATGATACGAGGGGTCCTCCGTGGCCGTGGCGCGCATGTTCAAGTTCCACGGAACGGTACATCAGGTCCAGCGTCTGCGAGAACAACGATATGAGCGTGACGGTCATATAATCGCCCTCCGAATCGAAATGTCCATGTCCTCGAACACTTCCACGCCTGGGTATTGGAGATTGCCATCCATCAGCTTGGCCTGGGCGGCCAGCCATTTCAGGTCCACGGTTGCGGCTCCTTCCGGCACCTTGCCGCCGGCGATGCCCTTGATGAGTTCCCGCTTGTTCACGCAGCGCACGGCCCACTTCTTTTTTCCGCTCATTCCGGCGGGTTTAACTTCCGGCAACACCGGCGGCGCGCTCTGCACGGGTGAATTAAGGATGGCTTCGGAAAGGACGGGGTTATCCTTTTCCAGGTGGATGGCGGCGGCCAGCTTTTGTTCTTCGTCCCGCTTGCGCTGCTCGGCGGCCAGGCGTTCTTCTTCGGCGCGCCGCTTGCGGTCCTCGTCCTGCTTCCAGCGTTTCAATCCATCCTCTTTAACGATGCGGATACCAGAATCCCGTGGCATCACCAGGTTAGCGATGCCGGTGGTGACGGCCTTGTGGGACTTGTATAAAAAATCCCGCAGCACGGAATACTTCTGTTCCACGCGATCAATTTCCGCCTGGCGGGCCTGGCACCAGGCCACGGCGACCTCGGCGGTTTCCTGGCTGTGTACGGTCTTTGCGACCTGGCAGGCCTGCGTGATGGTGTCGGGGGTGGCTTTGATGATGTCTGAGAGGTCGGATGCGTCTACAACGGGCATGCGTTCGACGACAGGGATCAATGTCTCCATGTGAGGTAGCCTCCTGTATTTTAGATACTGCTGCTGGCCGCGATGACCAGCCCGTTATTATCGCTCTTTGGGAGCAATAATTTTCCTTCATTTGCCTGTGCGGTGACCACGGCGCATTTCCAGCGGTCGTAGTCGATAAACTCCTTGAATTCCTTGACCATGTAGGTGCCATCGGACAGCAGTTTCACGCCGAAACGCCGGCGGTATGTGGGGTGCGTTTCCCACGCCTGGATAGCCAGGTCCTGCGCGGCGGTCTGATACCGCGCTACCCATGAGAGCGCGCCCGATTTTAATTCCACAATGGCCGGCACGCCTTCCAGTATCAGACCTTCACGGTCCGGCGTCACGCCATAGCGCAGGGTGGGATGGTACAGCGGAACCTCGATAAGGCGCGGCTTGAAGTTCCAATCCTTTTTGAAGTTCTCATAGGCCATGATGTACCCAAAAAATTCCTGCGCGATGGTGGACCAGTCGGCGTTTCCTTCGTCGATAAAGCGCGTGCCCTGATGGACGCAATGCCCGCGCCAGCGGCCTTCCTCGGTGAACCAGGTGTCATCCACCCAGCCCACCGCCTTGACGATGGCGGAGAAGCCGTACATGAGCTGGCTTTGCAGCCAGTATTCGTGCGGCGCATCGTCGTAGCGATAGGTTGGATCGTAAAGGGCGGATTTCTCGAATTTCCAGCCTGGAATGGTGACGGGACTAATCACCGAACGGAATTTCCCCTCCGCGCAGCCACGCGCAGAGCTTTGTGTATTCCTCGCCGGCCTTGACGTTCTCCACGCCTTCATAGCCGAACGAATTGGACAGGAAGTCGTTGACCCCGCCCAGCTCCACCTTGTGCTTCTTCATCAGCTCGTCAATGGTTTTGCGTTCCGCAAAGCCGATGACCGGCTGCTTGGCCGCGCTGGCCGCCGTGGCGCGCTGAGGTTCTTTAAGCGGCTCCTTCTGCGCGATCTGGAACACTTCTTCCACGGACGCCTGGCCGTCGCTGATGGCGTTGTACACGCCAATCATGTGCGCCAGGATAGCCTCGTCATTGCCCAGGTCGGGATGCTCGGTCAGGTACGTGTCGATGGCTTTTTTGTCCACGGCCACGGCGGCGAACGCCGCATACATGGCGGTGATGCGCTCCTTGATGGGCTTGACGGTTTCGCCTTTGCGTTTGACGCCGCTGGCGGCTATCCGCATGGCGGTAGCGGTGTATTCTTCCACCAGGCCAACGGGCAAGGCCGCCAGGATGGCGTTACGGATGGCCTTGCTTGCGCCGGCTTGGATGGCCATGTTCAGCCGGTCGTCGCGCAGCGGGATCACTTTGCCGAACTTCTTGGACCAGGCGGTTTTGGAAATGCTCATGGGCCGCACGGTGCGGAAGTTTGTTTCATAGTCGAGGAACACGCCTTCCATCTGCACGCGCCGTTCATCTTCACCGATAATGCGCCCACCGTTGGCAGCGTTACCCCAGCGGCGGCCCAGGGCCATGGCGGCTTTTATGCTGGGGCCTTTAACATCCTGCGTTTTGTCGCCGTCGCCCGTTTTGTAGGGGATGACGTAATACGCCTTCTCCGCGAACTGCGGGTACAGCTCCAATTCCTTGAGCGCGTCCTTTAAAACTTTTTCCTCGTCGCGCGGTCGCTGGATGGCAATGGTGCGCTGGGTGTCGTTTTCAATCTGGACGATGGTCGCACCCTGCTGGACCGTCATCGCCATTTTGTCTGCTAATTCTGGATTTCCCACGTTGGCCTCCTTATAGGCGTGCCCACTTTTGGGCAAAAAATAGCCAGGACTGATGGGACCGTTTCAACACGAAACGAGCGCAGTCCTGGCATTAAAGCGTTTCCGCTTATCGACGGTCCCATGCTTGCAATGATGGCATAAATGAATACGCTAGGGCAAGTCTTAATAGGTAGGGAAAAAACTAAGCCGCCACCCTTGCGGATGACGGCTTGTTTAACGAGCCTTATCGCGTGTGACAGGAGGCTTTGCCTGTCGTCCAGACAGTAGCACAATTCTTGCGTGAGGGGCAAGCGCATCGGCGTAATCTATTTTGCCGGCGCGGGCGCAGCCGGCGGAGCCGCCGCTGCTGTTTCTTTGGGTTCCACGTTCGCCAGGTTGTTGGCGGTCGCCAGGATGCCGGTCAAAATAACATTGGCTTCCGTCAGCTGATTGGTCCCTACACCGCCCGTCTGCATGGTCACCAGCGCGTTCTGAATCTGCGCGCCGATGTTCAGCCAGGCTTCGGTGGTCTTATACCAGGGCTTTGGTTCTTTGTCGTCCACGGCCTTGTCCATGCCGCGCATGATGTTGTAGCTGGCGGTCAGCACCGTGGTGATGATGAGAGCCCACGTCGGCGGGATAAACTCCTTGAGCGTGGCCATGTACGATAGCAGCGAACCCACCAACGTCACCCAGAAATGAATCGTCCGCCAGCCCACGCCAGCACTCGTCAGACTCGATACCACCGCGCGGCCCTTCCAGGCCAGAACCAACTTTTGAATTAGCGTCATACATTCGTTACCTCCTGAGATTATTTTTAAACCAATGCTGTAAGTTCACCGTAGCGCGCGGTGAGCTGTGAGGCGTATTTCAGATCGGTCGCGTAGCCGCCCAGCTGTAACTCTCGAAAGAATAATTCCGCGTTCCCGTCGTGCGCGGCCACAAACGCCTTCGGGTAGTGCATCATGATTTTTTCCACCCAGGCGTCACAGGAACTTTTCCAGTCCGCATAGGTGCGGAAAGGCCGCTCCACCAATAAATCCGAGCCCGTGCCATGCGGCGTCTTGGAAATGACGTCCCCTGGCCGTGTCCAATAATGAATCTTCTCCGGCGGGTGCTCGGAGGCCTCCGTGGTTTTCATGATGACCACGGGGATGGTCGGATGTTCCAAAAGGAACGCCTTGACGTCCACCATCGCCATCGTGGCCGGCACGCCGCTGTTGGTCAGTTCCTTGTCACCCGTCACCCCGAACAGGTTGTTGTGCGCCGCCAGTCCTGAATTCCCGTTGCGGCTTTCATGCGCCGCCTGCGTGGCGGTCATCAGCCAGGGGATTCCAAACTTCGCTTCAATGTCGGCGGCCACGGGTTTAATGGCCGTCAGGAATTCCTTAACAGACGGGTATCTATCCGGCATGGGAACCTCCTTCGGTTTTGTGTACCACGTCGGCAATGTCCATTGCATCGAAATACTGCGGGAAGGTTTCCAGGCACTTAGGGCATTGATGAAGCTTTCCCATAGGTTCATTCTGGACCACCACCATTTCCCCACCGCACTTCGGGCACGTCACTCCAAGGCCTCGCGCGTTTTTTCAATGGCTTCCAGCTTCTTCTTGACCACTTTGGCGCGTGAGCTTTTCTTCTCCGCTTCAACGGCCTGCTGCATTTGCACCACTGGCGGGCGCGCGTCTTTGCGGAACAGCTGCTGGATCTTGTCCCAATGCTGGAACGCCAGGGTCGCCAACGGAACAATGAGGCCAAACACCAACGCTGTGGTCGGCCCCCAGAATCCCAGCCATGTTTTCAGGCGTTCCACGCGGGTCGCTTCGGATTCTTTCCCGATTTCCCGCTTGATCTTGAACGTGGAAACGTCCGTCCGCAATTCCTCGATGAGCTTGTGCAGCCCCGTGAACTGGTCCGAGATGCGCCGGAGCAACACCCCGTGCATATCGAATTCCTTTTCCAAGAGCGTCACGCGCACGTCCAGCGATTCTTTGCCGGCCACCCCGCGCAAGTGGTCGTCCAAGTCCTCCACATGGTCGGAGAGCCGGACAACCTCTACTTCGAGGGTGGCCAGTTCCTGCTGATTGGTGCGCTGCGTGGTGACGAGGTTCATCACCTGCTCTTGCACTTTCAGCCATCGGCGATCTTCCTCTCTGCGTCCTGCGTCATCGCCGCGTCGATTTTCCATGCGTGAGGGTCATGACGCGATGCTCCGCGCCTGGCTGCGTTACCTGGCGATCTCGAAATATCGCACGTCCACGGAAGCCGTGCCCTGGCTGAGTCCGTAGATGGGTCCAGAGTAATCCGCAAAACAAGTCACGTTCTGCACCGCATGGTAGGTGTCGGTTCCGGCCAATACAACGCCGGCGGTCGCCGTCGCGCTGGACGAGTATTTACTGAAATACACGTTCAGGTAAGACAGGTTCTGCATGCAGACCGTTTTGCGTCCTGTGCTTCCGCTGCGGATGGTGGTCACCGTGCTGGATGACACCGAAACGGTTTCCGCCATGACGTTAACGGCCATCAAGCCCGCGCACAGCGCGGCGATTACAACAAGTGCTTTGAGTTTCATTTTTGGTTCTCCTTTTTGAATTAACTGCTCGTACGTCCGTGCTGAGTCGAAAATCGTCATCGCACCCTCCTGGCCTGGATGCCAGCGGTACAACCGGCTGTTGAAGAATCAAGAATTGCTTTTAGATATGCCGTCGCAGGACTACTCAATGAAAGTCGCGTTGTCAGCGTAGCCATGTTGTAGGTGGCCGCTAATGCCCCAGAGCGAATGTAATTCAGCCCCTCGGTCTGTCCTGCTCCGCTGTTTCCCGCTGTCGTTGTGATCGCCAGATTGACGTTCGTATTTGCACCAACTCCCAAACTCGATAGTTGCCCCCAAACATCCCAATCTCCCGCTGTCAGCGGAATGGAAGTCAGGTCTTTCCAAGCTGTTGCCGTGAACGCATTACTAAAAGTATAAGAGCTGATGTATTCCCCCACATTCCCCGCCGTCGCGCTGTCATTGGTTGCCGTTCCCGGCAGTTGCCCTGGCGTGATGGCCACTGGAAGCCATTGCGGTCCAAGGGTTGATCCGCGACTGGTCATCACATAACCGGATGTTCCAGCTGTCAGGTTGGCATCTTGGAGGGCCGTCGTAACCGTGAACGTGCTGGACCGCAAGTTTAGAATGGTCCCGCTGGAAACTCTCACCGCGCCGTTCTGTAAAGCGGGCGATAGCGCGGTGGTGGTCGTCACCTGGACATAGTTATAGATCACAGCCTGCGCGGTTGTCGCGGCTGCCAGGGTCAAAAACAATGCGGCGATAAGTCGCTTCATACGGTCCTCCATTAGGTCACTTGCTCCGTCGTCAATACTCCGCTGTTGTCAATGGCAATGCGGTAAGTGTGTGCGCCATCCGGCGTGGTCAACACCAATCCTTTGGACGCCGCCGTGATGGTGATGTCATTGTTTGCGCTCAAGGGGCCCGTGAGCAGACCGCCAGCCAGAGGTAAAAATCCGGCGTTCAAGGGTGAATAGGCCAGCGCGCCTTTGGCCGTGGTGCTGATGGCGGAAGGCACCACATACAGGAATACCGAGTCGATATAGACCGCGCCCGTGAAGTCGCTGGGATTGACTTCCACCGTCAACGTGAGTTCCGTCGGGGAAGCCGACACCGCCAGCGAGGCGGTCAGCAGCTCGAATGTGGACCCGCCGGTATGGTACGTGCTGTAGCTGGAATTGACCCCATCATAGAGTTTGCAGCGGACTTTGTTGGCCGTGCTGGCGCGCACGCGAACGCCCAGAAGGAGCGTTTCGGAAGCAAAGCGCGCCGGCGTGGTGAGCGATTGGTGAATGTTGAAAATAGAATTTGAGGAACCCGCGCCGGTGATGTTTAGCTTCATGGAATACGTGCCGGAATTGATGAGTGTTGCTTCGCGGCTCACGTCAACCGTTGGCGACGAGGTTCCGCTTTTGGCTACGGTCCAGCTGTCCGCCACGCTGGCCCCATCGGCGGGGTTGCTGAAACTGGTAGCCGTGTTCCACAGTTCCATGCCTCCGTTCAAAGAGAAGTTCCCAAAGATGAGAGCGGTCAGATAGTCGTAATCGTCCATCCATTTGGCGGCGTCCGGCCAGTTGCCAATGCCGTTTGCCAGCCGTGTCGGTACGCCGATGCTCATACAAGAACCTCCTCTAAATCCAATTCCGTGGTCCAGGCTTCGGTATCGATGCGCATGCCCACGACTTTGCAAAGCGTGTCGGACAGCGTCTGTTCCGGCGACCCGAACAAATTGATGTTTAGCGCGCCCAGGTTCACCGTGGTATCCCCCAACGACCACAGCGTGGACGGATAATTGTCGAGGAAGGACGCCTTGATGGTGTCGGACAGGTCCAGCTGCGGAATGAATTTGGAGTCCACTTTGAATTTGCGCCGCGCGTTTTTGTAGTAATTGAAGAACGCGCCGGCCACACCGCTGGCCACGTCCGCGTCTGAGGAAATGAGGATGTTGCCGCCGTCAATTTCTAGCCGCTGCCTGCCGAACCTGGCGATGGGACCGAGATAGTTCAAAGCGTCATCGGTCACGTCCGCCTGGTAGGAACCGTACACCGCGCGGATGGTGCTGTAAATGCGGCTGAACCCGTTGCTCACGGATTTGAGCTGCATCAAGAAGTCCGCCTGGTCAATGGTCATCACCGGCGTGGTGCTGACAATTTTGCTCCTGAAAAAGAAGTCCTCATCCGGCGTAAAGCCCCATTCGTAATTGGCGAACGTGGCCAGCTCCTGAATGGCGGCGTAACAGGACAGGCCCGTGAAGTTCGCCAGCGTAATGCGCGTGGAGGTAGTCACGGACCCCGACCCATAAGCGGACATGGTAGGGTCGTCATTCTCCGTGGTGTTGGCGGTTAAATCCACCCTGATTTTTATATAGCGCGTCAGCGTGGACTGGATGGCCAGGCTGGGCGGGACGGCCAGGTAACTGGCATAGGTGATATTGTCCGCGCTGGACTTGGTATAGAACGCCGTGGTGCCGCCGTTTAAGACCTGGGCATATTCAATGGGCGACCAGGCATCCGGCGTGGAGCCTTCATCAATGGCGGCGGATTCCCAGGTAGCGGTGATGGTGTCCGCCGGCACGTACAGCGTGGCATCCCCCAGCCTCACGGAGTTTAAATTGGAGGCGTCGATATGGAACCCCATGTAATTGCCGGTGGTGTAGGTGGTGTCCGTCACGTCGAATTTTAGGACGGTGTCAAAGTAAACCCGAAAGCGGCCAGAAGGAGAGCGCACCACTTCGATGGCGTGGCTGACTGTGGCATCCCGCGCGATGCCGGAACTGCCCAGCTCCACCTCCGTGCCGATGGTCGCGCTGTCGTTACGGATGAGCTTGATGTTCCCGCTGGACCCAGACCAGGCCACTTTCACGGAATAGCCGTTAAAGAAATTGTTCACGCCCAGCGTGCCGATGCTCTGGAACATGAAATGGAACCAGGTGGTCGTGGCGGAAGTGTCCGCGCTCTCCTTAATGGAGCAATCCCACCGCCCGCAGCCTTTGAATAGGGACCGATAAATCCAGCCGGATGTGGCGGCGGTGGCCGGCGTGTAGGTGAGCTTTGAGCTGGGAGCCGTCCAGTCGGAACTGATGTTGCCACCGATGGTGACGCTGGAAACAAAAGGATTCTGGGATGCCAGCAGAGACGCCGTTAAATCTACCCGCACCTGAATGTACCGCTTGAACGCAGAACCCAGCGTATCCCCGCTCACGGCCACATAAGCGTCCCAGCTGCTGCCATCCGCGCTGGCGCGCGTATAGTAGGTGATGGTGCCGCTGTTGGGAGACTCCGACCGTGCCAGAGATTGCCAGGAATACGGCGCGGCGGTCAGGTCCAGCGTGGCACTCAGCCAGGTCGCCGTGATGGAAGCCGGCGGCGTGTAGAGCGTGCCTGTTTTACACATGAAGCCGCCCGTCATATGAAATCCGTAATAGGCCGATGACGTGTAGGTATTGTCAGTCGCAGCGCAGACGGCCACGCCATCCATGTAAACGACCATCGCCCCAGTCGGTTTCCTGACGACGCTATAGGTGTGGTCGCCGGCGTCATCGCGCGTGAAAGCTGATGAGGCCGCCAAAAGTGTCTGCGCGGATGGCGAGTCCAGCCGGTAAAGCCGGACGGTCGCGGATGTTCCAGATGGAGGATCGGCTGTGATGCGCACGGAATAACCGCCGTAGAATCCTATCGGGTCGGTCCCGCCCGCGTTGGTAGCCACGTTCCCGACGGGTCCAGAAAAACCCTGCGCCATGAAGGCCCAGCAGGCGTAAAACATTCCTTTCCTGGTGATATCCCAGCGTCCATAGGCCCTGTTGGATGAACGGTAAGCCGCGCTCGGCGCGGTCCCACCACCACCGCCGCCCATGCTGATTCCATAACTGCTGAAAAAGATAGGTTGTGAATCCGTACTCCATCCACTTGTGGAGTCCGCCCAATCGCTGAGAGCGCGGGCAAGCGTGGCATCCGCGTAATCCGGCCTGATGGTGTTGGCGGTCGCCGTATCAATGGCCGTCTTGGTTCCGGCGTTGAATTCCGAGGTCGTATCGTAGGCGTTGGATGTGACCTGGCTGGTGCCGTACGTGGTCCAGCCGGCGGTGTCCGTTCCATAAGTGGTGGACGCGCGCGCCAGGGTGCTATCTCCAAAATCAATTTTGATGGAATCCACCAGCGTGTCCGTATCAATGGCGGTCCTTGCGCCGGCGACCCATTCGGTCTGAGTGTCGAACAGATGTTTGTTGATGATCTTATTCGGGAACAGGACGGGGTTCACCAGCTGGTCGCCGGCGGCGATGCCGGCTTCCGTTAAAAGGTTGGACACCAGCGTTTCAAAAAGCTGGTTCGCTTTCCAGTAGCGATAGGAAAGCCGGATGGTGCCGCTGGCCGGCGCGGCCACAAAACTGATTTTGACGCCGTTGGCGGTATCGTTCAACTGGCTGATGGAGAAATCCACGCCGGCCTTCTTGGTCGCGCCCGCAACGGAAACAAGATCCACCACGCCAACGCCAGTGTGCGCGGAGAAAAAATCTTTGGTCGCCCCGTCGCCGGTGCCAATGCTTTCTTCCACCACGGCGGTGCTGACGCGTTCGGCATCCGCGTTTTGCAAGAGTGCTTCCAGGCCGGTGAGCGCAATCTGCATGGCCCCGCTGTGGCTGTCCTGCGTGTACTCTGTGGCCAGGCCGGTGAACAGCGTCAAGAGTTCTTCGGTGCCATCCAGATAATTGATGCCGGCTTTCACCTGAAAGCGCATCCAGAAGGATTCATACCCGCGCGGACTAACCGTATCCCCGCCGAAAAAGCCGTAGGGATTGTCGGCCTTCCATTCGTTGTGGAGGTTGTCAATCTTGATGCTGACGTTTGACACTTTAAATTCGTTAAGGTTTTGGGTGTCCAGCTGCCAGTTGATGGACGATACCGACTGCACGTGGTCCACGGGCAATTCCGTCCAGGCCGCTTCCCAGATATAGCTCTTGCTGGATTCCTGCCAGTACCGCCGCTTGTAATACACCCGCCGCTGACACGCTGGGGCCGTGCTTTTTTGGACGTCGAGGAAATTCTGCGTGATGGTTTTCATACTTCTTTGAGGTCCATGTCCAGGTCAAAGCCGGCGGCCTTATAAAGGCTGCTGTATTTCCACTTGAGCGCGTTGGTCCAGTGGACGTAATAAATCTTTCCTGGCTGGGCTTCTGATTCGGGATACCACAAAAAAGGGATGCCCAGCTCCTTGATGGCGATAAGGCTGTCAAGCTGCGCCTGCGTGAGCATGCTGAACTTAACTTTAGCCTCGTATTTGCCGGTGCGGTGCGGGGACCAGTACACCAGGATGCGCTGCATGGACCCATCGCCCATCATCAGGGATTTGGACTTCTCACGGAAGGCCACATCGTAGCTGTGCATGTCCAGCCCGACGTCCAGGCTTTCCTTGCAGAGGATGGCTTCCCCGATAAACTTTTCCGCATCGGCAATCTGCGTGGCCGTGGCGATGATGCGGGCTTTGGCCGTTGTCTGTGAACTGAGTTCAATGACGCTGTTCTCATCCGCATTGCCGGTGACGGTCAGCCAGGTCTGGTAGGTGGCTCCGTCCCAATAGTAGATGACAAAGTTTTTGAGGTTGTGGTTCAACAGAATCAGCCTGTCAATGGCGCGGTCAATGGCGGTGTCGCCCTCGTAAAAGGTGATGTCCAGCTGGACAGCCGTGGCGTCCGAGTTTGCGCCGCTGCTTTGCCAGAGGCTGTCAGGGTCGCGGTTGTACACGTTGGCCCATGCGCCGGACCCGCTGGAAATACTGAAAACATCGTCGGCGTTGACGTAATTTTTAGTGTAGATAATGGGCTCAGACATTAGACGGCCACCTGGCTATTGGTCTGGGCAAGGTTGGAGGACGTGACGGCAAAGCGGATGGCTTCCACGCTGCTGGTGCGCAGCTCGTCCGCCAGAGCTTGCAGAATGCGCCGGCGGTCCGCCACTTCAAGGGTATCCACCTGGACGTTGATGGTGATCTGCGGAATGTTCACGTTTACGGTCTGACCGGCCCCGCCGCCAGCCGATGGGGCAGCCGCCGCACTTGCGCCGCCCAGGTTTATGAAGTCTGTTCCGCCGCCGGTGCCCGTTGGAATAGTGCCGAGGTCCCCGTTCAGGCCATTGCCGACCGTGACAATCTGGCCGCCGCCTGGCAGCGGTATGGAGTTGATGGCCATGCTTTGAATTTGCGTGTTGCTGCTGGCAGAAGATTTCTCAATGGCCTGTACCTGGGAAGCGAACTGCGCCACAAGGAGCGCGGTTTCCGCCGCCGCAATAGCCGGCGCAAAGGGGCCGCCGATGCGGACCGCATGCACCCACGCCCAGCCGATAGCGATGGCCTGCTGCAATGCCAGCAGCGCGATGGCGCGGGCTTTTTCGGCTGCGCTATCCTGCTCACTCATGGAGTTGATGGTTTGCAGGGTCTGGACCGCGATGTTGGCTACCTGAAAGGAAGCGTCAATTTTCCGCTGACCTTCCTCGCGGTTTAACTCCACGGCGGAAGCGGACTTCCAGCGTTCGAGGTCCACCAGCAGCTGGGCCTTTTTAGACTGGTCTTCTATTTCCTTGTTGATCTGCGCGCGTTTGATTTCGGATTCGGCGTTGAGGGCATCCAGTTTTTTCTTTAAGGTCTGGACCCCCAGCGCGTCCATCTTCTTTTGAAGGTCGTTCTCGATCTCGATAAATTTTGTGGCCTGGTCTTGTTTGGCCTTTTGTTCTTGCAAGGACGCGCCCGCGACGATGCGCGTGCGGTTGCCGGAAGCCGCCATCAATGCCTGGGTCTTCTTATTTTCAACCTTGGTAAACTCGTCCGCCGTTCCTTGCGCGATGGATACCAGGTCCACGTTCATCATACGGACGGCTTCTGTGGCCTGTTGGAAATTGCCGATCATCGCTTCTTTGATGGCCGATCCCAGGCCCATGAATATGGCCACGGCGGATGCCGCGAACCCAGCGATCACCGCGCCGAGTTCGTCAATTCGTTGAACCACCCATGTGAGAGCTTCCACAATGCCGGTGATGGCCGGAATAAAGGCGTTGCCGACCTGTTTGGAGAAGTCATCCCAGGCGTTGGTGAGCTGCGCGGAGGATTTTGTAAAGCTGTCTTCCTTGGCGGCGGTATCCCCGAACTTGGCGGTGAGCGCGTCCAGCATGCCCTGGGCGGTCGAGGCCGTGCCCACAAAGGCACCCAGCTGCTTGTGAGCCTGCAATACGGCGCGCTCGTTGCCCACCATGAGGCCGTTCATCAGGTCCATGGCACTGTTGAGGTCCATTCCGGCCCCTACGGCCAGCCCCATGGCCACGCGGACGCCTTCCTGGGCCTGTCCTACGTCCTTGGTGGCCTTGGAAAGCCTGCCCAGGGCTTCCAGGGCTTCCGTATTGGAAAAGCGGGTGGTTTCTTGGATGCCCTCAGACCATAGCAGGAGCTTGTCTTTGTTGTCCTTCCAGCTCACACCGTTGGTTTCCAGGGCGAATTGCAGCCGGCGGAGAGCTTCCGCGTCCGCGTTGGCTTCGGTCACGGCCTTCTTGAAGAATTCAAAGATGCCCGCGCCTGTCGCTACAAGCCCGAACGCGCTCAGGAGGTCTTTGGCCCCGCCGGTCAGCCCGCTAAACGAGCTGTCCGCGCCTTTGGCCTGGGCGGACACGTCCTTGAGCTTTGCGCCCAGGACTTCCAGCGCGCCGGTTTCGGTATTGACCTTGACGCTGAGGGATAGATTTTGTTCAGGCATAGGAGATGTCCCACGCGCCCGCGCGCGCAAACGGAGCGGCCATATCCACGAACATGCGGATTTTGCGGCGCGGCGGAATGGATTTATTGCGCTTTACCTGTAGGTAAACCGCGTGGAAGAACAGCAGCTTTACGGCGTCATCGTCTTTGGCCTTGGCACGCTCGATGAGAGAGAGGCGAACGTCTGGGTCTGCATCGATGGCCTTGACCTCCTTCAAGAGGTCCATAGAATTCCTTAGTAGGAAACGTCCTGGTTCGTCACGTCCACCTGGATGGCTTTGGAGTCCGACGACGAATAGACGCCCGTGAATTCGACCTTGGCCGCCAGCAGCCCATCCTGTTCCCCGAACGGGAAGGCTTTGTAATGGATGCGGTAGAGGTTGGCATCCACCGTATATTTGTACGTGCCCTGGATGGCGTCGCCGGCCAGGGTGATTTGCAGGGTATTGCTGGTGTTGGCCAGGAACTTGGCGCGCTCCACTTCATCCTGAAAGTAGATGGTAAAAGTTCCGTCAATCATCAGCTTGCCGGCGCATAGAATGTCGTTGGCATCCTGCGACTGGTTCAGGGTGCGCTGCACTTTTGCGCTGCTGTCGATGTTCAGCACCAGGTTGTGAATGTCCGTGTTAGCGACCCCGCCGATTTTCACCGTGGCATGATTAAAGCCTAGGTATTCGTTTGTGGGGTACGCCGGTGAGCCGATGGAGCCGGACGCTTCCGTCTTGCAAAGAACGTCGGCTTCCATCATGACGATGTTATCGACCGGCACATTCAGCTGCAATTTCTTGACGGTGGAAAGGTTGTACTTTTTCACCGAGAGCCCACGGTCCATAAAGAACGTGTACCCCACGCGCTGAATACCCGTTCCGCGCGTGAACGTGTGCTTGAATCCGAATTTCACCTGGCTGTCGCTCACGTAGGTCAGGAGGCCGGTGTCATCGGCGGTGTAGCCGAGGATGGTCTTTGCGCCGTTGGCGGTGTTGGTCCCCGTGATCCATTTGATGTTGAAGGTTCCCGTGGAACGGATGATGCTGAACTTCTGCGTGGTTCGGCTGTAGGTCACCGTGTAGGTTCCCGTGGCATCCGCCGCCAGCAGCGCATCCTTGATGGCTTTGCACAAGGACCCCGTTTCCGTGCTGGCCGTTCCGATGACGAAATCACCCGTGGCAATCGTAGCCGCCAGGTCGCTGGACCCGATGTTGAAGTCGATGTACTTATTGGATGCCGTGATGGTGATGACGGTCTGCTCCGCGCTGGTCACCCCGCCCAATACGGAATAAAGAAATTCCCCGATGGTTTGCGCGTCCACCGGCATCTTGATCTTTCCCGTGCCCTGTTTGGGGCCGGCGTTGGGCGGGAATTCTTCCGGGACGCCGCGCAGATTTTCATCCTTCAGGAGGGTGACGGCATAATCCAGCTGCGAGGCTTTGTCCACGGGATACCATTTGGTCGGCGTGGTTTCCGCCGTTCCGCGTGATGTTTCCTTGGCGAGTCCAAACTGTACTTGTTCAACGGATGAAAGTGACATAGTTAATTCCCCTCCTTGTTAGTTTCT
>JAAEAP010114865.1_pt1 | contig 16811 bp, 33 predicted proteins | sample 7277901 | NCBI WGS metagenome assembly JAAEAP01 (sample SAMN13876987, study PRJNA601929) | soil metagenome | isolation source: soil | host: Panicum virgatum | place: USA: Fermi National Accelerator Laboratory | collected 2010-11-19 | reverse complement strand
GTAGAACGCCTTTCCGTCGCAACGGATGATCGTCCACGTCCGGCGCGGAAGCATCCAGCGGGTGCGGTCCTCGTACTGATTCTTCATCCGATCGCCAAGACTGTCGTTCACGCCATCCTCCCGATCGCCACCACATCAACTCCATCAACTCCGCGCCGCTTGTCCCACTCTTCATCGAACACGCTGACCGCATCCCTGAGCGCGTCCATCCCGACCGAGTAGTAAGCCTGATCGATCAGCGGCATTGCGTGACCGAGCAGCCGGTCGACCGTGAATTTCGGAACGCCCTGCGGATGCCGATCGCACCGATGGTTCAGAAGGAGCGTCGCGCCAGTCCGCCGCAGATCGTGCAGGCTGAACGGTCGGATACCGGCGATATGGGCGATGCGAACGAGGGTCGGTTGAACGTTCGCGATCGGTGCGCCCCAAACGCAGCCGGAGCCATCCTGAAGCGTCGCGACCGTCCATGCGCTGAGCGGCAGGGTCAACTCCTTCCGCGCCCGACCGCGCCCCTTCTTGACGAACTGCGGCGGTATCGTCACGGTCCGCGCAGTTAGGTCCATCCAATCATAGCCGAGGTTCAGGAGCGGTTCCTCGCGGAGCATCGTGGTCAGCCCGAGAATGAGCATCCGCTGGTAGCGATCTGCTGCCCTCTGAAGCGTCCCGGCGGCATCGTACGCCCGCCAGAACTCCTCCATCGTCAACGCACGGCCACGAGTCCGGCAGCGGTCCGCAACGTCCGGCGCCTTCAGAACCAGCAGTGATGTCATCCCAGTTTCAATCGCCCGGTCGAATCCGAATCCTAGTAGCTGAACGGCAAAGGTCAGCTCGCCATGGACCGTTCGCGGGCTGATCTGTCGGCGCGGTTCGGTGCCGAGGCGAGGTGTCCAGTGCGAGGCGAGGCGATGATCGCGGAACCGTTCCAACTCGCCGACGTGAATCCGGTCAGGCGGCATCTCACCGAAGAAGTCAACCAGTTGACCGATGATCTGGCCGTAGCGGAGGAGCGTCTTCGGATTGAGGGCTCCGGAGTTGCGGGCGAGGAAGAGCGCGCCGATTTGGGCGAGTGACATGTGGGATGTGCAGTCCCGCGATGTCACACTAAGCGTTCGTTGTGATCGATTTGATCCTGTCGCCTCACTCGGCATCACCTCGCTTTCCTCGTAATTGTCCGCATACTTCCGCGCGATTCGATCGCCATTCCGCGTCTTTCGGTCGCATGGTAAGTCGCCGAACGCATCGGACGGAATGCGGCGCTTCGTGTCGACGCCGGGGCCGACGATGCGGACGTGATAGCTGCCGCGCCAGTAGACCGCCGTGGCGCTCAATGTTCCGTTCCTTTCGTCGGGATGGCGATGACCCGCAACGTCTGACTGGCCGTCATTCTGCCGTACAGGTCGGGGCGGTGTTTCAGAACGTGATTGAGCGCGTCGTGCGTCGTGTTCCCGTCCGACTGATGCGCGAAGTCAGGAAGGATGCCGTCCAACTTCCACATGCCGTGAAGGTCTGGATCACCGTTGACGACGAAATCGAGAATCTCCGGATTGGTCGGACAGGTGTGCTCCTCCAGCCAGTAGCGCGCGTGTTCAAGCTGTTCCGTTGCTGGCTTCCCGGCTGGTACCAGAACGCGCATGATGGCGAATACTCCGCTGTGACCATAGAGGTGCGCTACGGCGGTCGCGTGGTCCCATTCGGGTGGCAGGATCGAAACGCTCAGCGTTCCGTCCGCGTTGATCGTGAACTCGTTCGGACGCCCGCAGTTGTCGCAAACCCACCGGAAAGATTCTCCGGCCATCGCCATCACATGCTCAGCGGAGAACTCGTGCTCATCGCAGCCGATGCAGCGGAAGAAGCGTTTCGGGTAGGGCTGGACGATGGTCACGACTTCGCTCCGCTGAGCACAACCGGCTTCCCGTCGCGGAGGTGGCGCACGAATTTGACCCGATACGCCGTTCCTTCGTTGTTTTTGTTGATGGCGTGATTGAGGTCATTCGGGTCACCGCGCCACCCATCGCGCTCGAAAGGTTTAATCGCGCCCTTCGGTGTGAATTCTCTAGTGGTGGACTTCGGCACCCACTCCGTCTTGCGCTCCTCGATTGCGCCAATCGTTCCGGAATCGTTGAACTCCAGCGAACAATCCGTGTAGCGCGAGAACAGCGCGTCAGCGAACTGCTCGCCGGTCATTTCGACCTCAGCCGCGACGCAGTTGCTGCCCTTGTCGGTGATTGAGATGGTGACGTTGCGACCCGTTCCGGCATCGCGCGTGATGACAATCGTTCCTTCCAGCTTCAGCATCAGAGTTCTCTCTTCGCCGCTTCAATCTTCGCGTCAACATCAGCAAGTTTCCGCGCGAACTGCATCTCCATCTCGCAACGCATGGCGCGGAGAGCAAGGATTTCGGAGGCGTAGAGGAGGCGACCGCACTGCGATGCGCTACGGCTCCTATTCGGCTCCGGTGGCTCGCCGGTGCCATGAACAACCACGCCTTCTCGATTCGCGCGGTGTGCGAGTTGAAGAGGAAGCCGATCGAAGTTTCGCCGAACTTCGGCACATCTACGTCCGGCCCGATGCTCGTCTCTGGTGACCACCGCAGCGCGCGATAGATTGCCGCATCGAGCTTCAACCTGTCGAACTCGGCTTGCTCTTTCTTGTTCATGCTCATGACGCCAATCTATGTCCGTATCGCGCTGATGTCAATACGTGTCTTGACGAAACGCCGCGTGCGACCTATCATTCGGCCATGGATAAACGGAACGGCTCCATGAGGATGTACGCGCTGCGCCTGCCGGAGAATCAAATTCGGTACCTTCAAAAGCTGACCGGGGCATCGCAGCGCGTACGGTTGCTGATTGCGGGAGCCATGAAGCGCGACGCAGCGAAACGGAAGCGCGCGAAGGTGGCGAAGTGATCACCCTCATCCGCTGCAACAAATGCGACGCCCCTGTCTTCTGGGTCAAAATGCTATCAAGCGGGAAGCGCAATCTACTCGACGCGGAACCATCGGCGAAGGGCGATCTGGTCATCGAGTCCGAGGGCGACGGACCGATCATTGCGCGCGCCATCAAGCCGAACGAGCGACCGATGCATCCGGTGCGGTACACGTCGCACTTCGGTTCCTGCCGCATGTCGCCGATCGCCGAAGAGATGAGGTTGCGCGCCAGAGGGATGCGGGCGTGAGCGAAATCAAGCGTCGCGAGCGTTCAGCGCCTCGCGTAAGTCCTGCGTCGGCACCCTCCGCCGAGTCGGCTCGTCCTGAGCCGGTTGATGTGGACAAAATGGATGCGAACGGGGCTACGCAGGCGGTCCCGTAGCGTCCGAATCGTGCGCTAGCCTTGGTGGACTTTCGCCATGTCGGCCCTCGGCGCGGACCTTGCCCGATATGCGAGGCACTGCAAAAAGGAAAAGGCCGACGACGGCGCGCACCGTTTACGTGCGGAATGCCGTAGAATCTCTGTGCAGTGTTCCGGTCATACCTTCTTCGCATCCGGCCTAACCGCCAGCAAGTGGTGGCGCTTGAGCGCATCCTTTCCACGAACTGCGATCTTTACAACGCCGCCCTTCAGGAGCGGCGCGATGCGTGGCGGATGTGCGGCAAGCGCATCAACATCTTCCACCAACAGCTCCAACTTTCTGAATTGCATCGCGAAAACATTGACGTGGCCGCGCTCGCTATCGACATCGCTCGCGATCCGCTTCGCCGCGTCGATCTGGCGTTCGAAGCCTTCTTCCGGCGCGCAAAGTCTGGCGATGCGCCTGGTTATCCTCGGTTTAAAGCGAAGGTTCGTTACGACTCTTTTTCGTTTGGAGAGGGTCGACCAACCGTCAAGGCGAATTACATTCGCATTCCACGCGTGGGGTTAATCTACTTCAAGGCTTCACGCAAAATCACCGGCACCCCGAAGATGGTAACCGTCAAGCGCGCTGGCAAGAAATGGGCGATCCGCCTAACCTGCGATATCGGCGAGGCGCCGGAAAAGCATGCGGTTTCATCGGCGGTTGGCATTGATGTCGGGCTCACAAACTTCGTCACGCTGAGCGACGGTTCAAGCATCGACAACCCACGGTGGACGAAGCAGCACGAGGAGCGCATCACGAAAGCCAGCCGCTCACTCGCTCGGAAAAAGCGCGGATCGAAGAACCGAGCGAAAGCGAGAGAGACCTTGCGCCGCGCGCATCAACGAGTCGCGGATGCTCGCCGCAACTTCACACATCACGTCTCTAAAGCTCTGGTCGCGAAGTACGACCTGATCGCCTTCGAAGACTTGCAGATCAGAAACATGGTGCGCGGTCACTTCGCAAAATCAATCAACGACGCCGCATGGGGCGAACTGATATTTCAACTCAAATACAAGGCTGAGAGTGCCGGTAAATGGGCGATACCAGTGAACCCGAGAGGCACGAGTCAGCGATGTTCTGGATGCCAGGAAGTGGTGCCGAAGACGCTTGGCGAGCGGTGGCACTCTTGCTCGAACTGCGGCGCATCGCTGGATCGTGACCACAACGCGGCGATCAACATTTTAAGGCTCGGTGAGAGCCTTGTCGGATGCTCGGCAGAACGTGCGGTGGAATGCACGACACACCAAGGGGCTGTGGATGGCTGAACCGGTACGAGAGGGTGACCCTGATGGGACGATCGTCAGGACCGCCAAAGCAGCAGACGGCGCGCTGTCGTTCCTGAAAAATTGGGGGGGCGTCGTCGTCGTTCTCGTCGGCCTCGGGATGGGGATAGAGCGCGTCGTCGGGAAGATCGAGGCTGCGGAGACGGCATCGAACAACCGGTTCACCGCCATCGAGAAGTCAGTCGAGGACTTCAAAAGAGAAGTGCGCGAGAGCCTGAACAGCACCGGGAACCAAGCCAGCACCGCGAACAAAGAAACGGCTGCGATTCTACGCACCGACGAGCAGAACCAGAACGCCTATAATGCCGACGTAATCAAGGCCATGACGGAGATCGTGACGGTCATGAAAGCTCGCGGCATGCAAACGCCGAACGTTCCAGACCCACCTAAACTTGGAGGACAGTAAAGATGCCACATCCGCTCGATTCAACCGTGAAGAAGATCCTCAACAACGGCGGCTTTATGGCCGCACTGATGCCACTACTGAGGGCATCCACGCCGCTGAAATCAGTTCGATCCGCCGCCAAGCGCCTTGGTCGCCACGCCACCGCCTACGTGAAGATGCTGACCGCTCTCGGCTACAGCGTGAAGGTCGAAGACGGCTGGGGTGGATGCGAGCAGGCGCAGATGATCCTCAAATGGATCGACGAAGGCATCACCGAAAACGAGGTTGCGGGCGTGATGGAACAGATGAGCAAATGGACGAACGTCCTACAGGCGGCCATCGCCGATCTCGCTCTCGGGAAGTTGCCGACGTAGCAATGATCTCCCTCTCCTTCATCGCCGCGGCTACGGTCATCGCGGTCGTAGCCGCCGATCCGGTCGCTCCATGGTGGGCGGGGCCGATCTACGTGCAGGCGTTCACGCACATCGTCGAAACGCTAGGCTCCGCATCCATCGTCGCCATCGTTTCCGCCAGCGTTCAAATCTACTACGGCAGGGACGCGCGCAAAGATCGGAAGGCGAAGCGGCTGGAGAGCCACGTCGAGCATGGCAAGGGCTTGGAGGCCGCGAAGACCGAGCGGGCCGAGCTGGCCGCTGGTTTAAAGGTCGATCAAGCCGTGCTTGCCGCGAAGGTCGAAGCCGCCGCACAACACATGGCGGACAAGGTTGAGGGCACTACGGCAACGATCGTCGGAAAGATCGACGCGAATACCGCCGTCACGAACGAGGCGAAGGACGGCGCTCTACGGGCGTACTCTGAAGCGAACAGCGTGAACGTGAAGATCGCCGAGACGAACGACCGGATCACCGAGGCGATCAACGCGGGGCGCGCTGCCGCTTCGCTACCGGACCAGAAGTGACCCCTGATGTCATCGCTGCAATCGCCGGGAGCAGTGTCGTTTCCAGCGTCATCGGTGGAGCGTTCGTGGCATGGCTGCACCGCCGGAAAGAGAACGCCGAGAGGCGCAAGCTGGCTGCTGAGGCGCTGTCCGCCGAGAGCTTAACGAATGAGGAGCTTCATCATCGGCTCATGAAGTTACGAAGCACGGCGGCAGCGTCCGAACAGGCGCTGATGCTGGCCCGCGTGAAGGTCGATAAACTTCAGGGCGATCTGATTGCGGCCTATGAGAGGATCGCGACGTTGCAGAACGGACGGAGAAAGGCGTGAAAGCCTCCTACCTGCGCCTGTCGCTGTGGGTGCCTGCGGCGAGTCCTGACGAAGGGCGACGTTTGCTCGATGTGCGCGACCGGGCTGCACAAGCCGAAGGTGTGAGGCGGGGCGGTTCGGTGCCTACTTCTTCATCGCGTCGCCGACGAGTCGCCTGATTGTTGCGCCAGCTCCGCCGGGTTGCCGCCTCAGCCAGCGCCAGTGACTCCGCAGGAAGCCATTGTTCCGGTAGATCAGCGGATTGGCGGGAGACCCAACTGACGGCCTCCCGCCGCGTTGCTTTGGCTTACTCGGTGGCACGCTCAGACTCGCGGATGTAGTCGATGACCGCTTCGCTCCAGCCGTTGATGTGATTCCAACCGCCGCCGTAGCCGACGCCGTTCTGATAGGCCGCGATGTTCACGATGTAGTGCTTGCCCGCCCCGATCATGTTCGGCAGCGGATCGTGAGACTGCTCGTCCGTGATGACGATCATGCGGTCGTAGTCGGGCGCCGAGCGCACGGCAAACTGCACTGCCGCGCCGATGTAGGTGCCGTCCGGCATCCGCTGCTGCGCGGCCCTGATTGCGTCGCGAAGCGCGAAACCGCGACGTGGTGGAATCTCCGCCTGCCCCTGGTTGAACGCGAACACGCGGGCCGTTTCGCAGACCTCGCGAGCCAGCATTGCTACGCCATTCGCCGCGTCCATTCGGCTAATCTCGGACTTGCTGGAGACAGTCGAGTTCATCGACGTTGAAACGTCGACAACGATGCTCGTTTTCCCGATCAACTTTTCCGCTTCGTCGAGGCACTTCAGCATCGCTACTTCCAGAGCGTCTTCCAGCCTCGGCGCGTACTTTGCCGCAGAGATGAATCGGAACGGCAGAACGCGATCGACCTTCACGTCAGCCAGTGCGATACGAATCACTTCCTCGGCGACGCCGACGCCCTGCATGTTGCGGAGGTTCCGCAGCAAAGCCAGCGCACCGAGTTTCTTTTCGGAGAGCAGGCGATCCCACACGGCGCGCTTCTCCGCATCACCCTTCGCCGCCGACAGAGCAACCTCCCACGTATCCGGCGACTCCAGTTCTTTCGCGGCCAGCTTCTTCCACGCTGCGGCCTGCTCTTCGTCCTTCGGCTTTGCGTGCGTCAGGAAGAGAACGTCGCGCAGCATGAACGCGCCTTCGCGGTCGTACTTCGCGAGTTGGTACGCATCGAACTTCCGGAACGCGAGCGCCAACCCCTTCTTCACCTGTGCGGCGATCGGCTGATCCTTCCCGTCTTTGAAGTAGATCGCCAGCAACTCGGCCAACTCGTCCGGGCGCTGGATGATGCGCGCGATCGTTTTCGACACGAGGCCATCCGGGCAGTCCTTGCGGCGCGCCATCTCACGAACTAAGAGGAGCGGAACGTGCCGCAGCTTCATCTTCTCGCGTGCTTCGATGGCGATCTCAGCGACGGCCTCGGCGCGAACGAGCGGCAACGTCGCCTTGATTATGTCAGCGTGGGATTCTCCGTCGATGTAGAACTGGTCCTCGAAAAGCATCGACGCCATGACGACGCGGCGAAGCTGTTGCTCGGCGTTGATTCGTGCGGCGGGAGCACCTTCGTGGGTGCGGATAGGCGGGAGCTTCGGCTTCACGTTGGTTCTCATTTCACCCTCCTAAGATCGGCGACAAAGATAACCAACGGACAAAACTGCGAGGATTGCGATTGCTGCTGAAAACAATTGCGACGCCATCACCATGCCTCCTTGGCAGGAAAATAGTTCGGGGAACAGACGCGAGCGGAACGAACGTGCGCTGAGGCCCGAAGGCAACCCGCTTCCGTCTCCCCAAGAGAAGTAGCCGCTTGCTACACCACCGAACTACAGGGTTTGAGAATTACCCGGAGAACGAGCGGACGCGGATCGTTTTTGCAGAAGTAGCCGCGCCCTTCACTACCGGGCGGAAAGTTATTGATCGGGGAACAGACGCCTACGGAAATTTTAGCGCTCTACCAACTGAGCTACCGACATTGCGATCGAGCGGGATTCGAACCCGCGACCTCTCAATTAGGAATTGAAGTAACCGTTGACTACACCACCGATCAGGATTCAATGAACATGTACAGGAAACGCAAGATAGAGCCGCGACGAACGGATGTCAAGAAGAATCTTCACGGAGAGTGCTAAACTGCTGATGCGGCACCGAACCCGCGAACGAAGCCAGCGAAAGGAAACTGAACCATGTGGGGATTTCTCAGCTTACTCGTAGCTCTCATCGGCGTCCTGATGTACGCCCTGTCTGCCAATCCGAAGTTGCAAGAGATCGGGCGCATCAGCTTCTTCGCTGGCCTGCTCGCGTTCCTGCTTCAGAACGGGACGCACATCGTCGCGCTGACGGGGCACTGACCGATGGACGCCGAACGCAAAGCACGCGAAGCAATCGACCGGCACAACGGCGGCTACCCCTACTACGCCGTCCAGTGCGAGTTCACGATGCCGCAGACAGACTTGGATAAAGTGCTGGAAATACAGGCCAAAGCGGCGCTGATTATTCTGGTCAGATTGGGGCACTGATGCGCCGCGCCCTCATCGTCTGCCTGCTCATCCTCGCGGCGTGTTCGGGCGGGCGTCGTCCGCAGCCAGTACCGCCGAATCGACCGCCGGGGCGGAGGTCAGTGCTTTCTTCGAACGCTCACGAACGCATTCGGGGCATTCGCGTTCCGACATACCGCACGTCATGCCGCTCCCGATCGTAGCGCGCACCCACGCCTCGAGGTGAATCCTGCAATAGGTGTACATCACTGTATCCATCACTCCTCCGTTTGCCTACTGAAGTCCGCGCACCAGCGCGTAGAACGTATCCGGCGTCCGATCGGCAGGCACTTCATCGTGCCACCACCACAGCCCGTCCAGTGCGTGACGCTCCATCGGCTCGCTGACCAACACGCCGTACTTGACCGACAGCCGGTAGTGGAGCCCGTCATCGATGTAGGTATCGCCGGGCAGCTCGGGGTGCATCGCCGCGCAGACGATCGGAGAGCCGCCTTCTCGAATCCGTACGGCCATTCACTCCTCCCTTCGCGCCCCGTCGTCTTCGACATCATTCCAGTCCGGATCAGGGTCGTCATCTTCGCAGACGTGCCAACAGTCGCTCGGCATGCTAGTGAACGCGTCTTCCAGATCGCAGTAGCAGGTATCGCTGCATTCAGGGCAAGAGTGCGCCATCAGACCGCCTCCACATGCGCTTCCATCCCGGTCCGCGCCGCCCATTCCTCCGCAACGCCCCGAGCCGACTCCCGATGTTCGAACGTCCGCAACCTCTGCGGCGAATTGCGCGCTTCGAATGCGCTCCGAACGATCCAGACGCCCGAGGACGAGAGATAGAGGAGGCGATCTTCGGTTTTGACGGCGGCGAGGAAGCGGGTCATCGGACTCTCCGGCCTTCTTCGTCGACGTAGAAAGTCTCGTTCTCGTGCAGCGCCAAATCTTCGATGAGATCGAGGATATCCGGGGCGCCATCCCACCATGCGACGTGCGTCTCTTTGATCTTGCTGGCGCCGCGTGAAGCGGGGACGAGACCGACGTGAACTTCGATGCGAAACGGCGGTCCGTCGCTTCCGATCTTCACCCACCGCTCGTACTTCTCGGACCACCGGTAGCCGAGGCGAAACGCACGCAACGCTTCGCCGAAAGTTGGTTGAATCAAAACGGCATCTCGTCATCTTCAGCGATCGTCAGCGATTCGACCGGCGCCCTGTTTGGCGCTGGCGTCCATGGCGGATTCGGGAAGTCGCACTTCGGGCAGGCATAGACCTCGTACGTGTCATCCGGCGATCCGCCATAGCCCATGAACGCGAGATCAGCGCCGCAGTCTTGGCAGCAACCTTCAGGGTAGCGATCGTCTTCATCTGGGGGACCGTCGTCGTCGTCGGGCTCGCGAGTGATCCAGGCGTCAGTTCCAGCCAGCGCACGCTCGTTGTGGTAGTAGGTTTCATCGCTCATCCCAATTTCTCCTTCTTGAACTTGTTCAGCGATGCAAGGTGCGTCTGAAAACCGCAGCGCCCCGGCGCCGTCCCGTTTCAAAGTCAGTCCGCCGGGGACGCTGCAACCGGCCTACGCGACCGGAACTCATCGCCTCTTCCTGAACACACGGAAGCCCGTCAAGTACTGCTGCAGTTCGACGACCGGCTTTGCGACCTTGAGGCGCCGCAGCCATGGGAACTTGCGGGCAACGTGCGCCGGAATACCTCCAGCTGGAACGCAAGGACCGCCACAGAACGGGCAGGCGTTGCGGTAGAGCTCTACGCGGCCATCGTCTGGGCAGTCGGCGATCATGGTTGACGCTCCTCGAATTCCTCGCAACAGCAGTCATCGGCCAAACACTGCCAGCCGCCGCGATGCTCACCGCGCGTATGGCCGCACTCGCACACCTGCCGCGACGCGACTTCGGCTTCGGTCAGCGGCTCTCCATCGAAGAGGGTCATGATTCTCCCGTCACCACGATACGCGCCCCAGGTATGTGCGTCGCCTCGGGATCACCGCTGCCGACGTAGACCTTCGCGAGTCTGGCGTACTCCGTTACGAGCCCGTCATCGACCCACACGCCCGCGTCGGTCAGCGCGTCCTCGGTGGACCGCGCCAGCTTGGAGAGGTCCGGACCGCTGTGGTTGGCGGGCGCGCTCGGTGCGTCATCCCGCAGCAGGTGCGCGTTCTTTCCGCTGCGGTAGTGGCTCTTCGGGCGGGCGAATGTGAAGACCATCCGGCAGGTGATCGGGCCGTCGATCGGCGCGGCAGGGCGGCCCTCTACGGCCATCGCGGCGTACTTAACGGCTTCGCGCCACGGACGCAGCTTCTTTGACATCTCGACCATGACGCCGTTGCCGACGTGACGCTTGGATCCCTGTGGCGCTGGCTGGCCGTAGACGACGATGAGGACGGTCTGGCTCATCGCCATCCCTCCCCGAGCGAGCTTCTGTGGAAGTCCGAGAACGGCAGCAACGTGACCGGCTTGCGTCGGAATGTCGGCGCTGGCACGCTCCGCGATTCCCGCACGACCGGCGCAACCTCTGCCTCCGGTGGCGTCAGAAGCTCCGCGACCGTCACCTCCAGCGCGTGCGCAATGTTGATGAGTTGCGCGAGCTTCATTGAATCGATGCGCGCGCCCGTCTCGAATGAGCTGATCGTTTTCACATGGACGTGCGACCGGATCGCGAGCGTAGCCTGCGACATCTTTTTAGCGAGGCGGACGGCCTTCAGTTTGAGCGGTAGAAGGGACAGCATTTCAGACATTGGCATCAGTACCCCTCAGATTCGAGGCGCGCTAGGTGATCCGAGTCGATGTCTCGCAGACCGCCGTTCTTCGCCTTCTGCTCCCTGAGTTGCTGAGCGAACGCGCGGTCTGATTCGGTGCGCGCCGCCCGCTGCGCAGTAGTCTCCGGCGGGTCTGGCAATCGCCGTTTCGGATCGCGGTAATGTCCGGCGCGCAACAGATCGGAGTGATACTCGCCGTCCTTTTTCACGAACAGCAGGCCGAAGCGCATCCACGCTTGCGTGAACTCGTTCGCCGCGAGGATGTCGTCGATGAGCTGCCATAGAAAATAGTCGCGCTTGCCGAGATTCTTCTTCCACTTGCGGAACGGGTCGACGAAGTGCGAACGGGCGCGGATCATCGGCTTGGCGAACTTCAGCTTGCCGACGATCCGCTCGTTCCATTCCGTGATCGCCCGGTCGAGCTCCCCTGGTATCGCGGTGCGGGGATCGGCGGACGGGATGATGACTTCGGCGATGCACGCTTCGTATTCGACCGATGCGGCTTTGAGCCATTGAAGCGCGTCGACCGGATCGATCGTTTCTTTGATGACGCGGTTACCGCCGATGACGAAAAACATACCTACTCCCTCACCTTCGCGAAGTCCGAACATTGAACCCGCTCCGATCATCGCGGCGATTTTGTACGGACTACCAGTCAGCGACATCGCGAGCCATGCGGGGAAGGGTTTCATGTGATCCTCAGGTGTTGATCGCGGTCGCAGCGCGTACACGTCCGCTTCTGCCACCATCGCGTTTTCGTGTCGTCGCCGAGGTGTTTACAGTCGAGGAAATGCTTGGTCGTGTCAGTGACGGTATACGTCTCCCATTTTCCCCAGCGGTGCCGAATGTCGCAAGGGCGAACGATCGCCATGACAATCACCGCGACGATTAGAACCGCCAGAAACCATTCGCCAGCGTTCATACCCCCTCCATCGCGCCGATCAACTTCCCGGCGATTTCGTTGTGGTCGGCGCGGGTCATACCGGCATCTCCGCTTTGAGTTGCGCGGTCCGTGTTTCATGGGCGATTGTGATCGAATCGAGCAGGGCCAACTCGTTCGCCGCGTCCAGCTCGGTCCGGAGCCCCTCGGAGCGCGTCCACGCCTTCGCCAGCGCATCGGAGTCGACCGCCGCCAGAAGTGCCGCCTTGACCGCATCGACGCGCTCAGTGATCGACCTGTCGCGCGGAGCGGCCTGTTTCGTGGCGACCGGCGGCGGAGCGGTCTTTCTGATCCGGATCGCGTCGACCGTCTCCGTCCCGAACTTCGCGGTCGTCGGGTAGATCGTGAAGCGCCGTCCGGCCCATTTCGTGTAGTCGTACGTGCCGAACATCTTGACCAGCACCTTCGTATTCGTCTTGTTCAGTACCATCGGCTTCGGCCAGTCCGTGAAGGTGACGACGGGCTTCTTGGACTTACGGCCCGCATCGCCTTCAATGACGCCACCGACTACCTTCGCGATCGTGAGCGTGTGGTCCTGCTCGTTCAGCTCGAACGCGCTGATGTATTCGGACGGGTCGAAAAGTTCGAGGATGTGGGGGGCGGCGCGGTTAGTCATAGTCTTCCTCCTCCAGCTCTTCATCGCGTTCTTTCATGATCTGGTAGTCGCGCACGGACGGCAGCACGCGGTTCGGTCTGCCCGGCCACTCCTTCAGCGGTACGGTCAGAAAGTGCGCGAACAGGTCGCACGCCAGCTCGATCTTTCCGTCGAGCCATTCGATTGTTTCGGGCGGGAAAGGCGTGAAGCACGAATCGAACGGCGGGATCACTTCGATGCTGACCGGAATGAACTCGGCGCGACATTTTGGTGGCGCCGTTACTTGCGGCATCCATGGATACGCCAGCCGGAACTTGGGCTCATCCGGCGCGAACTCGGGATGCAGCGCCTCAAAGCCCTGCCGGTACCACGCCGCTTGATAGTCGATACCTTGATCCCTGAACCGGCGCGCAATGAAATCTTCGTGCAGGGAGAGCGCCGTCGTTTTCGGATCGAACATCAGCCCGTATTCGCGCGGAGCGAGCCGATCAATCCGCCCGCGACACCATATCGGATCGTGCTGCACGTCGCAGATCGCACAGTGATTGACGGCGCGCTGCCAGATCATCGTGACTTCCGACTCGCCATCGCGCCACGCAGCGCCGTAGTCGGGATCGGCGAGAATCTTCGCCTCGGCAAATTTCTTCGCCGACTTTGCCTGCTCTTCCTGTTTGTCCGTCAGCCAGAAGATGCCATCCTCTTCGGCCTCAGCGATTGCCTTTTTGGCCTTCGCGGTGCCGAGCGTCTTTCCCGGCTTTCCGTCCGCCGTATCGAAATCTTCCGGTCGGAACACGGTGAGCTCGACGTCCGGCTCCAACAGCAGCAAATGAATCGCCGTGCCCAGCTTCGTCGACTTCGTTCCGCGATCCTTGAACGGTCCCGGCCACATCCCCGACTCCCGCCACAGTCGCGGATTCCGAGCCGCAAATGCGAGCGGAGTCGCTTCGATCAGCGTGCGAATGCCCGAAGCGGAGAGGGCGGGTTGGGGCGTCAGCGTGTCCTCCAAATAAACCGCCATAGGGATGCCTCTGTGTAAACCGACTCCGAGCGTGTTAGAGGACATGCTTGCGGTTCCTCCTCTTCACGATCATCCACACGGTATGTGTAGCGACTCCGTACATCTTCGCCACGGATACCTGCGTCTGGCCATTGGCGACTCGTTGGCGCATGTCGCGAACCGCATCATCACTGATCCTCGTCAGGTGATTCGCGGCCCCGATGCTGACGCGCTGATGGCCATGCCTGATCGTGTCGGCGATGTTTTCTGATCTCGTTGCCCACCGTAGGTTTTGAAGTCGGTTATCCGTTTTGATGCCGTTGTAATGCGCCGCCTCGTGCCTTGGACTCGGCGGCGGACCAACGAACGCAAGCAGCACCATTCTGTGAATGGCATGCGCCGCCAGCTTTCCATTCAATCTCACGCTGACATAAGCGTAGCCGCGGCTCGGCGGAATCATAGGTTTTCGCCAGTGGCCAGTGATGACGTTTCTGACTCTCCCGTCGTCCGTGACCTCATACCTCGGGTCTGGAGGGTAGGGCCGGATATTCATGACTTCTTCGCTCCCCGCTTCCGACCCTTGCGGGCTTCCTTCGCGCGATTCTTTTCGGACTGCACGCCTTCTTCGAAAGCCAGATCGTAAGCCAGCGTCCGCGACTCATGGGCCTGATCGTCGGCTCTTTTGCGTTCGATCTCGGCCACGTCGTCGCTATGCCGCCGCAACATCTCGCACGCACGATCGATGGCGCCCATGGTGTTCATCGGGGAACCATTCAGACCGGAACCGTTCGCAGCGTGAATGACGCCGGGGAACATGTCGGCCAGCGTTTTCATGTGCGCGATGACTTCGCGGATATCGGCGGAGGTGGGGTTGGATGGCGTCATTGCCGCACCGTTGGTCGGTTGTTCGGTCCATTGATGCCACGAAAGACTTCCGAGCGCCTTCTTGACCGCCTCCGCCGCTTGTTCCGGCGTACTGCCGGGCTTTACGTCGAGTCTCGCAGCGCTCCAGTTGGCGTCGCTCATTCTGCACCTCCCGCTTCCCTATCCGCCAGCTTCTGCAGGTCGTCCGAAATCTTCGACAGCGACCGGACGTGCGCCAGATCGTCGCCCTTCATTGCCTGCTTCAGCATCGCATCGGCGGTCAGTTGGGCGACCTTCAGTCCGTCGCCGGTCAGGAGTTTTGCTGCGATTGAAAGTGCCAAGTCTCGTTTCGTTGCCATTTGGTTCTCCTATTTGTTGTTCGGAAATTCGTTCCATTCGCGGCCATCGATCTCGCGACCGGCCATCTTTTTTCCCATGCGGTCAACCCATTCGCTGCCGGGGATTTTGTTGCCACTGTCATAATTCAGCCAATTCGGCGCGAACTCGCCCCATTGCTTCAGGTGAAACGCCACGCCAGCGGCGACGCATTGATCCCGCAGCGACCGCGCCCAATCGGGATGCATCGGGCGGGCGTGACTTCCGGACTCGCCGCCGACTACAACCCAATCGATGCCGTGTCCTTCATCCGGCACGGCTTCGTAGAGCCACGTGCCGCCATCCAGATTGACCGGCCCCAGCAACGGCTCCACGCTCAGCCACAGCGGCGAAGTGACGCCGAGGCCGCGCAGCTTCAACAACTCCGGAATGCGCTGATCCGCCGTCGTCTGATCTTCAACCGAGCAGCCCCACCAAACGTTCGGAGGAATGTCGCTCATCGTCGCGACGTACCGCAGCATCTTAGCCAGCCGCTTGGTCAGGAAAAGCCAGTCGAGATGCGGGGTCGCGCGGACGGTGGCGAAGAGGCCGTCACGCCATTCGTCCGGCACTTCTTCGTCAGCCCAATCGGCCAGCGACATCGCGAAAACCTTGATGCGCCGCCCTTCGCGAACGGCCCGCCGCTCCCACGTGAACGGCTTGCGGCGGTTTGCCTCGGAGGTTAGGATGCGCGGCCTTCCTTTGCCCCATTGGACCTTGCCGTAGCGCGTATCCATCAGCGTCTCGGCGTAGCAGTTGTCGCACCCGGCAGAGACTTTCGTGCAGCCGATCCATTCGTTGTGCGTGTTGTCGGTCCAGCTGATGTGACTATTCTCGGCCATCAATTCCTTCCTTGCATCGCGCCCATAATCAGCCCCGTAAACGCGACGTACGACATTTCAACATCGCACATGCCGCACTCGATCGTCGGCGGATCATTCGACAGTCCCGCCGAGATCACGACCGGTTGTTGGCCAGAAACTCGACGAGCGTTTCGATGTGCTCGCAGGGTTCCGAATCGGCGAGGATCGCACGGAGGAGGCGTTCTCTGCCGGTCATAGGCGCCTCCGGTGCGAAACGAGGTAGATGCCGAAACCAGCGGCGGCGAGCGCCAGAACCGCCCATGCCGCGTCGCCATCCCATGAATTCCAGCGGACGATCAGCGTCAAGATCGCGAGCCCGAAACACAAGCATTCGAGGATTGCGGCGAGTGGGCGGGAGGGGTCGGTCATTTGGCGTCCGCGAGGTCGTTGCCGGTGTATTTGTCGCCAGCCTTGTATTGGCCATGGCGGACAGGCGCGAAGAACCGGTCATCGACGCCTTGCCGCATCACGGCCATGCTGCACGCGGCCTCCGCGTTGTCGAGAGTCGTGCTCTCGTACACCCAAAGGATTTTGCTGTCGGCGATGGTGATCGCGACCGCATCGTAGCGCTGCTCGTTGTCGTCTTCCATGCCCCTCAACTTCGGTCCACCTCTTCCGATTGTCAAGGCCCGCCCGCCGAATTCTTTTCTTTCCGCTCGGACTTGACAATC
>JAAEAP010286170.1_pt1 | contig 39611 bp, 71 predicted proteins | sample 7277901 | NCBI WGS metagenome assembly JAAEAP01 (sample SAMN13876987, study PRJNA601929) | soil metagenome | isolation source: soil | host: Panicum virgatum | place: USA: Fermi National Accelerator Laboratory | collected 2010-11-19 | reverse complement strand
CCCAATGAACGAAACCCCCCAATGGCAGCTCATGATCCAGAAATTTCAGCGCAATAACGGGGTTCTTCTGACCTCTGATTTCAGGAACGATCCCCACCTATACAACGAATGGCGGAGGGCCATGTGCGAATTAGACAAGAAGGGCTATACGATCCAGCGCCAGCGCATCACGCCAAAGCTCTGGCGGTACGAGCTGATCCAAACGGACGCCGACGGGCAGACACACCTTCCGTTGTGCATTTAAAAGGCGAGCATTGGCTTCTGCACGACGGGCGGGAGATCATTATTACGCACGACCTCGCCAACAATTACGTGCGGGTTTTAAACGACCACGGGATGCTGGAAGTCATCACGGAATCTTACCTCAAAGAACGACTCCCCGATGGCGTGGCATAAATTCCATGCCCAAAGAACCGATGTCGATGGTGTCAAATTCTCCTCTAAAAAAGAAGCCCGATACTATCAACAATTATTGCTTGCAGAAAAGTCGGGTGAGCTTCTCTTTTTCTTGCGCCAGGTGCCATTCCACCTGGCAGGAGGAGTTCGATATGTTTGCGATTTCGCGGAATTTTGGAAAAACGGTGAGGTTCGGTTTGTCGATTCCAAGGGCTTTCGTACACCGATGTTTATAGCTAAAAAGAAAATGGTGGAAGCCAGCTACCCTATAAAGATCCTGGAGGTCTGACGTGTCCGAGCCCTTTGAACCCGTCCCCACCAAGGCCGCCATTTGCAAAGAGTGTAAGGAGCAATTTCAGGTGGATTTGGTCTTCGCCAAACGCCACGGAAAATCGGCGCTGCTTCAGAAGACCTATTGGTGTTCGCCCCTCTGCCGGAACCGATATTACACCCGGATTAAACAGCGCTAGTGACCGTGCTTATTTTTGCCGGTCCAGTAGTCGTACCCTACCAATATTGCACCGACTATCGCCATCAGGACCGCAACGCCCAACATTTGCATCATGGTTTTTCTCCTTTTGGTTCTATGAATACGGCCGCAGTAAAGAGAACCACGCAGATCGCAGACATCCCATATTTTACCCAAGACGCGAAATCTTTGAAGTAGCCGCCCGCCAGCCCGACGGCAAAAATGGTCTTCGCTAGGTCATTCAAATTCTTTGAAAACGAATCTCTGCGCTTTTCTGTAAAAATGGTCACAAGTCTATTCTAGTATAGTTCGGAAAGAGGGTCAATTCTGTTCGATCTTTGAAAACAGGATCTCGCGGGGCTTGGACTCGTCGATATCCACATGCAGGTGTACCGGGATGAGGTTTGTGGGGTTTGTGGGGTCTATTCGGTAGTAGACGCCGATCCGCTTAAAGCCGACTTTCAGAAGCCCGAAGTACATCCGAAATAGGTGGAATTGGTCTTCAATATGGAGGTCGGCGCCCTGGCCGGTTAAATGGCTACTGTCAGCAACCGCCCCCTTTAAAATCGAATTTCCACCTGCCGTGCGGAGGCCCGACGTAATCCGAAAGATCGTATGGTCGATCACATCGGCGGCCTCGTGGGCGGAGTCCAGCATCAGCATCAGCTCGTCCGTAAGCCCCACCATGAGAGGATCGGTTTCGGGTTTGAAGAATTTAAAGTCCATGCGTCTCCTCCGGCTTATCTCCCGAGCGTCTGGGCAAGTCTCTTCCGTCAAACGTGATGGTTTCACCGTGGTTGCAGTAGGGGCACATATAATGGCGCCCCATAAACTCGTTCTGGTCGCAAATCATCAGCTCATTGCACCGGCGGCACTTGTGCGGGGGAGGCGTCATTGGGGACCTCCTTGGCGGGGACGATCCGCTTTATGACGGTCTTGTGCTTGGACCTGGGGTGTCTCCCTTTATCAATGGCGGCTTCCACGGGGCCGGGATGGTACTTTGGCATCCATTTCATGACCTGATCCCTGTTGGTCAAAATCGCTGTCGCTGCGGTAATTAAAGCCCCTATCAGCATGATCCAGAACGCCGACCTGTAGCCGCGAGACGTTTCGCGGTCCTTCTTGCGGCCCATCAGCCAGTTAACGTTGGCGGCGATTCCCCTGGTCCCGGTCGAATCCTCGAAAACGACAGCGTTCAATTTGCGAAGCTCAAGTTCCATCCGGTCGATGTCCGCCGAAAGGCCGGGGGTTCGGATGCGCCGGCTGCCGCGCATAAGCTCATCCAGCTCTCTGACCGTACCCTCAAGCCGCTCAAGCCGCGCATCGAACCCACGCCATTCCTGGTCATCGGCCACGGAACCTCATTGCATTATTTTCCCTTTTGACTGGCTTCCGGGAGAGCCATGCCGGTTGTGTCCTGGGGCGGCGGCGCGTCGGCCGGAACGCGCAGGAGCGTAATTTCTTCGTCGAGATGGAGGTTCTTTAACTCCAGGACCTCTTCTTTTTTACCAAACATCTTGATCTGGTAATCCACAGGAACCCTCACATAATCACCGCTTTTGGTCTGGATCGTGACGGTCGATGTTTGCAAGTTAATTACTTTCACGGTCCCGGTAAAGCGCGTCCAATCGACGCAAGCGGCGCAGACGGCGGCGGCAACAAACAATTTCTTCATGATATTCTCCCTCAGTTTTTGGTCTTTATGGGGCATACGAAAATGGGTCTTCCAAGGTGCGTCTGACAGGTCCCGCATTGGAACCTGTCGCCCTTATAAACCACGTCCCAGGTCGTCCAGTCGCGGCTCTGGCAATCGACGTTGGGGCACTCCGCCCAAGAAACGCCGATCGTCCCGGTGCGCGGGGGAACCTCTTTGCCCTCTTCTGTCATACGATCCCTTTGATATCCGGGCTATCGGCAAATTTGCCATGCAGGGGATCGCCTACCTTCCGATGCTCGTTCCAGGCATGCCAGCCCCCGATCCGCACACCCGAAAAAATGAGATCCCGCCTCCACCATGAAAGATTGATAACTCCCATCGCTTCAAAGAGAACCGCGTCCGCCATCTTGCGCGAGACGATGGCCGAATAGTAGAGCCAGTCATGGATCACGGCCGGCTGGTGCGCGTAGTTGCCCAAAAGGGCGTAAACCATGCCCAGGCGCGGAACGCTCGCAAAATCCGTGAAGAACCCCACCGGCACGGTAAACAGGCGCCCCGCGATATTGCTCTCATAGCGAAAGGGCGTGATCGCCACTTCAAAGATCGAGTCGCTGATTTCGTTCGTGCAGAGAGTGTCGAGAAATTTCGACACCCCTAAAAGACCCCCAGGAGCCGAAGGACGAGCAGTAAAACGAGCAGCCCCAAGATGCCGCCATAGGGACCGTACCCGAAATGGTGATAGCCCCACCAGGGACCGCCGCCGACGCCAAAAAAGAAAATTAGAATAATCAAAAGAACGAGCAGGTTCATTGGTCCCCCTTTAGAGCTTGCGCCATGGCGTGAGCCTTACCGATCCCCGGAAACTTTTTGTGAACTTTGCGGCGTAAATCAGTTTGCTCTCCCGGCGAGAGAAAGTGCGCCCGAGAAAGCGCGTTTCTGGCGTGGGAGGCGTCGTTGATGGGAAAGGATCGCTTGGCCGGAAAGGCGAAGCTGGCGCTGGGCAGGTTCTTTCGTGCGCTGCTGGTGAGTTTCATATTAATCTCCTTGGAATCCCTGCGAAACGGCGCTGGCGGCCGGCGGCAGCACCCTGGCCGCGTTCCCGGCGGCGTTTCCAATACCTCCAGCATTTTCAGCGATAGACCGCATCATTTGGGCTCCGGCTTGCGGGCCGTATTTGCGAATGAGGTAATCGGCCAGCATGGAAAAGCCTGCCATGTGTTTGCCGGAAGCCATGAGAGCGGCTGCGCCGGCGGTTCGCAAAACGGGAATGGCGCTTTTGGCCGACTTTTCTACGGCGAATTTATTGTTCAGGGATGATTCCAACACCTTGAGATTGCTATAGGCTTTCCGAAGCGCCTGGAAAGGCGCAATGTCCTGGCCGCTTAACGCCAGCGCCTTTGCGGCCTGATTGTCGATGTCATCCTTAACGGCGGCAGCGGCAGATTTATAAAGCAGATTGATGGGATCGGTCGCGGGCTTGGAGTAATCCGCCATACCCTGAATAACCCCTTTAAGCATGTTGGCCTTATCCCATGAAAGCGGGTGGATATTCGCTTCATTGTCCAAGGCGGTTGCCTTCAGCGTCTTTAGGATTTTAGAGACAGCCGCGTTGTACTCTCCTTGCGCCGAATAGTCGAATGGAGAAATTTCTGAGCCAACCGCGTTCGTATGCTTCATCCCTTCGATCTTTGTAGCGACGGGACCCAGATCATAGAGCTTGCCAGTATTGGTCAATCCCTTAAGAACCTTACCTTCCGCCTCTCCAACCACCTTGAGTTGCTCGGTAACGTGCGCGTACATGTCGTCGGTTCCGGCGCCCATCGAAATCGTCGGACGGCCAAGAGATTCAATACCTTCCGGCGCCTCCAATGATCCCGTCGCTTCTCCCATTTGTTTGAATTTATCTAAACCCTGTTCCGGCGCCTCCCCAGGAATCCCTTTATTTGGCGAATCGGCGGAAACTCCGCGATCCTGGACGGTCAGACCCAAAGGACCTTTTGGTTCTTTTGGTTTTGCCAACGTAAAATCCGTCCCAGGAACCAGCTCTGTCCCATCGGGGAGCCTGGTCGGCGGAATAACCCGCTCGCCCGGCGGAAGATAGGGATTTTTTTCGGGAATTATTGCTTTTGCGCCAAGACCGCCCTCTGGGCCTACGGGAATAGAGCCTGGCGTATAGGAAACTCCTTCGGTTCCGGTTGCCGTCGGGTCAAATTTGAGCGAGCGGGCCGTCCGTCCCGTAATGGGGACATCCCTGAGCTTGTCTGCCGGCAAGTGGTCCCCCCACGGGGTGTCACGATGCAACTTTTCAGGGTCGCCAAAAATCTGATAGACATTGCGCTTGGCGCCATCCGGCCCAAAATTGTCGGTGTAATCAAAAAGCGCGTGGGGATCTCCCGTTTTTGCCCCGGTAGGCTGAACGGGTAAGGGCGCATTTAATTGAGGCGTGGCCGGAGGCCTTGAAACAGAACCGGATGGAGGAGGCCCAGCCATTGCGAGCGGATCTTTAACGGGCGGCTTAACCGTTGATTCCGAAACGGGCAAGTCCTTGCCGCCCACCTGTTCCGCAACCTTTTCGGCAGCGCGAGCTTTTGGAATAACCTGCTCTACATCCATGATGGCTTGCTGGATTTCGGGATGCGCTACGTTGGCAAATTCAGTCGCCTCATCAGCCATTCCGCGAGCAAAATTGTTGCCAACCATTCTTTTGGAATATTGCAGGACCCGTTCGGCAAGCCAATCGGCGGCAGGGCCGGCCTTGGCCGCATAAGTGGTCGCCAAACCTTTGACGACAGGGTTTAACGCCTCGCCCAAGGCTAAACCGCGCCAATCGAGCAGCCCCGCTATAGCCCCAGCCACTTTAGGGGGTGCCTGGGTGCCCTGGACGACGTTGGCGCCTTTCTGGAGAGATGTCTTCCAGTTTTCGCCTTCAGGCATTTCTCCGTGGCGCATGGCCTGGAAAAAATCCTGGCTCATGCTGGCGGCGCCCTTTAAGCCCTGTTCGGGAATACCCAGCGTTTCCCAAGACTTCTTTCCGGCCTCCGCAATCGGCCGAACCATGGCGGGATCTGGCATGTCCTGGGGAGCTTCACCCGTCATCATGGCGCCGGGAGCCGTTAGCGGCATGACGGCGGCTTTCACCGCCTGTCCCGCCACTTGATCCATCATGGGAGCAGTAGGAGCCATTCGCTCCTGTTCTTCCAGTTCCAAAAGCTCTAATTCTTCGGCTTCTGTTAAGGCCATATTACTTTAGCGTCCCCGCCGCTCTTTTGGCTCTTAGTTCCTCTAATCGCGCTTTCTTAGCCGGATCAAGACCGCCGGGCGCCGTGGCGGGGACGGCGGGCGGAGGAACCGTCGTCGTAGATGTGCTTTTGGCCGCGTCCACTTGGTCTGCATATTCCTGTTTGTGTGTTTGCGGCGGATGGCGCAAGCGAAACGTCAGATTATCCCAGGAATCGCGGTGCGATGCGATTAGATCCGGCAGGCCCGCTTCCTTTTGCTGAATTTTTGATTCGATCGTATCCATGGCGATAGCATGCAGCCGCTCAAAAGAATCTTTGAGGTATAGTTTCAAATTGTCGGGAATCGCATTTTTGGCTTCCCCTGTTAAATACTGGAGCTTTTTCTGGATATCGCCCATGAGGGTGTGATAGGTCATCCCCTCGCTGCCGGCATCAGTCGGAACGCCCTGCTGGATGATTCGAGTAAGGTCCCGCGTCACTTCCTGCATATTCTGGTGCGTAACCTTCTCTTGGGAAAGAAGAAACTCGCCCCGCACAGCGGCGACGATCCCCGAATAGGCTTGCCCCAAGGCGTTACGGTAACTTGCTCCCGTCGGGTCCATCTCTTTTACAAGCGCGTACCATTGCGTTTGATCGAGACGACTTCCCGGACCAACCGTGGGAGTTTTGGCCGCCGCTGCGGTGTGGACTTTTGCGGCATCGGCCTGCTGCTTTGCCAACAGGGCCAATTCTGCCGCAGACTTGCCGGAAGGCACCCACTTTCCGCTGGGGTAGACCAAATAACTTTGATCTTTCACCACAGGATTATTATTCGAGTCAATTTGCCCGTTATCGACGTCTTGCTGCGTAGCCATATGCGGGGCTGTAGGCTTGGATTCAAATTTCTCCTCCAGGGCCGTCCACCATTGGTAGAGACTACGCCCGTCCATCACGGCGGGAAGCTCATTTTGAGCGGCTTCCATAATCTTCGCCACCTTATCGTCCGCGACATCCTGCTTCATCAGCACGATATGGAGCTGCGCGAGCGCCTGGGCTTTTGGCATGAGGCCCTGTCTTGATAGATAGGTTTGAGCGTCAAATTCAGCCTGCTCCACTTGAGTCCCGATCCTGGCCTGTTTGGTCTTTTCAATCGCCTGCTGGACGAGCTGCTCTTGATAGGCCTGGTTGGTCGAGTTTTTCGCCATCAACTCGCCCATGGTGCTTCCGGTTGCGGAGTCAATGCCGCCGCCTCTTTCGGAGGTCTGTAACGTCGGATCTAAGCCGTATGCCATAAAATCTCCTTACGCAAAAGCGCCTGCAACCGCTTCTCCGAGAACGGGCTTGGCAACGGCTCCTCCGCCCCCGCCGCCTCCGCCGCCGCCTCCGCCGCCCATAAGCGAGCTAAACCATCCGCCGAAGCCTTTGCCAACATCGCTTTCTCCGCCCCGTGCGACAGAATCCGCCATCCCCGTTGCTGGACTGAGTAGCCCGTTCCAAACGGCAAGCTGCTGCCCGTTTCGCGTAGCGGCGTTCTGGTAGGCGTTCATAACCCCCGCCCCCTGGACGCCCAAGGTCGCGTCCCTGGCGCTGGTGGAAGAGGCGATAAGCTCGGCCAACTGATCCCGGAGCGCCTGGTTTCCGGTCGTTAAAATCGTCTGCGCCTGTTCCCTGCTCATCCCAAAGAGCTGCTGAAACATATTGGCTTCCATCGTGTTTACCGTTTGGAGCGCCTGCTGAGTCGCCTGCTGGCCGGCCGCAAGCTGCTGGGCGTTTACGCCTCCCGCCGCCTTGCCGTACTGCGAAGCCGCCGCGTCGTAAGGAGCGGCAATAGCCGCGCCAGCGTTACCCCTCGCAAGGCCTCCTGAAGCCGCCATGGCGTTTCGGATGGCGTTTTGGCTGCCCGGCACGGTCGAATAGATTTCTTCTTTGTCGGAGGCTTTGGCGGCCAGGGCCGCCGGGGTGTCCGGGCCATAGATCCCGCCCACTTTTCCCAGATAGTCCTGGCCCTGCGCCTCAATTTGGCCCTGGTACTTGCCCCCGGCGGCATCCTGGGAGGCGGCGTACTCTTTGAGGTTGGCCTGGATCTCGGCGGGCAGGGCATTTATGATCTGCTGCTGGTACTGGCCGGCGTTCTGAATCGTCGCGTAGAGCGCCCGCAAATCAAGCTCCGGGAGCGACTGGCCTCCCGAGATCAGACCTGAAACCATTCCGGCTATGTTGCTCATAAAATCTCCCTATCCCGCAGTTGCCGGGCCCAGGTGATACCATTGGGCTTTGGCCGGCTTAAAATAGAGGCTGACCGTCCCGGCCACATTGACGATCACAATATCCCCCACCGCGCCCTCGTTGGCAGCCGGCGCCGCCGTCAAAACCCCGTTCTGGCCCACATGCACATGCGCCGATCCAAAGAGGTCTTCAAGGCTCCCCTGCACGATGGACGAAAAATCGACAAGCTCCTTATCCGTAGGGATTGGCGGCGTCACCTTGCGCTTTTGGGCCATCATGCGGCCATCGCCTCCCGGACAGCTTTGCCTTTGTGGACGTAAACGGTCGGCGCAATCTGCAAAATGACGCAGGGGAAAGCGTCCGAAGACAGAATCTCGTACATGATGGTGCGCCCCGACACAGGAACCGTTCCGTCAAAATTGGGAATAAAATATTCGATAAATTGGGAAAGGTCGCTCGCCGTTTGATAGCTCAAAGTGCCGGAAGAATTTCGCATGATGTTCCATGTGGAACCGCGATCTACCGAGTACGAAACAGTCACTAATGTACCTGTATTGACGCCGGTGAGCTTTAATGAACGCGCCGTTTTCATCTTGAGATTGTCGCCCAGGTCATAGGCTTTGGTGCGAAGTCGCATGACGATGGGCGTTCCGTTATCTGTGACAGACTGGAACCCGTTGTAGATCTTCCCGTTTAAGGCGTCACAGTAAAAAATGTCGTTAAAGTAGGTCGCCATCGTTCCGATCGTGACGCCATCGTGGATGCGCCAGTTATTTTCAAAGTCGTATTCGATGAGGAGATTGTTGGTGAGAGAGCCCGTCGTTGCGACCGCCAGGTAATAGGATTTGTTGAAAAAGAGGCTTGCCGCCCGGACGTTATTTCCCGTCGAAAGAAACCAATTGGTCGTCACCGTCGTCACCTGGGGAATATTGTCGGCGGTTGCGGTCAGAACGAATTTGTATTCAAAATATTGGAAAACGGTGTTGGTGGGAAAGCCTCCGTTAGCGATCGCCGCAAAAGAGGCGGCGGCCAGGCCCCCGGACGTGGCGGCGGTGCGGAAAGAGGCGGCTATGGTTCCAAGTGAACCCAAATGGTCGTACTGAAAGATCCCCCAGCCGTTCGGGACCGATCCCGCATCAATGGCCGAAGAAATAAACGTCGAAACCACCGTCCAATCCATTTCGACCGCCGAAAGAAGGGCGCTTGTGATGTCTCCGGTGTTGGCGGTGAGCGTCACCTGGATCTTGGCGTATTTGTTGGGCGCAGCCGAGCCCACGGCCACAAAACTCGAATAGCCAGAACCGATCGAGGCCGATGTAGCAAGCAAAATCGCCGCCGTCGTTCCGGCCGGGACCATGACGGTTTGGACGAGGGCATTAAAGGCGGTCATATCGGCCGTACAAAGAATGGCGGGAGAAGTCCAGGTGCCGGTCGTGTTAAACGTGAGGGTTGGCGGCCCCACCAGCGGGACGTTTAGATTGTCCGAAGTTGAAACGGTCAAAATAAAATGCCAATAGCGATAGGCGCCTCCCGTCATGGCGACGGTCCCGGAAGGGCTTGCCAGGGTGTCTGTCGTAACCCAGGTCGTCCCATTTGTGCTGCCCTGAACCACAAGGCTTGCGCTGGTCGAGGCCGGGTAAGAAGCGGAGACAACAGCGGCCATTCCGGCTGTTTGCGTTGAGCAAAGAGAATCGTAGATGGGTGATGTCCAAGTCCCCGTATCCGAAACCGCCGCCAGGCTGTAGCTGGCGGCCGCTACGGTAGAGCTGATAGAGCCGCCTGTCGCCGGATTGTTGGCAGCCCACACCGATCCTCTTAATATCGCAAACGCATTTGCGGAATGTGAGGCAAATCCCATTTCGACCCAAGTTGAAGCGGAGGCATAGGTGTATCCGCACCAATATTTGACGCCCGCCACAACGGAAAGATTCGGCGTCTTCGTTGTTTGGCCGGCGGAAGCCACAGCCGACGAATATAAAAGTGTGCCGGGAAGACCTCCGCCGTCTGACCAAATCGAAAAGGTGGAGGCGCCCAGAGAGTAAAGCGTCATGCTCGAAATGGTCGTGGTCTTGCTGGGAGTAAAGCTGCTCGCCCATCCGGTTTGAGGAGTGCTTCCTGTGGCAATGGCCTGTAGATTACTAATAGATGTTTCTCCACTCCCGGAGCTGGTCGGAAGCGAGACATTGCCGCCTGCAATCACAGCCGACCCGGCAAGCGCCCCCGATGCGGCGGACGGCGTAAAGGCCGTCGGCACTTGCAGGGAATCGCCCACCGTCGCCAAATTAGAGAGCGTCCCCGCCTGCCAGTCGGCGGCGTGGGAGTAAAGGGCTTTGGGGTTTATGGTCTGGATTGTGCCCGGATTCGTAAGAAGATCAATTCCGGGCGAGGAAGTCCCGCCCTGGAAATCCGCCTGGGAAGCCTGGGAGTTAAGGCGCGAAAGATAGGAAATCTGCGCCAAGGTAAAGGTGAGATCCTGAATGTTGTCCGACATATGCTGTATGATCGAGCCGTTTGTGTAGTAGATCCCGCGATTAGGCAGGGCCGATAGCCACATGAGGGTCGGAACCGAAACGATGAGCCGCGTCTGGATCGAACGGTTGTCTACGCAGCCCACATGGGTCGAAAGGGAGTTGTAGTAAAAAGAGCTGTCGGTGGTTCCCAGGATCGTGCCCACCGTATGCTGGCCGAAGACATAGGGAATCCCGTTTAACATCCCGAAGCCCGTCATGATGTCGTCGGGCGGCCCCGAAATGGCGTTTTGCGGATAGAAGACGTCGGGCTCGCCGGCCAAAGACCAATAGATGTTCTTTCCGGCAATATCAATCACGAAAATGCGGTCCAAATACAGGATGCAGTATTTAAAAACCGGCGGGCCGAAGTTTAAAAGAGGATTGGAGATGGGAGTCGAACCGATGAGCTTGGTATCGGAATAAGTGGTCGTCGTGTTGTCCAAAATCGAGTCCAGGAGCAGATAATTGCCGTCGTTATTATCCCGGTAGATATTCCGGCCCGTCACTCCATAGCCGCCGACAGGAATGGCTGATAGCCCGATCGTAAAATTGGGGCCTGCCGCCGTCTGGACGCTGGAGGCCGCCGACGGGTTCGATTCCTCGATCCCGTTGTAATAGAGATAGGTCACTTTGTAGGTGTGGGCTCCCGCCGGGATGGCCCCTCCTGACGAAGGGGCTCCGGCGGTCGGGGCGGAGGCGGGCGCCGTAGACCCCATAGGCCGAATCTTAGCGGGAGCTGTCGCATAGGTGACGCCGCCGTAAGACGTCGCCACGTCGATCACAATGGGAGCGTCCACGCCATTGCAGCCGTAAATGCGGTTCTGGTAGGTCACAAACTCGAAATTGGCGGGGTTGGTAAAGCCCGTGCCGCCCGTAATCGTCGCAAAGACCCCGTTTCCGGTGGAAGCCTTCAGGGTCCCGGCGTCGTTTACGATAAAAAGCCTCTGGCCCGTTGAAAAGACGCCTTCAAACTGATCGAGTGCCGGGCCCGACAGGAGACTGGCCGGGTTCCAAATGATGCCGCCCTGGCGCTTTTCCGCTTGGCCGGAAGCGGCGGTAATAACGTTCCGCGAGCCCGCTGTAAAAGCGCTAGCCCCCACCACGTTTGAATCGGGAGGGTATTTGGAGACATAGGACCCCCACTTGCCGTCCTGGGCCGGAATGTTGAGGGATGCTTTATTCATTTAACCCCGCACCTAAACGCACCTAAAGTGAACCCTGTTTTCCGTCTGAGAAGACTTCGTAAACCCGCACCTAAATACACCTGAAACGCGCATGAGGCTCCTAATTGTTGTACTTGTGCCCGTCATCATTGGTAAATCCCGGACCCGTGGAGCGCTGGATCGCCGCCCACAAAATAGCGATGTTGGTGGAATACATATTGCGGGCATACAGCACGTTTCCGTAAACGTGCGGCGTTACGGTGCGGCTCTGGGCGCTGCCGATCCGCCAGGCCGGCGCGGGGCCCAATTGAGTCGCCGCCCAAAGGATCGCAATATTGGTCGAGTACATATTCCTCGCGTAGAGGACATTGCCGTAGATGTGGGGCGTCACAATGCGGTTTACGCCGCCTTCCTTCCAGACATTGCTCGAACGTGCGAGGCGAATCGAGATAAACTCCTTCATAATCAGGAAATCGGAAAGCCCCACGCGATCGGCGGTCGCAGACTCGCTGTCGGTGACAGTGACGGTATCGGCCAAAGCGTTTAAGATGCTCGCGGCATTGGATTCGGAGATCGCGAGGGCGTCCGCAAGCGCGATGGTGATGGCGGTCGAAAGGGCGTCCACAATCGCCGGGATATAGGTGTCGGTGGAATACATCGAAGGCCCGTACCTGAAAGCGCCGTATCCGTGCGGCGTGATCGTGGCTCCTGGCGGCAAGGCCCAAGGAGCCTCCGATAAGGCGACCTGCATCGAGATCCCCAGAACATCGGTCGCCGCCGCCAGCGTATCGGCCAAGGCCCTTGTGACAGACTCCGCAGATCCGTCAGAGACAGCGATGGATTCGGAAAAAAGAGCCGTGAGCGCGGTGGTTAAGGTTTCGCCGGAAGAAATGCTTTCGGCCAAGGTCGCCAAAGTCGAGATAATGAGCGCGTCCGTGGGAGCGGCCTGCGTATCGGAGAGTATCCCCATCATGAGCGCCCCGAAGGCGTCGGAGGTCGAAAGGGAATCGGCCAACGCATGTTGCAAAGAAAGAGCCGTGGCGTCGGAGGTCGCCACGGAATCGGTTAGGGCGAAAACGTAGGGGCTCTCCGAGTAATCAACTTGCCCGTAAACGCGCTGGGCGTAAGGTGCGGGACCAAATCCCATTAGGGCGTTACCTGAGTCGCCGCCATATAGTCTTCTTCCGTGATAAATTCAATTTCCGTCGCGCCAAGTTCCGTCAAAAGGCGCGTCACCGTTTCCTCGTCCATTCCATCGTGAGAGGAATAGACGAGCCCACCGTTACGCTGATCTTTTACAAATAATTTCATCGCACCCTCCTTGCAGAAATTCTCCCGTAAAATTGGGGCGTTCCAGCAGTAAACTGCGACCAGCCTTTTAGATAAATAGTTGTCGTAGAAGCAATGGACACCCTCCAGACGGGAATACAAACGCTAGATTGATTGTTGTTCGTTGTTGCAGTAGATTGAGAAATCGTATTATCTCCGCCTGCGTGATCTGTTGTTGTGTTGCCGGAAAACGCAGAAATAGCACCCTGGAATATTCCGGTTTGAGTCGCACCATTATTTATTTGGTTTAGCAGGCAAGACACATCCCAATCTCCGGCGGTAAGTGAAATGCTCGTCACATTTCCCCAGGTTGCATTGGCCGCTGAAGAAACGGCAGTAACAGCCGACTTTACATACTCCCCCACATACCCCGCCGCCTGGTTGTCGTTAGTGCGTGTTCCATAAATGGCCGCTCCGTATGTCCCATCAGAAAGCTGTAAAACACCTATTCCGGCTGTCGCTACATTAAACGTGCCAGCCACATAATAAATTCCATTTCCAGTCGCACCTGAAAACGCAATAGAGGGAGCAGATACACTCCCATTAGGGAGCAGTATCGGACCCGTCATGGTGCCGCCGGCTTTTGGAAGCGCCGCCGTAGACAAATACCCGGCGCCAAGAGATGTCTCAATCGCCTTGACTTCATCCTTGAGGCTGTTGTGGTGGGCGGCGACGATTGTGGCCGATACGGCGGCGGCCGACAAATGAGAGGCGGCGGCTGTGCCGTCGGCTCCCCTTGTGGCCCCGGTCAAATTTCCGCCCGAAACCCCGGTGTAGGAAATGACCTCGTTATCAATCGTGACGTACCCGGCCGTCGGAAAGCTCGTTGTCGAGGTTAAGGGTATGGAGGTCACGGCGTTATCTATGGCGCCTGAGAGCGTCGTCTGGAGGGAATTGACCGCTATCGAAAGGTCGGCGTCCGTCGCAACAGAGGTCGGAAATTTAGCGGCCATGTGATTCTCCTATCAAGACCAAGTGATTGTCCAAGCAAAGGTGATGGTGTCTAAGGCCTGCTTGTTGTAGGCCGAAAAAACCAAATGGGAAAACATCGTGCCGGTTGTGACCGCCGAAAAAAGCCCGGCCTCCGTGATGGCTCCGGTCGCCACTCCCGGCCCGAAGACGGCGGTATTGGTCCAGGTGTTTGTGACGTTCGTTAAAACCCCGATCTGCCGGGCGTATCCGCCGCCTGAAAACTCTGTTTGAAGGGCGGTGTCGCCGGCGGCAACCGCCGTTGATCCCGTTCCGAGGGCCATGTAACTCATGAACTTTCCGGCCTGGCTTGCCGCTTGTAGCCAGGCGGTGAGGTAATTTTTCCCGGCCGTCACGACCAAATTTCGGTGAACGCCCTCGGCTTTTACTTTCCCGTCGGGGCCGGTGAGCGTGATTTTGACCGCCCCTTTGGGCGGCGGAACCGAATCTTCTAAACTGCCGGGCTTATCTTTGTCGTCCATAAAAGTCTCCTATAAGTTCAAGGGGTTGGCCCCTTGGGCGCCGGCCGCGCTAAACGGCTGCGCCGATTCGATGTCGATTCTCCAGCGTGAATCTAAAGCTCTCTGCTTTTTCCACTTGAGGCCCTGGCCCACTTCAAAGGTAAATCTCTGCCTTTGGGCTTCGGCCAATTCCGTTTCCCCGTCCATCTTCCACATCTTCCAGAGGACATAGGCCTCAATTCCGTCGGACAAGCTATCGTCGATCGAAAGAGGGTCAATCAGCGCATTTAAAACGGCCGGTTTTGATTCGTAGAACATGTAGATGTCGCTCACGCCGGAAGCCTGGGGACGAGGGAAAATATAAAGCGTGTTATTGACGATGTAATACTTGGAGGGGGACCCCTGAGTGTTGATATTGGACGAGAGAAAATTAGGGCTTTCCTGCGACATTTTCTCGACATTGGTGGGACGGAGCGGCGCCCAATAGTCAACGCCCCCCATAGGGGAGTTGTAGAAGATTTTCTCCGAGCTAAGCCAATCGGCCGGCATGGGGTAATCGGCCTGGCCCTGGACGGTCGAGGTCGTCGCAAAGTTCTGAAGGCACCGCGTTTGGCGCACGTAGGCCTTCTGGGCGTTGTTGATCCACAGAAGAAGCGTCGGCGTCGTAAAGAAGGCGGGGCTCGGCTCTACGACCTCCGCCCGGATCGCCGCTACGATGTCATTTCCCGTCATTTTTCCTCAATCGTGTTTACGTTAAGCCGAACACGCTCCTCTTTTTCCTCTTCGGTTTCTTCAGGCGCCAGAAACGTCACGACAGCTCCGGCCTCGTGCTTAGATCCGCCCTTTCCGCCCTCGCCGCGAATACAGTTGTGAAGGGAATCGGTGGAGGCCATGCTGTAGGGGATTTTCTCGCCGTCAATTTCCACCACCCCGTGATAGGGCCCAAGGCCGGCCGTGTTGCCGACAACAAGGATCTGATCGTGTTCGTCGATGGCTTTTACGAGCGTCAGGGTTTTATGTTCGTGTGCGGCTTCTTTTTTGTGGTGCGTCTCTTTTTTCATATGGTCGCTCATGGGTTCTCCTTTTTCTTCTTCCTCTTCTTCCAGTTCCTCTTCTTCCTTGCGGCTCGGCGCGGGCGCCGGAGGCTTTGCCGGGACCGGCGCCTTTGGGTGCGCGGGCCTGTTTAAGGGCTCAAAGGGCTTGGCCTTAACAGGGGGCTTAACAGGGGGCTTGGCCGGAACATGCTTAACGGGTTTTCGCATAAGCGTCTCCTTTAGGCCGATGTCACTTCTTCCCATTCCGTTGTGAAGACGTTGAGCTTGTCGGAAGTGGAATTTAAGAGCAAGTCTCCCTCCGTGGGCTCAGCTCCCCCGGTGAGGGCCGGTCCCGAAGGAGTGGTATAGGCCGGCATAAAGCAGGAAATGTGAACAGCGTTTCCGGCCGCTCCTGGCGTGTTGGCGGTTAGGACCACAAGCGCGGTGTCTACCCCGTCAACGGCGGCCGTACAGAGGGTGTCGGCTGTCGCGGTCGTGATGGCGTCGGCCAGGCTGGTCGCGGTCGCGGCGGCACTTGTCGCGGCCGTCCAGTCGGTTCCGGCAACCAAGGGGAAGTGATTGACCTTCACAATCGCTCCCGCCATGGGGGTAAAATTTACGGCCCCTGCCACGGTCGGAGCGTGAATCTTGATCGTGCCCGTCGCGGTTGCGGTTAAAGCGTCTCTCTGGGTTTCTGTCTTTAGGTCAACGTTCATGATGTCTCCTTTTAGTAAACGGGCTTATCGGACTGTCCGCCGCCTCGTTTTTGCCACGTTTTTAAAAACCATCGGTCATGCTCGCGTTCTTCCTGCGCCTGCGGGGAATCCTTTTTGCGAAGGGCTTTAGCCAGCTCCAGCATTTCCTCCGAAGAAAGCGTTTTGCTTGTGTCGGCAAGCCTGGCCGAAACGGGGTCGGCCGGAGGAACATACGCGGCGGGCTCGCGGCGCATGAAAAATCCGGGCCACAGGCGCCGGACCCTGCGGGTTGTCGTCAAACGGTTCTGGAGAAGAATAAAGACGGCCCGGCGCCAGCCGGCTTTTTCCAGCCTTCCCGTTTGGTCATAGACCGGAAACTCCGGGATCTGGTTTTTGTCGATCGCGCAGACGTCCTGGTAATGGCCCTCTTTATCGAGGTAGTAGATCCCGGCCATCCGGCCGTTATCGCCCAAGGAGCAGACGCGAAGGGCCGGGTTTAAAACGTGCAGGGCGTAAAGAAAGTCGCCGGAGAGCATTTAGTGGACTCCCGCGCTGGTATTGTCCTGGGATTTTTTGACGAGATAGTTCTTGAGGCCCTGCATCGGCCCCAAAAGAACGTCCGTGTTGTTTCCGCCGGGAAGCGCAGATCCTTCCCCGGAAGGATTGGCGTCGTCTGCCACGCCTCCAGGAGCCTGATCGGAGGCCAGAAGGGTCGCAAGTTTTGATTTCTCGTCAATTGAGACGATCGAAAACTTCACGATATCCCCAACAGCCGATTCCGGCGGCAGGCTCGCCATGGGCACATCAATTTGGCCGGGGTTCTGGATATCCTCCGGCATGGGGTCCGGTTGCGCGGTGGGCGGGATCATGGCGTCACATCCCGCTCTTAATCACGTTTTTTAACTGATCCATCGGCATCTTGGCCGCGTTTTTGGGCCCTTGTGCTTTCGGCTCCACTTCGGTTTGCGTTTTCTGAAAACCGATGGGTTTGCCGCAATAGGGGCAAGCGAGCGATTCCGATTCGGAAGCGCCGCCCATGGGACTGTCTTGCGTCTTCGGTGGAAACATGATTTCTCCTTATCGTTCGTGCGTTAAAACACCGGGGCAAGCCGGCGCGAAACCGTACACGCGTTTTTTGAGAACTTCTAGTACGCCGATGTCCCGATCACTTCGATGATGCGGTTGGCATCCAGGATGGGGAAGACCGCATAGGCCTTCCAGCCGATCGTGCCGTTTAGGTTCAAAGGATCGGCCACGCCGGAATCTCCCGGCTGGTGAGTGATCTTCTGAATCCCCTGATTGGCGATATCGACGGCGCCAAAGCCTTCCTGGCCGAACACGTAGTTGTGATACGTGACGCCCGAAGTCGCCCCAATTCCGGTCGAAATGTTCTGGGACTCCTGAAAGCGAATCCCGTAGAGCTTTCCGATTTCGCCCATCAGAACGTCGCTGTGGGCTTCCGAAATGTACTTGTTGACGTCCAGCCACGCGCCGGCGGCGGTGTCGGCCTGTAAATCAGCCGCCGTTGCCGGATGGATCACGGCGTGATAGCAGCCGTCCTCGAAGGGTTTAACCCCCAAGGTCTTGAGCCTTTTGGCGGCCTTGCGAAAGTCAATGGCCGCGATCACGGTCGCGTTTAGGATTTCCGTCACCTGGGCGCCGGTGTACTGAGTGGTCACGTTGCCGTCCAGGGCGACGTTGCAGATGGAGTCCAAGGAAAGACCCGCCTGATAGCCCAGAACGTCATGCATCGACTCCGTAATCTGGTCGTAGGCTTCCAAAACCAAGCGATCGGAATAGGCGAGGTATCCGCCGTATTGAACCGGGGTCGCAAGGATTTTGGTGGACTGCCAGGTTTGACCGTTGGGGTTTACGCCTTCAGACAAAGGAGACGTAATCGCCGCCAGGTTAACGGGGCGAAGGAACTGGATCTGCGTACCGCTTCCCTTCGGAAGATTGCGCTTTTCAGCGTTTTCCTGGAGGAGGAGGTTAAACATCAGGCGGGTTAAGAGCTTGCGGTCATAGAAAATGGCCGAAGCGTCATTTAAGCCGCTGGTGCTGGTAAGGTTGACATTAAGCGCCATGGGATGCCTCTTTAAGTTTCAATCCTGACCCGGCACAAAATCCGGGATGCAGGTCTGCCGGAACGTAACACTCGAATGACCAAAGTCATTCAAGTGCGACTCATACGCTCAGGGGGCGCTATGGCTTGTCCCTTACTCTTTGCGTCTCGCCTTGTCCCTCGCGGGGGGCTGTGCGACTAAATGGTTAGGCGCTTGCTTTTATAAGCGCTTGCTTTAAAGACCCCAAGGGCATTGACCACAGGGCCTCTTTATCGACTCCGCCTTTGCCTTTCGGGGCGCCCTTCCCCATACCAGCCACTCCGGCGGCGGCTTCTTCGCTATTTAGGCCCTTGGAAGCGGAGGCTCTGGCCTCGGCCTTGGCCTCTTCGATCTTGGCCGCAAGTTCCTCTTCCGTATAGGTCTTGGGGCCGGGAGGGGCGGCTATTGGCTTTCGGAAATTCGGGTCTTTATCCGCGATCTCCTGGGCCAGCTCGTACATCTGGTCCAAAGCCTTCTTCGGATGCTGGTTAAAATTGATCCGGGAATCGGCCTTGGCCGCCAGGTCAATAATCACCGGCTGAAGCTCCAGCCAGCGGGGATACGAGGGATCGTGCTTTCGCCGCTCGTTTTCAAGCTGGGTAATTTCCCTTGTCGATTCAAACTGCGCGTCGTTAAACTTCTGGTCCCATTCGGCATGTTCGGCCTCCAAAGCGGCCTGAAGCTGGGCCGGGTCTTTGGCGAGTTCTTTCCAATCAACCTGCTTTTTTTGCGTCTTATTTAAAACCTCGGTTAATTCCTCAAAGCGTTTTCGCATCTCGGAAAGTTCCATCGACACCCGCGTGTTCCACTTACGCATCTCTTCGGGGTCGTTGGAGAGCTTCTTGGCGTCCGGTTCATTAGCGACTGTTTTGGCGGCTAACTTTGGCGCCTTGGCGTCGGGCGTCCCCGAAGGAGCCGGATCGGGAGCCCCTTCAGGAGGCTCCGCCGGAGCCTCGGGAGGCTTTTCGGGGGGCTTATTGGCATCTCCTGCCAATTTATCGGCCCTGTTTTCAATATCCGGCTGACTGACGGTTGTTTGTCCCATACGTTCTCCTTTGCTTGTCGGCCGCCTAAGAGGCTTCCGGGCGTTCGGGCTGCCGAATCATGTTCGACAGGACCGCTCCTTCGTCTTCAAATTGGGTAAGGCCGGCCTCCGCCACTTTCCCGGCCTGCACCTGGGAGGCGAGCCATTGCTTGATCTTTAAATAGACCTGCGACTGGATGCGGACGACTTCGGCCGCCACTTGCGTGGGCGCCGCGAGCCACGAATTTTTGGCGTCCGCAATCTGGGCTTCCAGCATTTGCGAAAAGAGAACGCCGGCCGGGGCCCGCAGCCAATCGGCAAAGAGATTTCCGCGTTCGGCCTGGGTTTTTAGAAGCGCCAGGCGCCTTTCGGCTTCGCGTTCGTCATCGGTTTTGTACTCTTCTTCTTGCATCAGTTAGGTCCTCCTATTTTGGGGCCGGAAACTCCGGGCAGGTTGATGTTGGTTTGGCCCGCCTGCTTTAAGATGGCGTTACCGGCCTGGGCGGATTGGGAGGGCGTCATGGGAACGGTGTTCGACGGCACCCCTACGGGAAGCCCCCCCTTGGGCCCGGAACCGGGCGGAAGACCCGCCAAAGCGGGCGGGGCGCCTCCCGCAAGACCGGGCAGGCCCGGCCCGCCAGGCGCCGGCTGCGGAGCCTGGACATGGATCTGGTCTTCGTCAAAACCCTGGAGCTGCCAAACCTGTTTGGCGATCGTCTCCTGGGATTGCGGGCTAAGCACGTTTTGGAAGGTCTGAAAAAAGGCGATCATTTGGGAAATCTTGGCGTCTTTGTTTACCATCTCGGAAAGGACGGTCATCGTGAAATTTACCTGCGCCCGGATCATTTCGGGCGTTACCAGGGAGGTTCCGTCGGGAGCGGTCGGGAAAATATCGCCGTAGAAGGCTTTCAGGATCTCGGCGTTATTTAAGAACTGGAGGTCGAGCTGGTAGAAAAGCTCCACCACTCTTTTAACGCCCTCTTCTTCGACGTTCTTGGCGGCCGTGGCGAATTTTTCAAGCGCCTGAGACACCGCTACGCGGGCCACTCCCAAACCGGCCGCATTTCCGCCCACGCCCTTTAAATCGTCGATCGAACCCGTTAGGCTGGTCGGAATTGTGGCGTTAAACATATCCTGGACAATCTTTTCGGCGTCCGTAAAGGCCGTCTGAGTGACGTCATTTGGCGGCATGGGGGCGATGGCGTCCATGTTGTCGGTTAAGATCACGCCGCCGGGCGAGCTGACCAATTTATCCAAATCCACATCAGCGGTAGACAAAACCTTCCACATGCGGTTGATGATGAGGTTGATGTTGTCTAACCGCTGACGCCGCACGGTGTTAAGTTCGTTCTGGAGATAGAAAACGGGCTCCAAAAGGCCGATTCCGTACCACTCGCCGGGGACCGTGGTAAAGCAGACCTTCACTAGCGGCCGCTCCTGGTGGTAATAGGGGTTGGGGACCGCCCGGACGATCACTTCACGGTTGGCAATCACAATCTGGCACTCACAGGGGTTGCCGGAACCGTCCAAATCGTAAGGGCCCCAATATTCGATCAGCTCCACCTGCGAAGAGTTCTGGGTCGAAGACTCGCCGCGTGAAGTTTTGCGGTATTGGCGGGTTTCTTGGTAGCGATCGCTTGTCCCGGAGTCTTCAACCGCCGTCAAATTCTCAAAATAGGGGTGATCCCCGGAAGCCCGTTGCTTAAATTCGTCTTTGTTCATGAAGCGCCGGATGAAAATGCCCGGCTGATCTTCGACCGTGGGGTAATCCTGCGCGGGATAGACGTCGAGGACGTCAAGAAAGGTCAGTTCCGGACGCCTTTCGACGATCTTGTAGGATTTTTGATCGACGTAATGGGTTGTCGTCTTATTTAAACCCGTTTCGGGGTCCATTTCGATCGCTTTCTGAGGGACGCGCTCCCAGACCCAGGCCCAGCGGACCTTCCAATCGACGAAAAAGTAGCTGGTGCCGTACATGAGGAGCTGCTTAATAAAGCTCTCGTATTTGTGGGAGAACTTGGCCTGGGAAAACTGTTTGGTGAGGAGCCTTTTGATATTTTCCGCGATCTGGTCTTCTTTGATGTCGGTCGCCTTGACGTCAAACATGGAATCGTTGCCGGATAAAAAGGTGATGAGCTTGGGAGTGGCGGCCTCGATAATTTGGTAGCAGATGGGGATGAAGATTTTGGACCGGGAAGGGGTTTTGGACGCCACTTGCCCCGACATATAGACCAAATACAGGTGCCACCAAAGCTGCTCGTAGGGGCGGCGCCAATCCTCGCGCTTTTTAAAGTCGCCCATCAGCTTTTCCAAAATCTCTTTTTCGGCGCCTATTTGGTAGTCCGCTTCGGACTGGGCGGGATCGGATTGTTGGCCGGGAGTGATCTGGATAGGCTGGCCTAAGCCCGCCGTATCTTGCTCGCCCTCGTCGTTTAGGATCTCCTGAACGTAATCCTTAACGCCGGTTTCCATCAGACGGGCTCCAGTTCGTAAGGATCAAACTTCGGCGCGTACTCGAAGGCGTCGGTGGGGTCTTTGCCTTTCGGCTTCATCAGCTCTTTGACCTTCAAATCAAAGATCTGGGACGGCGTAAGGAGGGGCGGGTGAAATCGCCCTTCTGAATCCACGAGGGGGTTGGGCTCCTCCCCTTTGGGGGTGCGGCGCAGCTCGGGGTAGATCCCCATGAGGTCTTTAGAAAAAGCGTAGCGGATGGCGTCCGGGCCGTGGGAACATTCGTGGGCGGGCTTATTTTTGCCCTCGGCGTAGACGTAGGACTCCAGATCCAGGATCGTTTTCTCGCAGGTATTAAAGACCTTAAGTCGACCGGACTTAATCAGCCTCGTCACACGGGCAATGCCCTGGTCGACATCGTTATCGGCCGCGACTAAATTCATGCGGGTCAGTCTCTGGAGTTCCGTCATGATGCCGACGGCGGAAGGGTCGTAGAGAAGCTGCTTAACCTTCCCGAGAAACGGCAGAAGGAAGTCCTGGAAATCCCGCAGAGCCTTTTTGGATTCGTAAAATTCGCTCGTCACGTAGAAAGTCGAGGTTTCGGGGTCTTTGGCGAGCATCAGAATCACGGTGGGATCGGTGAATCCATAGTCGATTCCGGCAAAGACCGGCCAATGGTCGGGGATCTTAAAGGGCTTAACCGCATCTTCCTGGCGGGAGAAATCAGGATAGATAAGGCCGTCGATCGAGGTATAAATCCCGCCCACGTCTCGCATATAAACCTGGGGGTTCATGGTGACTTTAGAGCGCAGGATGTTGGTGTGGTCGATGAAGGGGTTTTCGAGCGTAGACCAATTGTGATAGGAGAGCCAGGGCATCTCGGCCCTTCGCTCGATCAAGTCTTTATTGAGCCAGGAGGTCGGCAGGCCATAGGGCGTCGTGGAAATGATCGTCTTGCCGGCGCCAAAGCCGGGCTTAATCGTAAAGCGCTGCTGAACCTTATCCCACGCCTCTTGCTTAAATTGCCCGGCTTCATCCAGCCATGCGGCCAGAATACCGAAAGCTTCAATGCGGTCGGGTTCGTCCGCCGAAATAATAAAAACGTAGTGGTCGTTGGGAAGCTCGATCCTGGATTCCGAGCGGCGGTAGACGCCAAGCCTTTTCGGCCAATAGCGCATCAGAGTCGGGATCGTTCCGTTTCTTAGGAGGCCGTAGGTGGGGCCTAAAATCAGGTAATCGCCTTCGATCTTATTGGCGAGGTTATCGGAGATAATCGAAATGAACTTGACCGCCGCGACAGAGGACTTGCCGCCGCGTTTTCCCGCGATCGCAAGCACAATATCGTGCTGGTCTTTAAGAACGGCCGCTTGATGCTTATGCGGCTGAAAAACAACCTGCGCCACTTCTCACGTCTCTTTGCTTGCCCGGTGAATTACGTAGCGCCGTTAGTGGCCGGCGCGTCCTCAACAAATTCTTTGATGACCAAATTTTCAATGCCTTCCATCCCCACCGTCTCTTTGGGGCGGTTGGCGATATGGGGAGCGATCTTAATAAGGCGATCAAGCTGCTCCAACGCTCTTTGGCTCGTCTTCTGGTCGTCTGATTTCATCGCCCGCAGGGCGTCCACCAGCTCTTGTTCAAAGTTGTAGCCGCGTTTGGCTAAGGCCTCCAGCATCCAGACGGTCGGGGAATTGTGCTTAGAGCCCTTGACGGCGCCGCCACGAGGTTTATTTCCGATCTGAAAACCGTTGGCGCCGGGGTTTTTGTTCACGAAATGATCTTTGCGGGCCGCCCGCGTTTGGCCTTGGCGATCAGAAACTCTTGGCTGGGAACGATGGGCTCGGCAGGCCCCAAGGTCTTAAACGGAACGGAACCTACCGCGTTATCGAAAATTTTGCTGTTGTTACTCGCAAATTGGGCGTCCCAAAGGGCGGCGCGGGCAATCGCCCTTCGGTCTTCGGGATTGGAGTTAATGCGGGCCACGATAGGGTTAACCGCCTTATAGAGCGAGAGGTCATCAAAATATTGGGTCATCATCTGGAGGCGTATTTTGTTCCAGGGGGAAGGGTCCTTGCGGATAGATTCCAGGAAGAAATCGTAGAAGGCCTTGTAGAGTTCTTCAAAACCGGGTCTTTGAGAGTCGATCATTTGGCGCCTCCCCAGAGGTTAATGCGGTCCTGCAAGGCCACGATCTCTTTCATGCGGGCAATGGTAGTCGCCGGCAATTGGTCCAAGGCCGCAACCAGGCGCCCAGCGATCAATTTCGACAAAGCGACTCCGCTGTTAAAATCCTCAAGCGCGAGGGTTAGCGTCACGCCTTCGGAGAGATCCTCTTTGCGCGGGCGGCCGGGCTTGGGCTTAGGTTTCGGCGCCGGAGGGCTTTTGGAGGCTTCCCTGGCCCTCACGGTCGCAGATTGGACGGCGGCTTTAGCCTGGGGCTCGGTGACGCCCATCTCCGCAAGCTCCGCGTCCGTCAAATGGATGGAGGCGGAACTGACGACTTCGGGTTTGGGGCCGGCGGAGGTCTGGGAAGGCGCAAAGGCGGACTTATCGTGATCGGGGCAGAGCTGCTGGCCGGCGACTCCCACGCAGGCTTTAGAGCAATGAAACTTGGCCGTGCCCCCTCCCTTTGTGGGAAGCTCGACCACGCGGATGCAGCGGGTGGTGGAGGCGATGACGTGGGAGGTCGCGCCTTGCTCTAAGAGCCTCTGAAGGGCGGCCGAATAGGGGATGCGCTGGACGGCCTCCCCTCCTCCCAGCGGGATCTCCTGGCGGACGGCTTTTACGGTCGCTTCGCTTGATTCTACCGTGGTCGTGATGTCATCCATCTAACTCCTCCGCTTTCACCTTCCAACCGAGCATGGCCGGCATGCCTTCTTCTTTATCCGCGTCATGCTCAATCCACTCGACCGGCCCCAACAGGCGGTAAAACACTTCGGCGTTCTTTAGCTTCCAATCCAAAATCCGCTTTACGAAAGGCCTGTCTCCGGGCTCTAAAACCGGAAGCCACTCGCCAATTTGATTTACTCTCCCCGGAGCCTCAACCGCCATCAACGGATCTCCTCAACGTCGGCCTCCCATCCTAGGATCGGGGGGCTGCCCGACTCGGCCGGATATTCGACCCACCTTGGGCCTTCGAGCAGCCGGTAGATCCTGCGAGTCTGGCTTAGACGCCAACTCAGGATTCTTTGGATTGCCGGCCGATCCTCCGGCCTTAGAATGGGCATCCATTCCCACATCCTGTCTTTCCTCGCCTGCACGATCGAAGTAAACGCTCATTTATGCCGCGAGGAATAAAAGCGCCGTAGCGATCGCCGCCATGATCCCATAGGGCATCCCCAGATAATGAATCCACAAAAACCCCGCCAAACAGACTCCGATAATCCGTACGATCAGCCATGGCGTCATCGTCATCTTATCCCCCTCATAAACACGGCCTTGCGTTTGGCGTTTTCAATCGTCTTCCATTGCCCATAGCAATCGGGCCTCTTGCCGAATAGCAAATCCAAACTCCGCTGGATCTTTCCCGCCCGGCCCTTGGAATAAGCCACCTGGCCCTTATACTCCTCTGCGGTCCTACCCCACGTCACCTTGGTCATCAGGTTATCTTCGCCGGCTCAAATCCCGTGCTGGTATACATAAACGATGGATAGGCGGGATTAACCGTCCAGGAGGGCCTAGCCTCCAGGGCCTCCACCCTCCGCACCAAATCATCCATCCGCTTTTGGCAGCAGGCGCAATGGGGGCCGATCTCATGACTATCCACAGGGTTCATTTCATTAACCAAAAAATCCTCTCTCGACTAAACTCCACCCCAATGCGCCAAATCCTTTGATTGATCTCATCAACAGTCATACAAGTGTATAAGTTCATTTTGGTGGAAAATCCTGGGAGGGGAGAATACCCATACACATGACATGGGGGTTCATGGAGCGCCTCCCCCTCTTGCCTGCCTCATGTTAACCTGGGTTAAGTCTATCAACAAGAGTTTACATACCAGGGAATATGAGCCTTGTCAACTGTTACGCTAACAGTTGTCTATCTATATCTATCAATGCTTTTGGATATCTTGAGGCCTATCTGAGGGTTAGATGAGTGCCATGGTGCCCAGCTTAGTAAACGGGATTGCATACCGTTGCGGCTTAATCTCCGACGAGAATATCCGGCCTGCATCACCCGTTATCATACGGTTGTATAAATCACCGTCTACATTCTGATAACTGTACACGTCACCGTTATTAAACTGTATCTGTAACTCTCTTGATTCTGGATCGTAACCCAGCGCGTGTAAGTTTGTGCTTTGAATTGGCATAAGCTCCACATTCCCCCCCGTTACCTTATCAATAGGCTAAGCCCATACTATGGCCCTGACCCTTGACCCTGCCAGTCATGCCCTAGGATCTCTTCCCTCCAGTCTATCCGGCCCTAGGTTAAACGATCACGGGATATCGCATGTCCGATATCCAACACTTGAATAGTGAACGCAAGGAGAAGAGCGGGCAGGCTTAAATTAGATTGATTCTCTTGTGTTGATCGGGGCAGGCTCTCAAGTTGCCGGATCTTAAGTTTACGGGCTAATGGGTCAGACCCTCCGTTGCCCGAAACCTGGGATAGAGAATTATCCCTATTCGATTGATATCTACATAACTCCTTCACGCCAGCATGTCAAGCCTTGGGCCTAGGTTACCCCTAGGCATAGGCCCATAAATAATTGGGCCTAGTATTGCATGGCATGGCCCTGTATACTATGCATGTCGTCGAACACGCCATAGACGGTAAACGGAGGTTACGCCATGCCGACACAGTATGCAGTAGATGAGACAACGGCCCTTAAGGCTAAAGAAATTAAATTCCAACTCCCGGCCCTAACAGTCGACATAGTTGGTAAATGGATCTGGGTATCAGGCGCAACGTATCCGTCGCGTAATGCCCTAGTCTCTATGGGCCTGCGATATTCTAAGGACAAAATCAAATGGTATTGGAAACCGCTGGGCCATAACTTTCGGGGCAGGCACACTAGCCCGTATTCAGTCATTACGGCGAAATACGGCGAATTGAGAGTTGACAACATTCGCCGTCAGGAGTTACCAGCATGACGCTCGAAAACTTTAACCCTGATGATTTTATCATCGGCGGCATTTCATCTAAAGGAGCCATACCTATGGAAGCATTGCTACCAGCAAGGCCCGTTAAAAAGAAGATCGAAAGTAACGGGGATGTAGAATCCGCTATCCGCAAGCTTGTGGAATCGGTGACGCCATCCCAGACTATTGACGCCGACATGGTAAACCGTCTTATCAGCGAACGCCTTGACAAGCTCGTCACTCCCTCTATCGAAATTAAGACGGATGATAGAGAGCCAGTCAAATTTGAACGCGCCCATAAGAAGATCGAAACACTCGTAAAGCTCGCCGCCTTGCGTGGGCCTAATGGGCATCATATGAACCTCTATATGCATGGTCCTGCTGGGTCTGGCAAGTCCACAGCCGCGCATCAAGTCTCCCTCGCGCTGGGCCTGCCCTATGGGTATGCCTCGCTTAACCCTATGATTCCCGATAGCCGGGCTATGGGCTTTATGAACGCGCATGGCGATTATGTTCCTTCTGAATTTTTCAAACGCTACACGGAGGGAGGAGTTTTCTGCTGGGATGAAATTGATAACGCATCCGCAAGTTTTACCACCACGCTAAATAGCTGTTTGGAAAACGGCACCGGCGCATTTCCGCATGGCGTCTTTGCCCGTCATAAAGATTTTATCTGTATCGCAACGGCCAACACGATAGGCCGGGGCGGAGATCTTCATTATCCTGAACGCCGCGCATTAGACGGCGCATTTTTGGATAGATTCTATTTCGTTGAATGGCCCCAAGATACCCTGCTAACAGAATCTATTGTTAGGGCCATTGTCGGGCATGACAAGGCGGATGAGCTTATATCCTGGGTATCAGCCAGCGGAGAGAATCTTAAAATCCGACATCCTGAAATCGTGGTAAGTCCTAGGGCCTATATACAAGCCGCCATTTTAACACGCGACGGATTTAGCCGCACAGAAATCGAGCATGGAGCGATCTGGCGAGGCGTAAAATGAGAGAGACAAAAATCGAAAACGGGCGCATCCTACGCTATCCCTCTTATGGGGAGTTTGTCGCGCAAGCTCTAGGGCCATCCGATATGGACATGCTGGATAGACATTCCCGCACTAACTCCGATAGATTCAGCGGGGGAACCTGGGACCATGCCGCCAATACCGCACCACTAGGCGACATGCCAAACGCCAAACGCCTGCAAGCCGCCATCCTGAAAGCCGCAAGCGTAATTAGGGGGCAGGCAAGCCGCCTTGATCCCGTTTATCAGATCGATGACGGGCTCGCTATTGACGTTGCGCGATATCTAACGGGAGAGCCTGAAGTGTGGCTAAACCTCATAGACCAAAACGCGACACGCCTAGCCCGTCACGCTAACATCGTTTACAACGCCGCTGCCGCCTGCGTCGTGTCTCCCTCCCAATATGAGAGAGTCTCTACCGCTATCGGCGGGGCAGTCCTGGGCTTAAAATCTATGGGCATACCTGTTAGCCTTCACGTTTGTTTTGCCAACACAGGCGCAAGGCCCCAAAGGGAAGTAGATATCGCCTCTATTGACATGAGTAGCCCACAAGGCTCTTTCGATATGGCCCAGCTAGCCGCCGTCTGTCAACTTTGGTACTTTCGCCGCCTGGTGTTTTCCTACTGGGAGACAAGGGACGCCATATTTAGACAAGTGCATACGGTGCCAGGAGGTTACGGCTGTGTGTTCCCTATGACTCAAGAGCAAGCCGACCACGTAGCAGGCCGCACCGGATCTATCCTGTTAAATTTATGCGACATGACAGGCCTGTCACAAGAAGAAATTCAGCAACGGATTTTAACGCAAGTCTACCCCAAAGGAGAAATACTAAAATGAACCCAGCCGACGAAAACCCCAAGATCAAAAAAGAATCGGGCGACACCCGTCAAGTCTTATCGGAGCCAATTATCAAGCATGCCATGACTCATGGATTCGGCCTGTTAGCTATGGGCCATCCTCAAGAAATGGGAGCCTTTGTAAATTGCGCCTTAAAGCTCTTAGGCAAAAACAAGGGAGAGCCCAGCATGGCCGTTGGCAGTCCCACACTAACACTCCCCGAATACCAGGACCAAGGCCGCACCGTCTTACTCCCCATAGACCCAAGGGCCCCAAAGTTATTCGCCTGCCTGAATGAAACGGGCGGCTATACCTTCATGCTGGCTGAGGAGTATTAACCATGACTAAAACAGAACGCCTTGAAATAGAAAAAGCTATCAGAGATATCAGCAACGATTGGTCCTATTGCGACGAGGAAACAGGCGACGAGTGCAAGGGTAACAAATGCCTGCGCGGGGAACATCGCGCCGTTTGTCGCCTAGAGAATTTAATCCGAGCCGCAAGGCCCGATTGAGCCATGCTCCGGTATCAGAATTATTTTTTAGGCCCCTAGAATCGAAAGCTTGTAGACGGAAAAACGACTAAAAAGGAGATTTCACCCATGGAAAACATATCACCAGTAGAAATCATGATGGACCCTCAAAAATACGGATATACCATTTGCCATTTTTGTAATGGCTATGGGTCTAGCTTTAAAGAATCATTGGACCGTTGCTCTAAATGCTCCGGTCTTGGACTCATTAAAACATTGGAGGCAAAACCATGAATCAGCCCACTTGCAAAGAAAGAGTAAAGGACCATTTAACGGGGCGCATCGCGGATCTGCGCCTCTTATGGAAGCTCTACCAGGAAGATCCCGAAGGATCGGATGAGAACATAGGCAAGATGGACGAATACGGTTTGTGTTTTGACTACGTTGCGCCGGGAACATTCAAAGATCAAAAGCGGGGCTATTTCCGCTATCAGCTATCGTATGGAGGCCCATCAGACGAGTTTCGGATCTATACGGGACCGGGATTTGAGGTCGACCGAATAGAGTATTGGTTTCTGGATTGGTTCGACGGAGCCAAGATAACGCTAAGCGGTAAACGCCTTGCGCTGTTATCCGAAATCTTCCAAAGCTATTTTGTCGATAGCGAAACGGCCCAAGTCAAATACCAGGAGGCCCTATCGTGAAAAACTACCGAGGCGAATTGGAGGGACAGATTATCGAGCTATTCAATAAATACCTGGAAGCCTATAGTTACCGACACGCTAAGGAATTAGCCGAAGGCCTAGCGTATCAATCCGACTGCTACAGACGCCGTTTAGAGATTGAATTAAAACGAAAGGAGGCCCAATCATGAAAACTAAAACAAGCCATACGCCGGGACCGTGGGAGTATTACGAAGATAAAAAAGACAGATTTCAAATCTCTGCTGAAAATGCGTTAGTGGCATTAGTTTTTGAACGCGAAGATGCGGAAGCCAACGCCGCCCTAATCGCCGCCGCACCGGAAATGTTGGAAATGCTGAACGAAAACGCAAGCGCATGGGACGGAGAAGAACACTCCGTTCGTCTTGAACACAGAGATTTAATTGCAAGGCTCAAACGCCTCATCAAAAAAACGGAGGCCCAATCATGAAAAAGAAACCAAGGCCCGTCAATTATACGCACCTTAAAATGCTCGAACACTTAGGCCATGAAGTCGAATTGGCGACTTACGGCGAAACGACGGATGAAATAAATCTGGAATGTATGGACTGCAACGAGGTTATTTTAACGGAGGCCAAATCATGAAAAAGAGAATCAGTCATACGCCTGGGCCGTGGGCCTGGGATGAAATGGACGGACGCATTTACGTCACGCCGGAAGATCGGCCTTGCCACTATGTAGCCGACATCAACAGTAAAGAATCTGATCCCGAAGGCGACTATCCGACGCAAAAACAAAGAGAGGCCAACGCACGGTTAATCGCCGCCGCGCCCGTTCTCTTAGAGAACGCCAAGCGCGTCATTGTGAATTGGGAACGTGGCGACCTTGCCGCCGCCGTCGAATTATCGGAGGCTCAATCATGAGAACCTATCGCGTCTTAATGACGGAGCATATTTATCACGAATGGACCATTGAAGCGCACAGCAAAGCGGAGGCCCTGGAAGAAGCTCTAAACGGTTGTCCCGACGATACTTGTCAAGGCGAATCGGATGAGCCGGAAATCAAATTGGAGGCCAAACCATGAAAAGCAAAAAACATTCTCAAGACTGCAAAGAACTTCAATCCATGATCGGCAAAGACGAAGGGTATACCTGTATCTGTGAAATCAACCGCGCCGACATCGGCGCAAAAGTGGCCGAAGTCCTAGAGAGGGACTTGCACGATGGGGGAGCCTGGGGCCGGATCTTAGACAACGCCGAATTGACCAAAGCGGAAAGGCAATGGGCAGGCCGTCATATCCGCTGGACCTTGCTCGACGAAGAGGATGGGGTAGACCTCTTGCAAGACGAAGAGGCCCGATCATGAAAACCATCGCCGCCGTTTTAATCGGAGTCTCAATCGCCTATGCCTATCACCTGGGGAGCAATGCCGGATACTCGCAGGGATGGAGCGACGCCCATTGCGGATCGGGCCTAGCTTGCGAAGCGGGTCAAGAATAGAGTACAATGCAATACAAGACAAAGGAGGCCGTATGTCAAAGTTACTTTTCACCGCAGAAATCACAGCCCGAAGAGTGGATCTCGTTATTATCCTGAAGCATATCATCGAGGCCATAGAAAAAGGGAGCGACGAAATGACGGATTACGAGAAAACAACGGACCATATCTATTGGGAATTGGCAGAGAAAAATTAAAGGAGGCCGCACATGCCATCATGGAACGTAACCGTTAACCTCGGAAGTAATGAAGTCGGGCAAAAGCGCAGGGAGTCCTACGAAAAAGCCGCTGAAAAGAAATCATGGACCCTGAGCGAATGGGTCAAATACTCCCTGGACGCCGCCGCCGGGATTAAGTTTATCAAAGACGAATAACCCGTTTAACCTTGCCGCCTTGCGTTTTGCGGGGGCGGCAAGCCTGAAAGCTACTTGGGGGCCGTTTTGCCCAGATCCCCCCGTTAAAACCAATCCTAGCGCGTTTTAAGCCTATCCCAGCGGTACATCACCGACCCTTACCTACGCCGCTTCCACGTTATCCTTGCTCATGACTTCCCGTTTAGGCCGTTCAACAAAGCGGATCTCATCGGCGGTACACTCGAAAACGGTCAGCACTTGGCCCGCAAGCTCTCCCCTCAAGATTCGGACCTTCGAGCCGGGAGGGTACATCTTGGCTTGCGCCTCCTGGCTCATGGGAGCCTGCCCGCCATAAATCCCAAAGCCGCGCAAGCAAGGGACCAAACGATCAAAACCCAAAGTCTCAAATGAAGCGTCATTGTCCTTTCATCCCAAAGCTATCCCTTGTCCTCGCCTCCGCGAGTCGGGGATCATGGCCCGCTTCGCGGCGCTTCGCTTGCTTCGCGGTCCACACGGCGCGGGTAGGCAAGATCCCTTCCCTCCCCGGACCCGGACGAACCCGAATCGGCCCATTCTAACCAAGTAAAGAGTAATCGTAAATAACTTTTATCGTATTGAGAGGAATACTCTATTAAGTGTGGATTAGAGTTTGCTGGAAGGATGACCGTTCTATTTTTCCCTAGCGTCTTTCAGGATGACTCGGAGGCTAAATCCTGATTCTTTCTCTCAAAAGGCGACTCGTCAATTCTGCTTCAACGATCCCTTTGACGCTACGCACCCGCCGGACGTTAGGCGGAATACAATCTAATTGCCCCGGCGAAACCTTGCGGGAATCGCCGGGATTGAAACAACCAAGTTTTCTGGCAACGGCCTGCCCTTATAGGTGGTTTTCTTTTGTACTTTGATAGCGAATTGAAGATCATGGATCACCTCAAGCATATCCAAAATCTGCTGATCGCTGTATTTGTCCCATTTTGATTTGGCTGACTTCATGCGGTCCTCAAAACGAAATTACCCCGGCGTCCAGAGTTGGGAGGGGCACCGGGGTAAAAGAAATGCCCTCGCATCCGTGAGGATGCAAGGGCAAAAAGAAAGCGACTCCAAGATAATCGAGCGAGAACCGGGGAGTCGCTTAAATCGGTTGTCCAGCCCTCGCTCATGGCCGGAAATTTACCAAACTTCAAAAAACCATGTCAAGTTTAATTTTCGTGCGCCCCCGCCGCCGACTGAATCAGGCCAATCGCCACCAAACAGCGCGTTCGGAAAGCCTTGCCCTCGTTGCCCGGTCCACGATTTACCCAGATGTGCTTTAAGATACGCTCCGCCGGTTCGGTGAAAGGCATGTTCGTATTCCAGTCCGCCTCTTCAATCTGAAACCCAATGCCGACCGTGGTAAATTTTGGAAATCCCACGATGGCCTGGTTCGGCGCAACCTGGACGCGAAACTTCCAGTAGTCCCCGCCCACGGGAGGAGACATCCGAATGATCGCGTCGGGACTCACAATCGTGGGACTCTTATTGGCCTGGGGTTTTACTTCCAGAATCAGCCTTTCCATCGACGCCTCCTTTGAGCTTATCGGCCCGCCGCGTTGCGCCATGCTTCATAAGCCTCTTGGATTTCGCTTTCGTCGGGCGGGTGCAACCATTCGTCAATAACCTTCTCCGCCGCCTCCAGGCGGGAAAGGAGCGCGGCAATCTCCTCCGGCAATAGGGGAATCCCGACGATAGACCCCGAACTCATTGCCACATGGTCTTTTAACCGTTTCAAATCGTCGTCTGAAAAAGCCATTATTTCCCACATACCTTGCGCCATCTCGAATATGGCTCGCCTTCGCAACAAACATCCTCGCAACAGATCAATCCCATCCCCTTCGCTTGTTCAATACAGGCCTCCGCCGCGTCCAGGCGAGCCAGAACATTCTCGACAAGCTCGCAATCGAGCATCATCCGATCTGTAGGCTTTTGGCGGAACCCCAGATATTTTCTCAGTCCGGCTAAATCATCGTCGGTGAAGGTTGTCATGCCGGGACCACATCGGTCCCCTCCGGCCCGCCCAGCGTGACGCGCCTGGGCTTATCCTTGAGCGAGCGCAGGTAATCGGCAACGCCTTCGGCGCGAAGCACCCTGCCCGATTCCTGGTCATCAACGATCTTGGCGGCATCTTCCAGAGCTTCGGCGCGGGCATTACGAATCATTATGTTCATGATGCTCTTGGTATTCAGACTGGCTTCCTCCGCGAAGGCGGTGAGGGCCTTATCGAAGCACTCCTTACAAAACGCATACGCCATCCGATGCCCAACGCATTTAGACTCGATTTCCTCAGCCACTTCCTCGGCGGTCTTCATGGTTCCCCCTTGAGAGCGCGGATTTGGCTGGCTATCTGGACCGGACAATTACTATTCTCGAAGCACTTTCTTGAAATGCAGCCGTTATGCTCATCGGCAATATCCGCCGCCTGCTCAAGAGCTTCGGAAATGGCCTGGGCGATAAGGCCCTTAGCGACCTTCGCCCAGACATCCGGCACATCGCCCATGTAAAGCTGTCGGGCGATGTCGTCGCAATATTCTTCGACGGTCCTCATGCCGCCCGTGACAGTTCGTGCAGATTATTTCCGAGAACCTTTCTGGGCATCCAGAGTACTTTTGACTCTTTGAGCATCACGAATTTTACTTGGTTGTAATGCACCTTCGCCAAGTTCTCGATCCGGTTATTGGTCCGGTCCCCGTCAATGTGAAAAACGCGGTCGCCTTCCAAAAGCTCGCCGCGCCGCAGTTCCCAAACGCGCCGCGATTCGGCAACCATCTTTCCATCGTTTTCGACCCCGAGTAAGTAATCCGCCAATCAAATTTGGCCCGATGGAGCGTGGCGTTGATCGCCATGCAGATTCCCCGCCGCTGATCTTCCGGCACTTCTTTTCCGTTTGGAAGCCCGAAGGCAAATGCCTTATCTTTTGGAAGCGTCGGCAGTTTTTCGAGGAGTGTCTGCTTGACATCTGAGTACGATCCGTCACCGGCCAGCACAACATTCAGAGCTTCTTCGAGCGGGATCTCCTGGAAGTCAAATCCCGTGACTTCACCGTTACCGTTCTTTGCCATTTAAAGCCTCCTGGTGCAGCATGTCGTAGATTGAAATTTTGAGCGACTCCGCTTCGAGGACGGTTGCCTTAATTTTGGCCGGGTCAACTTTGCCGTCGTACCAACAGGCATAGCAGTCATAGCAAAGGTCTTGGTCTATGCCGATCAGCCAGGCTCCGAAGCCCTGAATACGCAATTTATTTTCCGGCCAAGGACATTCCCGCTCGCAACAGTCACAGCGTCTAACGGTCATCGTCTTTAGTTTGCCGCAATTCGTGGGGATAAACTTGAGTGTGGCAAGAACACTCGCAATCGGTAGCATGTGGAATCGGCCTTAGAAACTCGCCGTCTGTTCGACCGGCGGCTAAGACCGGAGAAGCCATACATGCCCAGCACCAATCAGATCGAGGATTCATAGATAGACGGTTGCCAACTCGCCTCTAGCACAAATATACACAAATAGACGAGGTTGATCTAGCATAATTTGATGGCCCCGGCTCAGGAAACTCCGTCTGCTCTGCCGCGATGACGGCTTGAGTCCTGATTCCCCTATCAAAGGATTCAGGTCGGCAGACCCTACTGTGAACGCTTTGACGGTTCTGCGGCTTTACGGTCGAGGCCAAAATTGCAGGAGCGGGAATTGAACCCGCTTAAACCGGGTTATGAGCCCGGCGCGATACCTCACCGCCCTCCTGCGAGATCTATGGGGATGGGAGGGACTTGCACCCTGCGCCCAATCGGTCACGCCATCCCCGAAATAAAATAGCACAAATATCTCAGGATGAAAAATTCGAAATCGGAGCCGGGGATCGGACTTGAACCGACAACCTGCGCTTTACGAAAGCGCTGCTCTACCAATTGAGCTACCCCGGCAAATCGCATTTTTGTTCCCATTTGCTCCTCGAAATTTCAAAACGCATCTAAAAATCAACATTTGTTTTTACTTACGAAACAGACGAAGCACTTTTTTGCCAGCGCGAGATTTCTATTTTTCTATCGACGAGGATTCAATATTGATCCAATTTATCGCATCATATCCAGTTTTTACAGCGCCTTCAAATGAGTCCATATCAGTACAGTACCGGCTATTAAAGCTCATTGAATTTTATACTTTTGCTCCTCGCTTGCTCCTCGACGATCTTTGCAACAGCCTGGTCCTGGGCGCGTTTTTCGGACAAGATTTCCTGCTTGCGGTCCAAGTGGCTTTGTTCAAACTGGCCGTAAATTTCAGTCACCACGGCTGTGCTGTGGCCCATTAAAACGGCAAGCTCCCGAAGCGTTCCGCCGGATTGCAGATAATCCTTAGCAAAGGTATGACGCAACCCGTGGAAGGTAAGATCAGGCTTGATCCCTGAAAGCTTGCGGGCTTTTTCAAAGAGGTTGGTAAACGATTCCATGCTGAGCGGAACGAGGGGACCGGCGGTTCTTGATCCCAGCAGATCCAGAAAGGCGTTATCCATCAGAAGCCTGCGGGATTTTTTGCTGCCCTTGGTGACAGCCGCCCGAATAAACAAATCCACCCCTCCACCGGGACGGCGGTTGAGGTCTTCCCATAAAACGCCTTGCAGGCGTTCGGTTCCATCGCCTACAATTTCGACTTTCCGCAATCCGAAATCATGTGCCAGCCGACAGCCCACAAAGGCATGGTGATTTAGGCTCTGAATTACGGGTACGAATTTATGCCATTCGTCATTCGTCCAAAATCGCAGTTCCGGCGGAGTAACGCCGGGCTTGAAGTTTCTCTTTGGAAAAGGGTTCACGGTCATTTTCTTATTTTCGACGAGCCAATTGCAGAGCATACTCACATCATTGAGCGCCCCATAGACTGAATTATTGGAGAGTCCTTTGGCAATCAGTTTTTGCTTCCAGGCCCGCAGCCCATCTTCGTTAAAATTTTCCCAGGTGGGAAATTCCTCTAAAAACTTCTTCATCGAATTGCGGTAGTGCCTGATCGTCTTCCAGGCCAAGTTCTGTTTCTCGTCAAAATACTTCTCAACCAAATCGGCCAAGGGCTCTGCGGTTTGGTGCATCCCCATTTTTCCCAGGTAATAATCGGATCTTCTTTTTTCCAGAGCCATTTTTGCGAGCCAGTCGTTGTCGCGCCACTTGCCGTCAAGAAACACCCTCGCCTCCACCGGGAAGAGATCGAGGGTCACAATATCTCCCAAGGTGTCGCGTGTCCTTACCCGTGCGGTCCCGGCGGCGGTATGGTCAATCCATCCTTTGAATAATTTCTCCACGGAAATCTCCTTTTTTCGCGTTTTGTAAAATGGTGCTATGCTCGCTTTTTTTCGCGCTTGCGCCTTCTACGCCCACGTTCCGCTCTCGCCCGCCATCGTTCACCTGGCGCTTTGGCTCGGGGAAAAAAGCCCGTTTTCCGACGACACCGACGATTAAAATATTTTGTTGACTTGAAATATTCGGCTTAGGTAAAATCCAAACTTCCGGTGACAAACGTTCGATTTGAAAATGGTGCGTTTCACTTTTTTGTGGAAGAGACAGATCCAGCCTCTCGCCGGAAAGGCCCACACCCCACCAAATTTTCTCCCCATGAGCAGATGTTCAAAGACCTCTTCGTGCAAATGATCCTGGCGGCGGCATCCGCCGGCTTTGAGGCGCAATGGTTCGAGGATTCTATGCGTCTTCTATCGCTTGCTCAGGCGTCGGCCCGCGATAGACAGTCTCAGAGCGCCGATCAACAGCAACCGGTCCAATTGGCTGAGCTGAATTAAGGATGTCCATTTCCCGCCGGGTCCGCTCGCCCTCCGCCTGTTTAAAACGATAATATTGCTTGGCAACCCAGGTGAGCTGGGTCGCCACGGGGCGGTCGCTGGCCTGGGCGTCGGCATACAAAATGCGCTCCAGTTCCGGCGATAGCGTCACGGTAAGGTGCTTAAGTTTTGAAGGCATCTGAGTTCTCCTGTTCCCCTTCCCAAGGAATTTTGTAGCGGTGCCTTAAAGCCTGTTCGATAATAAAACTCTTGCTGCGCTGGTCTTCATGAGCTTCCTGTTCCAGCTTTGCGTAAATCTCGGAATGGAGCCCCACCGTCGTATAAATTTTTTTACTTGACATGAAATAGCCTCTTTTATATCTTTCGGTACAGTACCAACTTGTACGGTACTGTACTTTGTTAAACTTAAATAACCGGAACGCAATGGACTTACACAACCGTCCATTACTGTATATTAATGACTAGTTCGTTGTCAACAGGGAAGGGGAATAATTATGGAATCCACCACCACCGTCGATAAATTACCCGAAGCCTTTTACGACAGCCGAATGTTATCCACAGATCAGGCTATGGAGATGTTGGGAATGTGCCGGGCCACGCTCTTTAAGTTCATGATGAACAAGCAAGACCCCCTCCCCTCCTATAAGATCGGCCGCAAGAGGAAGCTCAAATTAGACGAGGTTCTCTGGTGGATCAAAAAACACGAAGTCTGAACCTTCAGCACGACCACTTAATTATGTGCCCCACCTGCGAAATGCCGATTGAAGACCTCCGGGATTGCACCTGCGAGGCCGATCCCGTGACCTATTTAAAATGCGGATACTGCAAAGAAAAGGAGGCCTACGATGACACCGAACGGAAAAGAAACACCGACTACTGAGGCCGTAAACAAGAAGACCGGGGAGCTGGTCCCCATGTCCCCGGCCATGGAACGCTGGACGGTGGATCTCCAGCAGGCGCATACGCTGGTAAAATCCGGCTTTCTGCCTCTCGCCATCAACACGGCGGAAAAGGCCATTGCCATCATCTTTAAGGGCCGGGAATTGGGGATCGGGCCGATGGAGGCTTTTTCTTCCATCAACATCATCCAGGGCAAAATCAGCGTCTCTCCCCAGCTTATGCTCGCCTTGGCCCGGCGCACCAAAGAGCTGGAAGACTTTGACCTCCAGAAGGACGACAAAGAGGCCGTCGTCATGATTAAGCGCAAAGGGCAAAAGCCCGTCATTACGCGCTTTGGGGTTAAAGAGGCGACGGCCTTGGGCCTCTTCGGAAAAGACAACTACAAAAAGCAGCCGGCGATCATGTTCCAATGGCGGGCCCTGGCGGAGAATTTGCGCCTTACTTTCGGGGATGCCGTCGCCGGGATGTATACCGCAGACGAGCTTGGCCTTGAAACCGAAGAAGACGGAGCCATGCATACCGTCACCACCAAGGGCACGGTCGCTATGCCTAAGCCCCTCGAAAAATCTAAATCCATCGAAACGGAGGCCGCTCATGTCGCATGAAATCACCAGCACCAAACGCAAGTTCAATCAGTTCCCGCAGATCCCGGAAGGCCGTCGCCGGTATCTGGTGATAGCGCCCGTAAGAAAGATCGCCGGAAAGAACGATTCCGAGTTCTTTATCTGGACGCTCCAATACCAAAACGAGCTGGGCGAAACCTGCATGGGAGAGCAAATGCTGATGCCCTCCATGATGGGGGCGCTCCTGCGCGTCTTAGACTGCCTCGAAACCGAGCCCGAAGTCTTTGATTGGGATACCGACGAAATGGAGGGCCGCGCCTTTATCGCCACGGCGACCCACGCTCCCGATAAAAAAGACGCCTCGATTATCCGCGTTCATATGTCCGACTACGCGACAGGAGATCTCAATGAAGACACTCCAGAAATCCCCTTCGGAGCCGCCGTTGGCGCCGTTGGAACAGAAGTCGAAAGCGACAACTGAAGCCTTCCGTTTCGACCCGGACGGCCACAAGTATTTCTTCGGCAAAAAGCGCATCCCGGCCGTTTCGGAGATCCTTCAAAAAGTCGGGCTGACTCGCGACTATAAAGGGGTCGATCCCTTCTACCGGGACCGGGGGATTGCCTGCCACAAGGCGATCGAGCTTTACCTTCAGGGCAATCTTGATCCCACGAGTTTAGATGAGGCGATTAAAAAGCAGTTTGAGGCCTTCCTG
>JAAEAP010026611.1_pt1 | contig 50660 bp, 67 predicted proteins | sample 7277901 | NCBI WGS metagenome assembly JAAEAP01 (sample SAMN13876987, study PRJNA601929) | soil metagenome | isolation source: soil | host: Panicum virgatum | place: USA: Fermi National Accelerator Laboratory | collected 2010-11-19 | reverse complement strand
CGCGAAGTTCGCCTATCTCCAGTCGGATGAAATTAGCGTCGTGCTGACTGACTTTGACCGCATCGAAACACAAGCTTGGTTCGATGGCAATGCGCAGAAGATCGTCAGCGTCGCCGCCTCGGTCGTGACGGCGGGGTTCGGCGAGTGTTACTTCCGGCAGCCGACATTCGACGCTCGCGTGTTCACTATTCCCGATCCGGTCGAAGTTGAGAACTACTTCATCTGGCGACAGAAAGACGCGATCAGGAACAGCGTACAGTCGCTCGCGCAGGCGCACTTCTCCGCAAAACAACTGCACGGCTGCGATCAAAAAACGATGCTCGCGATGCTGACCGATGAGGGCGTCGAGTGGGGTTCGTCGCCGATCAACGTGCAGCGCGGAACTGCGATCGTGCGCAGCGAGGCTGGCTGGATTGTCGATGAAGCGCCACCGGTCTTTACCGATGACCGCGACTATCTGCGTAACGCATGGGCGATCAAAGAAGAACCGCCCCTCGCGGCGGAAAGGAGTGAAGATGCGTTACTGGTTTGATACGGAGTTCATTGAGCGCGGGCCGACTCAGCCGATCCGCCTACTCTCAATCGGGATGGTCAGTGAGGATGGGCGCGAGCTTTACTGTGAGGTCGCCAACGCGCACTACCTCATCGATCGCGACTACGATCAGTACGGCGATCCGTGGTTGCTGTCGAACGTGAAACCGCATATCTCGGCCGACGGCGAGACGCGCGACGAAATCAAGGCGCGCATTCTTGCTTTCATCGGCGACGACACGCCCGAGTTTTGGGCTTACTTCGCCGACTACGATTGGGTGGTGTTCTGTCAAATCTTCGGGCGGATGATTGATCTGCCGAAGGGCTGGCCGATGCACTGTCTCGACCTGAAACAGCGAATGAAGGATCGCGGCTTCGAACGGGAGCGGTTGCCGGAACAGGGCGACGCGGAGCACTCGGCGCTGAACGATGCGCGCTGGACTCGCGATGCATGGATGGCGGTAATGGCTGACGTGATACCGGCGGTGACGGCATGAAGCGCGCCCTCCTCCTCGCCCTCCTCCTCGCCGCGCCGCTTGTGGCCCAACATCCAGCCGATCAGGTCTTCCTCCAGTCGCTCGGCCACTCCGGCGCCTACCGCTCCGACGTCTGGATCACGAATGCAACCCGCGACCCTCTGTCGGTTTCGCTGATCTTCTCGCCGGTCAACGCGAGCGAGGGTGACCGGCACTTCCCGATCGTGCGCCGCTATCCCGGCGTCATCTCCCTCCTGCCGGGCGAGCCGGGGCTCGAAATCGCCGACGTGTTCGACCGTCTCGGCATCAGCGGATTCGGTCTCGTCGTCTTCAACGCCTGCCTCGCCGGCGCGGACTGCACGCCGAATCCAGCGACCGGCCTCAACCCGAACTACCGGGACATCAGCGTGACGAGCCGGGTCTGGTCAGGCACAGCAGGAACGCGCGGCGAATCGTTCCCGGGCGTGGAGTGGTACGGCTACATCTCCGCCGCCGATCCTGAGTCGCTCCGGCACGTCTCGATCGGTGATATCAAAAATACCCAGCAGCTCCGAACAAACCTCATGCTGGCGAACGTCAGCGAGTGGTCGTCGTGCGAGATGTTCGTCATCCTGTTTGATGGCCTCGGAAACGAGCGAGCACGGAAGAGCTACCACCTGCGGCCGCTGGAGAACATCCAACTCAGCACCGGCGTCGAATTCCCCGAGCTGAACGCCGTCAATCGCCTCAACAGGCAACCGCTGATCTCCTCGCCCTGGTTCCGCATCGAGCAGGCGGGAGTGACGCCGACACCGCAAGCCGCCGGCGCCTACTGCCACAACGGCTGTCCGGCCTTCCTCGCGCAGGGAGTCCTCGTCGACAGTCAGACGCTCGACATGGTGAAGCTGCCAGCGCAGTACGACGTGCCAATGCCGCTCGGGGCCGTTGCGGTAATAGCTGAACCGCGGACTGCTGGTGATGTGCTGCGGCAGAGGTTCGTCACGGTGGAGGTGCCGACGCTCGTGCGCGGCGCCGGGAAAAGTGGCGGGCTGGTGACGACGGTACGCATGGTTACAGAGCCGCGCGAGGGGCATGAGCCGCCGTGTGAGCGAACGACGGAATGCTTGCTGCGGGAGATTGAACGGCGGAAGGGGGACAGATGAGCGCCGCCGCCGAAGAAGATGTCACATACGAATCCGAGATGGACGAAGCGGTGGCGTGGAATCGCATCCTCTGTTCGTATCAAGGGCAAGAGTCTGGATGGAAGGCGGCAGTCGCCAAGCTGCGCGCCCTTTCCGGTTTTGCGTTCGCGGACGGCAAAGATGATGACGCCAAGGCGTTACGCCGATTCGCCGACGCGCTGGATAAAGACCCTGCTCTAGCAGAGTACCGGCGAGAGGCGAGCGAAGCCTACGCGAAGCAACAGCAGCACGAGGCCAATGCTGAACGGCTTGCCGGACGGGCCGACTGATGGCGCTCAGCGAGAAACGGAAGCAGGCAATCAGGGCGACCTTTACGGTCATCGACGGCTACGTTTGGTGTGATCGGACTGGAGGCGTCCATAACGATTCGCTGGACCCGCATGGATACGGTGGCGATCAATGTGCGCCCGAGAATCACTCGCTGATTTACAAGGCCGCGGAAGGGAAGGTGGGCTGATGGACGAACCGGACGAACCGAAAGTGAGCGTTGAAAAAATAATTAAGGAAATTCATTGCAGTAATCTACCGACTGAGTGTGGCGCGGTGATCATTGCGCACATCCTTGCCGCTGCCAAAGAGATCGCCGCGAAGGATGCGGAGATCGCGGACATCAAGCGCGCTGGATATCTCAAGCAAGACGTTGCGGCGGATTGCCTTGCCGCACTCGATGCAGCGGGAATGGGGAAGGCCGGTCACGGCAACACGCTCGTTTTCATGGTCGAAGAGGCATGTGCGCTGATCGCCGCCATGCGCCTCGTCACGCGTGAAATTCTCAACTACGTATCGAGCGGTCCGCGCGGATGCGTTGGCGACCATTACATTCGCACCGCACAAATTGCCGAGTCGACGATTGAGCGTTGGCGCGCCGCGCTCGACCCGAAAGCCGCAGCCGAAATGGGACTGACGTCAGAGGAGCCGGAGTTGAAGTTCCTCCCGCCCGATTCTGTGCGCTCTGTCCCTGTGACCGTTCGTCACGTTGCCGAGCCTCCGATCCTACCGGTCAACGAGATCGATTCGAAATCCGGTGCAGGCGACGAGTGACCTACAACCCCTATCCCGACCTCAACCCCGCCCTGTGCAGCTCATGGGTGCTCACCGCCACGAGGGAGCTTGTCCACTGCGGCAACCGGAAGCCCTGCCCGCTCTACGGTCACCACTCGATCTTCCCATCCTGCGCGGCGACGACGAACGTGCGCGGTCTCGAAATGGTGCGCGACTTCATGTGTTGGCCGGAGTTCCACGACGTGAATGGGTGCGACCAGACGTGCGAGTCAATGCCGTGGTGGTGCATGCATCATGCGGAGGTGAGAGTGAAGATGGCGGGTGATCGGCGGCGGGTGGTGAGGGCGTAGGTTGCGCTACTCAGCGTGTTCGCATACAATGTACGACAAGGAGATTCACCATGGAACAGGAAGAGCACGTTCATCGCGAAGCAATGACGTTCGGTGCAATCCTCCGAGAATCAAGGAAGGCTGCTGGATTCGGATTGCGTGAGCTGTGTAAGAAGGTCGAAATCAGCCCGGCTTACCTTTCCGACATCGAACTCGGGCGGCGATTGCCGAGCGACGACGTGCTCCTCGCGCTGGCGTCAGCAATCGGGCATGCGGCATCGAGCAGCGATCTACGCGACGCCGTGATCGATGCGCGAATCTCGGTGCTCAGGGACCGTATCACCACACTGGAAGCAACCAAACTCGTCAAACGCCCCGCCGCCAAGCAGAGCGGGCGGAAGGGGAGGGGGAAGGGATGACTGAAGCCGAACGCATCGCAGCGCGCACAACGCCATGCCCCGTCTGTCGCCGGAAGCTAAAGGCGCGCCGAGCATTCGATCCGACCGGCAACGGACGCGTTAGGCTCCCATCGCATCACTATTCTGAGTTTGGTGACGAGTGGTGTACTGGATCGGGATATTTGGTCGTACCGGTTGCCGAGCCAGCGCGGCGGAGGAAGGCGTGAAGCGCGGTCCGGTCACTGGCGCTCAGGCCGATCGATGCGCGGTCTGCAATCACATGCGCCGCTTCCACCGGGCGAACGCTGCGAAGGGTGGTGACGTTTACAACACTTGTGGCGCGTGCAGTGCGCCCGATACGTACTGGCACGAGTTCAAAGACAAAGCGGCGCGATTGCCGGAGGAGGGGTGAGTGCTGACTGAGGCACAGACAGCGTTAGCCTACTGTTCCAATGCGCCACTTTTGTGGACTGACAAAAGACTGCGACGTTTTTGGGATAAGGTCGCGATCATCCCATTCGTTGAGTGTTGGTTGTGGATCGGAGCTACCGATCCATGCGGATACGGACAGTTTTTCATCAACGGCAAGTCGGTGCAGGCGCATCGAGTATCGTACGCCTTGCACTACGGGTGCCTCCCGTTGCTGACCTTGGATCATCTTTGCAAGGTCAGAAATTGCGTGAGGCCGGATCACACTGAAGACGTTTCGCTTCGGGAAAACATTCGACGCGGAGACGGCCCAGCCGCGAGACGACACCGGGAGATAGCGCAGACCCAGACGTGCCTTCGCGGTCATATTGGCCGGTACAAGATTTCCGGCGGCAAGTTGTATTGCCGTGGGTGTAGCTGAGTTTTTGAAAGGAGAAAGAAGATGGACATCTTTGAAGAGATCAAAGCCGAGCGTAAACGCCAAGACGCACAATGGGGCGGCGCAGATCACGACGATTCGCACAGTTTCGATGATTGGCTACGCTACATCCAACGCCAGAGCGAGCGATTTCGGAGTGATCATAAACGCGCCCGCTTCGTGAAAATAGCGGCGCTGGCCGTTGCGGCGCTGGAGTCTATTGATCGCAGAGCATCACACGCCGAACGCGGCGAAGAAACGAAAGACGAAAGGAGCACTACATGACCATCCTCAAATCCGCAGTCCTCGCCATCATCACCGCACTCGCGTTCGGGTGTGCAACCGTCAGTCATCCAGCCGGATCGCCACTCACAAATCTTCTCGACTCGAACCATGGCATCCCGATCCTTGACCCGGCGGACCTTCAGGCGACACACGCAATCCTCGCTCCGGCTGTGGCAAACGGCGCTGGCTACAAGATCAGAGCGTTCGACAATTGCGCCGTGGCTTGGCTCGCTCACCCTGAGTACCTGACGCCCTCCACCCCGCCTTCTGGCGCCATTGCCGCGCCGCCGGCCGCAACCGCCGGACCGATCAGCGAAATCGCTGCCGAGGCGGTGAAGGTAGATGCCGGAGCGCGCATGTTCCAGAAAAAGATCGCTCTCTTCAACGCACCTCTACCGGATGATGTCGTGATCGCCTGCGCGCCGCTTGAAGTGACAGTTGGCGGCATCGTCCACGCGTTCAAGTCGTTCCTGCATCCCGGCCAGTGACGCGCAAGGCGCAGCGGAGGAAGTGATGTTCGACGTGGACACAGCCCGCTACACGACCGACGATATCGACATCGATCCGCTCGCGCACGAGTTGGTGATCTTTCCCGGCGGCAACGGCGATTGGTACGTGCAGATCGCCCCACAAGGCGAGCGCTCTTCTAAGGGTGTCCGCATCACCACGAGCGGAACGCGCGTTGACGGACTAGCCAACGCCATCGCGGATGCGTACCGCGCCATCAAGGCCAGCAAGCGCGCAGTGCTGAAGAAGCCTAGCAAATGACCAACCCCGCCCTCCTCTCCTCCATCCGCCGATCGATGCGCAAAGCGTTGCGCCGGAGATGGTGGGCGGAGATGTGCCGGCTGGTGCGGCGATTCGGGTTCAAGTAAAGCGCTCGGGCTTCTCGGGCGCGGGAAGTAGTTTCGATCAACCGATAAGGAGGATGAGATGAGCACTTCAGTCACAACCGATGCGGATCACGCGGTACCTGTCGCCTCGCGCGATGTGCTGGTCAACGAACTGGCGGCAGTGTCGCTGGCCTTGCTCGACAAACGCGAGGAGCGGACGAAGGCGAACAAGGGATTCAATACGGCGATCAAGGCTCTCGAGAAACGGCAGCGCGAGCTCGCGACGACGATCCGTGGCGCACCAGGAATGCGCGAGTCGCTTCAGATGACGTTCGCGAGCATCGTTCCGCAGCAGGAAAAGGAAGAGGGTGAGAACTAATGGACAACGCACTGAATCAGAATTCCGCGACCGAAGTCCCGCCGTGGGAGCGCGGCCACAAGCTGCTGGACACGCTGCGAGACGAAATGCATCAGCGTCTCTCGGAGATCGATGCGAAGATGAACAGGCTCGTCGGCGAACGAGAAGCGCTCCTCGGAGTCCTGAATCGGATTGGCCCGGCGGCTCAAACCGTCATGCCGCCGCCGGCGTATCCGCAGCCCGTAACCGCCGAGCCGGCGTACCACCGCTACTGACCACCTCATCCGCTCCGCCCCTTACGGCCTCGGCATCGCGCCGGGGCCGTTCTGTTGGCGGAAGGGTCGGTAAACCTTGAACGCGCGGCCTCCAGCACGCGCAGATAGTCCTTCATCACTCCCCCAACTCCCGCGCCTTCCGCTGCGCCCCGTCGCTCACCGTTGCGCTCGGGAAATGCTGCCGCGCCTCACGGAGCGAATGGAACGCGGCGACCGGATCGAAGTCATGCGCCGCTCCGAGCTCGACGACGATGAAGTGCGACGACATGCCCACGCGAATCTCGTAGCCGGACGGGGCGATGTCGACTTTTGCGCGACGCTTCATCGCTTTGCCGCCTCAAACAGGTTCCGATCGTGCGGGCTCAGTAGGTCCGGAATGAGCGCCAATTCATCCGCCGTGAAGTTGATTGCGATCGTTCCGGCCCACATGCGATCGGATGCGACGCGATGCTCGTCTCGGAGTCTCAACCATCGCGCATACGCAACCTTGGCGCGCTGCTTGGCGGCTGGATGCATCACTGGGGCGATGTCGGGGCGGCGTTTACGGGTGGTCATGGCTACCAGTATCCACCGAAGCGGTTCCGATCGCGGCGGCGTTCGTACCGCAGCTCGTCGACCATCCACGATCCCATCCAGCAGTGCGGATTGTTGCGGTTCAGCCGTCGCGCGAACCTGCGATGCAGTGTTGCTGCTTCGTCGATGTTGTCGTCGCTGCGATCGGGCCAGATGTCGAAGTAGGCGACATCGAACTTGACGCCCTTCGCTGGCATCCACTCGAAGATGTCGGCGCAGATGACGCGCAGCCGCAAGTCCTCTGGCAGCGTGGGTGATACCAAAGCGATCACGTCGGCACTTTTCTCGATGACTGTCACCTTCGTCACGTCGCGCTTCGCGAGGATCGGGTGAATGACCATCCCGAGGCCGAGCCCGCCGATCAGAACGCTCCCATTGGCGCGTTGCCTGAACTCGCAATTGGTCTGCCGCTCCATGTCGGTATCGGACATCACGAGCTTGCCGCCAACGGTCAGTTTCGCGTATGTGCCCGGCGACACTCCGGCGTGCCGATCGCTCGAAATGGCGGCGCGCATGCGGGAAAATCCGGCGGCTGCTTCGTCGATGGTGAAGTGAGAAATCACCGCTTCGCCAAGATGAGACGGCGGCACAATTTCGGCCATGCGTGGAAATCCGTAGTCAGCGCTCACGCTCCCTCCAATCCTTCCAAATGCGCCCGATGTTTCGCCCGGTACTCCTCGCGCGTATCCGCACCGCCGGCCTTCACGCGGCTCAGCGCGTACTTCCTCTCCGCCGCGCTCATTTCGCACCGCCGGTGAGGGGCCGCACTTCGACCCAGCCTGCGCGTTTGGCTGCGGTGTAGGTAGCGAAGCTTCCATACAGGCGCCTTGCACGCTCGCGGGCCTTCTGTGCTGATGCGAACGCGATGATTCCCTCGTCGCCCGACGTGTACTCTCGCAGCCAGCCAATATCAGCTGGATGCTTGCACCACACGCCAAAGAGCTGAGTGAACGGTGCGGCGGGTTTCGGGTCGGTTGCCATTATTTCACCTCCGGCGTCACTTCGCGCTCTTCGAGAATCAGATTTCCAAACACTGGTGACAGGCAGCGATGCGCGAACGTCATCGGCTTGGTCCGACCGTTGCCAGCGAAGAGAGCCCGCACGTCGTTCTCATCTTCGGCTTCCGCTTCAATGTTGATCGGCAGCCAGTGCGTCACGTCGTCGGGATTCGTCACCCACCACTGCGGGACGTTGGTGCTCCTGTTGTCGTTCATTCGTACCGTCTTTGCGACTCTCACGACCGCACCCCCCACCACTTCCGCGACCGCGTTACAGATTCGCAACCACGCCGCGAAGTCCGTACCGGCGTGCGCGCGTTCGATGATTCGCTGGAGGATCGGGAGGGCGGGCTTCATGACACGTCGACCCATTTCATTGCGGTCTGGAGCACGTGATCGTAGTCGCCGGACATCGCGTCAGCTTGGAACGCTTCGATCTCGCTCTCCGGAACCTTCGCGCGCCGGAGCGCCTTTCCGACCCTGCCGATGATTGAGAATGCGTTACCGTCTTCACCACTGAGCTGCACTGAAACATTCGGATATTTGACCTTCATTGTTGCCTCCTCACCTCAATCTAGGTTCGACACTGCCGAATTACAAGGGGTGCGCGGAGGAAGGGCGAAATAAAGGTCAGCGGGGGGTCATGGGTCAGTTTGAACCGTGAGTTGTAACATCGATCGTGGCACGCGGCTCGCCGGGATGCTAGATTGTCCGCGATGGCGAAACCACCACGCGAGCAACTTCCCGAAGAGATGGCCGATGAATCATTGTCAGCTGCCCGCTCCATCCTCGAAAGGGTAACCGGGGAGAGGATGCCGAACCGGGTGCTTGCTACCCGTGCCGCCGCTGGTGGTGCCGCTCGATCCGCGAAGATGACGCCGGAACGCCGCAGCCAGATCGCGGCGAAGGCCGCGTCTACCCGCTGGAAAAAGTAACTCCAGTTACTACGCGCCGAACAGCTCCGTTGCCCATTCGTTTCGCTCCGCCGCTTCCACGATGGCGCGCAGGATGCCCGTTCGCGACATCGCCACGCCATGCCGCAGGCGTATCTCCACGGCCAGCCTGTCCAGCATTGCTACGTGCCGGGAGATGATGTGCGCCTTCCCTTCCGAATCGAATCCTGTGATGAGCAGTTCCGCGCCCGGAACAAAGAGGTTGCGGTCCTCCATCTGTAGCGTGATTCTACGGAAGGTTTCGGGGTCGAATATCGCCATCCCGGTTTGCAGGAATTTCGATCTGGTCATGCCGAACGGCGCCAGAATCCGCCGCTCGATCCTGTGCGCAAGCGCGGCCTCGTATGCTTTCTCGACCGCGAGGATGACATCGCCGCATGACGGTATCCCGCCCATCGAACGGAGATCGTTTTCGATGTGGCCGGCCAGCTCCGCAAACAGCGACGGATCACCCGCGTAGAGGCAGTGCCATGTGTTCGCAACGGTCTCGATTTTGATCTGCCGTGACTCGACCGAACTGAACTCATCGGAGAGCATGAAATCGGTCACCGTGACGACGGCGCCGAGAAGAGACGACATGGCAGCGATGCAGACTGTCATGGAAGCGGGTAGCGTAGCCGGACGCGGTGGGATTGTCACCGGGCGCTTTTGGAAGCTGCGATCAGGTAGCGGGAACGGCTGACGAGTTGGCGACAGGCGCAGCGCCGGAAGAGGTAGTGGACGCGGTCTCATTTTGGCCTCTCGTGATCATCCAAGTTATCTGCTGTTACGGATTCCAATTCAAACTGACCCATGACCGCCACATTCGGGAGGCAGCCCAACTGGGTGTTATCCGCGTCGCCGGCGGGTGTTGTGGGTGGGTGTGCCGTAGCCGTCGCCGTAGCCGTCGCCGTCGCCGTCGCCGTTGCCGTTGCCGTAGCCGTAGCCGTTGCCGTAGCCGTAGCCGTCGCCGTTGCCGTAGCCGTTGCCGTTGCCGTAGCCGTCGCCGTCGCCGTTGCCGTCGCCGTCGCCGTCGCCGTTGCCGTAGCCGTAGCCGTCGCCGTTGCCGTTGCCGTTGCCGTAGCCGTAGCCGTAGCCGTCGCCGTCGCCGTTGCCGTAGCCGTAGCCGTCGCCGTCGCCGTTGCCGTAGCCGTAGCCGTCGCCGTTGCCGACTGGTCGCATGAGGGCGCGCGGCATTACAGGCCCCAATCGTTCGGCACCGGAATGGCGAACAGCTCGGCATCCTCAGGCAGGTCGACTGGCTGCGCCAGCTTGCGGACGACGAGATTCGAACCACGTCCGCCGCTCTCGATCAGCCCGTCGAAGCCGATGGACGACCACGAGCGGACATGCACGGCGCGGGTCAGGACGATTCGCCCATCTTCGCGTTCCAGATCGCCACAGAAGATCCATCCGCGGTCAGCGACGAGGATGTGGCGGTTGCCGACTGGCGCAGGTGCCGGAACCTGATCGGCGCGCAGATACTTCACTCCGTTGAGTGTGAGGACTTCGATTTGCGTTTCGGACATTTTGTCCCTCCAGAAAGCAATGTCGGTTCGGGGAGACGAGAAATCAAGAGGTGTGGCGAATCTCCTCAACTTGTGGCGCTTCGCCACAGCGTTTTCAAAGTGTGCGGCCCTCAAACCGCTCAGATCGGCGAGGGCCGCGACAAACCGCTTGCTTTCGACGACGACTCAGCACAGAATCGCCGCTCCATGCCGAAAACGCGGACAGAGGATACCACAGGTCCCCGCGGGGAGTTAGATCGACCGTTTCTCCCTCAATCCAACGGTCAGGCGCGCCGGGCGACATCCGGCGAACAGTCGGCACCCTCTCAGCACTCAAATCCGGGCAACGATGCGGTAGTTGATCCGCTCACGAGCACTGCGTCCCGGTCCCTGTCATCCGCCCCAGAGGGCGCTCCGTCTCTCAGCTGAGGGGACATCCGGCTTCACTGTGGCCGCCCGTCTCTCAGATGACGGGGGAAGGTGCTCGGACTGGAAGCAAGAGTTACGGGACTTGAGTAGCGTAATGAGGAGGGCGCAACTCGCTCCGTCTCCACCCTCATCGCCGGCTGAATGAAGTCGGGGCGGGTGGTAGAGTTGGCGCATGACTGACGAGGAGATGGTGATGTGGCGTGATGGTTTGGCTCGCATCCTTGCTCGGCGTGCCGAGGTGCGAGCGCGACATGAGCGGGAGGACGCAAGCTTCTATCGCCGGATGGGATCGAGGTTCACGGCGAGGATGAAGGCGATGCAATCCGCCGATCGGACCAAATTCCTCTCACGTTCTGGGACATTTCATGGGACATTCGCCGTCGACGCGCCAGTAAGTTGAGTTCTTGCCGCACTTACATCGAAGGTTATACGTGATGGTAACCCGCATAACCTTCCCGAGGTCCCCGAATCCCCTCCGGTTCTGAGGCGGCAAAGCCCCCACCTACCCCTTCCGCCGGCGTGAAGTACAAGGCGGCGCCGTCCGTCTCCTGGATTCGTGGCGATGTGGGAAACCTCGGTGCGAATCCTCATACGCGCTGGCTGGCGGGCGGCAACAGGACCGCCTCTCTGGCTGGTGGTTGGTGAATGGCGATCGTTCTGGCGCGGCCACCCGGCACCCACCCATGCCCATGCCCCGGCTGAGGTGGAGAGGCAGCGTTGGCGAATCATCCCCTCCCTACACGCACCAAATTTCCCCGGTTTGAACCTCTGTCCTCATCTCAGGACATTGACAATCGCGAGGTTCGGACCGAGATTGTGCGGAAATGTCCTATCGCGTGCGTCTCTGGTGTCGCTACTGTACCGGCGAAGACCCGAAGGGATGCTTCGATGGTGGTACTGAATTCATCCCCGGAGATTCTGACGAGGACGCGCAATTCGAGACGGTAGCCTTAGCCAAAACAGCCGGACAGGCGGCGATAAAGGGTTGCGGGCCGTGGGAGTACGAAGTTGTCGACGAAGATGGCGAGGACGTGCATGCCTGAAACCTACAACGCCCACGTCCTCGCATGGCTGGAATGGCGAATGGAACGCTTCGCCGATGCCGTAGCGCACGGAGCGATCGTCGTCGCCCGTCAGGAGACGTTTGATGCCATCCAGCGCGACCTGCCGCAACTGTGGCGCGCGATGACGGAGCTGGCGGCACGGTCAGGCGGCAAGCTGATACCGAACCGATGGTGCGCCGAGGGCCAGATGTTCGCGGTTCCGGTCCGAACGCCAGAGGTCGCCTTCCCGCGATTTGTTGATCCCGAGCCGTCGTATTGGTCGACGTGGAGTCGCTTCCAGTTCGTCAGGCCGTTCCGGTTCTTCAACACCGGCATCTGAGCCATCCCTCCAGAATCGCCAGAAACCGCTCAAATAGCCCCGTGGCGGCACGATCGGCGCAAATCCGTGGTTGGCGACGCAGGATTGAGTTTTCGCCGTGGCGGGCCTTTACTGTTGTCAGCATAGCATGGTCACAATTTGCGCCATCAAGTCGTAGGTCGCATCATCAAGTGGGTCAACAATTTACCATTTCCGTTCGTGCAACTTTTCACAAGCTCCCAAACCGTGAAGTTTCAGTAGGTTGCGAGTGGTCATGAATATTCATTTACCGCCTAGTGAATATTCATGACGATTCGGAGTTGACTTCCGCGCGTTTCGGACCAATCTTGTCATCCGGCGCGGCCACACCGAGGCGCGTCGACAACTCCAAGTTACTAATAGATCGAAGCGTCCCGACCCCTGCCGAGAGAAGGGGCGCTCACCGGCTGGCCGATCCAGCCCGCGCCGATTCACCACTTCTGGTACGTTCCGCGTGGAACGCTTGGGCACAACACGCTGAGGAAAAAGCTGTGAAAGTCTGCCGTAGGTCGATTATGGCGACTGAGCGCTCCACCCCTTGACATTCGCCCGCGCCGGACCGATGTTGCTCGGGATGGACAGGGAGGGCAAATGAATACGAAACAGAAATATGAATTTGCGGACTGGATGATCCACGCGGTGATTCCAGAGCGGCTGGAATTGCTCAATGGAGAGATGAGGGATGGCTTACATACCCATACCGTCATCGCTACACAAATCGCCGACCTTCGCGCGATTCCAGTCATCGACAATGCGGCGGCGTGGAACGCCGCGCGTCCGATTATTTTGCGCGCCCTGCGCGCCCTGAGCGACCTGCGCGCCCTGCGCGACCTGAGCGCCCTGCGCGCCCTGAGCGACCTGCGCGCCCTGCGCGACCTGCGCGCCCTGAGCGCCCTGAGCGACCTGCGCGCCCTGCGCGCCCTGCGCGCCCTGCGCGCCCTGAGCGACCTGAGCGACCTGCGCGCCCTGAGCGACCTGAGCGCCCTGAGCGACCTGAGCGCCCTGCGCGCCCTGAGCGACCTGAGCGACCTGCGCGCCCTGCGCGACCTGAGCGACCTGAGCGACCGATTCGAGGCGCTGTATCGTGGCCACGTTGCGACGGCGATTGATCGCGGCTTCTTGTCGGTTCCAGCCGTGCCGCAAATCGACGCGAAGATTCTTCACGAAATCGAAAGCGGCGCGATCGAACTCGAAATGAGCCAGTGGCACTGCGGTACAACGCACTGCCGCGCCGGGTCAGCGGTGCATGTTGCCGGGAAGGCCGGGTATAGGCTCGAAGCGCAATTCTCAACTCCGACAGCTGCCGCGCTGATCTATATCGCCTCGCGCCCCAACCAGCCGATTCCAGATTTCTACGACCTGAACAATGCGCGCGTGATGGACGACATCCGGAAATGCGCAGCGGAGCAGATCGCCGAGACGCCAGCATGACCCGAGACGAACTTGCGACGACTGTCCAAACTTCGCTCCGCGATTTCCTACCGCGTCAGCTACATGTCTGCGCGGCTTGCCAGATTCTCGGTGGCGAGCAGATGCGCGACGGAACGCGTGTCACCAGGAAGTACGACCCGATGCGCGGCGGCATTATCATCGCCGCTTCAAGGAGAGCTTACGGAAAGCCGGGGCGTTTGGCGCGCGCCGTCATCCTTGAAGGCGAATGGCTGTATGACACGGCTGGAGACATTCCGATCGCTGAGCAACTTGCCGCGCCGGAAGTGATGGCAGAGATTGAGCGGATCACGGCGCTCGTAGTTGCTAGTCTCCCTGCCGCGGCGATCATCGATGCTGGAGATGTGGTGACAATCGAATCGTCGTACGAGCTGCGGATGAAGGGGTAATAACATACATGACTGACACTAGGTTCTGGGCGGGCTTATCATCGGTCAATGAGCGTAGCCATCATCGAACCGGAAGAGTGTGGAGAGATCGGAGTATCCGAGATCCATCAGAAACCGAACTGTCGTAGCGGCGCTACCGGTGAGGGCGAGCGAGACGGAAGCGCGATCGATGTCGCAATCAATGAGCGCCACGTTTCCGCCGCCATAGACCAGAGTGCAGTTCGAAAACTGACAACGCTTGAAGTGCTTCCCGTCTATCGCTACGTGGGCGCCCTGCCCGAAGGTCAACCCCTCCACAATTTCAATCTCAGGCTGGTTGTCGGAGAGGTCACGTTCCTGATCCATCCAGAAACGATATCAGACAGGGTCAGCGGCACGCCGAAAGTAACTGCGGTTACTACACGCCGAACAGGTCCGCCGCCCTCCCTTCTCGCTCGCTCTTGACTCTCTTCAGATTGGCAACCGTCGAACCGTCACGAGATCGAACGACGACATCAGCTCTGGCGCTGGCACATCCAGCCCATGAGCAAGGCGAATGACGTTCTCGATACCGGGCGATCGGTGGCCGTTCTCGACATCGTTCACGTAGTTCCGCGAGAGGCCGGAGAGGTCCCCGAGCCGCTCCTGCGACAGCTTGCGCCGCTGCCGCAGCTCCTTCAACCTTGACCCGAATAATTGTCTTACTTCGTTCCGCAGCTCCATCCTCGGAAGAGTGATAGCGGACTAACCTTGCTTTCCCCACGATTGGGGTGCATGTTATTGCGCATGAAACGACTCGCCGCCCTCGCATTCCTGATCGCCGCAGCTCTGCCTCTGGCTGCCCAGCAACAGCCGGTCCCATACAGCATCACCTGCTACACACCGCAGAACTGCACGGCGACACCCCAGCCCGGCGTGACGGTCATCTACGACAACCGCCCGAAACTCTCGGATACGCTCGGAGAACTTTCACGTCAACTCCGAGAGCAAGCCACGCAGCAGCAGTTGCAGCAACTTCACGAAGAACAGATACGGGTGACCGCCGCCAACTCAAAGGCGATCTCTGACGCAAACGACAGGATCATCGCGGAAGCACTCGACAAAATGAATGCGCAGCCGAAGGCCGTAGCGCCTCAACCATCGGCTGAGCACGAAACTGGCGAGATGCTCACCGGGGGCTGGGCCAACGGGCGCATGTGGGCAGCCATGGACGAAACCAATCGGCTCATTTATCTCTTGGCAATTTGCGAGGGGACGTGGAGAGTCGAAGGGGCGCCACAACGCTGCAACATCACCAACCGAATCGCGATGATGAATTGGATCAGCAACTTCTACTCATACGCTCAGCCTGGATACGACCTGATTCCGATCTCCTCAGTTCAGTGGTTCTACGCTCACGAGAAGTCGTCCGATGAAATCGCGAAATACGTCCGCGACTACTTGGCTGCCCAGCAGCCCAAAGCGCCGACCGAAGGCAACCTTCGTTGACGCCGCCCCCAGAGGACAGCCTCACCGACGCTGATATCCGTAACGCGGATCGTATGATCCAAGCGGGAAAACTGCGGGACGCGCGAGCGTACAGGCGCCTTCAGATGAGCATGTTTTTCGAGAATGTCCGCGAATGGCTCTGGATCGCAGTAAGGTTTGTTTTTGGGGTTATCGTCAGCATCGTCGCTCTTTTCGTAGTCGTCCGCTTGGTTCACGCTTTCTGGTACATGTGAATGGCGCGACGAAGCGGCAACTTCGGCTGCGCGGCATCTGGCCGCGCAGCCACTAAAGAGCCCAAGATTTAGGCAGTGTAGCGCCTAGGAACGACCTGCGGTTTTCGTATCGGAGGAGTCGGAAGTTGCGGCTTTTTCTGTTGCTCGGATCGCCGTTTCGATTGGACACACGTCCGGCGTTCGAGTAAAATTGAGGTTGTCAAGTCATACTCCTTTCAGAGCAGTCCGAATGACACACAGCGCCCTTGTCCGGCGCTGTTCGTGTCTCAGCAGGTTGTCTGGATTGGCGCTTCAGGCGCGCACTAGGGTGGATGAAGCATGATCCGGCCAGCAGCCCTACGGCTACCGCTCCTCATGCCTCAGAATCGCTCCACAACTCTGCGGCGTGGGCTCCCGGTCAGCGAATTTCCTACCCGTGACCAGTCGGCTGGGATTATACCGCTCGTGCCGCGCGTATAATCATGCGTTGATGGCAAAACAGCTTGAGATGATCGAGGGAGAGGAAGCGTTCGCGCGCTTCAGTGACGGCATGAAGGCTGTGCTCTCCGTACCGCGCGCCGTGGTTCAGAAGCGCATCGAAGAGCAGCGGGCAATCTCGGCGAAGAACCCCAACCGGCGCGGACCGAAGCCGAAGAACTGACTTACTTCCTCCGCCTTCGCCCGCGTCCCTGTCGCCCTCAGAACGGCTCCCACGGCTGTTCCTCGCGCGGCGGCAGCGGCTCATTGTCGAAGTCCTTCGTCTTCCCGGTCAGCTCCTTGTACGTCAGGCGCTTGCCGGTAACCATCGACATCGCGGTAGTGAACCGCTCTCCGTCGTGCATGTCCTTCCGGTAGTTGTAGCGGAACGCCTGTTCATCGATGTAGCGGAACAGATGGAACGGCTCGACCGAAATGTAGGTTCCGTGAAGGCCGCGCTTGAACAGGGACCAGAAGTTTTCAATCGTGTTCGTGTGGGTATTGCCGCGCACGTACTCGACCGCGTGATTTATCACGGCGTGCTTGTAGTCTTCATCCAATCCCGTGTACATCGGATGCTGATCGGAGAAGATCGCGGAGCCTGCTTCGACGTTCTCACGGATGCGCCGCTGGAGGTCAACCTTCTTCGTCTCCGCGACGTGCGTAGCCTTCACTCTGCCGCCGCGCTCGACCATGCCGAAGACAGCCTGTTTCCCCTTCACGCCGTGTGCCTTGATCTTCGCGTCACGCTTGGCCGCGTGCATGTTCCGCGCTTTGCCACCGATGTAGGTCTCGTCTACTTCGACTTCACCGGACATCATCCCGCCGCTCTCCTGTAACGCGAGACGGAGCCGCTGCAACATGAACCATGCGGTTTTCTGAGTGACGCCTAGCGCCCGGTGAATCTCGTACGAGGAGACGCCGTTCTTGCAGTTCACGAGGAGCCACATCGCCGGGAGCCACTTCTCCAGTCCTATCGGGGAGTCCTCGAAAATCGTTCCGACTTTGAGGGAGAACTTCTGGCGCGCGTGCTTCTCGTAGCACTTGTAGACGCGGGCATTCGGGAGGTAGTCGACGTTATCCGATCCGCAGGTAGGGCAGCGCACCACGCCATCCGGCCAGCGCAGCTCGACCATGAACCGGCGGCAGTTCTCGGGATCGGCGAAGCAGAGGACTGCTTGCTGTAGAGTGGTGGGTGCTTCCTTGACTCTGACCATGAGAAGCACTTTAGCAGGAAGAGTGCTGTCAGTCAACTATATTATTACCGATGAAGGAGTCCTGATGCCGTCCCGCCGAACGAAACGCCGCAGAGCGCGCCGGAAAGTCGTCGCGTCCGTCGTCGATGTGATCTCGCCGTACCGCAATCTCGATCCGGACGACGGGATGCGCCGAATGATGCTTCAGGCGACGCCGGAACAGAGGCGCGCCATCAGCGAACAAGGATCGCAGGGAGCGGGCCGCGTGTGGCCGGAGCTGTGACGCCTACGATGGCCGCGCTGCGTCGCGCGCCTGTTTCGCCGTGATCGAGCTGCGTCCGCCAGCTGGTTTGATCGTCCGCCGCGGCTTCTTGAACGCGAGCTGAACTTTCTTCACCGGGAACGACTCGCCAGCTCGCTTGCATGCGGAGATGAACTCGCGCTCGCGGTAGTTCGGTGGTCCGACCGAGATCAGCACCTCGATGCGGTTCTTGTCCGGCTTCGGTTTGGCGCCGTTCGAGTAGAAGCGACGTGTGCCGCGAATGACGAGCTTCGGCGAGACGAACAGGACGGCTTTCCACGCTTCGGACGTGAGGAGCGCTTCGTAGACTTTGAGGACGTGCGCGCGGGAATGAGCTGGCATAGGTTGTTACCTCCGCGAGCGAGTATGCGGCAGAACGACGGTCGTGCGCAAGTTTCGATTTTACGTCTGACCTTCGGACTTCGTCGCCTTCCTGCACTTCTTGCACAGCCCCGCCGTTTTATCCGCAGCCGATTTGAGCCGCCCTTTGCAGCGCTTGAAGTTCGGACAGTTGCGGGGACGGCCAGCGTTCGGGCGGCGTTTGTTCGGCGCGACCGATGCGCCGCCGACGGGAATCTCTGCGTCGCCAACATTCGCGAGGACGTGCCCTGCGACAACCGCTGAGTCGCCGGCACCGATCGTGACTGGCAGTCGCTCCGTCCGCCACTTCGCGATCTGCGGATTCTGACAATCCTCCGGTCCGCTGACAGCATGCCAGCCAAGGAACCGCTCTTGGCCTGTCGTGTCTGCAATCATGGCAAGCGTGTGCTCGTGACCATCGGTGCAGATGATCCCGATTCGACTGTGCGTAAGGAATTCCGGATCGCTGCTGGGGCGCCACCCTTCCACCGCCGTTGTGCCGCCGTCACTGACGGCGCTGGTCGTAACCGACTCCGGCACCACCGGTTGCTGTGGATCGGCGTGGGCGACTTCGGCGGCATACGGCGTCGCTTCTCGTTGCCTGATCTCTTCCATATGCACGCAAAGCTCAGTCAGCACGTCGCCGACTTGGATCCCGCACTCCTGACAGGGGCGGCCAGCGAGGAACGATCCGGGGCCGCTCAGCACCGATTGCGCCGTCGCGCACTTCGGGCAATCGACGTGGCCTTGCTCGTTGACGGGAAGCACGATCCCGGTAGCCAGCTTCGTCGAATACTCTCGCTCAACACGCAGTTTCTCGGTCAGTGAATCGACCAACGCCAGCAGCACCGGCACATCCCCCTGATCCGGCGAGCAACCAGCGGGCAGGCAGGATGGAATTGATGCGTCGCGTTCGTGGAGGAGTTGATGTTCGGCTTCTCGGCGGCGGATTGATTCGATTAGATCGGTCATTTCGTTCCCCTATGAGATGCGCGGTACGATTCGCGAAAAGCCGCCTCGGCATCCGGCGTCATTTCCACTCCAGCATCGCGCCCAGCCTCCTTCAGCTTCTCAATCACCGCGTCTTCAGGTAGTTCGGTTATAGAGAGCACCAAGAGTGTTCGCGGGATCGCATCGATAATCTCTTCGCTTGTCATTTACGCTTCCTCTTCGCCGCAGGCTTCGCGGCCTTCTTCTTCGTTGCTTTGCGGGCTGGCCTCTTCGGTGCGGCTCGTTTCGCCCTGATCGGCATCGCAACGAGCACTCCGCCCTTCGCGATCGGCGGCCTCTTCGTCTCCGGATCGATCTCGTTGTACTTCTGCCGTGCGACCTCGGCGTAGCGGTCGTACAGCCCCGCCCAATCGATCGCAGCGATGCCAGCCAGAAACTTCGCCCGCAGCTCATCGAACAGGGAACGCGCATCGGTGCGGAACTGCGGCTCGGGATAGGCGATCGTTACGGGGATTTCGACCTGATAGGTGCCGATGTCGGTCAACCGAACACCTCCGCGAGGTCCGCAACATCGAAACCTGCCGCCTGCTTATGCCCGCCGCCGCCGAACACCTTCGCCACTTCACGCGGAAACGAGAAGTCGGCGATAACAACATCGCGACCGCGTACGTCTGGTGGTTGATCTCCGTATTTCACGCCGAGAAATTCGGCGTCGCTATCAACGAACCGGGAGTAAATCCACGCCGACGTGAAGCCATCAAAACAGCCGCCGTGATAGATGAAAAGCGTATCGTTCATTGCACCCTCTCAACCGCGTCGCCATCTTTGGCGCCATGGTAATTCTTCAAATGGTCCGCGAATCCCTCAGCGGTTCGGAAGCTGCGAAACTTGCCGTTCTTTTTGCACTCAACACGGCCGAGGCGGCGGCGTTCCATTTCTTCGATCTGTGCGTAGGTGCTCGCGGGGATGCGATCGGGCATTGTCACGCCACGATTCAAGCCGGTAACCGCATCCATTATGCCGAGTTGGCGCTTTAGGCACGTGCTGCGATGCGGAATGACCATTCCCGGCCTTACGACTCCTCCGCCCTTGAAGAAATCGGCAACGCATGTACACGGATCGCCATCCACGCACTTTTCGGGTTCAGCGGGGCCGCGAATGGTGCCCTTGTAATCCGCCGAGTTCACCGCAAAGCGCGCCTTGACGCGCGCGATCATGTAGCCGAGAGTCTTCACCGCTTCTTCCTCGCCGGAACCTTCTCCGCCACAACGACCTGTTTCGGCATCGGTGGAGTTCCGCGCATTGCAGCCGCTCCGCCCCGAATGATTCCGGCCAGAGCGGGCGGCGGCACCGGTCGAATCTGATCGATCGGCGGGATGGCTGGCGTTACGACCGCGACGGCGACTTTCTGAGGGGCTGGCGGTTTGCGGGTGTGGGCGGCGACTTTTACGACGGCGGGTTTCTTCATTGGCGAGAATTCCTTATCGGCGAAACAGAGGATTGCACGTTGAGGCCGTTGATGTACAGTTGCACCAGTCGCGCATGCAACTATTCTCGCGAATCTCAGTGGCGATTTCTTCCAGCTGTTCGGCTGAGTGTGCGGCAGCATACTCCCGCAGAAGTTCTCCGCGCTCAGTGAGCCATCCGTAACGCGGACTCGTTCCGTATTCGAAGATTTCAGCGCCGCACAGAGCGTTAATCAGCAGCCATGCGCCGAGCCCACCGAACGCGCCTTCCAGCGTCAAGCTTTCGTAGTTGCGCCTGTTGACGAGCAGTTCAGTGAGAAGTCTATGGAGCGACGGAATCCAATACTCTTCGCCGGACCCGTATCCATATCCGAACACGTCATTATGCCAGTCCGCGAAGTTCTTGTTGGTAATCACTTCGCCGCCGTCCTGATCCGCTCCGCGCTGATGTCCGCAACCTGATCCATTGTCGGCGCGATGATCTCGACCGGCGCTTCGGGAACCAACTCCGGTGCCGCGCCAGCCCCGCACTTCGGGCACTTGATCTCATGCGCGAAGTTCCGCTCGTGATGACCGCACGCGCCGCAGACCAGCTCCAGCCGCCCGACGATCGACTCGAAGCCGACGACGTAGACATAATCGATCGTTCCATCGCTGACGAGCGGGACCGGCATTCCGAGCGCACCGACGATCACCTTATCGCCCTCTTCGATGTCGGTCGTTTCGGGCGGACCTCCGTACGGATTGGCGCGCGGCCCTCCGACCCCCACGACCAGAGCGAACGGATTGGAACGCGACTCCCATTCGATCGTATCTTCCGTCTTATAGATCGCTCCGGCCTTTTCCGCCGCCCGTTCCCGCACAACGACGATGCGGCCCGGTGACGGAACGAGGTGTTGGGTGACATACGGCTTCGATTCGGATGGCGCAGGCTTCTCCGCTTCGACCTTCCGCGCGTCACGGACTACAACGAACGCGACGACGAAAAGGATGAGCAAGATCACGGCGCCATAAATCCAGCCCGGAACATTCGATACAGTGAATAGTAGTGCGGTCATTCGTGCGGCTCCTTTGTTGCTGCAATCAGGTCATAAGAATCCTGCAAGAGTTGATATCCGGCGCGCATCGCTTTTGTTTGCGCTTCTGGTTGGTCGACCAGTTCACCATCTGGAAGTGATGTGTATTTGATTTTAGGCAACCAATTCTCAATATCACCGAAATCCCACCGCGCGCCGCCGCGTTCTACTTGCTTCGCGCTATCCGATATCATCAAATCCGCCCATTCGGAGCAAGCGGCCATGAATTTCGCTTTGACTGATTCGAGCGGAGTTGGCGGATCGGGTAGGTATGCGACTTCGCGCCAGAGCCAAACGCCGCCGCTGATATTAATAAACTCTCGAATGAAGATGCGCCAATGCGCTTCATCCAAGAAGACGCTGCCGCGCGGTTCAAGTTTTACAGTGCGGAAGATGTCCCGATTGTCACCATTCGGACAGTCCGGCCACGGGCATTTCGGAACGCCTTCGTACCCATGCTCGGCGCATGTATGTGTAGACCAGATGATCTCTCCGCGTTGGCGAGCTTCTGCCCGCCGTATCGTTGCCTCGAATTCTGTCCGTTGTCGAGCAACGATCGCCGCAGCTTTGCGGGGCGGCAGCTCGGGCTCTCCGGCTTCGCGCATCACGCGGTCATACGTCTCAGCATCGAAGACTTCGGTATCGGTGAGTTTCTGTGCGTCGGTCATCTGGGCGACTCCGGCATGGGCTGCCAATAGGTGACGACATCAGGAGACTCGACGGGGCCACGGAAAGCAATAAGCCACCCGCCCTCGACCAGTACGCCGTGCAGAACTTCCGGCTCGTCGCCGTCGTCGACAACAATCAGGCATGTCGTTCGGAATTCAGGCAAGCGCTCAGTGACGGGTATCCAGACACCGAACGGATTGACTGGCGCACCCAAATACCGCATAAATCTCGCGCCTGTTCCGGGAAGTTGCGCGCTCACGACCCTGAATCTGACCGCATCACAAAAGCACGTCAGAAGTCCACCATCCTTCAACTCGCAGCCCATATGATTCGTCGGCGAGCAAGTAGTTAGTCGCTCCACTTCGGCGAGAAGAATGTCAATATCCTCAGCGCCGACGCAGTGCTCATGGTGCCCTTCATAGCAAGGGTCCGCTGCGTTAGAGTCATGTTCAGACTTGCGTTTTGCATTACTCGCGCGGATCGCTTCCAGATCAATCGGCATTGGTGGCCTTCTTTTTTCTCTTCGCGTTCGCGCGGTCCCATGGCAACGCGATCGCGTCAACCTTGCCGCCCGCCCGCACCCGCTCGTAGCAGGCCGGGCATAGTCCGCGTTTCACAGACTGATTCGTGCATGGCTCGGTCGGGATCGGCTGACCCGGCAGCGTGTCGAAAGTCGCGCCAGCTTTGCTGCGGACTCCTCGGCAAATCGGTTTGTCTGTTGCCATGAACGGAGAGGGTAACAGGCACGGCAGCGAAAGACAACCAAAACAGGCGCGGCAGAATGAATTGGAAGCCGCAACCTTGACAGAATGCGGCAGTTAGCCTCACGGTGCCACGAATGCCGCGCCGCCCGCCTGCTGGAGACACCCCGAGCGTAAACCTCGATGAGGTGGTAGAGGATTGGGGCCAGATGCGCACGGCGGTTACCCTCGCGGTTGGTCGCGCTGCCGGATGGACGGTTGAAGAACTCGCCGAGAAAATGAACGTTTCTTCGCGACAGTGCTACACGGACTTGGACCGCTACCGCGCCATCATCAGGGAAATCGAGAAAATCGCCACATCCCTCGTCAAGGTCAACCGCCGCGAGGTGAAAAAGCTCGCAAAAGGTGAGGTTCGCGCCGAAATGGAAAGCATGCTCGGCGAATCGCTCGCCGCCATCAAGGATGCCGTCCAGAACGGCGACCTCGATCTGGCATCAAAGAACGCGTGGGGCATCGTGAAGATGTTCGAGTCGCCAGCGGCGCTCAAAATCGAAGGCACCTTCAATCACGCGCACCTCCACGTGATGTCCGCCGAGACGATTGCCGCCTTCGAGGCGGCGGCGCACCGCGATTCCGGCCTCATCGCCCGCGCCAACAGGCTCGCCGCGCCCCAAACGTCCGAACAGCCCCTCCAGCGACCCTCCGAGGCGGTAGTCGATGCCTGAGACGGTTGCACTGTGGCAGATTTCACCGCAAACGCGGGCTCTCTACCGCGCACAGATGGACCGCGACCCGTGGATTTTCTCGGATTTCGTCTGCAAGCACGTCGAAAAGTCTGTTCCGCGCATCCACCGGCCACTTCTCTACCTCTACACGCGCCAAGCGGACCTTCTTTGCGCACTTTTGGACGATCCTGACTACGAAGGCGAGATCACGCGGCAGGTTCGCGAAGATTTCACGCTGCACGGCATCGATTGGCGCAATCCGGCTGATTTACCGCGCGTAAAAGAGCGCCTGCGGAAGCTGAACATCCGTCTTCCGCGCGGAATTGGGAAATCGGTCGGCGCCGACGACGGCGATCTATGGGAAGCAACTCAGGACCCGAACATCACCATCTTTCTCGGCTCGAAATCCAACGAATACGCATGGAAGCGAATCTCTGCCATCGGCGAGGTCGTGAAGTCGCCGGAATTCGCCTTTTGGTACCCGGAACGGGTTCCGAAGGACATGAAAACCGAAGTGACGCAAGAGATCATCAAGCTCGCCGGGCGCACGATCGCCAATGTGGAGGCGACGATCGAAGGGCACGGCATCACCTCTCAGGTCACCGGCCTCCATTTCCGCAAAGTGCGCTCTGACGACATCGTGGGCACCGAGTCGGGGCAGGCCAGCGAGGATGACGCGGTCGGCTTCGTCGCGAATATCGACGGAATCTCGGTGCGCGAGGCTTTCGGCGGGACAGACCGTCTCCACATCGGAACCGTGACCGGCGAGAACGACGATCACAGCATGCTCGCCGAAAATCCGGATGTGCTCTCCATCGTCATGCCAATCGAACGCCACCCCGGCGGAACGACTCTCGAAAACATCAACGACGACGGCGAGTTGACGATGCCGGAGCCGGGATGGTTCGACCGCGACTCCGTCAACAAGATCAAGGCCGAAGCGAAAGCCAACCCGAAACACGGCCTCATGTGGCTTCTTCAGAATTTCTACATGATCGCCCACAAGTCGGGCGTGACGACCTTCACGCAGCAGACGATGAATGCGGCGAAGTTCATCTGGTACCGCGACCCAGAGACGGGCGTCCGCTACATCCTCCGCCCGAAACGCGGCAAGCAGAACACGCCGCGCCGGACGTTCAAGGATGCGCGTGGAATCGAGCGGACGGTCCCTGGCATCGCGGCGGATTGGTTTGTCCTCGACCTTCGCAAATTGCCCCGCAGCGCCTTCGCGTGGGCGATCGATCAGGCCGTCTCGCTCCAAGGCGATCCGTGGTCGATGACGCTGGTCTGTATGGATTGGGAAGGCGTCATCTACATTCTCGCGAATCAATCCGATGTGGGCTACAAAGCCCAGGTCGACAACATCCTCCCGTTCGACCGGCTCGCCGCGCGCGATTTTCACTGCCCCGGAAAGCCCGGAACGATCGGCCTCGATGCGAACGCGACGCAGGGCATGACGACCGAATGGCTAACTCGCGATGCCGACTTCCGCGACGTTGCGCGCCGGGTCAAAGAGCTGCGCTCGAACAGCGATTCCAAGGAAGCGCAGATTCGTCGCTGGCTTCAGGGCCGGATGATGTCGGGCGACACTTACTACAACCCGCAGCTTCGCGAGTTCGAAAAAGAAGCGCTCGGCTGGCGTCCGCGCAAACCGGATGGCTCGGTCAATAAGCGAGCCGTCGACAACAACCTCGATTCCGCGTGGATGGCGTCGACTCTTCCGCATCGGCCAGCGTCGCCCACCGAGATGGACGAAGACACCTATGACGCGATGATTGAAGCGGAACGGTATCGCGAGCACACCGATCCGCTGACCGGAATCAGTACCGACGATTGGACAGGACAGATGTGGAGGGTCGCATGATCCGCGTTTTCGTTCTGTCTCTCGCTGCGCAAAAGGATTCGCTCTGGTTGTTTCTCCTACCCGCAGACGATCTCCGCTCCAAGCGCGCACCGCGAGGCAGAACGATGACTCGGAACGGAGGCGAGAGATGATCCCGATCCCTGAGATTCTGAAACGGAAGGCGCTCGCTCCGTCGTCGACTCCGGTGCGGCTAGTGCCGGTCAGCTACGACATGCCGCCGGAGTCGGAAATCGCGAAACTGGAAGAGTTGATCGCCGACATCCGGTCGGGCAAGGTCACCGACTTCGCGTGGGTTTCCGCCGGTCCTGAGTTCACGAGAGACGGTGGCGGATACATCAACACACCAAGAGGGCGCTTGGCGATCATGGCCGCTCTCGGAATGAAGCTGCGCCAAGTTCAGGATCAGGAAGTCGAGATGACTGGAATCTGAACGTGTCCGAACTCGCCACAGCAACAGACCCGATCGTCTCGCTGATTGACCGCGAAGGCGTGACGGCGGAGATCATTCTCGATCCAATCAACGGATACGACCGGGTGATCCCCATCCCCGAAACGCTGGACGAGATGGGCAAGACGTACGCCCTACAGATCGCGCAGGCGGACATCGACTGGAAGCCAATCTTTCAAGAGCAGATGGCGGCGGAGAAGACGTACGAGTGCCGGACCGACACGAACGAAGTCCTGACGCTCCCCGTCGCGAAGCGCGTCGTAAATCAACAGGTCGCATGGATCACGAACGCGATCCTCACAAAGACGCCGATGGTCGGAATCAAGCCGATCGACGGTGGATCGTACGAGTTGCCCGACTCGCTCGTTGCTGGACCGGACGGAAATCCGATCGAACAGGACGTACCTGGGTTCGAAGGCGCGCCAAAGCAGCCGGTGTTTAACACGCAGACCGTTTCCGCCGAGGACGCCGCCAAACTCTTCGAAGCGCTCCTCGAATACAAATGGACCGAATGCCTCCCGATGGGACAGATCATCGAGGACACGGTTCTCGCGATCCACTCCGGCGAGAATCCAACGTTCTGGCGAATCGACTACGACCCGAAGATTCTGCACGCCCGTAAGCGCAAGTTCACGATGGTGGGCGAGAAGGGCGTTCAGATTTTCGGAGTCGAGGACAACGACGTCGTAGCGCGCGACGCCGTGAAGATTTACCACGAGTCCGGCTTCAACTACACGATGCCGGTCACCGCGACGGATGAGCAAACGTCATGGTGGCTCGCCCGCAAGGCGCCAAAGACGAACACGGAAATGTGGGAGGCGATCAAGTCGCGCCGCTACGACTTCTGCCTCCCCGCCGGAAAGAACGGCAAGCCGAAAGACATCCCCACGGAAGACATCGCGGCAATCTTCGGCTTCGCTGAAAATCTCGAACTCGACGATATCGCAACTATGCGCGCGCAGGTCGACAACCACGTCGCCACGCAACCGCGCCTCACGCACGACGTTCGCGTTGTCGAGTTCTTCCACCCGTTCCTCGTCAAGCGGGCGGACGGCAAGATTGCCATTGAGATTCATTCGCTCATCGGCGAGCTGCACGTCAAGTCGCGCAAGTTCCTGAACCTCTGCCGCAGTTGGTCGTGGACCGGTAAGCGCCTCGTCGTTCCGTTCTTCCGTCATCGCCGCCCGCACCGCTTTAGCGGGATGTCCGGCGCCGGTGACGTGGCTCCGCTTCAGAGCCTAATGTCGACGATCTTCAACCTTCAGATTCAGAACATGGTGAACATGAATGTGAAGGTCTTCCTGATTCGCGAGAACAGCGCGACGTGGAGGCATCTGAAGAAGTTCCCAGAGCTGAAACCGGGAACGAAGATTCCATTCGAAGACCCGACCGACATCAATCCGGTGCATCTCGGTTCGCCCGTCGAGTCGATGGCGCCGCACATTACGTTCCTTGACCAGCAGGCCGAACGCCTCATGGTCACTTCGGACTTCGATCTCGGCGTCGACATTCCGGGCCGCACGCCAGCCGCGACGGTCTCGCAGGTCGAATCGATGGCGAAGATGCAGCCGACCGCGATCCTCCGCGCGATCCGGCGCTCCATCGCGACTGCTGCGGAGTTCTACCTCCAGACGCTCGCTCAGTTCAATGCGTACGAGACGATTCCGTTCCTCGATCCACAGAAGCGAAAGATCGTCTCGAAACTCGTCGGCTTCCCGCGCGAGATGATCGCGACGAACTTCAGCTTCCACGTGACGGCCACGGGCGACGAGGATTCACAGCAGGCGCGGTTCGAGAAGGCGGGGCTCCTTCTCAAAGACATCGACGAAGCGAACACCGCCGATATGCAGTTGATGCAAACGATCCTCGATCCATCGACGGATGAGAAGTCGCCGATGAAGCAGGTCGCGACGTTTATGCTGCTCCGGAGGGAGCGTATCCTTGCCGAGAAGATCAAGAGTTTTTCGCTCGATACGCAGCACTTCGTCATCACCGAGGACTATCTCAAGAGCATCATCGCGAACGCGCCGGAACCCGCGCCGCCACCGCCAGAACCGGGGCAGAGTGGCGAAGAAAAGCCGGAGCAGCCGCAAGTCAAGTACAGCGTCAGCCTCAAAGGGGATTTGACGCCCGAACAAGAAGCCGCAGCCGCGCAAGCGGTAGGCGCAGGAGGAGTGAATGCGCAGCTTCCTACCACAGGAGCCGAAGGAGCAGGAGTTCCACCCGCAGCCGGAGGACCTGGAGTCGTTCAGCCGCAATCCGGTGACGCTGGAATTCCTCAACCGCCTACACCTGAAAATCAGGGGGGAGGAGCGCCGACTGGCTGATGTTGGGGCCGAAGGGAAGTTAGACGAAAGACGCGGAAGAATTGCAGCCTTCAGGGAAACTTGTGGACTGCTGGAATCAATCGCAACCGAGATCGCCAAGAGCGACAATCCGGAGGAGATGAACGATGACAACACCGAGTGAAGCATTCGCAGCAGAAATCGCAGCAGCCAACGCAACCGACGACGCGGCTCCGGAAGGAACCGAACCTGCGCCGGTTGCAGCGGAACCGCCAGCGACAGAACCAGCAGCAGCGGCACCTGCCGCAGTAGCGCAACCAGACGCCCCGCAAGGCCCGCGCACCGCGAGCTTCGACGACCTGACGCCAGACGTGCCAGACCTTCCGCCGACGCTTCGGAGCGTGCCATGGCGCATCGTGATCGCCGACCGCACCGAGGCGATTCAAAAACGCGACGCGATGGGCAACGAGAAGAACGCTGCTATTGCCCGCGCCGAAGTGCTGGAGAAGGCGCTCGAAGTCCTGACGCGCCGACTCGGACCGGAGCCCACGCCACAACCCGCAGCCGAACCTCCACCGCCAGAGACATCCATCGGCGCGCTGAAACGCCGGGTTGATCCCGAGTCGCTGCAATTCGATCAGGAAGGCGTGCTCGGCGCCGTAATCGACGCCGCCGATGAGCGCTCCCTGAACCAGGTCGCCGAGGCCGAGAAGAAGCTGCGCGCCGAATACGACGCGAAGCTCGCCGAGATTCGCGGCGGACTCGACGAAATCAAACAAGAGCGTGCGGCGCAGCGAACGTTTAGCGCCTATCGAACCGCCTTCCCCGACCGCGACCCGATGACTGATCCCGATCTCGACGACATCAGCTTTCTCATCGAATCGATCAACAGCGCTGCCGCCGCAAAAGGCGAGGCGCCGCCGCTTCCGGTCGACGATCCGGCCAGCTACCGCACCGCGGCGGCGAGGTTGGATGCGATCGCCGCGAGGCGCGCACCAGCGCCAGTCCCTCCACCGCCAGCACCTACGACTACTGCCGCGCCATCAGCACCAGCCGCAACGCCAGCGCCAGCCCCTCCGGTTGGATCAGGCGCACCGCTCGCGGCGGCACCACCGGCAAACGTGGAAGCGCTGCCGCAACATCTGCACAACGCCATGCAGGACGTAGCAAACATTTTCCCGCAACTCCGAGGCAAAAAAGACATCGTCGATGAAATCGCAGGAGAACTGGCAGCCGACGTAGCCGCCGGAAAAAGCCCATTCTCCCGCCACAACGTAAGAAGGAGCGCAACCGCATGAGCACCGTACTTCAAGCAACCGACTCGAATCCCCTTGTGGCCTATCGCGCGCCGTCACGCATGCCGCGCCGTCATGCACCCGTCGCCGATTCGCCGAGCGGCAAGCATTTCGTTCCTGATCGGATCAATGTCGCGAACAACCGCTCGCCGCTCAATCCATTTCCGGGCGATCTGACCTACCGGCCCGATCCAACCATCGAACTCGATTTTGGGCTATGGGACGACAACGGCTCCCCGATGTCAGCCAAAGAGGGAACTTCGATGATGATGTTCGGCCTCTACAAGGAGGCGATGGCAAAGGACTTCATCGTAGCCGACCGCGTCAGGATGGCGTGGAAACCAGACGCGGCGGGGCGCCTCACATTCAACGGCGCTGCTGGCGGCAACACCACAACGCCCGCCACGGTTCTGATGTGGCGCACCGGAGAAGAGTGCGACCGCGTGCAAAACTCCAACGAAAGGCTGCGCGAGAGCAACGATATTCAGAAGTCCGCCGAGCAACGGATGGCCGAGAAAATCGGCGAAATGCAGGCCGTCTCTGGCAACTCGGACATCGGCGGTTACGTGAAGTTCGCGCAGGATCAACCCGAAACCGTGTATCTTGACGACGAGGAGTAACCGATGGCCTTCATCAGCAATGACAATCCTTCGCAAACGCGAATCACCAAACCGCCCGGAACGGTCACGCTAATCAGCTCGCCCGGTGACGAGCCAACCGTCGTGAACGACCTCACCGTGACTGATACGCTGACGGTCACCGGAACCTCTTCATTCACCGGAGCCGCATCATTCGCTGGCGCCATCACATCAACCGGCGGAGTCGCTCCGGCTGGCGGATTCGCCACGAAAGCGCGGCTCTTCCACAGCGGCGGCATCCCGGCGCGCCTCAACACTGACGGCACCGATTCAACGCCGGTCATCACCGAGGTCTACTATGCCGAGGTGTTCATCGACGCCAACACGACCGTCACGGGCGTATCGAACTTCAATGGTTCTGTCGCATCCGGCAATCTAAAGGTCGGCCTCTTCAACAGCAGCGGCGCGCTCGTCGCGACTTCCGCTTCGACGGCGATGTCCGGCACCGACGCCTACCAGCGCATCCCGTTCACCACTCCATACTCCGCAGTCGGTCCGGCCACGTACTACATCGGCGTCATCGTCGACAACACGACGGCTCGGATCAACACGCACGTCTTCGGCGACTTCGTCGCCGCAAAACAGACCGGTCAGGTGTACGCGACCGGCTTCACGACGATCACTCTCGCCACAACTTTCACGACCGGGCTTGGCCCAATCGCCAGCCTCTACTGAGGAGACAGACCAATGGTCAACATCCACTTCACTCCCAATTTCGCCGCAACCGCCGAGACCACCGTCACCGAGTGGAAGAACGCCGGTACGGACGCCGCCGACGCCCCTGCGCGGGCTCGAAAAGCTCTGCGCGAAGAGCGGCGAAGAGTTCCACCCTGACGGCACGCCACTCGTCGAGAAGATTTACGGCGGCAAGTTCGAAGGCGGTCAGGCGGTCAACTTCATCGAAAATCCGGCTCCGGTAGTCGAATCGACGGCAACGCCGATCGCACCCGAAGCCACCGCAACACCAACCCCGTTCGGCCTCGGAGTCGACGCGCAGGCGGTCAGCACGACACCGGAAACGCGCTTCCACGAGCCGACATCGGAGAGCATCGCCAGTCAAGCCAGCGCAGTCCCGACGCACATCGCGCCGGAAGACGAACTGGCGGACGATCTGGAATCGGAAACGCCGACGCACGCGCCGGACAAAACCGAGTAGCACAGAAACCCGAAACAGCAAATCACCGCGCGGCGTGGAGCGCCCGCTTGAAGGGTAGGAGGAAGGGTATGACCTTATGGCAGCCGGACAGTATTTCGGTTGGTATCCATTCGACCAATCCGCCATCAACGAATGCGTGCATTCTCACCCCGAGGCTGCGTCTCTCACGGTCAAGCGTGGGACTCCGGTCCTCAAAGACGCCAATGGGCGCATCGACACCGTAGGCACGGCCCCGGCCCTCATCTACGGGGTCACGATGGAAGACGGTCACAACGGGACCGCCGGCCAGTACAACATCCTCGTCGCCGAGATTCGCGCGGGTGACCTCTGGGTCATTCCGATCCTCGAAGCGATGGCCCTCAACCAGCAGGGTCTCGCGGGCGGCGACTGCGGCATCGTCAAAGACGCCACGACGGGCCTGTGGTACGGCTCAACCGCCGACGCTGGTGCGCAGTGCCGCATCCTCGAAGCCGAGCCGCCACCGGCGGGCATGAACATCGGCGACACCAAGTGGCCCGGAAGGGTCAAGTTCCACTCGTCCAAACTTCAGATGGTTCCGTAAGGAAAGGAGAACTCCATGAACACGATCGACCAGTGGGCTCCATTCCTCCTCCGAGCCCAAGACAAAGCATTCATCGAGCAACGCGACAACACCCCGACCGTCTACCCCGAGTACACGCGCGAGGGCAAAATGAAAAACGCCGACTGGCGCACCGCGACTGCGGTCGGCCTCGGTCCCGCCGGTTACACGCCGCTCGGCGGACAGGCTCATCTCGACGAGTACCAGCCGGGAACCGAGCTTGTCATCAAGCCGAAGAAGCTGACCATTGCCGTCATCACTCCCGAAGAGCTGATGGCCGACATGATCTCAAACGGACGCATCGACGAGGACAAGGCGAAAATCTTCAGCGACATGGCGACGGACACCGCCGACGCGCACACGTGGGCGTTCGAAGTCCTCTGCACCGACTTCCAGCTTCGCGGCACCTCCACGACTCCTACCGCTTTCTGGCAGGGTGCGGGACGTGACGGGCTGGCCCTCTTCTCGACCTCGCACGTCACCTCCAAGGGCACGCCGGTCACGTGGTCGAATCGCCAGACCACCGGCCCTCTCAACGCCGTCACGCTCGCCGAGGGCGTTACGATGCTGGAGAACATCCCGAACGAAGCGGGCCGTCCGCAGTCGTCCATCAAGCGCATCGGCATCGTCTTCGGGCGCTATCACGAATGGCGCATTCCCGAACTGCTGAAGGCGACTTCGCAGCCCGACACGGCCAACCTCGGCAACCCGAACATCCTCGGCAAAGGCGTCCGCTACAACCCGGTTTCGTTCACGCCGATCCTCAACACGTTCCTCGGGCCGACCGAAACCTCGTGGATGCTGATCGACCTCGACCGTAACCCGCTGATGCACTTCATGAAGGAAAAGCCGGTCAACAACCGCGACGTAGAGCCGCGTACCGGCAATCAGATTTTCCGCACCCGTTCACGCTTTGCGACCGGATTCGATACGGCTCGCGGCGCGCTTCTCAACGCCGGGCAGTAAGCCAAGTTTCAAGCCGAACAGATTGCGAGCTTCAGACGTTGCGGGCGGCCCGGTGTTCGGCGGGCCGCTCAGCCTTTTGGGAAATCGGAATGTCACTCAACCAATCGCCAGACCTCTACAAAGAAGAGCGTCTTCGTGTCGGGAAGTTCGCCTGTGAGATTTGCGGTGGCGAGTTCCCGATTACGCACATGCGCCTTCAGAGCGGTCTGCACGTCGGCGTGAAGTGCTGCTGGGAGCCGAATGGCGGGACGGTTGAGCGCGACCTTCGCCGGGCGCAAGCATCCGTCATCGCGTCCGAGTTGTCAGCGAAAGAGCTGACCCCTCAGATGCATGACGGCGATCCATTCTACGGCACCGAGGAAATTCCGCCGCAGTCGTTCGTCGCCACCATCACGCCCAATCCGGTGACGCTCATTCGCGGCGGTGCGCCCGTCGCGGTGACGCTCGTGGGGAACAACTTCGCGGCCACCGATACGATCACGTACGGATCGGCTGGCATCACCGACGCTTCCGCGCCGGTCCTTGTGTCAGACCTGTTGCGCACGATTTCCGTTCAGGCCGCATCTCTCATGACTGCTGCATCGTATTCGTTCACGTTTAACGGAACGCTCTGGCCATCCGTTTTCAACGTTCGATAATTCATCGGAGGAAAAATGCCTGTCGCCACGCTCACTGCCGCCGGAACTCGCCAACGGCTTGTTGCGGTTCCATCATCCGGCCTTCCCGCCGCTCGCTGGGTCAATCGGGTAACGATTCTGATCCTGACCGGCACGACGGCCTACCTCGGCATGTCGCTTCCGGCTGGCGTGCAGGACGCCGTCTCTTCAACCGTGAACGATATGCGGCTCACGAGCGCGCTGCCATCGTTCACGGTTGGCCCGATCGGCGACGGAAACAACGTCGACCTCTGCAACATTTGGTGGGACGGCGATACGAACGGCATGACGATCAACTTCGCTCCGGTGTCGGTGTAGATCATGAGTAGCGATCTCACGGCATCGGCTGGCGGCAGTGGAGGCGTCACGAATGCTGCCGGAGCCAACGTCATCCCTAAATCAGACGGCACGAATCTAGTAGCGTCTGGATTCACCGACAACGGCACGACGATCTCCACGCCCGAGAAAATAGCCACCGCCGCAACGACTGGCCTAGTCGGAATCGGCATGGCTCCGGTGGCGATGCTCGACATCACCGCGCCATCAACGCTGACAGGGATCAAGGCACTTGGAACACCCCCTGTTGCCACTAGCGGAGCGGCAACGAATGCTGTGGAGTTTGTGACAATTGCGGGTACGGCTGGTGGTGCTACAACTTCAACAGGTGGTGACCAGGGCGGTTCCGGTGCGACGATCACGATGCAGGCTGGGCCCGGCGGCAAGGTTTCTGGCAATGGTGGCGCAGGGGCCGGTGGAAACGGCGGTAATTCGACTTACCGCGCCGGCGCTGGTGGGCTTTCGCAAGATCCATCAAACGGCAACGGAGGACAGGGCGGTGCATTCGTAGCTGTCGGCGGGGCAGGCGGCAGCAGCGAAAACGCAACGGGCGGGCTCGGTGGTGCCGCAACTCTTACCGGTGGCGCGGGCGGTGCTCCGAACGGTGGTGGCGGCGCGGTCACGATTCGAGGCGGCGCTAAGAACGGTGCAGGCACCTCCGGCACCGTAACAATCGGCGACTCCAACACGCCAGCCGTGAACATCGGAAGCACCTCTACCAACACCACGATAACAGGCGGGCAGAAGATTTCAGTCGTCGCCAAAACGGCGAATTACACGCTGACACTTTTCGATTTCGTTGTGACGGTTGATGCGACCGGCGGGAACGTGACGCTCATTCTTCCGGCGGCGGCGATTGGTCAGACCTACCGCATCAAGCGGCTCGACGCATCCGGCAACACGGTAACGATTACTGCCGCTGGTGCCGATACGATCGACGGGGCAGCAACCGTCACGCTTGCCACGCAGTACGCGGCGAAAGACATCATCGGCCTGACTGCATCCACGTGGGGAGTCTTCTAAATGTACGACCCAAAGATCGCCCGAATTCGACTCATCCCGACTGCCTCCCCGAGCGGCAGCTCCGGCGATCTCGTCTACGACTCCGACAACGATTGCCTGACGTTCTACAACTCGGATACAGGGTTGGCGCTCCAGATCGGGCAGGAGTTCTGGCTGCGCGCTAAAAACGTCACGGGCTCGACGATCGGCAACGGCGTGCCGGTCTATATCAGCGGCTCGGATGGCGCGCTCCCGACGATCGCGCCTGCTGTCGGCAACGCCGATCCGAACGCGTACACGGTCGGGCTAACAACCGAGTCGATCGCCGACAGTGTCATCGGCTTCGTCACGACGCAGGGCCTCGTGCATGGTCTCGATACATCGGGCTTTTCGAATGGCGCGATTCTCTACACCCACCCAACCTCGGCGGGCGCTCTGACCGCTACCGCGCCGACGTTCCCTTACTTCAAGTCCCGCGTCGGAGTGGTTGCGCGCTCACACGCGACGCTCGGTCAGATTTTCGTCAATCCGTCCACGTCCGCGCAGCGCATGATCTCGGTGCGCAATCCGTCGATCTTTACGAAAGCCGGCGATACGACACTCGCGGATGTGACCGGTTTGTCGGTCAATGTGCTCCCCGGAGTCCATGCATTCGAAGCCGTGCTGCAACTGTCGGCTTCGGCGATCGGCGGCTATAAACTAGCCATCGGCGGGACAGCTACCGCGACCGCACTTCTCGCCCGCATCGTCGCGAACAATGTCCTCACTGCGGTACTAAATTCGGCGGTCACGGCTCTCGGTGCGTCAGTCAGCGCCGTTGCTGGAACTGACATCTTCGTCCGCATCTTCGGGACCGTCGTCGCTTCCGTTGCGGGTACGCTTACGATTCAATTCGCGCAGAGCGTTGCGAGCGGCGCGTCCTCGGTCCTCGCGAATTCAGCCTTTCAGGTACAGACGGTGGCGAACTAAATGGTCACGAACGACGACACCGGCCTGCCCGTCCCTGCTAATTCGCAGGTCGTACCGGGTCCGATCACCATCGACGGCAACCTGACCATCACCGGTTCAGAGACGGTCGGTTCGCTCGTGGTGACTGGGAACGCCGCTGTCGGTTCGTTCACGCTCGGTGGGGTGCCGATTACGGCGTCCGGCGCGGACATCAACGGGGTGCAATCCGCGCTTGCTCTTAAGGCGCCGCTCGCCAGTCCGGCGCTGACCGGAACCCCGACTGCGCCAACCGCCGCCGCCGAGACCAACACCGCGCAGATCGCCACTACCGCCTTCGTCATCGGCGAGGGCTACTGGAAGCGCTACACGGACATCAACGTCCGTGACGCGCCATATAGCGCGGTCGGTGACGGAACGGCGGACGACACCACAGCGATTCAGGCCGCGTGCAGCTCTGGCGCTGGTACCGGCTTCATTACCGTCTACATCCCTGCCGGGTCGTACAAGCTCACCTCGCTCGTCACGGTCCCGCCGCGCGTTCGCGTTATCGGCGCCGGAAAGTACGCGACAAAGATTGTCGGCACTGGCGGCTTCAACTTCATCAACGGCGTAGCGATCAACGCGCAGTCGGAAATCGGAGAGATCGGTTTCTCTTCTGCCGACACGACGACGCAGAAGTTCGCCATCCGCGCGACCGACACGTCCGAGTTGTACATCCACGACATTGCCATCGGGCCGATCGGCGCATGGACCGGCGCCGGGTCGATCGGCATTCAGACGCGCGGGCGCGACCTCTGCCACATCGCCCGGTGCAACATCGCCGCTGACTTCCCGATCAAGGTCGAGCGCAATCCGAATCTGCTCGACGGTCTGGAAGATATGGATGTGTCGCACTGGCAGGACTTGCAACTCATCTCCGGAGCTGGGAACTACGCAGTCACCTTCATCGACGGCGCGCAATGCACGGACCTAGTTTGGGATGGCTCAAACGATTGCTCCGGCGGGAAGGGCATTCTCTTCTACTCGAACACGGTAGGCACGCAAACCTCGTTCGGGCTCACGCTCCGCAACATTCGCTCGGAGAACTCCAGCGCCGGGAACATCGTCAGCTTCACCGGCGGCTCTGTGGCCGGCGCGCACCTCGGCGTGACTCTAGACAACGTTTCTGGCGGGCTCGGGAATGGCGGCTTCCTCATCAGTGGAGCAACGCACGTCACGATGCTCGGCTGCCGTTACTACGGGACCGGTGTGTCGCTTCAGGTCAGCAACCTCGTCTCGCTCAACCTCATCAACAACCGGTGGGGTTCGTCGACTCGGACGATGACGGGGATGCGGCGGGTGTTCGGTACGGTTCGCGCCATCACGAGTGCCACCCCCGGCTTCATGAACGAGATTTGGGAATCGGACACGAACACGAATGTCACGTTCGCATCGCACTATTTCGGCGGCGGGCTGACGGGCGAGAACAGCGGCATCTTTCTCTCGGTGCAAAGCGATCCGACGCTCGCCAACAACGGCGTCGTTTCGATCGCGGCGATCCCGGCCAGCGCCGTGCTCATCGACTTCTTCTGCGTCGGCGCAACGAAGAGCGAGAAAGGGTCCGTGCTGGTAACGAATGTTGGCGGCGGAACGTTCGTGCAGATTGATGGAACCGCGAACTTCGCCACGACGGCAGGGGCTGGAAAGATCGCCATCGCCGATGGCGGGTCCGGCCTTTCGACGATTCGGATCAACAATCAACTCGGCGAGACCGTGAAGTACGGGTTCATGGCTCGATGGATTACCACGTGATGCGCAACATGCAAAGCTGTGACGGACATCTTTACGTCTCGTGCAAACCTATGGCATCATCCGCCTCCGAAAAGGAGGAGATACCACATGTCGAAGTACGGTCGTTTGTTGACATTCGCCCTCTCTCTAATTCTGGCACCGTCGCTTCTGATGGCGCAGACATACGGAACAGAGCAAATCGCAGTTACTACTTTCGATACCCCAAGCGCGGCGATGTCGGCCAGCACATCGCAAGCCTTTCCGCTTGGCATGATCCCGGTCTCTCTGTCTCTGAACTACGGCTCCCCGTTCAGGCTGACCAGCTACACCGCAATCCAGCAACTTTCAAACTACGACTCAGCATCTTGCTCGATGACGACCGGCAACGGCGGCGATCCGGCGCTGTGGGATACGTCGGTCGGGTGCCACGTCGGCCAAAATGCTTGGAGTGTGACCACGCGAGCAACGCTTGCAGAGGTAATGACGTTCTTCAACTCGCTAACCGCTCGCGAGCAGAAAACGTTCGCGTACTTCCGAGCTCCTGGCGCACTGAGCGGCGAGAGTTACCGGTATGTCATCAACTGGCAACCGGAGTTCACGTACTGCATCACCGGCCCTTTCTAAATTCTGCGGCAAGGGAGGCCGCTTAAAATGGCCTCCCTTACTCTCACCGAGTTCATCGCCGAAGTTACCATCGCCTGCCGCAATCTGTCGACGGCGGACCCTTACTACCAGCTCATCACGAAGTACCTGACGCGCGCGCGGAACAAGATCATCCGACAGGCGATCGGTCCGCGCATTAACGTCGACCTCTTCCCCGAGCTGCACAACACGTGGTCAATCGGTCCGACGTATCCCGCTTCTACTGGCATCGTCGGCAATGTGATCGCGAAGCCTTCCGACTGCATCGCCGTGACAGGGCTTCAGCGATCACAATCCGCGACCCTGCCTGATTGGTCGGTAACGCGAGAGATCAAAATTACCTATCAGGAACCGCAGATGTTCGGCGTGCTATCGAAGGGTGATGCGACAGGGTACCCGACGATCTATACGCGCAAGGGAAAGTCTGTCGTCATCTATCCGACCCCGAGCGCATTGTTCATCGATTACCTGCGGCTGTACGGCATCAAGAGCGAGGTTCCGCTCGTCAATGGCGGTGACACGTTCTTCTCGGACGAGCAGTGGGACGACGCGACGGTGCTGCGGTGCGCCGCGATGATCCAGAAGCGGCGCGGGTGGGATTCCGCCGCCGCCTCGCTGATGGAGGAGTACGGGAAGGAGTTCGACACCGCCAACGTGTCCGGCCTCGAAGAGATCAGCCACCAGAGCGTACTCACGTCTTCGGAGGGGGCTACCCGTGGCAACACGTACTACCGCCCGTAAGCCGCAGGACCCGAAGGTGTTCCCGATGCCGCTCGGCACCTCGGGGATGTGGACTTCAGGTGAGCCCACCTCGATTCCCGATGGCTACGTGCGGATGCTGCGAAACATGCTGATCCGCCCGAACCGGATCGCGACTCGCCCGCCGTTCGTCTATGACAACCTGATGGCTATTTCCGGCCTGATGCGCTGGGAAGACTTGGCGAACCAGCAGACGCGCTTCCTCGCTCTCGACACCTCGCGCAATCTCTACATGAAGGCGGCGAGCGGCGAGACATGGAGCGCGGCCATCACGGGAACACTGACGGCTTCGCGGATCACCGACTTTGCCAACTATCGCGGTAAGGTCTACTACATGCTGGACGACGGAGCCGGAAATCCCGTCGCCGCTGCTGTCTTTGACGGGACCACGATCAGCGCAGCGCCGTTCAATTCGGCGATCTTCGCGAAGACGGTCACTACGTTCATTGACAGGCTGATTCTCGGTGCGCCGCGCGTGACGATTACCTCGGTGCAGGCCGCCGCGCCGACTACGAGCTACGACTGGACTCTTGGATCATATTGGGTCGCCTCAAACCTAAACCGCGCGACTTCGGTTTTGGCGTCAGGGGTTAAGTGCTGCCGCCTATCGCCGACAAGCCTTGCGGTATCGGCATGTTCGATCATGTATTCCGACCCTAGCGTTCCACCAACGAGGGGTGCTATTCAAGTCACGGCATCAACGATTGAAAGGAAGTACACGTGGAGGTCCGACCTCGGCGGCGTTGACCCTCTTTATGAAGCGCCATTCACGATGGAGTGGGTGCTCATCGCGGGTCGACAGAACAACACGGCTTACGCCCTCGGCGACATGATTGTGATCTCAACCAGTCCGGCAGCGCTCACGGCGACGATCGCCGCTGGCGCTGGCGTGACAGCCGGAACGCATTCCTACAAAGTCAGCTTCGTCACGGCCACCGGGGAAACGCCAGCTGGCGCCGCGTCAAACCAAGTCACGACGGCAGCCGGCAACCTCCAAGTCAACTTGACCGGAATTCCTATTGGCGACGGTTCCGTCACAGCGCGCAGAATTTATCGCACCGTCGCCGGTGATACCGGAAACTATCTTTTACAGCAAACAATCAGCGACAACACCACGACAACAGCTACCGACAACACGCCTGACGGATCGCTCGTGAATGTTACGGCTCCGTCGACAGGAACCGCGATTGAGGAGAATTGCCGCTATCGCTGTACCGTCGCTGGTACGAGTGCGGCGGTAGCGCCGCAGTTTACAAAACTCGGCACAGTCATTGATGGTGGAACGCTGACGTGGACAAACGAAGGAAGCGATGTGCTTCAGGCGTTGGAGTCCTACGTTCCAAATGCGAGCACGGATCAGAGATTCGCCACGAACTATTTAACCGCCACAGTTCCGGCGAGAACGAACACCGTCTACGTCACCTACCGACTCAAGCTCTACAACTCATCGTCTCCGGCACTCAGCGTACTCGCCCCAGTGGACGTATCATTGTCGGACGGGCTCGCAGATGGTGACCCGAGAAAGGCCAACTTCGGGCAGCAATTTACCGCTGGCGACTTCTTCTTTCCCTTCATCAACACCGAGACGGCCACCTCGGCAACCGTCAACCTCTCTTCGTGGATTTGGACCGAAACCAGCCAGCCGAAAGTGATCCGCGCCGCCAACACCGAAGAGCCGCAGGAAGCCGCAGGACTTCCAACCGCCGCATGCGTCCTCTCTGGTCGCTTCATCGGCTTCAAGCGCCGCGCCTTCTGGGTATTCAAAGGTTCCGCCGATCCGGACAACCCGCTTCTTCCTGAGTCGCCCGCAACGATGACGGACGGCTGTCTCGGTCCGCGCGCCGTTGCGGTTGTCGATGACGAAGCGTTCTTCATTGGGGAGAACGACGTGTACCGATTCCGCGTCGGCGGGTATCCGCAAGGACTCTGCGGCGATGCAATGATGGAGACGATCATGGATCGCGGTGCTGATTGGGTCGAGAATCAAGCGACCTACAACATGCCGCTCATCGCGATCGACCGGAAGTACGGCGAGGTGTGGGTCTACACGCAAAAGGGCAAGCTGTTCTGCTACCACCTGCCCGAGACTTCAGCACCTTCCGCCGCGTCCGCACTCTTTCAGCAGTCCGGCAAGGGCGCATGGACGACGATCGATGTCGGAGACGGATTCGAGATTGCGGCGATGGCCTTCAACCCGATCACGCAGGAGATGGAATTCTCGATCGGCGGGCACGGGCTCGCGCGGCTTGATCCAAACGTGACCGCGCAGGACACCATCGACAACACGGCCACGCTCTATCCGGTGACGAAGGACATCATCCTCAAACCGTTCGAGCTCTACTCGCCGCGCTACGAGCTGTGCCTGCACGAGATCGGCATCTACCACCTTGCCAGTTACACGCAAGCCGGTGAAGCGCTCTGGGCGTACGTCTCGTTCGATCGTGGCGCAACGTATCCGAAGTTCAACGAAGTTCGGTTCGATCCAGCCAATCCGCGCATCCCGATCTCGATCTTTCAAGCCGGACTATCCGTACAGTTGAAGCTCAGTCACATCGGATCGGCGGGTGAGGCCGCATGGTGCGTTTCGCGCGGCGAATCGACGATGGAGTTGATGTCCGGAGAATGGCCGCTCTCGCGACCGACGCAGATTGCGAGTAGTCTGTGATGATGAAAATCATGAAAGCACTACTCATCGCCATCGTCTGCGTTCTGTGCGCCGTTCCAATCGGCGCTGACTGCGCCGTTTATTCTGTCGACGATCCACCGTGCGTTCCGTGCCCGTTTGTATTGATGGGCTACTGGTGGTCAGTTGGGACCTAATGCGGATGGCTCGGACGTGAACGGAGCTGGCGAGCGATTCATGAACTGCGAAGGCGTGACGGTCTACACGGTGCTCTATCGCTCGTACTGGTGCCCGAACGGTAACGACAATTTCAGCGCTCCGTGCATCGCGAGGGACTTGTCTCCATGAAGATAATCTTCAGCACTGACAGCAACGATACGAGCGCGATCAACTCGACGCTCGAGCAGAACCTGCGCCGCGTGCCGGAGTTCTCTGACACGTTCGATGCGGTTTGTGCGGTCGACGGGGCGGCAGTGACGGCGCCGCACAATCTCGGGATGATCCCGCAGACCATCGACGTCGAAGGCTACCAGCCCGGTGACGTTTGGCGCGACGTGAACGACCGCAGATTGACGAACGACCGCATCGTCACATTCCACTGCGAAAAGGCGGGGCGGTACAGCGTCACGGTAGGGAGGAAGTAGGCGATGAACGAACAGTACGGCGAAAACGGGAAGCCACTTCAGAACCCCTACGGCGGCGTCGGCGGCGATCCGAACGACCCCGAAAACAAGCCGACGCTGACCAATCCGGGATCGCAGGCTCGGGACGCAAACGGAAATCTGCTCTTCGACGCAAACGGCCACCCGGTGATTACGCCATACGGCGGATCGGGCGGCTCTGCGATCGCTCCTCCGGGCGGTGGCGGTGGAGGCGGCGCCACCGGAGCGACCACGGGGAAGGCGGCGGCAGGATATACGACCGGCCAGTACGGCGGGGGATTGATACCAGCAACAGGAACAGCCGCTACGACTAGCGGAGTGCTGTCGACCGCCGCACAAGTTCTCCCATGGGTTAAGTTCGCGGCCAGCTACCTCGAATCGCAGAAGTCCGGCAAGTTCGTGCAGCCGCCGATGTCGCCGGAACAGAAAGCGATGTTCGATTGGTCTCTGGATTATCTAAAGGGCTTTCCGGACAACCGCTCGGCAATTGATGCGATCCTGAAATTCGATCTCGGCCACCCGTCGACCATCAACATGGAAGCGCTCAAAGCCGGGAAGGTCGGGTACACGCCGCAGGGCCACATGCCGGGCGTCGATCTCGCGTCGGTGATTCGCAATCAGGCTGGAAGCAACGGATCAGCTCCGCCGCCGACTTCCGGCTACAACGGCGGACAGCAGGGCATCGCCGACATCATTCGCGGGATTCAGTCGCCGTAGGGGAGAGACGAATGGCCGGATACACGAACAATTACGCAGGCTACGACTCGCCCGAATATCAGCAGAAGCCGAACGCGGATTCGACGAACGGGACGTACGGATCGAACACGCCCGCCGCGCGCCAGAATCAACAGAACTATGCATCGACCGCGAATCAGGGCGGACAGGCTGACCCGTACGAGCGCTTTGCCGCAGCGTCGCGCCAATGGTGGCCGAAGCAGGCCAAACCGAAACCGGTGACGACTCCGCCGACGCCACAGCTGCCGCCATCGAATCTTTCATCGCTTCTGCGCGGCAGGCCGGTCGCGGTTGCGCCACAGACTGTCACCACGCCACCACCAGCCGACGCGGTACCGCAGACGGCAGCGCAACCGTCGAGCGTCGCGATTCCACCATCGGCACCGCCGCAGATGCCGAGCGTCATCCCGCCTGTTCCGGTGATGGATGCCGCGCCACCTTCATCATCGCTCGCAAGCACGTTGCGCGGCGGAGTAACCGCATTGTCGTCAGGTGTCGAGCCGAACGCTCCGAATCAACAACAGACGCCGGACCAGACGACGGCAGGAGCCACACCAGCCCCACCTGTGGCGCAGCCGACATCGCCGCCAGCCGCAACGCCGCAGGCAACGGAACCGGCCCCAACGACCGGACAGCAGAATGCGCCACCGCCGACAGCCCCACCGTCCAGTACGCGCGGCCACGCCTCTACGCCCGGCGATCAATTCACCGATCAGCAGCTCGGCGACATCTACCGCAGCGGGCAAACATTCACCCCTGCGCAGCAGGCCATTCTAGATCGGCGCAATCCGAAACCGACGAATATCGAGAACGACCTCGGTGCGTACACCCGCTGGCTGCAAGGTTTCGCCTTCATTGACCCGAGCTTCGCGAACATCACCTCTGCGGATGTCAACAACCAGCGCGCGCTTGCCGTCAGCGGAGCATTCGAGCGCATGGGGCATCCGGAGTATCAGGATGTCGGCAAGTGGTTCCTCGCCGGAAGGCCGGGCGGACAGTACGCGCCCGATCCGACCGGCCCGCCAACGGTCGCGAATCACAACCCCGGCGGCGGGAGTGATCCGGGCAACGTGCATACCGCTCCGGGCGGACTGCCGTGGGACCCGATCACTGGCGCACCGATTACGCCAGCGGGTACAACGCCACCCGGCACGACAGCGCCGCCTCCGCCAGTCGTTGATCCGGTCGTACCAGCTCCGGGCGGCGCTGGGCAGCCTACTGCGGCCTCGTACGAAGACACAGCGTCGCGCCTCTACGATCCGCTCTTTAAGCAGCAGCAGACCGAGCTTGCGCGGACGCTGCGGGCTCAGGCGGCAATCGACGGAACGAGCACGTCTGGCGGCTTCGCTGAAACTCTCGGTCGCGCCGAATCGAACCTCAGCGCCAATCAGGGCGCGCAGAAAGTCGCGCTCATAGAAGCGGCACAGAACCGCCAGCAGGCTATGACGATCGCGGTCATGCAGGACGCGACGCAGCGGTTCGGAATCAAGACGAACGACGACCTGCAACGCTGGCTGAATGACCCGAACAACAACACGCTCCAGAAATACGGCATCGACAAGAATGACCTGTTGGAGCGCTACAAGGCGCAGCTCGGGCTTCAGAGTTCCGAGACGATGGCTGGGGCCTCGTTCAACGCCGCCGCTCTCTCTGCCGCCACGCAGGCCGCAATCGCTGCCGGGAACAACGCGACGCAGCTCAAACTCGGCCAGATGTCGAATGACCTCGGCTGGGGCCAGTTGCAGGGCAATCTCTACAACTCGGATCAGGACCGGTACGTCGCCGAGCTTAAGATACTCACCGACGCTGGCATTTCATCGAGCGTCATTGCGCAGATTCTCGCGGCGTTCGGACCGTCGAATCCGATCTATACGACTCACCCGTAGGAGCGAAAATGGTCGGATCAGGAACGCAAGTCATCTACGATCAGCGCCCGAAACTCTCGGATGCGCTCGGAACGCTCGCTACCACGTTGCGCAGCCAGAGCATGTACCGAGACGCGCAGGCTCGCGACGCGCAGGACCGCACCGATTTGCAGCAGGCTGCGCAGCAGAAGCAGGCGATGCTCGAAGCCGAGGCGCGCGCGAAGGACTACAACGCGAAGGTGTCGACGCTCGGACTCACTCCGCAACAGCGCGCGGTAGCGGACAAGCTGTTCTCTGATCGCTTCCCTGACTCAGCGCGATTCCTCTCTGGCCCGGTCACATTCGAGCAGAACGACCAGCAGAAGCAGCAGGACGTTCTCGGAACAGCGGAGACGACACGGAGGGCGGAGGCGGCGCAGCGGCTACTCGACGCCGAGCGGAATCGCGGTGTCTCGCCGAATATGACGGACTACCGACTTCTCGATCCGACGCGACCAGTCGACAAACTCAATTCGGACGTGGCGTTTCAAGGCGTGTCGGGATCGGCGACGCCGGCCGGATTGCAGCCAATGCCGCCACCCGTAGCGCCGCCAATGGCACCTCCGGCGACGCCTCCGAGCAGGCCGGTCGCGGACGTTACCGGCGATGCGCCAGCGCTGCCGCCGTCCAATCTCGCCAATACGATCCGAGGCACTGGCGCTGGAACTGGTGTCGGCGTACCACCATCTCTCGTCACCGCCGAGTCGATGGTCGGAACTCCGAAACCTTCCGATCAGAATCGCGGCCCCGGCAACGTGCCAGCCGGATGGAACGCGGCGCAGATGGCGGCAGCGCGCGAATCGCTCGGAGTTGACCCGACCGGAAGCCAGCAGGTGACCGAGGCGGGAAGCGCGGAGACGCGGAAGGAAGTGGCGCGGAAGAACCGCGTCGAAGAAGGGCGGCTTGCATCAACGGCGGCATCGGAGAACGCGCTTCGCGGCGCACAGACAGCCGAAGTGCGCCAGAAAGTGAAGGATGCGCAGTCCGCCACGAATGCGTTCACAGGCGCGGCCTCCGGAGCAACAGGCACGGCAACGGCGAACCTCTCCGGTGTAAATCCGCTCGTAAAGGCGGCAATCGAACGCCGGTGGGACCCGGCCATGTCGCGTCGGTGGAAGCCAGAGCAACAAGCCGCATTCGAGGCTGAGGTTCAGAAGTACGACCCGAATTTCAGCATGGCGGAGTACCCAAAGCAGCTCGCCGTTAAGCGCAGCTTCACGTCCGGGCCTGACTCGAACACTGTCAAGTCCATCAACCAGCTCGTCGGCCACCTCGATACGCTCATCAGCACCTTCGGCCAGATCGACAACACGAGAATACCGGCCTATAACGCTGTAGGAAACTTCCTTGGCGGTCAGCTCGGAAACGAACGCATCCAGAAAGCAAAAGGGTCGATCGGGCAGGCCGTGAATGCGGTAGCAAACGAAGCAGCCAAGACGTTTCACGGCTCTGGCGTTCCGGCAGAAAAAGAGATTCAGGAGTTCCGAAACAGCATCGGCCCGAATACATCCCCGGCAGAGTTCAAGGGTGCTACGCAAACGCTCATGCATCTCATGGGAACAGCAATCGACCAGATGCAGGCGAAGTACCGGCAGGGTGTCGGCGTGCAGGAAGATTTCCAGATCATCCAGCCTAGGACCGCGAAGATTCTGGCGAAGCTGGAGAAGGGTGGCGTTGACACCTCAACTCTGGCTGGCGGGGCGCCATCGCACGCTGCGTCACCGGCACCTCCTGCGTCGAGCGGGAAACCTCTCTACGCGGCAACCGCGCAGCAGTTCTACAACCAGACGTTGAAGGACCCGAACAATCCCCACAGCGGTGACCCGGCAAAGGCGCGGCAACTGGCAATCGCGGCGGGCTATACGGTGCAATAGTGCCCGACATTTTTGACCAGATTCACTCCGGCCAATCGAGCCAACCGCCGCCGTCTAATGGTGACATCTTCGATCAAATCCATGCGGGCGGAACGCAGCCTGACGATCAGTCGGTAGCCGGTCAGGCGCGAAAGAGGCTCGCCGCGCGCGGCCTCACGCCGGAAGCCGTGAAAGCCGGGCAGGGCGTCACGCCGAATGACTTCTCGACCATGGGTGAGCTTCAGAACCCAGCCAACTTCCCAACGACGAAGGAAGTGCTTTCGAGTGTTGGCGAGCATGCTGTCGGCGCTGTGAAGTCACTCCTTCCGCATGTCCCCACTTCGGCGCCCGATGCTGCGCTGTCGATGGCTGATCCGGCTGGCGTGCTTCGAAGCACAATCGATGCGGTCGGCAACATTCCTGACGCATACGCGAACGAGCGCGCGCGCGGAATGAATCCGGCCATGGCTGGCGGACGGGCAGTCACCGGAGCAATCGTTCCGGGCTTCTCGACCGCGAACGCGCTGAGCGAGCCGCTGGAATCGATTCTCGCGAACAGGCCGGTGCGAAAGGATGAAAATCTCGCTGCGGCTGGGGGCGTTGGCGATATCGGCGGGACGGTTGCGCTCGGAGCGGCGCTGAGTAAGTTGCCGAGCCATCCTTCAGGCGGCGGTCCGACTCCAGCTCTCGACGCGCTCGACAAATCGGTAGGTGTGGAGCTCGGCGAACCGAAATCGCCGCCATACGACACGACACCACACGGCGACATTGTAAATCGGACGATCGGACAGGGCGCCGTAAACACGAAGCGCGGGATCAACGTCGGCAAAGCGTTCGTCGATGCTGGCGAAGAGATCAGTCCCGCCGAAGTAAAGAAGAATCCTCGCGCGCTCATCGCCCATACAAACAAGGTGATTGCGCTCGAAAACACGGCTGCGGATCAGTTGCTCAAATCGCCAGAAGCGCAGGCGCCGATCGCGGATGGCCGCGTGTTGGTGAAGGGCGCCGGTGAAAACGTGGCGCTCATTGACGCCGCCGACGCGCGCGCAGCGAAGGCGGTAAGACGGTACGTCGACAAGCGAATCGGCGAGCTGTCCGCGAAGCACGGCGGCAACGGAATGCTCTCAATCGCTGATACCGACGTGCTCAAGCGCGAGCTTCAGAATCGCGCGAACTACGACAAGATTTTCGGCAACACGGCAATGTCGTCGGCGGGCAATCTGCGTAATCAACTCCTCGCCGATTACGCGCGTAGCTTCGACAGTGTCGGCGATACGTTGCCCGGCTATCGCGAACTGAACGACCGGCGCGCATCGCTCATCGACTTTCGCGACAACACGCTCCATCCGATCGTTGACGCGAAGATTGACGCAAGCAGCGCGAAGCCCTCGAAGCTCGGCGCGGTCGTGCGGCTCGGATCGGCGGCGGTCAGAGCGAACGCATTCGATGCGATCAAGGCAGGTGGTGACCTCGCCGCATCAGCAACGCCGATCGCCGATCCTGTCCGCATCGCCAAAGCCATCAATCAGCAGGTGCGCGCCGCCAAAGCCGCAGGTGCCGAATCGCCTACCGCGCGGATTTTGGCGAACGCTCAAACTAGCGAACCGCCAGCAACGCCACCGCCGACCGAGATTCGCCCTTCCGCGCAGTTCGCCGCGTCCGACCGAGGCGAGGTATTCCCGATCGACCGTCGTCCCGGCGCCGTAGCGTCGTCATTCCAACCAAGCGGACCAACCAGCGCGGCAACGCCAATCGAGCCGCCGTCCGTTCGCTCTGCCGCGCGATCAGCCGCTCAGGCCACCCAAGCGCAGAGCAACCCCGGTTTCGATCCAGAACGCCTTCCGGTGAAGTCCAGCGGCGTCCCGCCAGCCTCGGCGCCGGTCAGTCCTATCGACCTCGCCAATACGCTCCGGGGCGTCTCCAGTGCGCCGGGGGAGCTATATCCATCGTTTCTCGGCTCGACTCGCTCTTCAGCGCCGGGACAGCTCGGCAGCGGGCTGGCCGACACGGTTCGCGGTGGTACCACGCCACCCGGAAACGTGTTCCCGAAACGAGCCGGTGTCGAGTTTCCGGTAACAGGCGACCGCGACGAAAACGATGCGCTCTTTATGCGTCGCACTGATACGGCAGGCAAGCCGCTGAAGTTCCCTGTTCCAGTTCCGCCGTCGCAGCTGCTACCGCCGCAATTCAGGAACGCGCAGGCTGTCCAGTGGGGTGCGCCGCTGCCGGGAGTGCTCGATCCCGAAACGCGCGGCCTCTACGGGATGCCATTCACTGGCAAGCTGTCTCATGGCGGAACCGCGCCAACGGTTGAAGGCGATACCGCGAACAGCGTCCTGATTGCGCGAAGCGGGACCGATGAACCGGGCACGTACGCGCATGAGGTGAATCACGCGGTCTACCAACGCGACCTCACGCCAGAACAGAAGCGGCAATTTCAAACCGCCGTAGTGAACGCCGTCAACACTGGCGCGAAAGACAAGGCCGTCATCGCCACCATTCCGAAAGCTGTCGTCACGTACGCCAACGCCTACCCGAACGATCACGACCGCGCCTTCAACGAGATGTTTGCTGAGTTGGGCGCGCAGTACATGCTGAATCCGACAGCGTTCCGCTCGGCCTATCCGACGTGGTACGGCATGTTCAAACAGTTCTACGGCGGCAAAGAGTACGTCCAGCCGAAGAAGCGATCGGATGCGATGGCGCCGGGCGGAATAGTGTCGCAGCTGTCGCTCGCCGACACGTTACGCGGCGCCTCAGCTGGTTGAGCAGGCCGCTACGACATCAAGCACCGCGTCCGGATCGCACCCGTAGATGCCGCTGCACCACGCCGGATTCGCTTCGACGATCGCCCACCGGTGGAACCAATCAGACCCTTCGATTTCCGCCACATCGACGACGCAGGCTCTCGGTAGAGCGAGATCGCGCAGAACCGTCGTGAGGAATGCCGCCGCTTCTCCCGCGCAACTGAGTTCGTTGTCGAAGTAAGGCGCTCCGTGATCCGCGTAGACGGACCACGTTACGGCCTGCCCGTCGAGCACGAACACGCGGTACTCGCGGGCGAACTGAATTACACCCTGAGCGAGCACTTCATGCTCATCGCCAACATCCGGCAGGTCATCGGCACAATGGTAGACGCGGGAATCGAGTTGCTTGCCGCGCAGCGACTTGACGAACACCGGGAACGCTCCTCGGCGCACGTCGCCGATCGTTGAGAGTCGAATTTCCCTGCGCGCGAGACGCCACGGCAGCGTCGTCAGCCAGTCATCGGGCGGCGAAACAAGGCGCACGCCAAGCTCGCCAGCGATTGCCTCAGCCCACATGTATCCGCCGTAGATCGCAACGGAGCCGCCAACGATCAACCCGACCGCGCTGTAGCGACGCGACCGAACGACTTGCCATCCGCGCGTAACCGCTGCCTGCCATAGAAGCTGCGAATCCATGTCGTAGCGAGGATGAAGGAGGAGGGTCGGCGTCATCAAACCACATCTCTTGTGATCGCCCACGCCGCCCGCATGTAGAAGTAGTTCTCAACTTCGACCGGATCAGGAATCGTGAACACGCGAGCGTCAAACGTTGCTGATGGCTCGCCGTAAACGAGATTGAATCCAGCGGTCACCAGTGAAGCGGCGACGCTGACCATTTTCTGCGCATTGCCATCGAACCAAGCTTGTGTTTCGATGCGGTCAAAGTCAGTCAGCACGACGCTAATTTCATCCGACTGGAGATAGGCGAACTTCGCG
>JAAEAP010045766.1_pt1 | contig 86448 bp, 136 predicted proteins | sample 7277901 | NCBI WGS metagenome assembly JAAEAP01 (sample SAMN13876987, study PRJNA601929) | soil metagenome | isolation source: soil | host: Panicum virgatum | place: USA: Fermi National Accelerator Laboratory | collected 2010-11-19 | reverse complement strand
GTCGAGCCTGGCGCCGTCGAGGCTGGCGCCGTCGAGGCTGGCGCGGACGAGGCTGGCGCCGTCGAGGCTGGCGCCGTCGAGGCTGGCGCCGTCGAGGCTGGCGCCGTCGAGGCTGGCGCGGACCGACGGAAACGCCAGCTCGCTATCGATCGCCTGCATGCGCTGCTTCAGCAGCGCGCGCTCGATATCGTCCAGGTCGTCATCATCGAGATCATCAACGGTCCGCTCGAGCAACGCGCGCAAGTCATCGCCTGCCATTCCGCGCATCGCGAACCGCTCAAGCGCAGCACGTGTCGGGTTAGGACTATCGTCGGTAACATCTTCGATGTGGATAATTGCGTTTGTGATCCTGTGACGAAATTCGTACTTCACGATGGGCTCCTTAAAAATTCCGTGTCTCGAGCGCGACTCGAACGCGCGACCATTCCGGTGTAATCGGACCGCTCTACTGAGCTATCGAGACGGGTCAGCCACGCAGCATTGCGCAGCATTCGACGTGGCGACGTGGATACTACCAGTCGCTGTCACCCGGCGGCGGAACGTCATCGCGGTCGCCGGGAGCGTTGGCGCGTCCGCCGTTACCTCCGTACCCACGCTGCGCTAATCCTCCACCGGCCGGCTGCCGGTCCGTGCGCTGCCTCTTCTGTCCGCCGCCGGCGCGAACCGCCTTGGCGGTAGCTCGCAGCCGAGCGCCGAGCGCGCGAAGCGAGTCCGCGCTCGCCTCTTGCTTGAAAGCAAAGTGGGTGCGCGGGCGATTGACCCACTGCACCTTGAGCCGAGACTTCCCTTCGTAGTCGTCGACATCGCAGGCAAGTGACACCTGATCCTGCAGGACATCGCTCCCCGGAACTCCCGCCAGCTCGGATACGTCTTCGCCTTTCCATCCGGCGATCTGCAGCGACTCGAGCGTCCGCTCGGCGGTCGCGTCGGTGAAGTGGCCGATCCATGTGATGGTGTCGTGCGCGTATTCGTCCAGATCTGCGCGGTCATCGGTCACGTCGATCTGGAACTCGACGGCGATCTGGTACCGAGCCTCGCCGTCCTTGGAGGTCTCGCCGAACTTGATCGGCGTTGCCGTTGCGCGAGCTGGGTAACTGGCCTTGACGAGCGGCAGCATGGTCTACTCCTGGTCCTGCGCCGCGGTTGCGGCCGTGAGTGGTTCGGTTGCCTTGAGCCCGGACAGAACGCGCTGGAGCACGTTGGCGTCTCGGGCAGCGATGACTTTGGCGATATCGGCTCTCGACGTCTTCTTGCCGCCACCGGTGGTGAACTCGACGTCGTCACCGGTTCCGGTGATGCGATCGACTTCGGCCAGGATATCGGCCGATAGCGTGTCGACGGTTGCCACGTCGGAAACGACCTTGGCGTCGGCGAACGGAGCGAATGGATGCTCCGGGGAGAGCTCGATCTGGGCGGGAACCGATAGCCTGGTCTTGGCGTCCCACGCCGCGGTGCGCCCGAGCTCTATGAGGCGACGACCCGTGTCCCATCCGCGGGCACGGGCGTTCTTGTTCTTCGATTCCTCGGCGAGCTTGGCCCCGCCGCCTTCGTAGTGGAGGAACCCGACAACGTCGCATCGTGCGCGAAGTTCCGCCGTGAACAGGTCGTCGCCGACTATGTTCCAGCGGTCGTAGTCGGGGCCTTCTGGGTTCTTGAATGTCTTGCTCTTGGCGTGCGCCAGGAACGCGATGTTCATGCCGTCGCGGTAGCGCAGGACGTTGAGCCGCGAGATCAGAACGCGCAGCTCGGCGACCGCCACCTTGTAGCCCTTTCCGTAGCCGTAGCCCTCGACGTTCGCTTCGCCGTCACGCTTGCAGATATGGGTATGGATCAGGGCCTCGAGCGCATCTGCGGTGTCGATGCCGAGCGTGCGGAACCCGTGACCAGGATTGGAGATCAGGTCTTCGATGGCTCCGGTGAACTCGTCGTATGAGTACGCAACGTGGCCGCCGTCTCCGTCGCGGAACTGGTACCGCGCAATCTCGACCTTGGCAGATCCTCCTTCGATGTCGGCGACGATCGGATCCGGCATGTCGGCGAGCAGCGACGTCTTGCCGATGCCCTCGGGTCCGTACCAGAGGTAGAATAGCGGCACCTGCAGGCGCTCTCGCTTGGCCATACCAAGGCGGGACGCCTTCTGCTGCGGTGGTCTCGCGCCGGCCGGGCGCGGTGCGGGCGCCTGTGTCGGCGCTGGTCTCGGTGTCGGTACTGTCGTCATCGTTGACGCCCCTCTCTCGGGCATGCATGGGTTACGTCGCGCTGGACAGCTCGGGATGAGCAGGTCCGCGCGGAAAATCGTTGATGTTGGCGCGCCCGCAGCACGCCTCGAACATCGAGCACATGTACCGGCCGCGCGCGCACGCGTCCGGGTTACGCGGCCAGTACTCTCGCCGGCGACAATCCTCGGCCTGCTCGATGTCGGCGACCACGTCGCGCCGCATCTCCGGCAGCTCGTCCTCGAGCCGGACCACCTTGCTGCGCTGCAGCCAGCTGTCGGGATCATCGGCGATGACCTCGAGCAAACGCTCCTCGAACTGCTCGATAGTCTCGTCGGCGTCGCGCTGGTTCGCGTGCAGCCGTGGCGCCTGAGGCACGCCGTCGGCGTCGCACTTCCAACCGGTCGCCTTGCACTCGTCGCAGTCGACGTGCCTGACCTCCGAAGCGAAGACTACGTTGTAGTGGCCGCGGCCCTGGACGATGCCGTCCTTCCCGCCAGCGCTTCCGCCGCAACGCTTGCAGCCCTTGCCGAGCGTGTACTTGCGCGCGGCTTCCGGCGTCGCCGACAGCTGGTCATGCTGTGGGCGCTTGATCACGTCGTATATGCAACCCGCGACGTCGTAGCCGAGCATCGTCGCGCCGTCGAGGTAGATGCTGACCTGGCTGTCGAGCGTTAGCCTCTCCCAGTACGGTCCGCCGATCGAGGTCTCCGAGCCGGTGAACTTGTGCTCGAGCACGTACACGCGGCCGTCCGCGCGGTCGCGGATGATCGCGTCGATCTTACCGCCGATGAGGTGGTCGCCGAGCTCGTAGCGGAACTCCTTCTCGACCTCCAGGATCTCCCAGTTCTCCGCGCCCCAGCGCTCGTGGTAGGCGATGAGAAGCAAGCGCAGCTTGCAGCGGTCGAACGGAGAAAGCTCGGAGGCGTCGGCTACGGCGAGCGCGACCGGAAGGCGATAGTCGGTAGCCGGCGGATCGTCATCGCTCTTTGGGCCTGCCTTATCCCATAGCTCGGCCTCGACATCGCTTGCCGACCACCCGCGGTAGTACGCCTCGAGCGCCGCATGGCCGACCGTGCCGAACACGGACTCCGGCGTCGATGGCGTCTGGATGCCGAGCTCGTAACGGAGCTGGTGCAGCCGACGGCACTGGCGCAGCACACGGAGACGGCTATGGGTGTATAGTTCGGTCATGTCGTCGACTCCGTGATCGACTGCCGCACACCCTGCATCGTGACCTCGTAGAACTCAGCGGCGAGGTAGCGATGCCATATGCCGTAAACCCAGCCACCGTCTCGTGTCGGCCATTCCTCGTATAACCACACGCCACCGACGAAGCCGACGTCGAGGATCTGCGCCGCGCATCCCGGACAGCTCGGGCCGGCGCAAGCAACCACGCCGCCATCTGGCGCAAGCTCGACGTGGATCAGGTCGTACGGACCCGGCGGGTGGTGACTCGCTATGTAGACCTCCGCGTTGCGCAGCGCGCGAACCTCGGCGTGAACGCTGCGACGGCCGCACGTGCCTGCGCACGTCTCGCGACCAGGACAGCCATTCGGAGGTCCGTTGAAACCGGCTCCGCGGAAAGCGCCCGAGCGCATGTCGAACAGTGCCACGCCGCGCTTGCTGCGACACGGAGACTGCGCTGCGGCGCGGAGCGCGGTTTCGATCATGAAGTAGTCTGGTTCGGTAGTCATGATCACGGCGTAGACTTTCCTAATACAATGCGATCTACGATTCGTTCGATGCGCTCCGCTTGATCGTCTCCGAGCACGTCGCACAGCTCCTCATATAAGATCGAACCGATGAAGTTGCGGCGGTTCGTAATGTAACCTACGGTGACTAACGCATGCTCTAGGTCGTCAGAAAACTCGGCATCAACTATTCTGCGGCGCTGCGCGTATTCCCAAATAAGATCCTGCGCGGTCGGATCGTTCACGCTCAGCGGGACTTTCCCACGAGGGCACGTCGGGTACTTATCGGATTGGAATTCACCATCTACGATGTGCGGTCGGTTCATGGCTTGTCCTGCGTGGGCGACGAATGATCCGCCAGTACCACACCGGTACCACACCACGCGCTAGGCGGTTCACGGTCGTCGCACAGGCGCTCGTGGAGCGCCATGGCTCGGGTGATGCCAACGAACGCATCCGACTTGGTCAACTCCTGCAGAGCGGATATCGGCATACGCGCCATATGGTTCGCAAGTTCGCGAGCAGCCTGCACCACAACCCGCGCCGCATCCAGCTCGTACATGATCGCATGCAGAGCGTTGCTCGCTTCGCCCTGTGGACCGTGCCACGGCTCACCGTATCGTAGGATGCTGACGCGGTAGTCGTCAGCTGGGACGACGAAGGTGTACTTGCCGTTATTGACTGATACGCGATGCTCGGTCTTCATTTTGCCCATCCTATGCACGCTCGCGTCACGATCGTTATATTCACTATCAGCTTACGGTGCTATTCGTGCACGGCACTCCAGATGAGCACCGCCACGAACCTCGGCATGGGGACCGCGCGAAACCGCCGGACGGCCTCGTCCGGATCGATGATGCCTTCGATTCTACACTGAGCCTTGACCTCGTCGGCGATGTCTCGTCTCGCGTCCGCGATCGCCGCGCCGAGCGTCCACCGCATCGCGGCAAGGTCTGGGGATTCTTCGATCACGGCGACTCCTGGGTTGCCTTGGTAGCTGCGTTGTACGCTGCGTCGATGATCCGAGACTGCTCGCGGTACGCGACGCGCTCTCGCTCCAAAGCTGCAGCGGAGTCTCGGTTCGCTTCCTGTGCCGCCGCCGTGAGCTCGGCGAACCGGCGCTTGAGGTCAGCGATGGTCTCGGCGTCGCGCTCGGCCTGAGCGCCGAGCATCACGTAGTCGCGGCAGATGGCCTCGATGAGGCCGCGGTTTCCGGCGAGGTCCCAGCTGTCACGCTGGGCAGACGCGGCGACGTCGAGCAGGTGCTCGCGGTCAGACGAGCTCGTCTCCGGCGTAGCGTGGGGCGACTCCGGCGCCGGCTGCGCGGCTGCGTAGCGCTGATCCGGCCTGCAGTACGGGCATCCGCACGACGAGCCGTGCCGCGAGATGCCGCCGCCGAAGATTCTGGCCGCGCTTTTGGCGGCGGATGACGACCGATGTTTGCTCACAGCCCGAGCCCTTTCTTGGCGGCCTCAAGAACCTGAGAAACGGCCCCAAGCTCGTCAAGTTCGCTGACGCGCACCTCCTGCTTAGCCGCAGCGATAACCACGACAACAGCCGCGCGCTCGAGCTCGACGAGAGCCGCGGCGCGGCCTGGCAGGTCAGCGGTCCGTGCGTAGGCTCGCGCAGCGCCGCGCAGCTTCTTCCTGGCTTGCTCGAGGAGATCGGCGTCGCTCATGTGCGTATACTATGCGTAGACACATGACGATCTGCAAGAAGAATCGTCTACTTTTTCTCAACCAACATAGACCATAGGGCAATTAGTGCGTCCAGCGCCGCTGGATCCTCGGCACCGAGGCGCGAAAGCAAGGAAAGCAGTCGGTCATCTCGCTTCGAGCAACTGCTCCCCCTGCGCACCGGTCGGGCAAACATCGCCCCACTCTGCCATTACCGTGCGCTGGCGCGCAAGTCTAACGAGAGTTTGACGTCTTCACCGCCGCCTCGAGCATACTGATGATCGCGTCCTTCATATCTTCCGATGACTTGGACATCAAATCGATGACACGTGAAGTTTTCTCGTCGGGCGCGGATACCATCGGAAGCGGGATCCCGAGGACCTCGCAAATGCGCGGCACGAGAGAGCTTCCTACCTGAGCAGGAGCCCCTTCCGCGGTGCGCTTGAGGAGTTTCGAGATCGTGCCGCGGCCAGCCGCTCCTACCTGCTGCGCCAACCAGTCCTGGCCGACGCCTCGCTCCTGCAGTTGTGCCCGTACCTGGTCCTTCCAGCTCTCGGTCATCTGCCAGCGCTGGCCCTTCGGGAACGGTCTAAGGTGTCTGGCTCGTGACATTATAAATACCTGTTAACACAGGTCGTTGTGAACTTCTCGTAGACCGAGCTTGACGGGTGAGGTCTACGAAAGGTAGACATCGGACGATGGCGACGAATCGACCTCCTCCAACACTTGGACAGCTGCTGCTCCGTAAGATGGAGGCCGATGGGCTGAGCCAGCAGAAGGTCGCCGACGACTTGGACGTTACCCGGGGTGCGGTCTGGCACTGGGTGCACGGCCACAAGTTTCCGAGCGCTCCTCATCAGCGAGCCCTGGCCAAGTACCTCGGGACCACGATCGACGCCCTGCACCAGGGGGCGTCGTGAAATCTCCATATCCCATCACTGCAGTCATAGAGCACTACTGACGCGTCCGCAATGAGGACTATTTGTTTTGTGTTCCACATAGATACAAACAAAGCATCGACTCGTAATCACGTCTGATGCTGCGCAGGATTGGCACCGACATGCTCGATGAAACTCCAGACTACCCAGCGCTGCACCGCATCTGGCCCATGCGCGAATGGTTCAGGTTCGCGGGCAGAACGCAACGTATTCGCGAACAGCAAGCTGCCCGCCGGGCCGCCCGCGGGCCACACGGGTCAGTCATCGACGCCATGGGCCGCATCTACGCAGATGCCTGCATCGGCGAGATCAACGCATGACGATCACCGTGGCGTTCATCGCCCCCGCGCTGACCATCGCAGCGGTTTGCGTCCATCCGAGTTGGATAGACCGCGTGTTATTCGGTGCTCGGTCGCTCGAAGACATGGCGTGCGCCGCCGCGGACCCGTCCGGCGGACGCCTCTGGCTCTGGGACTCAACTGGCCGGCGTATCTCCAACCGGCGCATCGTCGCTGTCATCGAGCGCGCCAGGAGCAGCGCGGAGGCTGCGCAACGCCGGGAGGTTACGGCGTGACCAGAACCTCAAAACGGCGCGTCGAGCAAGGCGTCGATCCCGTCATCGCCGGCGCTGATGCGACGCGAAAACTCGGCCACGTTCCGCTCCGGCAGAACCGAAGCTTCGAGTGCTGGCAGTGCCCGGCGTCCGGATCGGTCGACCATGACGGAGCACGGATCGGAACCATCTTCGCGGTGCGGTGCTTGAGGTGAGGTCGCGCCGAGCAGGACATGGCTGCACGGCTGGTTTCGCGCCAGCGGCGCGCGCGGGATCCAGATCCGTACCGGCCGCGCGCCCAGCATCGCCAACGACCAAGCTCAGCGATGTTCCGCGTCTCGCTGCGGCGCTGGCGGTGATCGCGCTCGACGTCGCAGCGTACGAGCAGACGGAAGCGTATTGGCACATGGTCTGGCAGGTCGAGCCGTGATCGGCCTCATCTCGTGCTCGTCCCAGAAGCTCTACCGGCCCGCGCCGGCACGCGAGCTCTATTGCTCGCCACTGTTCCGGCTCTCGCTGGTATACGCCGAGCGCATCTGCTCAGCGGTCTACGTGCTTTCCGCTTTGCATGGCCTGGTTGAGCTCGACACGGTGCTCGCACGGTACAACCGACGGCTTGGTGGAAAGGCTGAGCGGGAGGCGTGGTCACGTCGCATCGCGAGTAGCCTGATCGCCAAGCACGGCCGCAACGTCGCGTATCTTGTCATTGCCGGCGCCGACTACGCCGATCCGCTCGCGACCGCGCTGCGCACGCACGACGGTCACCGTGATGGAGCGTGGGGCGGCGTATCCCAGTCGATGATCCATACCCCACTAGCCGGCATGCAGATGGGCGCCCGGCTGCGTTGGCTCAACGCTCAGCTTGCGAGGTCGGCGTGAGAAACCTGCATGCTGACATCGTCGAGATGTTCGCCGGCCTTGACGGCTCCGATCGGTACGATGACGCGATCGAGCGCTGGCTCCGACGCTGGCATGCATCACAGACCAGCGTCCGATACCAGCGAGATCCGGAGTTTCGCGAGCGGCACAAGGCCGCTATGGCTCGCTACAGGGACCGCTTATTCGGTGTCGGTCGCCCGCGTCGCAAGCCTCGCCCTCACCCGCTCGCCATAAAACACGGCGTGTACACTTCGTACACGAAGTACAAATGTCGATGTACCGAGTGCCGGGCAGCATCCGCTGCGTATCGCAAAAAGCGACGCGCAGAGGTAGCGGCAACGAGCGCAGGCGGTGCCCGGTGATTAGCCGCGCGCTCGACATCGGCGGAAATGCCTTACTTGCCGCGACCGTAGGCGGTCAGATTCGATCCGTGCTCGCTGGAGACGTGGTGCTCTATGCGACCGGCAGCTGGCTCGGATGGTTGTGGGTTGCGCTGATCGCTGCGCTCGGGATCGCCGACGCAGCTGGGTGCGCATCGAAGCTGCCGGCGCGGTGGAGGCCGTGGTGAGGGATAGCGTGTCGGAAGCTGACCTAGCTGCGGTCGTCGTTAGCTGGCTGTCGGCCGCTGGATACGACCTTTACCAAGAGGTCGAGCTGAGCGCCGGCGGGATACGCGCCGACATCGTGGCGCGGCGCGGTCCCGAGCTCACCATCGTCGAGACCAAGACGGCGACGTCGCTCGCGGTGCTGTACCAGGCCATGGAACGGCGCAGGTTCGCGCATCGCGTCTACGTCGCCGTGCCGAGCTACCGCGCGCGCGACGCGTTCAGTGATCTGTGCCGCGAGCTCGGCATCGGCCTATACGCCGTCAAGATCGGCAGCAACGATACGTGGGATGCGGACCGCGTAGCAGAGGTGGTGGCGTCTCGGCGCTGGGCCAGCAAGCCGCTGGCGCTCGCGAGCCGGCTACGCCCAGAGCACAAGACAAGCGCTCTGGCGGGCTCTCAGACCGGCGGCCACTGGAGCCGATGGCGCGATACCTGTGCGCAGCTCGCGCGCGTCGTTGCGGCCGAGCCCGGCATCACGCTCAAGGACGCGATGGCGCTGACCAGGCACCACTATTCTAGCGGCCGAAGCGCGCTGTCGGCGATGGCCTCCCATATCCGTGAAGGGCGCGTCGTTGGGATCCGGTTCGAAGCAGGTGGCCTAGTAACGACTGGGAGCGAGCGTTGATCGTCGACTTCGTCCAGCGCTGGACCGAGCGCCGCGAGTCTCGGCGGCCCGCCGGCGAGACGATCCGGACGTCAGACTACGACGTCGCGCCAATCGCCAGCGCGGCCGAAGCGCGCGCGTTCATCGAGCTCCACCACTACGCCGGCCGGGCAAGCTCGACGGCGCACCGCTTCGGCTTGTACCGCCGCGCCGACCTGGTCGGCGTCGCGCTGTTCGGCCCCCCCGCGTCGATGAACGCGCACCGCGCCGTGTGGCCGACGCTGGCGATCGGCCATGCCGTAACGCTCGGTCGGCTTGTCCTGATCGACGACGTGCCCGGTAACGGAGAGAGCTTCTTCGTGGCGCGGTGCTTCGAGGCGCTGCGCGCCCGCGGCGTGGTCGCCGTGGAGTCGTGCGCCGACCCCCAGCCCCGGACCACGTTATCCGGCAAGGCGGTGCACCGCGGCCACCTCGGGATCGTCTACCAGGCCACCAACGGCCGGTATGTCGGCCGCACCAACCCGGCGACGCTTCGGCTACTGCCAGATGGCACCTGCTACAGCAACCGCACGGCGGGCAAGCTGGTGCGCGGCGAGCAGGGCAGACGGTACGCGGCAGCCGAGCTCGAGCGGTGGGGCGCCGACCCGCTGCAGCCCGGCGAGGACGCGCTCGCGTGGTTGCGGCTGTGGCGCGCCCGGCTGACCCGGCCGATGCGGCACCGCGGAAACCACCGATACATTTGGTGCCTCGATCGCCGCCGGCGCCGTGATGTCCTGACCGCAGCCGCGCTGCCATACCCGAAGTTTACTGGGGCCGCGTGACACCAGGACAGCTTCGGGCGCCGTTTCCCTGGTTCGGCGGCAAGAGCCGCGCTGCGTCGCTCATCTGGCGCGCATTCGGCGACGTCCCGAACTACGTGGAGCCGTTCGCCGGCAGCCTCGCGACGCTTCTCGCGCGACCCGGCGGCGCCGGCAAGGTCGAGACCGCGAACGACAAGGACGGGCTCGTCAGCAACTTCTGGAGAGCGACGCGCGACAAGCCGGACGAAGTCGCGCGCTGGGCGGATTGGCCGGTCAACGAGGCCGACCTTCATGCTCGCCACCGCTGGCTCGTGGCTCAGGTGCCGGCATTGCTCGATAAGCTCATCGCCGACCCCGAGTACTCCGACCCGAAGATCTCCGGGTGGTGGGTCTGGGGCATCTCCACATGGATCGGAAACGGGTGGTGCTCGGCCGACGAGCGGATCGGCCGACCGTTGCATCGCTCGATGCCAGAGGTTGGAACTCCGGGGCGTGGCATCAACGCGCCCAGCCGAAAAAAACCGCTCACCAACCGCGGCAAGGGCGTGCACCGCACCGGCGCGCTTCCGCTCGCCGAGCTGTTCGGAGTACTCGCCGATCGCTTGCGCGGCGTCCGGATCTGCTGCGGCGACTGGACGCGCGTGCTCGGACGGTCGACGCTCGGCATCGACACCGCGCACGGCACGACCCCGTGCGGCGTGCTGCTCGATCCGCCCTACGCCCACGACGAGCGCGAGAAGCGTCTATACCGCGAGGACGATCCGGACTTATCTGCAGCGGTCCGTGCATGGGCACTTGAGCACGGCGATAACCCGGCGCTGCGGATTGCGCTCTGCGGCTGGGACACCGAGCACGGACCGCACATCCCGGCGACATGGAAGTGCGTGGTCTGGAAGGGCAATAGCTCTGCGTGGTCATCGGCCAAGGAACGCATCTGGTTCTCGCCGCACTGCCTGGATATCGCCTCGCAGACCGAGCTGGCGCTGGGGTCCGCGCCGTGAACACCGAGACCAACGGCCACGCCGTCCATCTCGTGGACGCCGAGCTCGAGCGGCTCTTTGTTGCCGCGGTGCTATCCGACCCTACGCGGATCGAGTTCGTCGACCGCTCAGTCGATGTCGCGCAGCGCGATCTCGCCGATCCGCATGCCTACGCCGCGTTCGGCGCGATCCGCAACCTCCAGGCGCGTCGCGTGCCGATCACCGCGGCCGCGGTACGCGCCGAACTCGCAGCGACCTGGCTGCGATACGACAATGACCAAACCCGCAAGCTCAACGAACACCCACAGCTCGGCGACCTCGCCTGGTTCGATCGGCTCGTCGCCACGCCCATCCCAGCCGGCGAGCTCCCGCTCATTGGCTGGGCGTCGCAGCTGCTCGGTCTCGCCGCTCGCCGGGAAGCTGCAATCGCCGCTGATGACGAGGCGACGCGCGCCGAGCAAGAGATCGACGACTTCGCGCTGCGCGATGCCGAGCCGGCGCAACCAGCGGCACCGCCGGCCCCCAAGGCACGCTGGATCTTGCCGCTCGACGCGTTCCTGGGCAACGAGGAGCCCGACGATGACGACGCCGCGGACTGGGTCATCCGCGACATCATCCCGCGCGGCGAGGCGGGACTCTTCGCCGGGCCTCCAAAGTGCGGAAAGACGTGGGCGATGCTCGGGCTCGGCATCGACGTCGCGATGGGGCGGGACTGGCTAGACCGGTTCCCGAACACCATGGGCGGCCCAGCTCGGGTGCTATGTCTTGCGTTCGAGGACGGTCAGCGCAGGTTGCGCAAGCGCGTCTGGGAGCTCGCACGGGCCCGCGGAATCACGCCCAACGACTCTACCATGCGTGCGCACCTGTCGGTCGGCCGCGAGCCGCTATCGCTGCCGGGCGACGAGCGCGCGTTCGCCGCCGAGCTCAAGGCGTGGAAGCCAACGCTAGTCCTGATCGACAACCTGACACGCGTCATGGCCGGCGACCAGAACGCGATCAAGGACGCCAAGCGATTCGGCGACATGTGGTGCAAGCTCTGCACCGACGTCGGAGCGTCCGTGGTGTTCCTGCACCACACGAACAAGGTCGGACCAATCGCGCCCGGCAAGCGCAACGAGGGAGACCCGTTCGAGCTTATTCGCGGAAGCGGAGACCTGGTCGCATCGGCGCGTCACCTGGTGCTGATGCGACCCCTAGAGAGTCAGGACGCGACGAAGCTCAGCGACGTCCGCATGCGAGGAAACCTCGACTTGCAGCGCGAGGACTTCGTGATCGGGTTCGAGCGAGCGCAGATCGTCGATCGCTGGACGGCGCAGCTCTCGTACCTCGGCGAGACCGAGGCTATTCACGACGAGATCGCCGCCAAGCGTCGCGAAAAGCAGGCCGATCGCAAGGCCGCCCGCGCCACGGCCAGCGGTGGAGTGGGTGGTAATTCGATGGATGAGCGCGTCCATGCGAAGCTCGTAGAGCTGCACACCGGTGGTGCAGGCGATCTATGCACGCTCGAGCAGCTCAAGACCTCATGCGGTACCCGTCGGCAAGAAGTCCGCCCAGCGCTTGACCGGCTGATCCATGCCGGCAGGGTGCGCGCGGACAGCGTCAGGCGTCACGAAGGTGGCAAATGGCGCACTAGAGCAATATTCGTGCCAATAGCTGGAGGTGGATCTTGAGTCATCCGTTCCCGAAATTGTCATCCGTTCCCACAGCACTTAAGTCATCCGACCCGTTCCCGCGTCATCCGTTCCCGTCTGTTTCCCGCCGAAGGCGGGAACGGATGACAGTCTCGGGAACGGATCAGAACGGGAACGGATCAGGGAACGGATGTCAGATCCCGGGTAAGGCGGTGGGTCTGTGATTGGGGGCTATAGACCACAACTTAGGCCCTATCAGATTGCGGCTGATGTAGCCATCGACCGTGAGCTAGCGCGCGTTCGATCCACTCTGCTTGTGATGGCGACGGGGACGGGCAAGACGACGAGCTTCGTCGAGCGCACCCGGCGCTGCAAGCTCAACGGCGGGCGCACGCTGATCCTCGCCGACCGCGACGAGCTGATTCGCCAACCGCAGCGCAAGCTCGAGGCGATCGGTATCGTCGCCGACGTCGAGAAGGCCCGCGAGCGCGCCGGCCTGAGCGCCAAGGTCGTGATCGCGTCGGTGCAGTCCCTGCGCGGCGCCCGGCTGACCCGTTTCCCGCGCGACCACTTCGACCTGGTGATCGCCGACGAGGCCGACCTGGCGATGGCGCCGAGCTGGCGCGCGATCATCGACCACTTCGCCACGGCAAAGCTGCTCGGCGTGACGGCGACACCGATCCGCGCCGACGGCCAGGCGCTCGGCGAGATCTTCGATTCGGTCGCGTACCGGTACGAGATCCGCGACGCGATCCGCGACGGCTACCTCGCGCCGATCGTCGCGCGCCGGGTCGTACTCGACGGTATCGACCTATCGGCCGTAAAGACGCGCGGCGGCGACCTAGCGCAGGACCAGCTCGCGGCGATCCTCGAGACCGAGCGCGCGATCAGCGGTGTCGTCGTTCCGCTGATCGAGCTCGCCAGGGATCGGCCGACGGTCGTCTTCGGAGTCGACGTCGCGCACGCCGAGGCGCTCGCGGCCGCGCTGAACGATCGGCGCCCGGGATGCGCTCGCGCCGTGAGCGGCGATACCGCGCAGGACGAGCGCCGCGGGCTGCTCGAGGCATACGAGCGGGGCGAGTTCCAGTTCTTGTGCAACTGCGCCTTGCTGTGCCGCGGCTGGGACGCGCCGCACACGAGCTGCGTGGCGATTGCGCGGCCGACGAAGTCCTGGGCGCTCGCCTGCCAGATGGCCGGCCGCGGGACGAGGCTATCGCCGGAGACCGGCAAGCGCGACTGCATTGCCGATGGTCAGCGTGTGTTGACCGACGTCGGGCTCGTCCCAATCGAGGAAGTGACATGCGCGATGCGCGTTTGGGACGGTGTCGAATTTGTGACGCACGAAGGACTCGTGTGTCGAGGAGAACAGGATGTCATTGAGTATGCCGGCCTCATCGCCACGCCTGACCACGAGGTCTGGACCGACGAAGGATGGAGAGCGTTCGCGGAGTGCGCCGCCGAACAAGCTGCCATCCGTGTTACCGGGATTGGTCGGGAAGCGATTCGGGAATCTGACCATCGAGGACGGCATGGTGATTCGCGTGAAGAAACGAGCGCATCTTCGAGCCAGGTGTCTCAGCTGCGGCGAGGTGACGCTGAAGGAGTACTTCAGCGTCATGCGTGCTACGGCTGGGTGCCCGCGTTGCTCGCGAGCCAGGCAGGTGCCGCGATGGTTATGGGGACGGGCGAACGCAGCCCAGCAGCGCTGCATGAATCCCAGGAACAAGAGCTACCCGCGCTACGGCGCTCGGGGGGTTCGGTTCCTGTTCGAGAGTCCGCTCGCCATGGCCATGTGGGTGCAGACGAATCTTGGCTTGTATCGAGAGATGGATATCGATCGGATCGACAACAACGGCCACTACGAGCCGGGGAACTTGCGGTACCTGACACGGCGCCAGAACAGTTCGAACACGCGCAAGCGGCGGGTCAACACAGAGCTCCATCGGTTCCGTATTGCCTACCCGGATATACGATATGCCGATGCGACCCTGAAAGCGTTGCTCGCGAGAGGTCTGTCGGATGCCCAAATCGTAGCGAGGTTCCACGCTCCGTCGTGCAAGCCAAAAGGCGTGTATGGGATCTTCTCAACGCCGGACCCCGTCATCGCTTCACTGTCGAAGGGCTCCTAGTCTCGAACTGCCTGCTGCTCCACTTCACCGGGGCTGCGGGCAAGCACAGGTTGATCGGCCCGGCCGACTGCCTGGCGGGCAGCGAGCACGGCCCCGATGCGCTCGCCGACGACGTGCGCGAAGAAATTGATCGGTTGCTCGGAACGCAGCAGCTCGAGCTCGAGCGCGTGATCGCGGATGCCATGCGCGAGGTCGGCAAGCGCCGCATGCAGATCGCCAAGGACGCGATGGTGCGGTTCCACGCCAACGAGATCGACCCGTTCATCGGCGACGATGACCACGAGGGCGCGCTCCACGTCACGACCAGGCCAGAACCGGGCATGTTCACGCGCCCGCCGAGCGATGCGCAGCTCCGGGCGCTCGACAAGATCGGAGTGACCATCGCGAAGCTGCCGGCCGCGTTCTCGATGGCCGACGCGTCCGGGCTGCTCGGCCGGCATGCCGCGCGCCGAGCCCGCGGGCTCTGCTCGTTGGCTCAGGCGAAGCGAATCGCCCAGGGGACCAACATCGACACCCGTGCCATGACGTTCGAGCGCGCCAAGGAGCTGTGCACTATGCTGCGTCACGGGTCGTGGAGGCCCCAGGCGTTATTTGGTACGACGGAATACAAATCTGCTACAGGAGCTCGGCCACATGACACGAAGCGGCTCAGCGCACCCACTGGCGTGCCCGAAAAGGCCACTGGATTGCGCCAGGACGAATCAGGTGATGCTCGGCCTGGATACGGGGCCGAGATCGAACACAGGGCAAACCACGAGCTCGTGGATGGTGCCGCGTGAAGGCTGTCAAGAGGTCGTCCCAGCACAGCGCAGATACCGACCAGCACGGGACTCCGCTCGAGGTGGTGACGCTGATCCACCTCACGCTTGGTGGTCCGCCCGATCTTGACCCGGCCACGTCTCCGGCCTGGAACGACTTGATGCAGGCGCGACGGATCATCACCGCGAACCAAGACGCGCTGGTGACGCCGTGGCACCCCGATGCGCCGGCGCCGCACCGGCTGAATACAGATCGTAGATCCGCTCCGCAGGGCCACGTCATGACGGTTGCGCTCAACCCTCCGGGCGATCCGCGTGGCGAGCTCGTTGCCGCGTTCTGGCGCGTGCTCGTCGAGTACTACCTGCGACGATGGGTAACGGCGGCAGTCTGGATCGGCTTCAACGTCGAGCAGCTCAGCCGGTTGCAGCGCGTCGGCGCGCGGTCACATCCGCTGCGTCACCCGACCTGCGTCCCATCGGAGCGGATCTCCTATCGCCGCACGCTCACCGAGCTCGGCGAAGATCCGCCCCACGCCAGCTTCATCACGCTGCTCAGCCGCGACCAGCGGCAGATCGAAACCTTCGCCGCGGCCGGCGCTGAGCTCGGCTGCGTCACCAACGGCTGCATCCACTGACCGATCGAAAAGGACAACGACCATGGCCACCGAAACTGCAATCCCCACAACGACCACCGACATCGCCGACGTCATCAGGCGTCACCTGAAGAAGACCCTTCCGTGCGCGCTGAGCCGCGAGGAGATGACCACGATCGCGATTGACGCGGCGAAGAAGCGGCGTCGCCTACGCGAGCTCGAGTCTGACCTCGCCGCGGAGAAGAAGCGTCGGCAGCAGCAGATCGACGAACTTCAGGGCGAGATCGACACGCACGACAGGGAGCTCGACACCGGGGAGCAAGACCGCGTCGTGCTGTGCGACGAGATTTTTCGCTCCGGCACGGTCTATGTGCGTCGCAGCGATACGCTCGAGGAGATCGAGCCGCGCCCGGCAACAGCTCAGGAGGCGCAACGCTACCTGCCAGCGGTGGAGAGCACGCTGAACCCCGGACCACGCGGTCCGTTGCTCGACCAGGCTGCCGCGGTCCAAGCGGCGGAGCGGGCCGGCGACGCGGAGTCGGATGACGACGATGAAGATGAGGAAGACGACGACGTGACCGAAGACGATGGGCTCGCTGATCTGACCCCGGCGCAGAAAGCGGCGAGCGAGGCCGCGGCGGCGAGAAAGGCGCGACGCGGCGGCCGGAAGGGAAAGGGGAAGTGATCACCGCTACGAACCCGGACGCGCTGGACGACCTATCCGATGACGCGAAGTGCACCGGATGCCGCGGCGCCAAGGGCGCGCCGCTCGCAACTCTCGTCGATATCGGAGAGGGAGTGCACGCGAAGCGCATCATGCTATGCCATGAGTGCGGCAGGGATCTGGCCAACGCGGTCGGCTTCATGTGCATCCGGGAAGGCGGATGGAGCAAGCTCGAGCCGCGCAAGCGTCGGGGTGCACGGTGACGGTACGCCGCGACGATACACCGCGTGGACCGCGGATTGTCGTGCCACTCGGTGGCGTGGATCACGTGCTCAGCATCGAGAGCGCTACCGAGCTCCGCGACGGGCTGATCGCCGAGCTGGCCGGTGACGACTTATCCGTGGGCGAGTATGTGCGCTGGGAAACACCAAATCATCGATGGATCGAGGGAGAGATCGCCGCTGTCCGCAAGACCGGAAATAGCTGGTCCGAGATCAGTATCCGCGTCAGCGCATGCGGAAATTGTGCCTCAGACCGGATCGAGCCTGGCGAGCTCGTTGAGGTTGACAGCATCTGGTGCAGGCGAATCGAGCGAGCGCAGCGACTCGCCGAGTTGGCCGGTGGTCGCGCATGAGCGCCATAGGCCGCCCAGCAACGGACCTATCCGGCCGCGTGTTCGGCCGGCTCACGGCGATCGCACGCCAAGGCAGCGACCAGCACGGCAAGGCGATGTGGCGCTGCCGCTGTACGTGCGGCGACACGTGCCGGGTCCGCGGCACGGACCTCACCGGCGGCATGACCAAGTCGTGCGGCTGTTTGCGCGCCGATGAATCGCGTCAGCGCATCGAGGCGATGAACGGCCGGCGTGCGGCGAGGTCGGCGGCGTGAGCGGCCCGCGCGGAAATCTACTCGGCCTCGACCCGGGAACGCAGGACCTCGGCTGGGCCGTGATCTCGCCGAGCTGTCTCGTGCTCGAGCTCGGCGTCGTGCACCAGGAGCGCGACGACAGCTGCGCCAAGTCCACGGACCGCCAAGCGCGCGTTCACGTCCAGGCCGCGCTCATCCGCGACCTGGTGCGCCGGCACCGTGTCCGCGGCGTCGTGGCCGAGGCGGCTAGCTTCAACCCGCGCCGCTTCACGATGGCGGTCGGGCTGTGCATGTCGATCGGCGCGCTTACCGGTGCGGCCGCGTCCTTGGAGCTCGAGCTGTACGAGCTGCCGCCGAAGCGCTGGCAGGCGGCGATCCTCGGGCGTGAGCCGAACGCCAAGGGGAAGATCGACTATGACGAGGTGTTTTGCCGCGTGGCGGCGTACGTTGGCGACGCGTCTACGCCGGCCGGAGCTCAGCTCGCGGCGATACCGGCGGCTCGGCGCAACCACGCGCTCGACGCGGTCGGCGTCGGCGAGTTCGCAGTGCTGTGTCCTGATGAGGTGACGAGGATAGGAGAGACCGCGTCATGACGCCAGCCGACTTGCGCAACGAAGGCGTATTCGAGGTCGGCTGCGTGCTCGGCGTGCTATTCGTGGTCACCGAAGAGCGCGTCTTCCTGTGCCACGTGCAGGCTATTCCGGCGCGCCGGCTCGACACGTACGGCGCTTTCGTCGCCATCGCGCTGATGGAGAGCGGGACGCCGCTGCGCGAGCTGGCCTGCGGGCTCGGCGTAACCGAGGACGACCTGCGCAGCGCTACCCGTGCGCGTGGCTACGCCGGACGGCCGAGCTCGTTGGCGCCCGCGGGGTTCGAGCCGTGACCCGAGCACAGGCGCTCGATGAGGCGCGGCGCAGGTGGGGTACGCGAGCATGGGTGATGCGACTGCGTCGCCCAGCGCGCGAGCGCAGGTTCGTGGTCGGCACGGTCGGCGTGTCCAGCACGATCGGCTCAGGAGCGACGTGGGAAGAGGCATTCGAAGCCGCCGACGCGCGATGCACGGTGCAGACGTAGATGTGCCCACACGGGCAGAACAGCTATCCGTCCAGCTGCAGCCAGTGCCTCGGGGCCGGCGCGCGCCGCGTACGGAGCGACGAGCACGGCGTGACCATCGACGGCGTGAAGGTGAGGGCCGGCATTGTGGATGATGGAATCGCGGTGGTGGAGGGCGGGGGCGAACTACGTGAAAAACTTGATAACGCATTGATTTCACAACGTACATCCGCGGGAGCGAAATCACCGGCGGACCGCCCATGCACCCGGAAGACTGCCGCGCTACCCGCGCCCGCTAGCGTTGCATCACCGGAAGTACCGGTGCAGCACACTGTCACGCCGGCCGCTGCTCAGCAGCCGGCGGTGGCCGTCATTGTGGCGGCACCGCGCAAGTCCGAGCCTACGTCGCGGCAGCGCGAGGTCGCCAAGGAGATCCTCGAGTACGCGGTTGGGTTCGCCACGCTCGCCGTTCCCACGCCGGCCGGAGACCGGGCGATCGCCTTGTTCGAGGCCATCATGTGGAGCGATGAGGACATCGCAGACCTGCACCGGATGGGCATGATCGAGCTCGCGCGCAAGGACGCGGTGGACGTGCGGCGGATGCGGGCTTCGTTGCGCGAGCGTGGTTGGACGCATACCGAGCAAGATCCGAGCGACTGCGTGATCTGCGACGGTGTCGAGTACGCCGGCGTGTGGGTAGTGGCGACGCCGAGTAAACCAGCCGACGTCGCGCACTTCGATGATATCGTGTGGCTGCACCACGAGAAGACCACTATGGGGCCGTTCGCGTGGCACGTCCTCCAGCTGTCCCGCGGCAAGCGCGGGGCTGATGCCGACGTGTCGCGCGGAGCCGCGCAGTTCCTGTGCAGCGAGTGGGACCGCATCCGGGGCGTGCTTCCCGGGCCGCCATTGCGCGTCACCGGAGCCCTGCCACGTGCCGTAGAGGTCATGATTCGTGAGGCATGCCGGGAGATTCCGCCACCACCGGCACTTGTCGGGCGCCCGCGCGTGCCTGTCGACGATGTCGTGTGCGGGCTGGTGCTACGCGCGGCGCAAGACGGGACGTTCAGGTCATCCGCCGCCGCGCTGCAGGCGACAGGCATCAAGGTGCATCACAACACGCTCCACAGGGCAGCGCACGATCCGCACGTTGGAGTTGCCCTGCGCGCGGTTGCTTCGTCATCCGGGGTCGCTGACATCCATGCGCTCAGCAACTACGAGCTTGCAGCGGTCATCTGGGAGCGAGTCAGTTCCACGTGAAACCTGCGCAAAATCGACCTCGCCGCCGCGCTGCGGCATCGTGGGCGGGAAATGGCCGACCCGACTCTCGCCGACGTCATGACCGCGATCGCCGCGCTCAAGGCGGAGCTCGACGTCGTGAAGCTTCAGAACGCGCAGCAGACCGGCCTGCTCATCGCCCTCACCAACGGAGTACAGATCATGGCTACCCTCGCAGACAGCACCAAGGCATCCGTCGACACGCTCGACGGCAAGGTCGACACCCTCCTCGGGCTCGTGCAGCCCTCCATCCAGACCTTGCGCGACCAGCTCAAGGCGGCGCAGGACCAGCTCGCGGCGCTGCAGGCCGTCGACGCCGTAGCGGCCGCCACGCTGCAGGCGACTATCGATGCGGCTAGCGCAGAGGCAGCCAAGGTCGATGCGGCGATTGCCACGCTCAGCCCGCCGGCGGCTACCACTACGGCCGGCTGATCGCTCTGGCGCGCCGCGCCGCGCTCGGCTACGGTGGGCGGATGCAGGAGTTCGCTCTCGAGCATCCCATCGTTACGCTGCTCATCGTGGTAGCAATGCTCAGCACGCTGCGCGCGGTCGTCCCGTGGAATCGGCGTGTACGCGACTACGAGGACGAGGTCTGAGATGAGCTGGGTCGACCTCGGCAAGCTGCGCATCGATATCGCCGAGATTGCTGAGGAGCGCGCCCGCTCTGCGGGCGTCGAGAATCCGCGCGTCAGCGTCCGCATCGATGAGCCAGACGCGCGGGGCCGACGCGCGATCACAGTGCAGGTATCGGCGGCCGACACGTCTGACGTGGAGCGCGAGCTCGGCCGGCGCTGGCAGGACAACTTATGCCGGTGGCGAATCAGGCGCTGATCCCGCCCGACACGCAGGCCATGCTGGACGACCTGCACGCGTGCGAAGCCGTGCTCGGCGACTGGCTCGAGGATCGCGGAATAGTCCGAGGCGTCCGGTGTGAAGGTCCGATCCAGCAGACCGTCATGCGCGATATGTGCGCCAGGTGCGGTAAGTCGTCGCAGCGCTGTCAGGCATTCAAATTGGACGGCATCGGTGCGAAGCTCCACATCGGGCTCGAGCTAGCCACCAACGCCCTGCGAGCGCACCTCGGGTACCTCGGCATGGTCGTGCTCGGCGACGTCGCGCTGGCAATTGATGAGCTCTACGAACCGTTTCCCTGGCCTGACGTGAAGTCCTCGCGCCCTCGCTGCGTCCTAATCTATTGCGTCGGTGATGCCGTCATCGAGGTCAATCGCGGACCAGTACGTCGGTTGTACACGCAGACGGTGATCGTGGACCGGGTCACCGTCGCCAGCATCAACATCTCGTGGGGAGCGAGTGGACTGTGGGGCACGTTGATCGAGTGCCATGAGGTGCTCGAAGCGAAGCCAGTGCGGTGTGCCGGCGAGTACAACCAGCGGCCGATGCGACGTGCCTACCTGTGCCCACTGCCGGCTGGTCACCGCGGGCGGTGCCGGCCGGACCCCACGGAGCCGCACGGCTGCGCTATCGCGTGCGGGCGACCGCTCGAGCGCGAGGTCGTGGCGATGGCAGACCGGTATCGGGAAGAGCGTCCTTCATTGGTGGAGTTGCCGAATTCGACCGACACCCGTCGAGGCGGTTAACGCTAAGTTAAGGTGGACAGCTCCACGTATCATCGACGACTCCTCGACAACGAGTGCACCTACTCGACAAGCTGCAAGCGTCCTGCGGTGGACGGAGCCAGTTACTGCAAACAGCACCGCAGGAAGGCTCGCAGGGCGGCCATCGCCACGATGCGCAAGGTCCGCGACCGCCGCGAGGCGCTCGGACAGTGGCGGGGATGTGGGCACCCAAAGAACGCCGGAAAGCGGTGCGCGGTCTGCGCCGCCCGGCGGCCCGAGCGACTCGCCGTCGAGGCGGTTAAGGCAAAGTTTACGCAGGATCGAGGCGATCCGTTCCGCCGCGACAACGATGGCTGGAAGCGCTACCGCGGCAAGGGCCGGCGCGGTGCCCCAGGCGCGGCCGTGAACGACGAGCAGGACCTTCGCGACGCGATCAAGCACCTCGAGCGCGGGACCCAGGCCCTGGCCTATGCGCGCTCCGCCGAGGTTCAGGCCCTGCCGCGGATCCAGCGCCGCGCGGTGATGGACGAGGCCGTTGACCGCCTTGGGCTGGTCGGGCGCGCCGTGACCGAGGTGGTAAAGCGCAACGCTGCGCAGAGGGGGACAACGGGACACCATGGAATGTCCCCCGGGGTATGCAATACAAATCCGGCGGGATCCGAGTCGGCCAACGACGAGACCCTGGACTACGCTAGCCCGCGCCAGGCTGCGCAGATCGCCGCGGCGGCCAAGGCCGGCATGCACGTCTACGCGCCGCCGCGCGACGCCGCCGGTGCGCGCAAGGTCAAGGTCGGCGCGGCCGAGATGCCCAAGCCGCCGGACCTCGAGCCGCTTCGCTCCGCCCTCACTGCGCGGGGCCTTGGGCTCGCCGACGATGGGGCGTTCTACTGGCTCGTCGTGGAGCGTGCGTCGTGAACAGCCGGCGCGCGGACAACTTTCACGGAGCCACAGAGCAGGGGAAGGCGACGCGGTTCCATAAAGGGCAATGCCCGAACCCCGGAGGCCAGACCAAGGCGGCGATGCAGATGCGTAGGCTGGTGCCGACGCTCATCGCCGATCTCACCCATGGCGGGGCCGACCTGGTGATGATGCTGTTGCGAATCGCCGCCGGCGCAGAGCCGGGCATGGAGGACGCCAAGAGCCGTTTCTGGGCGATCCGCGAGCTGCTCGACCGGAGCCTGGGTAGGCCGGCCATGTCGCTCAAGGTCGAATCCGGGATGGAAGTGTCTTCGCCGCGGCTTGACGACCGCGAGCTCACTGATGACGAGCTCCGCATTCTATCGAAGATCGACCAGGTGCTGCCGGCCAAGGTGATTCCGCTCGTTCCCATTCCGGCGACCGCAGTGGAGGCGCCGAGCGATGGCAATGGCGGTAGCAGCTCCAGTTGAAGCGGATCGGGATGAGGTCGATCGCGCCGCGATCGCGCGCTGGGCACGGGCCAAGCTAGCGCGGCGATGGCTGAGCGATTTCGTGCAGCAGGCCGTAGCAGCCGGCGTCGTCAACGGCTGCACCCGCGTCGACTGGGGGCCGCACCTCGACGCAATCTGCCTCCATACCCAGCTCCAGCTCGAGGGCTGGGTGGTCGCCAACGGTCCGCCTCGGGACAGCGATGACTGGGTTGCATGGGCGGACCGGCACGCCGACATGATCGCGCGGCAGCGCGCCGCATGGGAGCGCGACTGGCCGGTTGATGTCCAGGAGGGCGAGCCGCCGCGCACCGAGCGCGCGGTGTGGGAGGACGGCGAGCCGGAGCCGTGGTTCCGCTACGTGCTGGTACAAAACCTGATCAAAAATTTGCCGCCAGGAACGTTGAAGTCGACGATCGTGATGATCTGCGCCTGCGCTTGGATTTGGCTGCACGCGCCGACGTTTGCGTTCGGCGCCGCCTCGGGAATCGACGCCAACGTCACGCGTGATAGCAACGCGACCCGCGACATCATCCGCTCGGACTGGTACCGAGAGACCTTCGAGATCAGCTGGGACACCTACGACGTCGATGACCCGGCCGACGAACCCAACCCGGCGGCGCCGCGCGACATCGCGCTCCGGCCCGACGTCGACAGCGTGAGCCACTGGGCGACCAGCGCGGGAGGTGTCCGCTACTCGCGCACCTGGCAGCGCGGCTTCACCGGGCTGCACGTCGACGGCCTGTTCGGAGACGACCCGGACGACGCGGACCGGGTCCACAACGAGAGCACGCGGCTCGCGGCCCAGAACAAGTGGACCAACGCCATGGAGACCCGTGTCAACGACGAGCACCGGAGCATCCGGCTCGTCATGCAGCAGGTCGTCCATGTCGAAGGCGTGAGCGCCTATCTGCTGTCGATCGCGCGCTGGTCGCCACGGACACCGAAGGGATGGGCGCACCTCTGCATCCCGGCCGAGTACGGCTACGGGCCGGCCGACGCGCCCGAGATGACCCCGTTCGGCTGGCGGGACTGGCGGACCGCCAAGGGCGAGACGATGCACCCGCGGCTCTCCGCCGGCGTGCTCGCCGACAAGCGGCTCAAGCTGCCCGGGTACGAGGGGCAGTACAACCAGAACGCGCAGCGCGTCGTCGACGGCATCTTCAAGCGCGCGCATGCGCGGTTCTTCGTCTTCGAGGGTGAGAACGTCGCCGCGCTGCGCCGCCGACCCGACGGATGCGTGCCGCTGGCCGAGCTGCCGCCGATCGTCATCAAGCCCGGCGAGCTCGAGCGGCTCACGCTGAGCGTCGACGCCGCGAACAGCCTCGATCCAAAGCCCGGCGCGAAGATCTCCGCGGTCGGGCTGATCGTCGGCGGCTGCCGCGGCGATGATCGGTTCGCCGTGGACGACCGGACGCGCGTGCTCGGCGTGGACGGCACGTACCGGGCCATCTACGAGCTGATCGGCGCGTGGATGATCGAGCGCGTGCTGGTCGAGCTCAAGGCGCTCGGCGCCGGCGTCTGCGCCGAGGTCGAGCGGAGCATCAAGCGCGGCTGGTACCTCGACGAGCATGACCGCAAGGTCGAGCTGCTGTGGCCGGACGGGACGCGCGCGCGCTGCGAGGTCGAGCCCTGGAAGCCCCCGCCGAACGAGGACAAGGTGCAGCGCGCGCATGGAGCCTTGCCGACCTGGTCGGAGTGCCGGACCTACGTGCGCGACGGTGCGTCGTGGCTCTACCCGCAGGTCGAGCTCGAGAGCCGCAAGACGCTCGACGAGGGGTTCCTCGGCGAGATGTGCTCGTTCCCGGGTAGCCGGCGCAAGGACCGCGTCGACGCGTGGTCGCAGTTCGTGGCGCGGTACCGCGGCGCGGTGGACCCCCGCGAGAAGTGGCGGGCGATGGCCCGGCTGGCGGCGGTCGGCGGACGGAGATGACGCAGAAACGAGGGCTTGACAGATTGTTGTCGTTGTAAACTTGACGTGTGATGATTCATGTAGTAATTAAATACTCATGACGAACACGCCGCTCATCACCATCGACACCGACAACGCTGTCATCCGCATCTACCTCGATCGCGCCCGCGCGGCCGGCCTCTCGGATGACGGAATCTCCCGCCTCAGCCTGGATGCTGATGCGATCGCCGCCGCGGTGTCGTCGGTGTCCGGTGCTCGGTTCGACGTCATCCACGCCTGATCGGCCGTGAGGCCCGTTGGGTGCCGCGATCGCAGCGACCCTCACCGGACGTCACGTCCAGATGGAGACCAGCATGAGTAGGAGCGAAGAGGCCACTGAGCGACTACGCACCCTGCAAGCCCGGCTGGCCGGTGCGCCCCAGTATACGGCGGACCGCGCTGCGACGACCGAGCGCGGCACCGATCCAGACATGGCGGCGCGCGGCCGGCTCGCCTACCAGGCCGGCGCCCTCGAGCAGATCTGCCGGTCATCGGCCGACGAGATCGCGTCGATCATCCGCCAGCTGGAGGCGTCCCGATGACTCTCGTGGCGACCGCGGACAACCTGACCGACGAGCAGGTCCGAGACTTCCGCGAGTCGCTACCGCGAGGTCATTATGCGCTGCAGTGGACCATCTATGCGGTCGTCGATCCGCCTGGGAACCGCCGCAACAACGCACGGCGCGAAGTGGCTTCGCTCATCAACTCCCGCGCGAAGGGTGGGAGGTAACTATGGGCACACTCAGCGCGCTACTTGCTCGCGGTGGAGGACCTCGCCCACGAAGCAATGGAGCCAAGAGCGGACCTCTGCGCAAGATCGTCTCCACCGACTACCGTGGAGGAATCCCGTGGGAAACGCTGGAATGCGGACACGAGCAGGCGGCTAAGCGCGACCTGATGGGGTTCACCAACGCGGTCCGTAGGCGCTGCCACTACTGCGGTTCCGCCCGCGCGAAGGCGGTGCGGTGATGGCGCGCAGCAGTCGAGCGAAGGGGCATCGAACGTCGGTCCCGCTCGCGGCTCTCGCCCAGCTCGGCAAGCTGACCGACCCGGAGATCGCTGCGCAGCATGGCATCCCGGTGAGCCTCGTGCGCGCCGAGCGCATCGTGCGCGGCATCAAGCGGGCGCAGCGCGGCGGACGGCCACCGAAGGCCGGCGTTGCGCAGACCGAGCGACTGGGACTCACGATGACGCGGCCGGAGCTCGACGAAATCGCGGATGCCGTGCCTCAGGGGGAGACGCGCGGTCGGTGGGTCGTTGAGGCAGCGCTGATGCGGGCGCGCACGGAGGCGACGCTTGCTCGGCTTGACGACGACCCGGAACTAGCGACGGACCGGAGCGCTGATGTCGGACGTCTGCGGTAGGATGGAGTCGATGGACAACACGATGACCGCGGATACCTTCGTTGAGATCACAGTCGCCGCGCAGGACGGCGCGAAGCACAGCGCGCGTTTCGCGATCGCCGATCGCCGCCTGACCTATGAGGCCATCTGGACGGCGGCGCACCAGAACCACGATTCGTCGATACCGACACTAGATCAGCTGGGCGGCGACGAGATCATGCTCGACCACGTGCGGCGGCTCCGGGCAACCGAGGCAGAGATCATGCGCCGCGCGGCGGCCGATGCGTCGGGCGCCGACAAGATGACGTGCGACGTCGTGGCATGTGCCAGATGCGGCGATGACCACCGCGCTGTTCGCTTCGAGCCGATGGCGCGCCCGTTCGCGCCGGCCGAAGCGGCGCCGATCGTGTGGTCGCACTGGGCGCCATGCCCTGCGAATGGTCAGCCAATCATGTGGGCGATGAAGACTACTGCGCTACCACCGACCTGATTCGTCCGCCTATCCCGGCCCCGTTACGCTCACCCCATGAGCTGGCTTGGCCGTTACAAGAACCCCGGGGCGCCCGTCAACAACAGCCGCGTGCTCGGCACGCAATACACGCCGTCGACGACGGCTTACGTCGAGCACTTCGTGACCGTGCAGCTAGTGTGCACCGCCGGGCAGACCGCGACGGTTGACCTGCTCTCGGACACGGCAACGCCGCCGACGACCGGTCGGGCGCGCGCGAGCTCGAACATCGTCGGAACCGTGATTCAGCAGCTGACGTGGATCACCGCGCCCGGCGACAACGTCAAGCTCGTGGCGAGCGGGACCGGGACGTCGAGCATCGTGCTGCAGTGGGAGGTTCCGCTGGGCGCTCCGGTGGAGTGAGCGCCATGGACCTACAGCGCAAGGTGACGACGCCAACCCGCGCCCCGGATGGGCTGTGCGTCGAGCCGGACGAGCTCGGGCCGGACCGGGAGATTTACGAGAACCACCAGCGGCTGCGAGCCGCAAACGAGCTCGACTACGCGGATATCTATACGGGAAATCCACGCACCGTCGATCGCCAGGGTCGATACAACTGTGGCCGATGCAACAAGGAGCAGGACGAGAAGTGCCTGCAGATCTACGTCGGGGATCCGGCCGGACCTCGCGTCGCGCTCAAGATCAACGCCGATGCCGGCTCGTGCCGGTACTGGGAGAGTCAGTGCGCCGGCGATCCCGAGGCGTGGATGCTGTACTCGAGCATCGAGCTCGCCGCGTACGGCATCGCCGCCAACGGGGTTGGATGGTCCTGTGCGCGATGCCCGAAGGCCGTCGCGGCCAAGGCGCCAGACAGCGCGGAGCGCGATCTATACTGCCGAGAGATCGACGCCAGGGTCTTCCCGACGGCGTGTTGCGCCGTCAACGGCGCCGAGGTCGTGCCGATGACGGCGCAGGGCAAGGCGAAGCGAGCCGACGCGGATGTCCAGCGTCTGGTCAGGGAGCGTGTCGGGCTCGTCCGCAAGGTCGAGGCAGTACTCGGACCGGCCTTTCGTGGAGATTCGCTCACAGACCGCGAGATCCTCGCCGCGGGTATCAGGCAGCTGGCGCCGGCCGAGCCGATGGGCCCCGAGGTGAGCGACGACTACCTGCGCCGCCGCTTCGATGCCCTCGTCGATGACCGCACCAACGGCGTGCTGTCACTCGGCAGGGCCATGACCGCGCGGTAGTCACCCCCACCTCAGCATTTCGCGCCCGATCTCGCTGATCTTCCGCGGTCTCGACGCTCATGCGTGTCTCGGGGCGCATCGGCAATGGCCGCGCGCGGTCGCGGAAGGCTGGCATGTCGGCGATGCGGTCGCGCAGGTATGGAGAGCGACGCGCCTGGCGTGACGTGCTAACCCCGGTGGCGATCCACTAGGAGCCGACTACGAAGTAGTCCTCGAGCGGAGGAAGAGGTGGCTTACACGGCGGCGGCGGTCCCGGTAGCCCGGTGATGATATCGCGGAACGGTTCGACGAGCGCGGCCACCGCGGGCTCGGTCTGGGCAAGCAGGCAGTGCAGCGGCCAGCCGTCAACCTGCGGCATCCGATCGCGGTACCAGCGGGCGGGCGTGGTCTTCATAGCGTCCGCTCCCTTGCCGTCGCTCGCGGAACGCGAACCGGCCGCCACGCCAGCCACAGCACTATGAAGCTGCGACCGAGCGATCTACTCACGAGCCATAGCGCGTATAATGCGCCGATAGCGAGCGACAGCGGCCAGAGCAGGCCGAATATTAAGGCAAGCGCTGGTTTTCCATCATCGGGGCACCAGGATGCGTAGTCGAGGAATAGCGGAGACACGATACCGATGATGCAGCCCATCGTGACGTAGGGGAAAATCAAGGCGTCGCTCATTGCTCGAGGTCTCCGAGAAAGGCATCGGCCAGTGTCCGCATGTGCGGCGGCAGCGCAACGCTGTACGCGGCGCTCTCGGCTCGCGCTCGAGACAGGTCCTTGAATACGAGCAGCAGCAGCTCTTGCTCGGTCCCCTCGTGGTAGCCGTGCATGTGGAGGAGTTCGTCGACGGTGTGCATCGGGTGCACCGTAGCACGGCCTGATCTCGACCGAACAGGAATCCTCGCCGAGCCTGTAACGCATGGAACAGGTAGACCAAGGTGGCCATCCGACGGCGATCGTCGAAGTGAATACATCGCTCGCGCGCGTGCCCGTCGCGTTGCTTCGCCTTGTTGGTGTCGTCATCGGCGAGCAGCGGGCGATGAGGATAGCCACGCGCGTCGCGCTGCGCCTAACGCGCTGGCGTGTGCGCGGCCAGCGGCGATGGCTGTGGATGGGGCCGGAGGAACACCGGGGTGAGGCCAGGCTATCGTGGTGGACGCGCACATGGACCATGGCGATCATGGTTGTGCTGCCGACCGCGGTCGCTGCAGCGCTGTGCATCAGCGCGATGACGTGGCTGCTCCGATGAGCCGCTCGACCCGCACCTCCTCCGGCCAGTTCCGGCCCGGCGTCAGCGGCAACCCGCGTGGACGTCCGCCGAAGTCATCCGCCACCGCGCGCTACGACTCCGCCGACCTCCTGCCCGCGTCGGTCCCGTCAAGCCTCCAGCGCCGCGCCGACGCCTACACGAACCACTACACCGGCCACGGCACGCATCGCGACCGACGCATCTTCACGCACTTCCGCGGCGACATCGTCACCGACCTTGAAGCGCTCGACCTGTGGGAGACCGAGTTTCTCGCCGCGCGGATCGTCGAGGCCATGCCCGAGGAGGGCTACCGGCGCGGCTGGAGCGTGAAGCTGCAGGATGAGGAGCTCGGCGAGGCGATCGAGCAATGGGCCGAGGAGCTCGGCGTCGAGCACGCCATCGTAGACGCATGGGAGAAGGAGAACGCGCTCGGCGGCGCGGCGATTTTCCCAATCGTAGATGGCGCGCAGGGCGACCTGTCGACGCCACTACGCTGGGAGGCGATCAGCGACGTCAAGGCGCTGCACGTGCTTGAGCCGCGCGAGCTCATGCCGATCGCCTTCGAGAGCGATCTCGGCAATCGCGGGTGGTCGACGCCGTCGATGTACATGTTCACGCCGATCGTGGACGGCTTCACGGCAAGCTTCGGCGGCCAGGTGATACACGCCTCGCGGCTCATCGTCTTCCCCGGGCTGCGGGTATCGCGGCAGAACCGCGCCGGGCAACTGTTGGGGTGGGGCGTGAGTAGGCTGACCAGGCCCAAGCAGGTCCTCGCCGACTTCGGGCTGGCCTGGGCTTCCGCGGCGACGCTGCTCCACGAGCACGACATGGGATTCCTCGGCATGGACGAGTTCGCCGAGCTCATGGCCACGAAGGACGGCCAGGAGATCGCCTACGAGCGGATCAGGTCGATGGCGATGGCGAAGTCGTCGATCCGCGCCGTGGTCGGCGACGTGAAGGACAAGTTCACGAAGATCCCGAGCTCGCTATCCGGACTCGCCGAGGTGCTCGGCGAGTTCAAGGTGCTGATGAGCGCGGCTAGCGACGGCATGCCGGTCAGTGTGCTCATGGGGCAGAGCCAGAGCGGGCTCCGCACCGGCGACGAGGACACGGCCGTGTGGTACGGCAACGTCGAGAAGCGGCGCCGCACACGCATCAAGCCACGGCACACGCATCTGATGCGGTTCTTGCTCGCCGCCGGCCAGGGGCCGACAGGCGGCACGGTGCCGGACGTGTGGAGTATCGAGTACCCGTCGATGTGGTCGCCGTCGGACAAGGAGGTTGCCGAGACGCGCAAGACCGACGCCGATAGGGCAGTGGCGCTGGTGAACGCGAACATCGTGAGCGGCGACGACGTAGCTGATTCGTGGTTCGGCGCCGACAAGTACCCGCAGCACGGCGAGATCAAGGTCGACTGGAAGCGCAGGAAGGCGCAGGCGGCCATCGCCGCGCAGGCGCCCGAGCAGCTGAGCGATGAGGATCGCGCGGCGATGGGGCGGGATGGCGAGGACCAGGAGGACTTGAGCGATGACGAGCGCGCCGAGCTGGCCGCGCTGCGCGAGGAGTTCGGCAGCGATGACGGCGCGGACGGTGAAGGAGATGAGGAGTTAGGCGTCGATGATGACGAGGAGCCCGAGGCGTGATCGGGGACCGCGTAGCTCTCGAGACGGCGCGTTTGGCGGCGGCGCTCGCACGCCGTGAGCCGACCGAAGCAAACCGGAAGGCCGTCCTGGTCGCGCTCGCTACCGTAGTGCGGCACGACGCGGCCGGAGCGGCGGCGAGCGGGCAAGGCTATAACCCGTACCGCGACAAGGGTGGAAAGTTCGCCCCGGGCGCGCACAAGCAGCGTGAGAAGACCGGAGAGCAACGCGGCGGCGTAGTCGCCACGCCAAAGCCATCGGCAAGGAGTGCCCTCAAAGAAGCGAAGGTCGCCGCAGCGCGCGCGAGGCAATCACCGACCGCTGATAATGTCGGCGCAGCACGCGCTGCGATGAGCAGGGCGACGAAGGCATCCGCAGGGCAAACGGCGGCCAAGGCATCGCATGCAGCAGATCACGCCGGAGCCGAGGCTCACGTGGCCGGTGTGGCGGCCGATCATTCCGCTGCCGCAGCAGCACATGAGCGTGCGGCCGCGGCCCATCGCGATGCGGGCAACCACGAGAAAGCAGACGAGCATAGCCGGCAGGCCGACGAGCACCGACGCGCCGCGGACGTTCTCGGCGCACCGGCTCAGCATAATGCCACACCGCACGACGCATTCGCGGCTCGCGATGCCATCCGGGGTCGACTGGCGAGCGGGATCAAGGGCGATGTCCATAGTGCATATATCGATCGCGAGACCCAAGCCGCGCTGCGCGACGCTAACAACCGCATCATGGCGGCATACGGTGTAACGCCGCGACTGACCAACACGCCCGATGCTCACACCGTGCACACGGTCACCACCGAGGAGATGGGCGGCGCGTACGGACAGATGTGGAGCGAACACACCAGCCGCCCGGGCCTCATGACGATCAGCCACGAGCAGGCTGCGTTGCTCAAGGAACACATGCAGATCGATCGCGCCGGCCTCCACGATCTCGCGCAACGATCCGCCGCAGGTCATGATGACGCGTACTTCAAGCTATTCGCCGCGCACACGATGCACCACGAGACCATGCACGGCCATGGTCCGTCGATCGATATGGGGCTGCACCGCTCAACCGTTGAGGAGCTGACGACCGAGATGTCAGCGCGTCGCATCACGGCCGACATGCACGGTGTGCCGTCGCACGGAGAGGCTGTCAACCTTGCCTACGACCACATCATCGATCCGATCGTGGCCCACGCGGCAAGTGCGGCCCGCGTGTCCCGGGAGCGAGCATACGAGGCCATGGAGCACGCATCGCTGTCACTGAAACGGAGTAGTGGACGCATGAGCGATGACGAGGCGATTTCGCACGTGGCTACGAAAGCCGCCGAGCATCTCGGCGCTGAGCCGGCTGTGGCCGCGAAGATCGCCACGGGCATCTATCAGACATCCAACAAGCTCAGGATGGGCCAATGACCACGACCGAGATCGGCGCGATGTACCGAGCACGTGTGCTCGACGGCAGTTGGACGCCAGACCTGGCCGAGCAGTTGCTCGGCGACGCCGCCGACCCGGGAGCGGTAGCGAGCGAATTCCAGCGGCAGAATCAGGATCCGCAGGTGCGGGCCGGGCTCGCGAAGGTTATGGCGGCGCGGCATGCCGCGCGTCGGACGGCCCGTTCCGATGCCGTCGGTCAAGCGCGCGACTACCACGGCAGGTTCGCTCCGGGACACGGCATGGCTCACGATGAGGGCCGGGTGGCGCGTGTCCGCGCCGACGCCACCGCGATCGCCAAGGCGAGCGGGCACGCCGACTACCACGCGCGCGGTGAACGCGAGGCAGCCAAGGAGAGAGGCATCATCGCCAACGAGCACCGGGCGGTCGCGGTCGGCCACGTCGCGCCGGTGCCAACAGCCAAGCTGGCTGCGTACGACGCCGTGCACGCGTCGGTGCAGGAGCGCGCTGCTCAGGCCAAGGCCACGCTCGACGAGCACCAAGGCTCGACTGCGCGCGCACTGGCCACGCTTCATGCCCATCCGGATCACGGCGACGGCCACGACCCGACCGACGAGCACGAGCAGGCATCGACTCAGCTCGGGCACGTCGCCGGCCACGTCGGCGAGACCAGCTACGCGCACGAGGCGACGGCGCCGACCGGGACGTACCGCGAGCACGCCGCGACGGCGCAGACCGCGCTCGAGGCGCTGCACGGGCATCAGGTGCGCACGGCGGCCGAGCTCAAGCAGGCCGACCGGGATCACGAGCGCGCCGCCGCCGCGATGCAGCGCGAGGCGGAACTTCACGCGGACCGCGGCGTCCGCGTGGCTGACGGGCATCCCGAGCACGCCGCGGCCAGCTCGGCCGCGGAAAGCATGAGCGCCCACGAGGCTGACCGGCGCGGCGACATCGCGTCGGAGATGCGCACGCGGCTCGAGGATGCTCATGCGGCGCTCCGGGAAGCGACACGCGGCACGGCGAGGGCGGTCCGCGAGCTCGCCGCCATCACCGGCCGGGCGCCGCAGCTGGCCGGCAAGTGAGCGCATCGCTCGCACTTCTCCAGACCGCGCAACGCGTCGCCATGGCGCGGAGGTTCGGCCCCGGCGTGGTCCGGCGCGCGGCTCCGGCGCCGCGGCCCCCGACGCTCATCGAGAGCGACTATGCGCACCGCCTGGTCGGAGTCGTTGACCAGCTCCGGGAGGTTGTTCGGCACGAGCTATCGACCTGGGCGTGGATGCATCGAGCCGACGATCACCAGGAGCATCAGGGCGCGGAAGGGCGCCGGAGGATGAAGCGTGCGCGGGCCGCCGTCGACCACGACATCGCTGAGAAGCAGATCGAGGGGATCGCGCTGGACTTCGGCGGCCGGGTCGCGGCGCAGCAGCGTGGCGAACTCGCGCGCCAGGCCGAGGCCGCGCTGGGGACCGACGTCGTGGTGACGGACGGCGCCGTGCCGGATCTGATCGCCGGGTTCGTCCACGAGAACGTGTCGCTGATCAAGCGTCTACAGGGCGACGCGCTCGGGCACGTCGAGACGATCATCACGCGTGCGGCCGCGGCGGGCGAGCGCGCCGAGTCGATGCAGCGGCAGATCGAAGACAGGTTCGGCATCGCCGAGCGACACGCGCGGCTGATTTCTCACGATCAGGTTCAGAAGCTCACGTCCAAGGTAACGCAGGCGCGGAACGCCGAGCTCGGGATCGGGAGCTACGTCTGGATCCACGTGCCGAACCTGCACCCGCGGCCGCACCATGAAGCGCGGCACGGCAAGGTGTTTCGCTACGACGCGCCGCCGGCCGATGGCCACGCGGGTTGGGCGATCATGTGCCACTGCCTGCAGCAGGCGAACTTCGATGACATCTACGCGGAGCTCGACCGGCTCGGCGTGTGAGGTGTCAGGTGTGAGGAGTCAGTCGTCAGGCATTCATGGTATTGCGCGCTCACGCAGGGCCCGATACCGGGCAGCCCGCAACGGCGCGTCCCGTATGCGGTTTGGTAGCCAGCGGCGCTTCGCGCGACAGGTCATGCACCGCGTGCCGCGCGACGATGGCCATCCGCATTCGCGACAGAGCCCGCGCGCGATGCGATCGGCGACGAACGCCTTGAGCCGGCTATTGTACTTCTCGGCGCACACTGCGCACAGTCGCCGACCCGGGACGGCTTGGGATGGGCACGCGGCGCAGACGCCCCGCTCGAACCGCGCTCGATAGTTCTTGCGGTCCGCGCGCGCCGACGCGGTGTTGACGCTAATCTTCCGCCCTGGCTTCATCGGGTGCGCATTCCGGGGTACCCGTGATGGGCTGCGCGCCAGACGCAGATCTCACCGCCGCACGTGAACACGGTATAGCCGACGAAGTCCGACGACCGGAACTCGGCGATCGGCGTCATGGTGATGCGTTCGCGGTGCGGCAAGTACCGCACGCTCCATCCCTTGCCGTGATTCACCGACCAGAGCGGCGGACGGTCGCACACCTCGCATAGCATGCTCGGCGACGGCTTGCGCTCGACGCGGCGAAGCTCGTCGACGACGTCGGGATTGAGTGGTCCAGTCGGACGTGGCGGCTCGCCACGGCGTAGCTCACGGCGGATGAGGGCATGGAGCCAGACGTCGCTCATCGATCCACGGTAGCACACCGCCGCTCATAGAATCGACCGATCCGCGCCCCGCGGCGACCCTGGCCGGGTGAGCAAGACGGTATTCCGCTACGATGAGCGCGCGGGCTCGCTGCGATCGCCGACCCGCACCGCGCAGGGCTTCCTGCGCGCGGACGGCCACGCGGCGCGCGTCGGCATCTACAAGTACCGACGCGCCGACGGCTCGTTCCGCTACGAGCTGCGGCCACCCGAGGAAGTGTTCCATCCCGACTCGCTGGCGAGCTACGACGGGGCGCCGATTACGATCGGCCACCCCCGGCGCGCCGATGGCGAGCTGGAGGACGTCACCGCGGACAACGTCCGCCGGCACGAGGTCGGCACGGTCAGCGGTGCGGCGCGCCGGGATGGCGACCTCGTCGCCACGACGTCGCTGATCAAGGATGCGGCGGCGATCAAGCGCGTCGAGGGCGGCATGCGCGAACTGTCTCCGGGGTACCGGATCAGGTACGACGAGACGCCGGGGTTCGCCCCGCAGTACGCGACACCGGACAATCCGACAGGCCGCTACGACGGCGTGCAGCGCGAGATCCGCGTCAACCACCAGGCGCTCGTGTCCGCGGCGCGCGGCGGCCAGTCGATCCAGCTCCGCATGGACGACGCCGAGCTCGTGATGCGCGCCGACCTCGGTGCGGTGATGACCACGGCTGAAAAAGGCCACCAGCACCTCATTGAGATGCGCGACTGGAACGGCTCCGAGCGGAGCGCCGGTGACACGAGCTGGTCAGTGACAGAGGGCGAGACCGACGGTCATGCTCACCCGTGGATTCGGGACATCTCTGGAAAGATCACGATCGGAGAGTCCGAGGGGCATACGCATGGAATTGTCGACGCCAATGCCCAAGCCTTGGTGGCGGCCGGCGCGGCCCTATCCCGAGGTGATGGCCATTTCGACCAATCCACCACGGGGTCGCATCGTGGACCCATGACCACCACCCAGACCGGACACGCCCCGCCGCCGGATGCGGCAGAGCAGATTCGGCTCCTGACCGTGCGCGCGGACGAGGCCGATCGAGTGGCCACGGAACAGCGGAGTCGAGCCGACTCCCTGGCCGCCGACCGCGACGGTTTGCGGGCCGAGCTCACGACCGTCAAGGAGCGCCTTGCGGCCACCGAAGCCAAGATCGCCGCCGGCACGTCGGCCGTGGAGACCGCGGCTGTGCTCGAGCTCCGCAAGCGTTCCGACGCGGCCGAGCGCGACCTCGCCACGGTCCGCAACGAACTGCCGGCGCTCGTGCGTCAGCGCGCCGGGCTCGTCGCCAAGGCGACGGCGGTGCTGCCCACGCTCCGCGCCGACAGCCTGACGGATCGGGAGATCCTGACCCAGGCGATCCGCCACCTCGTGCCCAAGGAGCCGATGGGCCCCGAGGTGAGCGACGACTACCTGCGCCGGCGTTTCGACGCGCTCGTCGATGACCGCGCCGCGTACGGCGCCTCGCTCGCGCGCGCCTCGCATACGCTCGCGGTGCGGCACGACAGCGTACCGGCGCCTCGCGCGCCGGAGCACCAGCAGCGCGCCGACCAGCTGCCCTGGGCCGACCAATGGAAGGCTGGCGTCGGCGAGTTCGCAACCAGCCACAGCAAGGGGCACTGAGTCATGCCGCAAACCGCAGTCACTTCCCCGCTCGCCCTCGGCGTCGAGGGCGACATCGCCGATCAGTGGACGTCCGCCGCGGGCGCCATCGACACCGTGCTCCAGTCCGAGGCCACGGCCTCGATCCAGTTCGGTGTCGGCGTCAAGCGCGGCACGGCCGATGACACGATCCTGCTCCTGACCGCGAACACCGACGCGCTCGACGGGATCACCGTGTACGAGGCCGACCACCCGTCTCCCTACGAGCTCGGGACGGTCGGCATCCTACCCGGCGTCACGATGCGCGTGCTGCGCTTCGGGCGCATCAAGGTGATTCCCGAGGACAACGTCGATCCGACCAAGGGCGTGTTCGTGCGCGCCATTGCCAATGGCGGCAATACGAAGATCGGCGCGTTCCGGGGCACGGCGGACGGAAGCAACACCATCGACGTCTCGGCGTTCGCGAAGTGGCGCACCACGACCACGGGCGGAAACCTCGGGATCCTCGAGATCAACCTGATCGGAGCCTGACCATGGAATCGCGAGTCGACGCAGCGGATTCGTACTTCGTCCAGCAGCAGCTGACGCAGTTCGACCCCAAGACCCGTTACCAGCTCGTGCCGGGCGTGGTCGGGCGCAAGATCATGGCGCGGGTGGAGGGCGTGAGCCCGAACCTCCCGAGCTACAAGTACACCACCACCAAGCTCCAGGTCTCCACGCGGCGCTCGCGGGGGCGCGGGCGCGACATCCCGATCGGCAGCGTGACGAAGGAAGAGGTGGTCCACACCATCCAGACCTTCGAGCACAACGCATCGTGGACCATCGACGCGGTGCGCGCCGCGCGCGAGTCCGGTAGCGATCTGCAGATGGACACCATGGTCGGCGCGATGACGTCGATCGAGCAGGACATCGACTCCGCGCTGGCGATCGGCGTGCCCGGCACCAGCGTCGGCGGGTTGATGAACAACACGAGCATCGCGTCGACTGCCGCGGCGGGAACCTGGGCCTCGGCGTCGGCCGATGCGATCATTGCCGACGTGGCGAAGCTGATCACGGAAGCGCAGGACGCGCTGAAGCAGGCGCAGGTGCCCGGAACGAACGACGTGATGTTCACGCAGTTCAGTCTGTACCTGCCGCTGGTGCGCTATAGCAAGATCGACATGACGCCGCGCGGGTCGGTGAACGACACGACGATCCTCGAGTTCGTTCGGAAGTTCTCGGCGCTCAAGGCCGTCATCCCGTGGTGGCGGCTCGACAGCATCGCGGGCTCCCCGAAGGCCGTGCTCGTCCCAGCGCTCGACAACGGCGTCATGAACCCGCTCGCCGGCGGCGCGCTCCTGCCGCTCGACTTCGAGCGGTTGCCCGAGCAGTACCGGGGACGGACCGTCGATGTGCCGTGCGCCGGCAAGTGCGGCGGGTTCGCCTGTCCATATCCCGTTGCATTTCGCTATCTTACGGGTTTGTGAGCGCCATGACGTTCGACGCACGCAAGAAGCACATCGAGTCACAGAAGGCGAAGGCCAAGCCGACGCCCGATGCGAAGCAGACGCCGGCCGCGACCGATGCGAAGTCGGCGACGGGCAACCCCGGCAAGAAGTAGCCGGGCATGGCGGCGATCACCTGGGTCGACGTCGTCGGAGTGCCCGGGAATCCAGGACCGGCACCGGAACTGGCGAGCGTTGGCACTGCCGCGCAGGAGCTCTACCTGGCGCTCGCCAACGACTTCGTCAACGTGGCGATGTTCGACGGCGAGGACGGGGGCCGCACCAAGCTGGCGCGCGTCTACATCGCTGCGCACTTCGCCACGCTCGACAAGCTCCGCGGCACGTCGATCGCCGGCCCGGTGATCAGCGAGAGCCGGGGCGGCCTGTCGCGCAGCTACGCGAACCTGACGCAGATGAGCATGGCGAGCGGGCTGTTCGGCCAGACCACGTACGGACAGAACTACGCCACGTTGGTGCGGACCAGCCGGGCGAGGTTCCCGATCACGGTGTGATGCTGGTCGAGGTCGCCTGCACATTGCTGAGCATGCTGCTGCTGTGCTGGTCGATGGTGACGCGGCCGGCGGCGGCGACGTGCCCGGTCGGCTGGTATGTCAACGGCGTGCGGCCGAGCGGGGTCTACGAGTGCCGGCGCGCACCGGGCGGCGATCCGCTGTACGACGGCGCCGGTGGCTTCCCGGATCGCAGCGTGGACCGGCCTGGCTGGTACCTGAGCCGCATCTGGTGCACGGGCGACGCGCATCCGATCGTCGTGCTCGAGGACCGCGAGGCGCGGACCGTGGGGTGCCAGCGGTGATGTGGGTGTCAGGGCGGCATGATAAATCACGAGGTGATGAGCGATGCATCGAACACCAGGGAGCTATTCCATCATCTCGGCCTTCCGTGCCTGATCCGTACCAACCAGTGGGGTGCGTGGTGCGGCTACGTCGCTGTGCCGCCTGAACACCCGTGGTACGGGAAGTCCTGGGGAGACATCGACGCAGACGTTCACGGCGGGGGGACGTACGCCGAGACTTGCAACGACATCGTGTGCCACGTCGCGGTTACCGGCGAGCCCGACAACGTCTGGTGGATCGGATTCGACTGCGCTCATGCCGGGGATCTGGTCCCGGGACTTCCCCACATGCCAGACGACGTCTACCGCGACCGCGGATATGTAGTCTCCCAGGTGGAGCGTTTGGCGTCGCAGGCCGTGACTGCGGCGACCATGGCTTCCGCATGACAGTCGAGCGCTGGGAAGCCGTCCTCGCCAAGGTCGCCGAGCTCGGCCGCGCCGAGGTCCGCGCCGGCGTGGTGGGTACCCAGGCTGGGGCGGTCCACGAGGGGACCGGGATGACGAACGCCGAGCTCGCGCTGATCCACGAGCTGGGCTCGCGTGACGGCCGCATCCCGGAGCGAAGCTTCGTGCGGCGGACGCTGCGCGATCCGGCGTTCAGGTCCGAACTCGCCGCGCTGCAGAGTAGGCTGTTCGCCGCGGTGCTGCTCGGCAAAATGGACCGGGACCGCGCGCTCGGGCTGCTCGGGGCATGGGCCGCGGGGAAGATCCAGCGCACGATCGTCGACGACCAGGTGCGTCCGGAGGACAGCCCAGCGACGATCGCCAGGAAGGGCACCGATGTGCCGCTGATTGAGAGCGGCCAACTCGCCGGCGCCATCGGGTTCGAGATTCGGCGGTAGGAGGTAGGAGCGAATGGCGACCGTGGACCGTGGTAGGGTGGGGCGATGGAACTGAAGCCAATAGATTACGCCGACGGCCTCATCCCTCCCGCCGACGGCATAATCCCTGGCGATCCGCTTCACACCGAGTGCCGTGACGGCGTTGCGTTTGTGGAACGCGCGTGGCCTGGTGAGCTCACGAATCCCGGCGGCCCGTCAGCCAGATACGCTCGCCCGGGTGACGTGGTGCGGGTCGGTGATGCGAACTGGCGCGTGAGCGATCGCCCGAGAAAACCGAGCGCGGTACAGCATGCCAATCCGCGAGAGATCAGGTGCCTGTATGCATCGGCCATCCTCGACATGCCAGCCGGACCCGCCCGCCGGGCCGAACTCCGCCAGATGCTGGTCGACATGCTTGACGTCGTGGAGCAGTCGACTGACGAGGCGCCGCTCATCGCCGCGCTCAAGGCGTACGACGACGTTGCCAGCAAGCTGCGCGCGCCGCTGGACGAACGTCAGGACGCCCAGACGTCAGGACGTCCAAGCGCTCGTCCGGAGGTCGCAGCCGTTGCGCTGGCATACCAGCGGCTCATCCCACGGAAGTACACGGCGGAGGAATCCGCCGCGATCCAGCGTGACGTTGACGCGGCGTTCGCGGGTGGCTTCGCGCCGTTCGGCGGTCCCATCCCAACGCAGCCAGACCCGTCGAAAATCATCGGCGTGGTCGGCCAGCGACCGCAGGATCCGGACTATCCGCCGATTCCGCCGGCCGGGTTCTACTGGGCGAAGTGCAGCTGTGACCCCGAGCGCTGGCAGCCCGTCGAGGTTACCGAGAACCATGGCCGTCATTTCGTCGCCATTATCGGCGACGAGGGTAGTCAGTTCATCGCCGTCGAGTGGGGCCCGAAGCTGGAGCCGCCGGGATCCGCCGCCTCAGCGCCATGGCAACGCATGACCTACGAAGTCGCGCAGGAGATCCTGCGCTCAATGTTCAAGCCGATCGCCGTGGTCGGCAAGGATCTCGAGCGACTCGCGGAGCAGCTCGACCGTGTCACCGTGCAACCGTCCGAGTGCACGCACGAAGCGTGGAAATCTCCGGTGACGCGATGCCCGACGTGCGGAACGGAGGAGCGATGATCGAGCGCAAAAACCACCTGATGATCCACGAGCCGTCGGTCACCGAGGTGTGGTCGACCGGCGGCGGTCCGGCATGGGGCGAGCGCGACGGCGTGGCTACGGTTGTGACGTCCGAGGTAGAATGGCACGCGGCCTGTGGGGCGCGGACCCGCATCGCACCGTCGGCAACGCCAACAACAGAAGTTGAGGCGCTGACCGTACTGAGAGAGAAGCTGGCCGGCGCGCTCGTCGCGCTTGACGAGCGGATGCGCGCGCTCGGAGTCGCGGCGGGCGCCCATGACGCCCCGACCGCCCATGACGCCCCGACCGCCGACGAAGCCGAGCAGATAAAGCGCTGCATCGACGTGGCCTGGGGACAGGATGAGATCTCCGACAACGAGCGCGAGATGATCGCGCAGTGGCTCGATCGAGCCGCTGCGGCTCTGAAACGCATCGAGGCGATCGACGAGAACGGCTACGACCCGATCACCGACACCGGAGATCCGCGATGATCGACGAGCTCGATGCGCTACGGAGACGCCGGTCCGCGGAGGCGGCGTACGGCCTGTCCACCGGAGACCACGTCTCCATCCCGTCCGACCAGGCAGCCGCCCTCGGACTCGAGGTACCGGCCGACGCGCCACGCGTCGACTACATGGTCGCGGCGGTCGACGGCGACACGATCAAGCTGCGCACGCCGTTAGACTTCAAGATGCTCTACGCTCTATACGGGGCCGGCAGGGTGCCAGATGCGAGGTCAGCTCCGCCGGTACCGCGCTGGGCGAGACGAAGAGGTCGGCGATGAACAACCGGTTCACCGATGCGCAGTTCGCTGCAGAGATGCGGGCCGAAGCGCTGCGCCTCGATGCGCGAGCGCTTGCCTGCAACGCGCGCCGGGCCTACCCGGTGCGGTCGCCCAAACCCCAAAGGCTGAATCAGTCGAGCGCCCGATCGGACCTGCTGACGGTAGACGAGGCTCGCAAGCTCAAGGAATGCGTGTACGTCGCGGAGTGCAATGGTCACGTATCCGAAGTTACCGGAGAGACACAGGCACTATACGCAGCTATCGACAGGGTGACCCGCACATGAGCCTCAACGGCGCCATCACCTCGCTCGGCTCGGTCGACCTCCAGGTCACCCGGACCGCGCAGGGTACGCGCGACGGGCACCGGGGGCGCTACGTGGCCGGCGCGCAGACCACGTTCCCCATCACCGCCGGCGTCGAGCCGATCGCCGGCCGCCAGCTCATGGACGTTCCCGAGGGCCGGCGTGGCGACGAGATCTTGATGCTCTACACGGACGCCGACCTCGTGGCCGAGCGCGCCACGCCGGGCATCGACCCCGACGTTGTGGCCTACCTCGGCGCCGACCCGGACATCATCGCGATGATGGGACCCGGAGAGCTGTGGACGGTGATCCGGGTCAAGACGTGGCCGGGTTTCGGGGAGACGCACCGCGAGGTGCAGATCGCGCGGGCGCCTAGCCCGGCAGGGACGGTGCCGTGATGACGCCATGGTCACCAGCGGAGATTGATGGCGCCCCGTGCCGACTTGCTTGTTTCGATTGTCACTCCCGCTTGACCCCTGAGACGTCTTACATACGACCCGTAGCAGACGGCTGGCATTACCTGTGCGCCGCCTGCTACGCTCTCACGGACGCTGGCCGAGTCGTGCCCACGCCCGGGTTCCAGCTGTATGCCATGAAGTGGACGCAGCCGGACGGCTATACGATGGTCGGTAGCGAGCGCTCGTCTCGCGGGTATATCGAGCAGGAACTCGAACGCCACCGCGTCAACGGATGGCTGAACGAGGCGCTCAACTACGAGATCGTCGAAGTCCCTGGCAACGTCGAGGTGAGATCGCCGAGACCAGAGGCGGCGAGCGGCCCGGCAGGGACGGTGCCGTGATCGAGTTCCTCGTGTGGTTCGCGGTTGGTATCGTCCTCGGGCGCTTGTCGCGGAGACGCCGTCACCGGCCGCGGGCGCTCGCGCTGCTGATGCAGCCGTCGCATGATCTGACGTTCAGCGACCGGCTCATGTCAGGGGCGGCCACGATGCGTGGGGCGTGTTCGTGGTGCGGCGGCCCGTGGGAGCCTTGCGCGCATGGGTGCATAAACCGCCAGGGCGACCGCGCACCGATGCGAAGCGAGCGACCAAGGCCGGCCCCGACGCGCATGCCTGGCCCCGGAATGCCGCGCTCGGGCTGAGACCTGATCTCGCCCGAGCCGCACCGCGCGGGGTATCACCGTGGCATGGGCGCGAGCGTGAAGCACGAACCGGACACCATGGTCGTCTACTGCCACGATGGCGACGAGGTCCTCGCCAGGGTGACCGAGGTACAGCCCGAGACCGGCGATGTGATCGGCCTCGCCCTCTACGACCAGGAGGGGCGGATCACCGGCGGCGTGAGCAACCCATTGCCGGCCACGATCCCGCAGCACAGGATCACCCACGGCTACTTCTGGAGGCGCTGATGCCCGGCCAGGACATCCTTCCGATCTGCACGGCGCGCGAGGTGCGCGGCCGGATCATGATCGACGGAGTGTGGTGCATCCCGCTCTTTTGCATGAACTGCCACAAGCAGCACGGCTATCGCAACGAGCCCGGCCCGGAGTCGGGCTACGTCGGGTACCTATGCGATCCGTGCGCGGAGAAGTGGTCTCCGCTCGTCGGGACGATGCTCATCCCCGATGAGGCGTTCGCGATGACGGCCACGGCGGAGCAGCTCGAGACGTACGGTCGGATCCTGTCGCCCCGCGAGCAGGCCGAGGCGATCGCCGATCCATCGACGAGCCTGGCCAAGCTCGTACGCGACCGTCCCCGCGCAGCATGAATTCGACCAATCCGCCTCGCGGCGTGACCGTTGATGCATGCCATTCGTGTACAACGATCAGCTGGCGACGGCCGGCAACCTGACCTGCAGCGCGACGGCCAACGCCGAGACGGAGACGTGCTTCCTCAAGCCAGGCACCACCCGGTCGCTGTACCTGAGCTACATCAAGGGCAGTGGCAAGAACGCCGCGAAGACCCAGCTCGATAGCATCTTCATCCGCACGCGGAAGTGGGGAACGGCGAGCACCGGCGGAACGGCGCTATCGATCGTCGGAGGCGACGCGAGCGTGCCGTCGACGACCATCACCGGCGCGAGCCGGCCGACGTCGGGCACCACCGCGACGAACGCGGGTCCGATCCTGGGCTTCGGCACCACGTCGTGGGACCTCTGGCAGACGGCCAACCCCAACGAGATGATCAGCCTCGGCGCGAGCAACGCCGGCTCGATCTCGCTGTTCGATGGCGCGGCGACCGGATCGCTCGTGTTCGAGTTTTCGCTGCGCCACGAAGAACACTAGTCGAGAACGGCGCAGCGCAGGCTTCGCCGTTCTCGCCCGGCGGAGCGCTGCGAGCGACCATCGCGGTATGGCAATTATTCTCGACCCAGTCGCGACGCTCGGCCCCGGCACCGGCAACGGAACCGTGCCGCCGGGTATCATCCCCAACGAAGATGGCAGCTGGACGGGTAGTCACATCGTCAGCACCGTGTCGCTCCTGGAGCTCACCACGTTCCTGACCGCAAACGTGCTTACCATCGGGCAGCCAGCGACGAATATCCGCACGCCGCAAGACGCATCGCCGTCGATCGTGACCTACGCCGGGCTATCCCCAGATCAGCACGACGCCGCCATTGCAGCTGGCGCCACGGAGTTCAACCGCCGCCACGTGATCGCCAACGTCTTCGACCGCGGCGACACCTCGCTGTACGAGCCGGAGTAACACCGAGCCACTGCTGAGGCCCGCCCATGGGAATCCCACAACTACGATCGGAGGGAAATGACCAGGGCGGCACATCGGCGACGTTGGTCGTCGATTTCAACAGCTTCACGTGGGCCGCGAACGACATCATCGAGATCGTCGTCACGACGGACGGCACGATCCCGACGCTCTCCAATGCGCAGGGGTTCCAGCTCGCCGTCGACGTCAACGGCAACGCGGCGAGCGTCAGCACGAACGGCGGAGCTGCCGGCGCCAACGAGACTGCAACGGTCATCTTCTGGAAGCGCGCGCTCGGCTCCACGGTAGCGACTGACCCGTCTCCGACGATCGCCTTCAATGGCGCGACGTCGTGGTGCCTCGAGCCGAACTCGTATAGCGGCTGCCGGACCACCGGGACACCGTACCATCAGATCGTCACAGCAACGCAGCTGACCGCCACCACATCGGTGACGTCGCCGAGCCTGACGTCGACTCTCGCGAACTGCCTATTCCTGGGGCTCGCGTCCTCGGCAGAGGACGACTCGACGTTCAACAACTGGACGATGGCCGGTTCGGCTGGGCCGTCTGGCAGTTCTCCGCCGAGCTACGGCTGGCACAACGGGGCCGGCAATCACTGCGCGTTCACGGGTAACGATGGCGGCTATGCAACCGCCGGGGGTCCGCACAACGGGACCACGACGTTTGGCACCGCGACCAAGCAGGCGCTAATCGGTCGCATTCTGGCGAGCCTGCCAGAGGTATTCGGTCCCGATGACGCGTCTGGGACCACAACGACACCGGCCGCTACACCGCCGGCGTCACAGCCACTATCGGCCGGAGATGAGCTCGCGGTCACCGTGATGGTGGGCATCGAAGATCAGGCCGGTCAGGCGCCTAGCCAGCAGGCCGTGGTTGCAGCCGTTGCGGGCCAGGGCGTGGCCGACGAGCTACCCGTCGCCGCGATCGCGAGCTTCGTGGACGAGGATGCACCTGCCGTGGCATGGATGGGGGCAGCTCCGGCCGCGGCTGTTCAGGCATCGACGACGCAGGACGAGATCGCAAGCGGTGGCGCCGCGGCGATCGTTGACGACGACATCGTAGCGACGCCGGCCCCGATGCAGCTGGCAAACGCGCTCGCGACCACGACGTCCGGCGATGAGATCGTGCCCGCAGGCGCGCCATCCGCGATGATCGAGGAGCCGGGCGCGGCCGCGTCGGCCGCGGCACAGATCCCGAGCGCGGCCGCGCTCCTGAGCGCCATCGGCGACGACTTCGTGCCACCACCGGTCGCATCCGGAACAGGCGGCTCCAGCGACGTCCAGCGCTCATTCGAGGCTCCGCCGCAGAGCGGCACGCTGACCACTGTCGCCCCCATCCCCGCATGGGCGACGTCGACGGCATACGTCGTCGACCCCACGGCCGGCGGGATCAACCGCGTGCAGAACGGCGGCACGCTGTACCAGTGCTCACAGGGCGGGACATCGGCGTCGAGCGGCGCCGGGCCGACCAGCACCACGGCCGGCGCGACCGTGGTCGATGCGGGCGTACACTGGTACGTGGTCGGCCCGGTCGCCGGCACCAACACGACCGCGGGGTCGCAGATCCTCGTAACCGTCATGCGCGGCAACCAGGCGCAGGCCGGTGGCAACGTCGACCCGACCGACAACGACGGCGGCGCATACACCGTCATCACGAACAACGCCTACCTGACGTTCACGGCCTCGTTCGCGGGCGTGTGGCGGCGCACCACGGCGGCGAACACCAAGACGAACTTCACCGCGTCGGCGTTCTTCGGCGGATCCAGCGGCGCCGGCGATGAGCTGTCGATCGGCTGGCTCGAGCTCAAGGGCGTGCCTGTCGGTGCGCCGCATGCGTTCAGTCACGTCGAGCGGGCGAGCTCGACCGGCGGCACGGTCACGGCCGCAGCGATCACGACGACGAAGCGCTGCCTGATCGTGTCGTACTGGTTCGGCAACGGGACCGTCCAGTCCGCGGGAGCGCCCGACACCGCGACGCCGGCCGGCGGCCTCGTACTTGTGGCCAACGATAGCGCCCCGCTTTCGCTTACGGTCAACGGCTACGTGCAGCACATGGTAGCGGTGCGCTTCGCCAACCCGGGCACGTTCGCCGAGGTCTGGAACGCCACGCCAACGGACCAAGGCGCGCAGCTCGTCACGATCGCTTTCGAGGACCTGTCGACGCCGTCGATCGGCGTGGACGACGACGTGGTGCGCGCGATCAACGTTGGCGCGCTGATGTCTTGGTCGCCGTCGACTCTGTCGCTGGCGGCACAGGCCGACGAGCTGCCGATCGCGGTCGCTCCGGACGAGCCGCCGGCCGGCTGGTCACCGGCGCTTGTGCCACTCGCCGCGCCAGCGGTGACAGGAGCGGCCGATGAGCTACCGAGCATCGTGGACGATGCTGCTGCGGGTACGGCCGCGCCGCCGCTGCCCGGTGCGGTGCCGGCGGCCGGCGGACATACTGAGGAACTGGCACCGCCGGTCGCGGCCGCACTTGATGAGGGCACGGCCGCCCTAGCGATGCTCGGGACACGGGTCGGATCGGTCATGTACGCCGCCTCGGTCGACGACGAGCTTCCGCCCTTGCCGTCCGCCGAGGAGCAGAGCTGGTCCTTTGCGATCAGCTGGGCGCCGCGCGGGCCCAAGGAGCTCGACCCTGACGACGAGGCGCTGCCGAGCTGGAACACCGCTCCGCCACCGACACCGCTACCGGTGGATGATGACCAGCCATGGGCGTCGGCTGTCCCAGGTGCGGCGTGGCCGCTCGTCGCGCTGGCACCGGATGACGACCTTCCCGTCGTTCCGGTGGACCCGACCACGGCGTGGGAGGATGCGATCTACCAATGGGTGGTCATCGGCTCCGGGCTCTCACCCGGACAGGTGATCTGGGCGAACGTTGGCGGCTCTGTCGCCGGCCCGGCGCCGGTCGGGCTGTACATCTCGATGCGGATCGTCGATGTCGATTCGGTCAGCGACGACTGGCTGATCTCGCGGCGCGAGAACGGCGCCGTCGTGAGCCACGCGCGCGGGACCCGGCACCCCACGCTCGAGCTGCGGTGCTTCGCCGGCGAGGCGACTGGCGCGCGTCGGGCCGAGCTGGTCCTTGCGCGCGTGACGGCGGCGCTGGAGCTACCGAGCGTCGGGAAGGTGCTGCGCAAGGGCGATGTCGGCGTCGGGACGTTCGGCAAGGTGCGCGTCATGCCAGGCACGCGCTCGGGAATGCTCGATCCGCTGGCGATGGTTGAGGTTCAGCTACACATCAAGATCGACGTGAGCGAGCCCGGCGGCGAGTTCGTGAGCGTGAATGCGACGTCACCGGGTGGCGGCGGGCAGACGGTCGTCAAGCCGTAGGGCTGCCGTCGGTCGGGTATTCCCTTCGCAGGCACGTTGGGATGACCGGACCGGCGAAGCACCGCTCGCCCGCGGTGTCGACGCGCACGATCCAGAACGGTTTGTCGATGCCGTCGGGCGGCCGGTCATCGACGATTGATGTCACGCGGCCGAGGTGCCACACGAAGTCGCACGGACCTTTGCGCCACCGGACTTTGTCGCCGATGGCGTAGGGTGCCGCCCGGGTGGGGTCGTCGCTGGTCAGCGCGCGCAGGATGACTTCCTGGAGGTGACGCTCGTACCGGGCAGCATCGAGCAGAGCGTCGATCTGCGGTAACCCATGCTTCGCCCGGCAGCTCGGGCAGCACATGGTGATGTCCAGGGCGTCGATGGCCTGTCGGCTGCCGCAGAACTGGCATGACGCGATGTAGCCACCAGCGGCGGTTGCGTCGGCGACGAGATTGGGATCGAATCCTGTACTGTTTGGCGGCCGGTGCGTGTTCGCGGCGCGAGCCCTGCGGTACTCATCGCTGTCGTCGTTGAACCCGGCGGCGTGTACCTGTTCGCGGGTCGGGTTGGTGCCGAGATCAACGATGGGCGTAGTGGTCGGGACCGGCGCGAGGATCATCGGCGATCCGAACCCCGCGCGCGCGATGCCCTGCGTGTTGACGATCGAGATCGCAACATCGCTGGGCGGCCTGTACACCGGCTCCACGAGCCAGTACCCGTCGCCGCATAGATGACCGACATGGTCGATGCACGAGAACTGCTCGCGGTCAGAATCCTCCTCGGCGGTCATCTGGTACGCCGCTTCCGCCTTGCACCCGAACCTGTCGACCATCGCTTGGATGTCGCCGTCGGTCGTTCCGCCGCGCTCCTTGGCGAGAGCGATGACGGATAGGTCATCGGGCGGGATGTAGTTGCAGCGGGTCATAGCACACCGCCGGGCACGCTGGCCTCGGTCGCGCGCTGCATGACCTCATCGTGATAGGCCAGCGTAACGACTGTCCACTCCTGTCCTGTGGTCAGCATTTTGCCCAGGTGTTCTGAGCACGCCGGCATCGGGGTCCTCGGATCGGTCTCGCGGCGATAGAAGCCTAATGTCGCCAGGGCATAGCAGGGCGGTTGACCGGCCGGAGAGTAGGCGCAGCAGATTCTCATCGCCCCACGATACCCCGGACCGCTGACGCCGTGCGCGGCTTTTCGACCGCCCCGCGCCCCGCGGCGACCCTGTCGTCATGGGCGCCGCGACCGACCACGTAGTCATCAACCTGACGATCCAGAGCTCCGGGCTCGCGCGGCAGGGCTTCGGCATCCCGCTCATCCTGAGCCACACCGCGCCGTTCGCGCAGCGGGTCCGCTACTATAGCTCCCTCGCCGCGGTCATCGCCGACTTCCCGTCCGACGGACCGGAGGCGCGCGTGGCGGCGGTGATCTTCGCGCAGCAGCCGCACCCGCGGCTGATCGCAATTGGGCGCGCCACTGGCACGGTGCTGCAGCGGTACGACATCGGGATCTCGGCCGTGCAGGTCGGGCAGCTCTACGAGATCACAGCCAAGGGCCGCGGCTTCGCCGACGGCGTCGCGAGCTACCTCGCGCTCGCCGATCTGCCGTTCGCGGTGGGCGACGTCAACACCGCGACCGATACCATTTCCGAGCCGGGCCACGGCATGGCCACGGGCGCGGGGCCGTTTCGGCTCGCGACCACGGGCACGTTGCCGACCGGAACCGGGATCGCCGTCGACACCAACGTCTTCATCATCGTCGTCGATGCCAATAGCTACAAGCTGGCGACCTCGAAGGCCAACGCGCTGGCTAACACCGCGATCGACATCACCGCGGCCGGCTCGGGCACCCATACGCTCCAGCGCGGCGTCAACGACGTCATCATCGCGCAGCTCGTGGCCGGGCTCGCCGCGGTGCTGGGCGTGGGCTGGACGGTATCGCAGGTCGCCGGCGCCGGGCAGACCGATACGCTCCGTGCCGTGGCGACGGCCGGCACGTCGTGGGCGTCGCTGTCCATCGACGACCCCGACGTCATGAACATCGCGCAGACCCACGCGTCGCCGAGCGACGTGCTGCTCGCCGCCGACCTCGCCGCGATCCTCAAGGCAGACCAGGGCTGGTACACGCTGCTCACCAACTACAACAGCTCGGCGTACGTCCAGGACTCCGAGGCGTGGGTGGAGGAAAACGGTCGCACCTACGCGTGGGACACGTGCGATTCGGCGTGCGTGACGACCGCCGTGAGCGGCGGTACCGACGTCGGCGCGCAAAGCCTCGCCGCGGAGTACGCAGCGAGCATGGGCTGCTACCACCCATCGCCGGCGAACTTCCTCGCCGTCGGCGAGATGGGCAGATGGCTCCCCACCGATCCGGGAAAGGCAACGCCGAAGTTCAAGACGCTCGCTCTTGTCACACCGGTCACGCTGACCGACACGCATAAGATCAACCTCCGCGCCCGGCGCATGAACAGCTACGAACAGGTCGTCACCGATCGCTCATTCTTCTGGGAAGGCACGGTGTTCAGCACCGTCTACAAGTTCTTCGACATCCGCCGCAATAGCGATTTCATCGCGGACGGGCTGCAGAAAGCACTCCTCGGCGTGCTGGTCGGCAACGACATCGTGCCGCAGACCCCGGAGGGTACCTCGCAGCTCGCGCAAGCGGCGCGCGGGTTCGCGGCGCAGGCCATCACGCAAGGCGTGCTGCGCGCCGGGGCAACGGTGACGAAGCCTAACTTCGACGACATCCCGCAGTCCGACCTCGACAACCGCAACCTCCCCGGCCTCGTGCTGAGCGGTTCATTCGCGGGTGCGATCCACACCGTCATTCCCGTCGACGTCAACCTCACCTTCTAGGAGCGCATGTAGATGCCGACCTTCGATCCAAAGCAGACGGCCTCGAGCTGGGGGCCGATCCGCATGCAGGGCGTGATGGACGGCGAGTTCGCCGGCGCCGCGCGCCAAGAGAACGCGGTGGAGCTCCACGTCGGAAGCCAGGGCTTCGCGACATTCGTGTTCAATGCCAACGAGAGCGGTACGTTCAAGATCACGCTATCGCAGGAGTCGCCGACGAACCGCGAGCTATCCATCGCGCACAATGCCCGTGTCATCGCGCCATTTCAGCTCGAGGACCTCAACGACGGCACGCTCATCATTGGCGTGAATACGGCGATCCAGAAGCACGCCGACGTCAAGCGCGGCAACAAGATCATCGGCATGGAGTGGACGTTCATCACCGACCAGATGGTGATGCAGGCCGGAGGTGACCAGTGAGCGCGGCGAAGAACATGGGTACGACCGCCGGTCAGAAGACCTGGCGCTCCGATGACGGATCGGTTGAAATCATCTCCACCGAGCTCCTGTTCTGCGACGCGACCGACCTCCTCGCCGACATGACGGCGCTCGTCGCGCCAGCCGGCGGCGCCGCGCAGCGCGGACGCATCATGGTTGGCGACGCGCTGGCGCTGTTCGCGCGCGAGCTGATGAGCGGCAAGCTCACGTCGTACCTCGAGCGGCTCCTCAAGAGGACGACGCTCATCGCGCGCGGCGATGGCGCCGGGACGTATGACCTGAAGGGCAAGGACGCTCTGAACAACGCGTTCACGGGCAGGCAGAAGTACATCTTCCCCGCAGTCACGCTTGCGCTGGAGGTGTCGTTCTCGGGTTTTTTGGACGGACTCGGACTGATCGGGTTCGACCCCAAGGCGCTGATGGCGAAGATCTCGCCCTCCGAGGACTCCAGCCAGAGCACGAGCGCTACTGGCTAGGGTACCGCCTCGTGCTGGAGTCGGATGACCCGGCGCAGGCATGGACCAACGTCAAGGCAATGTCGCTCAACGAGGTCGACCTGCTGAACCTGCTGCTCGACGCGCGCGACGAGACCCGTGAGCGCGCCGAGAAGCGGCGCAAGGAGCGCAGCGGTGGCTGATGGCGGCGAAATCGCGGCGTTGTTTGCGACGCTCGGCTTGCGCATCAACGCTGGCCAGTGGGCGCAGGGCACGGCGCAGATCGGCAATGCTCAGCGCGGGCTGAGCGGCATCGCCGGGGCCTTCCAGGACGCCGAGGGCCGCTGGCGCGCGGCGAGCGGGCGCTTCCTGTCGGCGGGAGAGAAAATGGCGGCCGGGCTCGGCGGCGTGGCGCCGGCCGCGGCGAAGGCTGGTTCGGCTGCGGCGAGCGCCGGTGACCGGGCCGCGCACTCCTTCGACGCCGCCGGCGCCGCCATCAAGGGCTACCTGACGTACCTCGCGGCCGACTTCGGCTACGAACACCTCGTCAAGTTCAACCAGGAGGTGCAGGACTCTACGATCTCTCTCGCGGCAATGATCGAGGGTCAGCTCGGCGGCAGCTTCGAGCAGGCAACGGGTCATGCCAAAGAGCTCTACGCGGAGTGGCAGAAGTTCTCGACACAAACGCCGGTCACGACGGCGGAGATCCTCGAGTTCGGCAAGGGGCTCGCGGCGGCCACGTTCAACACCGGCGGCAAGCTCGAGGACCTGAAGCAAATCACCGAGCAAGGCGTGATCGCTGCCAAGGTGCTAGCGGGCGGTCGCGGCGCCGGCTACGCGGCCCTCGAGATCTCCGAGATGCTGCAGGGCAACGTCTCGAACCGGATGATGTTCGTGAAGCAGCTCCTCGGCATGGTGCACATGTCCGAGGAGCAGTTCCGCGAGCTCGACGCGAAGGGGCGCCTGGCTATCGTGAAGAAGGCGCTCGGCAGCGACGCGTTCAAGGATGCCGCCGCGGCGTTCGGAACGAGCTTCTCGGGCGTCACCTCGACGCTCAAGGACAAGCTGCAGATCGCGCTCGGCAAGGTCGGCGTGCCGCTGTTCGAGCGCATCACCGAGGCCGTCGGGCGCTTCAATGAGTGGCTCGACAAGAACCAGGAAACGATCGAGATGGTTGGCAAGGCCGTCGGGGAATGGCTCGGCGATGCGTTCGATGCCGTCGCCATCGCGATCGACTTCGTCGTCGAGCAAGGCGGCGAGTTCCTCGACTGGATGAGCCAGTTCGTGGACGGCGGCGAACTCGTGAAGTCGATGCTCATCGCGCTCGGCATCGTGCTTGGCGTGTTTGCGATCCAGTCGGCGATCGCCTTCGCGACGAACCCGATCACGCTAATCGTGCTGGCCCTGACGGCGCTGGTCTACGCGATTCGCTGGGTGATGCAGCACCCGGAGAAGGTGAAGAAGGCGTTTCACGATGCGTTCGAGGCGATTTCGAATGCGGCGAAGAAGGTCTGGGAAGCGATCAAGGATGGCTTCTCAGCGGCCTTCGACTTCATCGCAGATCTGCCGGTGATCAAGACACTTATTGATCTCGTAAATGGTATCGCATCGGTTACCGGTAAGGTGAATACGGATGGCGTATCAGGGGCGGCCAAGGGAGTCTTGGAAGATGTCGGAGAGTCGATGCGCGGAACGTTGTTTGGCGGTTCACTATCTCCACAGCTTCCCGCATCGGCCGGAGGCGGCGGGCCGACCGCCATGAACGTCAACGTCGGCGACATCCACGTGCACAGCCCGAACGCCGACCCGGTTGCGGTCGGCGACCAGGTGCGCAAGGTCTTCCACGAGGAGCTGGGCGGCGTGCTGCGCCAGACCATGGACGTGTACGGATGAGCCTCGTGCGCATCGGCGGACCGCCGCCACTGCCGAGCTACCTGATGGACCTCGCCTTGTCCGAGGAGTTCAGCTTCCCCGGCGAGGCCACGAAGTTCCCCGTCGAGAAAGGCGTCGATTTCACCGATCACATCCGCGAGCTCCCCGACGAGGTCACCCTGGAGTGCATCGTCTCGGACACGCCGATCGGCGACGTCGCAACAGATCCGACGCGGCGGTCCGAGACCGGACCGGACGGCACAATCAGCACGGTGTTGCCCTCCGCCGAGGCGTTGCAGCGGCTCCGCGAGCTCAAGGCCGCGAGGCGGCCCGTGCGCATCGAGACGACCCTGGGCACGTTCACCTCGATGGCCTTCATCGACCTGACCGTGCAGGTGAGCAAGGACAAGTCGCCGGGTCGGAGTGACGCCGATCCTAAGAAGCAGCGGCCAGGCGCGCTATTCTTCACCGCGAAGTTTCACAAGGTCATTGTCGTCACGAACACGCGCACCAAGGTCCGCGTCAAGACCTCGATGGCCGGCGCTGGCGGCCAACCGAAGGCGAAGGCGGTGACAGGTAAGTCCGCAGTAGCTGACGCCGTCGTCGAATGGAAACACGACATCGCCAAGGGAAGATTCGTCGGCGTCGTTACTCAGGTCGAGGTCCGGTACAACCGCCCACCTGGGATGTCCAAGGACGAGGCCATTGCCCTAGGAAAGAGGGACCCGGCCATGCCGTGGACGGAGTACATCGACCTGACAACCGGTGACAAGGTAACCGGACAAGGTCGCACAGAGCTGACTGATGATCTGCGCGAGCAAGCACGCCAGGCACGACTCGGTGCGCCGATACCGACGTCGGAGGTGAACAATTTGCCGGCTGGACTCAACCTGAAACGCTTCCAGCAGTCGGTGCCTGACACCTTCGACAACTCGATCAGCAACGAAGACCTGCAGCGCTTCCAGCGCAACTTCCCTCCGACGTTCCCAGGGCAATGAACGATGCCGACCATCGTCCCATTCGTCCCAGGCGACCCGCTACAGCTGATCGCGATCACGCTCGACACCGAGCCTTACGTGATGCGCGCACGCTGGAACAGCGACGACCTGGCGTGGTACCTCGATGTGTGGGAGCGGGACGGGACGACGCCGATCGCCTTCGGCATCAAGCTCGTGTTGGGCGTGCGGCTCGGCTCGACGTACCTGAATCCTCTATTCACCGCCGGGTTGTTCCTGATCGACAATGACAATAGCGGTGTCGAGGCCGGACTCAACGACCTGGGGCGCCGAGTGGTCCTGGTGCACCTTACCGCGGCCGACGCGATCATCATGGAGCAGCCATGAGCGTCGAGCTCGACCGGGTCTACAGGCTCACCGTGATCCGCGCGCCTGAGCTCGTCGACATCGAAGGCTTAAATCGCTCGTTCTTCGAGGAGCTCGAAACCATCGACGAGATCACGCAGCCGCAGGGCATCAAGTTCAAGATCGAGAAGCACCTGCAGAGGACTCCGAACCAGGCCGAGCTCACGCTCATCAACCTGAACCAGATCTCACGCGAGAACATCGTCGGGGGGCAGTCGAAGGTGCGGATCGAGGCCGGATACGACAACACGCCCCGGCTGCTTTTCATCGGGGACTGCCGCTTCGCGAGCAATGAGCACAACGGCACCGAATGGGAGACCAAGCTCCAGCTCGGCGATGGCGCGCGGGCCTACGCCGAGGCACGACAGAACCGCAGCTACGGGAAGGGCATCCCGGTCGCGACGATCGTCCGCGACCTATGCAAGAAGTTCGGGACCGCTCTGCCGGACCTCAGCGGGCTATCCGAGCTGCAGGCGCGGATCTCCACGGGCGAGGTCGTCACGGGCTGGGCCGCCGACGAGCTGACGCGGATCTTGGCGCAGTACGGCATGGACTGGTCGTTTCAGGACGGCCGCATGCAGATCATGCGATACGACGACGTCGTGCCTGGCGTGCGGCGCGTGCTGTCGTCACCGCCCGATGGCGGCATCATCGGCGCGCCGACGATCGATCCGCCGAAGATCCGCGCACCGCGCAAGCGGGGCCGCCGGACAGGCAAGTCCGGTGAGCTCAAGGTCCCGAAGCTCAAGATCAAGCACACGTTGTTCCCCGAGCTCACGCCGGGCGAGCGCATCGAGGTGCGGACCCAATCCATCAACGGCACGTTCCGAGTAGACGCCGTGACCCACGAGGGAGACTTCTGGGGCGCTGAGTGGACCACCCACATCGAAGGCAGATCGGTATGAGCGACTCGCTGACGCCGCGGCTCAACGAGGTGATCGACGCCGCGCTCGATGACCGGCTCGATGGACTACGCGCCGCGCTGCCCGGCCGGATCGAGTACTACGACAAGGGGAGCCGGCGCGCGACGGTTCAGCTCCTGGTGATGGATGCGCACGTTGACGGCGACGGCGAGCGCCAGACCACGGTGATCCCGCCGCTGACCGACGTCCCGGTGATGCGGATGGGCAGCGGCATCGAGCGGTTCAAGTTCCCGGTGCGCGCCGGTGACCGCTGCCTCGTCGTGTTCGCGTCGAGCAGCATCGCGAAACTGAAGTCGGTCGACGACGTGGTTGATCCGGACGATGACCGGCACCACCACGAGGGGGATGGGATCGCGATCACCGGGTTGTTCTTCGACGGCGACGACCCCGCTGGCACGTTCGCCGAGGTCGACGACCAGGACGTGCTCAACCTGGGTGGCTCGCCGGCCACAGAACCCGTGTTACTCGGCAACACGTTCCTCTCGCAGCTGACCACGCTCGTCACCGCTATCGCGTCTGCGGTCAGCGGTATCCCGACCGGCGGCGCGGCGGCTGGCAGCGCGATCACCGCGGCGCTCAGCAGCTTCAACGCGGCGGTCGCCAGCTACACGTCGCAGAAGGTCAAGGTGCTCTGATGCCGGCGACCACCGCGCTATCAACTGATCCAGTCGTGTTCGCGCGCGACGAACGCAACGACCTCATCGTGCCGCTGCGCAAGGCCAGCGGCCTCGAGGCCGTGCTCATCTTGGTGCGCACGGCGTGGCTCTTGTGGCGCGACGAGTGGTTCCTGAACCGCGACCTCGGCACGCCATGGCTCGAGACCGAGGACGGCGTGGTGACCGAGCAGGATGCCATCCTCGGCCAGCCCTACGACGCCGCGAAGATCGCGCGGGCACTGCGCGGCGAGGCGCTCGCGGTGCCAGGCGTGCTCGACGTCGCGGAGTTCAAGTCGAGCTTCGACGGCGAGACGCGCAACCTGACCGTGAGCGCGACCATCATCACCAGGTTCGGCGACGGCCAGGTGCAGATCGTGCCAGGAACATGATCGGCATCGACGCTTCGCCGGCGACGCTAACGCCACGTGAGCGTGCCGAGTCGTTCGCGGCCGCGTTCCGTGGCCAGGCCAACCACATCGCCTTCGCGTACGGCAGCCCGGTCTACCTGGTCGGCTCGTACCTGACTGCCGGGTGGTGTCCTAATTTGGGTGGTGTCCTAATTTGAGCCCGTCCTGGACAGATCCCGCCCGCGCGTGCCGACGTGGTCGGCATGTCGATCCTCGAGCAGAAGTTCACGTGGCGCCGGCCCGAGGCCGAGCGCCGGCACCGACCAGAGGTGCTCACGCAGGACCAACGCGAGTACGTCCGGATCGCGCTCCGCTACCTCAGCATGCGGCTCGGGCGCGGCGAGCTGGCGAAGCGGATCCGGGCGAGGCGATCCTTGACGCGCGCCGGCCAGTGATGCATGGTTGCTGTGCGCGGTAGAGCAGCCTGGTCAGCTCGTCGGGCTCATAACCCGAAGGTCGGTGGTTCAAATCCATCTCGCGCAACCTGGGCCGCAAGGCCAACGTCGTAGCCCTCGCTAGCAAGACGGCCCACCCAGAGCGTGTGGACAGCCGATCGAACCTGGCCTACGAGACCGTCACCCCGGCCCGCTGCAGCGACGTCCGGGCGGTAATAGGGGCCCGCAAGGGTGGCTATCGGCATGCCTGGATCCGTCGGGCGCTACGCTCGGCGAAGGCGGCATCTGTATCGGACAGCACATGCACGACCGCGCTGCTCTCGCGCAACCGCGCCATGAACTCCTCGCGCGACATCGCGCGGTAGTCCGACATCGACTTGGGCGCCGGCTCGAATAGCCGGCGCAGCTCGCACGGGGCGAACGCGGCGACCTGGCCGCCCTTGCGGCGCACGTGAACCTCCTGATGCTGTGCGCCGGCCAGGATGGACCACGATACCACGGTGCCTTTCGTCCCGGGCTGAAGCCCATCTGAGCTGGGCCGGCTCGAGACGAGCACCACCCTGTCGCCGACCGAGAATACGCCGAGCGGGTGGCCAGCGGCGCAGCGTGAGCAGCCGATCAGCAGGCGGCGACCGCCCTGTACTCGGTGACCGGCACGAGCCGATGCGCCACGTGCCGCGCCAGCCACGCCGCATCGCCGTTGTCGGCTGCGGCGAGCTCGTTGATGCGCGGCCGGGTCAGCGCTGCGGTGGCGGCGCTCGCCATCGTGCGCGACTCGGCGCATTGGAGGCAGTGGATGTGCCAGCGCGTGCTCATGTGTGACCACCATAGCCCGATGCCCTGACGATCCGGACATCGGCTGGAGGCCGGCACCGATTCGACCGTTGCCATCGCGGCACCGACGATGATGCGGTGCCCGTACCGGCGCTGACCACCCAGGGACTGCAGATCGCCACGCTCGCGGACGTCCGCGACCAGATCAACGCGAAGTGGCGGGGCTTCTTCGGGGCGTCGATGGACGTCTCGGACCGCTCCCCGGATGGCCAGCAGATCGGCATCGTCTCGGAGCTGTTCGCGCTCCTGAACGAGCTGCTCGAGGCGATCGTCTCGAGCCAGGACCCGAACAAGGCGCTCGACGCCGCGCTCGATGCGATCTGCGCGCTGACCGGCACGAAGCGTCGCGCGGCGACGTTCAGCACCGTCACGCTGACCCTCACCGGAACGCCGACCACGCCGATCACGGCCGGCTCCCTGGCATCGACGTCCAGCACGGGGCAGCAGTTCACGACCCAGGACGCCGGCGACCAGGTCATCGCCGCGGCCACGGCGTGGATCGGCTCGACGGTGTACGTGGCCGGTGACAAGCGTACCAACGCCGGAAACATCTACCTTTGCACCGTCGGCGGGTCGTCGGCGCCGAGCGGTGGCCCGGCCGGCACGACGCGCGGCGTGAACATCATCGACGGCGGCGCGACGTGGCGATTCCTCGGCCCCGGGACGGGGTTCGTCGACGTGCCGACGCGCACGACGGTGTCCGGGCCGATCGTCGCGGTGAGCGGCGACATCATCAACATCGACACGCCCGTCGGCGGCTGGCAGGGGGTCGTCAATGTCTTGGACGCGGCCGTCGGCTCTCCGGTGATGACCAATGCCCAGCTGCGCGCCCTGCGCGAAATCGAGCTCGAGCAGCCCGGCACGTCCACTAAGGGCGCGATCCGCGCGGCGCTGCTCGGCCTGATCGACGGCCCGACTCCGGTCACGAGCTGCACCGTGTTCAGCAACGTCGGTGACGTCACCGACGCGAACGGGATTCCGCCGCACTCCGTGCTGGCGATGGTGAAGGGCGGCGCTAGCCAGGACATCTGGGACGCGCTGCTCGACAACGTCGCGGACGGGATCAGGACGTTCGGGACGGTGATCGGAACGGCCATCGATAGCGAGGGCACGCCGCAGCCCATGGCGTTCTCGCGGGTCACGGAGATCCTGGTCTGGGTCTCGGTCACCGTCGTCGTGGATCCGAACGCATTCCCGGCAGACGGCGTGGCGCAGATCGCCGCGGCGATCGCCACGAATGGCAACGCGCTCGACGACGGAACCAACGTGGTGGCAGCCCGGGTATCGGCGCAGGTCTTCACCGTGGCCGGCGTGCTTGACGTCGCGCTGCCGCTGATCGGCACCACCGCATCGCCGTCGTTGTCCACGACGATCCCGATCTCGCTCTTTCAGAGAGGTGTTTTTGACACCAGCCGCATCACCGTGGCGACGAGTAACGGGGTCCCGTGATCGAGGAGCAACAGCCGCGCGCGCCCGCGATCGCCGGCTCGGCGGCGGCCCTGCGCTGGGCGGCGCCGGCCGACAGCGCGCCGGTCGTGGTGACGCCGACCGCGGGCGCGGTCGTGACCATCACGAGCACGTTGCCCCGGCGTGACTACGTGGCGAGGGCCCTGTCGCGGCTGCCGAGCATGTACCGGAGCAACGACCAGGCGCACCTGACGAACACCGAGAAGGCGATCACGGCGCTGCTCGCGCCTGCCAACGACCTTGCGGCCGCGATGCTCGCCGTACTCACGCAGCGCAACGTGGACACAGCGGTCGGGGTGCAGCTCGACGTGATCGGGGCCATCGTGGGGCGCGCGCGCGAGGGCGTCTCCGATGATGAGATCTACCGCCGCTACGTACGCGCGCAGATCAGCGCGAACAAGAGCAACGGAACCGTCAACGACGTGCAGAAGGTGGCCCGGCTCATCATCGGAGACGCCGGCACCATCACCACGGTGATCACCGGAGCGGCTGCATCCGTCCTGCGCGTCGACGGGATCACGCTGTCCGATGCGGTCGCGGCCGTGCTCGTCGAGCTCGTGCTGCGCGCGACCAGCGACGGCGTGCGCCGCATCGTCGAGTGGACCGGGAAAGACCCGGCGAGAACTCTGTACTGGGACACGGCTGGCGTCTGGGACACCGCGGTGTGGTTCAACTCCGCAGATCAGGAGCTATGACGACATGAGCACTAAGCCAACGTTGGAGTTGTCACGCTGGGCGACCGGAGGGGTAAACATCACCGTGCCGAACAGTGGCGAGCGCGATACTGGGTTCGTCCCGGGAACGCCTGCCAGCTCGAAGCGGGTAAACTCACTCATCAACCAGCTCTACCTCTGGGCGCAGTACCTGAGCGATGGCGCGCTGTCTGGCGACCACACCATAGGCGGAACTCTTGAGGTCGGCGGCACGTTGACCTGCGATGAAGTGGCCGTGATGGAAGGTGATATCACGATCGGCGGGCTGTGCACGGTCGGTGGAACCACAACCCTCACCGGCGCCGTGACGACCGGTTCCGACGTGACGACCGCAGGTAAGGTCACGGTCGGCGGCCAGCTGCTCGCCTTCACCGACTTCACGTTCACGGCCGACAATACGACCGATCAGCTGACGAAGACGGCACATGGACTCGAGACTGGAGACGGACCGGTCCGGACCTCGAATAGCGGCGGAGCGCTGCCCGGAGGACTGACGGCCGGTACGGACTACTGGGTCATCAAGATCGACGCGAATAACTTCAAGTTGGCGATCTCATCGGATGCCAACGCGTTCGCCGGGATCGCGATCGACATCACCAGCAACGGAACCGGGACGCAGACGCTGAATCACCAGCCGACCACAAAGCGGAGCAGCGATGCAACGGTCACGCGCAACCTGACCGTTGGAGGTTTAGTAAATAGCCTAACATTCGCCAACAACGCGTCAATCACGCTTCAGGGTACTGGATCATACAAACATGGACTGAAGACGTTGCCAATACATGCCGCATTAGCGGTTGCGGTCGTTGGCACGGTTACGTTCACCAACAACGTTGCCAATTTCAGTGGATCGGGCAGCCAACTGCTACTCCCAGTGCTTCTACCGAGTGGTAAGTCGATCTCAGCGGTACGTGTATACGTGATTGATAACACCGGTCCAACTAAAGTTACCGCTACGTTACACTCGATGAATATCACGACCGGAGGCGATGCTACGCTAAACACGTCTGCGCAAAGCGCCGGCGGAGGTGCGACGCAGACCATTCAATTCACAGGTCTCGCTGATGCGATTTCAGGAGGACTCGCATATTCGATCATTGTGACCATCACGACCGGCTCCGGGCTATGCCAGCTCTTGGGATGTGACGTCGACTATTCAGAATAGCCCGATCGTGACGTCGCCGAAGTTATCCAAACCGTTAGCAACTTGCTGAGCGAATACACGTACAGCATATGTCTTGTCAGATCGCATTACATACCCTAGTCCAGCAGTTGAGACTACCCGATCGCCTAACAGTCCAGACCCTGCACTAGCTAGCGAATTAGCTATTTCTTGCTGAGCGCCAGTCGCGATGTCGACCTCGATCACGTCAGCAGATAGGACTGAGTTCAGGTTATTCTTTGTGGTGAACCAACTGAATTCGTACAACGTTTTACTTGCGTTCGGCTGAATCGGGTAGTAAACGAACGCAGCGGTGCTGAACATATACCAGCGCCCTTGAATGAATTTAGCACCACCGGTAGCAGGGATGTCGGTTACGGCAGTGAACCCGCTGATCGGCACAGTTGCAACGCTACCGGTGCCAGCATCAGCACATGTTCCCTGAATCGAACCAGGCACCCCTGACGTTTCAGGGCATGTCAACCCCTGTCGGTCTAAGCGGATAGCAACCCCCGCAGACTCCTGTACCTCGCATGACGCAAGCGCTGATACTGCAATGAGAAATACACACCTATTGTGACTCATACATTTCACCTTTCATAAAGCGGTGTGGTATAATACCGCAGACCGATAGTATGTATCACATGACGCGAACGCAACGCATCTGCGTTGGAACCCTCGTCACGGGAGTGTCATTATTCCAGTGCCGAAAGGTCGGGCCAGGTTGTCGCTGAGCGTCCACACCAACGCGTCAGGCGAAACAGGTAGCGGTCCTTCCGAGTAGGCATTCACTCCCGAATCTCAGGCACCATATCGATAAGGCGACGCATGCCGGTGATGGACTACAGGATTCGTTGTCCGCACCTGGGCAGCGTGACAATGGCGAGCAAGCGCTGCTGGTAGCGTGATACCGCTTCGACGCGTCGAAACCATCATCGACGCGTCGAGACGTGTCGAAGCGGACCGGAGCTCGCCTGATGGCAGACTCGACCGTTTCCCCATCCCCAGCGAACCTGTCCGGAGTGGACGATCCGGACGACCCAGACCATCCAACGAGGCGGCTGCCGACCGACGCGGAGCGCAGGAAGCACCTGCGGTCCTGGCCCCGCGGCATCCCCGTGGTCGCGGCTCCGGACCTGCCAGAGGCCGACGAAGGCGACGATACGGCGTCGCCCTATGACGAGCCGCTAGTCGCGACCCGACGGGACTGGGACGCCATCCATCGCAGCGATCGGGACCCGAGCGCGCCCGTCATGCCGATGGAGCTCAGCGCGGTGATCCGCCGTCTCGAGCGGCGCCTGCTCAAGCAACACCGCGAGCTCGGGACCACGGTCCAACTACTCGGCGGCACGGTCGGCCAGCTCGGTGAGACCGTCGCGGCTCACGCCCAGGTCGTGGGTCCCGCGCGCCAGGCCGCCAGCTGGGCCCTGCGCGGCACCGTCGTGGCGGTGCTCGCAGCTGCGGCCTTCCTCTACCACCGCGGCGGCGACGAGCAGCACGTCACCGACGAGATTCAGACCCTTCGCCGCCAGGTCGACCGCCTCGAAGGCCAGCTCGACCAGCTCAGAACACCGAACCAGATCAAGGAAAGACCATGAAATCGATACGTTTCGCTATCCGACTCGCCATGCACGGCATCGCCGGCGCCATGGTGCTCATCACCGTCCCGTGGATGATCGGGGTCGCGCGCGCGGCCACCGGCGATGCCCCGGCTGTGCCACCGCCGACGCCCGACGCGATCGCCGGCTACCTGGCAGTCCACGGACCATTCGTAGGAGTCCTGACTCTGATGTATGTGCTGGTCGGGTACATGCTTCGCCTTAACGCGTCGAAGCACTGGATCGCCCAGGGCAAGCGGCTCGCGTGGATCACGGCAGGCGTTGGCGTGGCAGGTACGGCGCTGCAAGCCTACACGGGCGGCACACCGCTGAGCGGCGTGGTCGCGACGGCTATACTTGGCCTGCTCCACATCGCCGACGCCCAGGTCACGCCACCAAGGTCCAGCCAGGCCGGGTACAGCCGCCCCCAGGTGATGCTCATGTTGGCCGCCGCCGGCGTCGCGCTATTTGCAGCGTTGGGGTGCGGCGCTTCGCAGCGCGAGACCACGATCCGCTCCGCGCTCATCGCCGCCGACTCCGCTCGCGATGGCTTCCTGGCCTATGACCGCGCCCACGAGCTCGGCCTGACCGCGCATTGCGACTCAGCGGCGGAGACGAAGGACCAATGCGCCGCGAAGATCGCCGCGTCCGGCGCAGCGCTCGGCGCGTATCAGGCCAAGCGGGCGAGGCTCGATCCGCTGTTCGCGCTCGTGTACCGCGCCATCGCCGCGGCGTGGATCGCCAACGACGACCAGTCGCTCGCGAGCATGCAGGCCGCGCTTGGCCAGCTGATCGACGGCGTCAAGCAATTCATCGCCGGGGGCAAGTAACATGAGCCTCGCCGACACCATCAAGGCCGACCTCGCGAAGTACGGCGATCCCCTGCTCCGCGCGCTCGAGCTCGTCCAGTCGCTCACCGGCGTGGGCGGTGCCGGCGCGGCCACAGCGCTGCAGACCGTTGACGCCGTCCTGCGTACGCTCGAGGCCGGCGTCTCGGCGCAGCTCTCGGCGGCCGACATCATCACCGAGCTCGACAAGCTGGCCCCGGGCGAAGCGGCGGATGATGCCGCCGCGGCGGCGGCGAACGCGGCCGAGCTGGCGAAGTACTCGGCGGACGGAGCGGCGTGATGGGTAACACCGCCATCATCACCACGATTTCGATGAGCAAATCGATCATGACTCGCATCACGCTTACAGTCGCCTTCGCGCTCTGCGCCACCGCCTGCTACCCGCCCGCATCCACGCCGCCGGCGCCGCCGCCCGCACCGGACCTCATCTGCCCGGCGACTATCCCGCCCGAGATCACGCCAGCGGCCGACCAGGATCTCGCCTTCGTGCTCAGCGCCTGGGGCGTGCAGCGCTATACCTGCACCGCTGCCGGCTGGACGTTCGTGACGCCGGACGCCGACCTCTTCGCCCTCGGCGTGACCGGCCTGGTCGTGCACCACTTCTCGGGTCCCACGTGGCTGCACAAAGACACGTCGCTCGTCGTCGCCTCCAAGACGTCCGAGGTCATCGTGGACCCCACGGCGATCCCGTGGCTGCTGCTCATGGTAACCAAGCACGGCGGAGCCAAGGACGGCATGATGGCAGATATCACGTCGATCCAGCGCATGGAAACCCACGGCGGGCTCGCCCCGGACGCCGCGCGCTGCGACGCCCAGCACATCGGACTCGGGGCGGATGTGCCATACGCGGCTCGGTACGCCTTTTACCGCACGACCACAACTCCGACGCATCGCTGTGCCGAGTCTGCGCCCGCGCCATGACGCCGGCCCAGCGCTACGAGGCTGCTGTGAGGGCTCGCGAACATGCGCGGGGCGCCGTGGATGCCGCTGCTGAGGCGCGCAAGAGCGCCGATGCGGCGTACTTTGCGGCGCTACAGGCCGAGTCGGCGTCCATCGATGAACTGCTCGCCGCGAGCGCGGCGGTTCGCGATGCTGCAGCGGCGGATGCGACGGGAGCGCCGCCATGAGCATGCGGCGCACGAGGCTCTTCGACTGCAACCCGAAGTGGGTTGAATACGACGAGGGCTTGACGTGCGGTATCCGCTTAGACTGCCCGGAGGGGCATGACGGGTGCCTGCATGTGATCCCGTTCACGCCAGCACTGGACGGAACCCAGTTCGACATCACACGCGTCTGGCAGCGCACCGGCGACACGTTCGAGACGCTGACGCTGACGCCGAGCATCCGAAGGCTCCCGACCTACACGAGCCGTGATGAAGCGCTCGCCACCGGAGCATTGCCCGAATACCTGAACGACAGCCACTTCTGCGCGTTCCACGGCTTCATCCAGAACGGACAGATCGTGTTCTGCGGGGATTCGCGATGACGTGGAATACGGAGACCCTCAAGCAACACTACGACGAGCTGCGGACCGCACAGCGTGATTCGGACGAACGGTTGCTCGCTGCAAACGAGCAGCGATTCGCTGCCTTCGGCTCTCAGCTCGAGGCCATTCGCTCCGGCTGGCATGACAGGTTCGTCAGCCACGAGAAGTCGATGGATGACCGGATCGCCGTGCTCCAGAAGTCCATCGACGAGCTCCGCAGACTCGTCTACATCGGCCTCGGCATCGTGATCGCCGTGCAGGTGATCGTGCCGCTCGTGCACCACTGAAATGATCGTCCATACTTAATCGCGGCGCGACGGCCAACCAGAAAAGGAAACCGCATGACAACTACCTCAGGCGGCCTGCTCATCGCCGGCCTCATCGTTCCCGCCCCCGGTCTCACCGTGATTCCGCCGCGGCTGCCGCCCGGCTACGGTCCGGACTGGGCGTATCTCGACATCCGCGACTACCGGCCGCGCAAGACGCAGTGGGTGCGTCAGGTCATCATCCACAGCGTCACCGGAGGCGACAACCAGCACGTCGTACCCGGCGCGGGGCCCGGCGGCGAAGCGGCACGATACGCCGATATCTGGCGCACGGATCCGACCTCGAGCGCGGCGCAGGTCCTGGTCGACAGCGCCGGAACGGTCGTGTGCCTCTGTGACCTCGCATATACGTGCGCCTACCACGCCGAGGGCAGCAACGACTGGAGCGTCGGGATCGAGATGTTCGTGGCCAAGGACGGCGCGATCCGCCAGGCAACGATCGACGCCACGGCGCTCATCGCCGCAGAGATCTGCGAAGCCGTCGGCATCCCGTTCCAGTTCCACTGCGCGCCGTACCGCAACGCGCCGCTGCTCCGCATGGAGGTGAGCGCCAGCGGGTACCGGCACAACCTCGGCGGCCAGGACTGCGTCGGCGTGTTCGGCCATCGCGACAACACCAGCGCGCGCGGCCGCGGCGACCCCGGGGAGGCGATCTACGGCGCGCTCCACGCGCGCGGGGCCGAGGCGCTGGACTACGCAGCCGATGAGGATCTGCACATTGGTCGCGCGCGGCAGGTGTGGCTGAACGCCGAGGCGAGCCGACGCGGGATGACGAACGCTCCGCTAATCACCGACGGCTTCGTCGGCCCGGCCTCGCTGGCGCGCGCTCGGCTGCTCGGCATCGCGCGGTGGCGCGACGTGCCGGCCCGGTGATCACCGGGTTCCGCCGCGCGCGATCGCCAGCTTGATAGCCTCGCGCACCGTATCGCTGGTCTGCTGGCCTTGCCGCTCGGCAATGTCGCCGATCGCCTTCCAGTCGCGGTCAGGGATGCGGATCGTGCGGTTCTTGCCCGGAACGTCGCCGGCCGCTCGACGCCGGCCAACGCCGGCACCTGGCCATCCCGTGCCGCGGGCGAGTGCGGCGGCGACCGGCTTCAAGTCGGCAACGTGGCCGGCGTACAGCTCGCGCTCCGACCACTTGCCAGACCGCGGCCACTGGTAGAGCGCTTTGAACTGGTCCGTGCCGACCCAGTGGTCGAGCTCGGCGCTCGTATAGAGCGTCCATGGAGTGATCCGGCGAGTCATGCCACGCTCCGCGGGCAGACGCGTGCTGCCGCGATGTCGCGTTCGATGCGCTGGAGCGTGGCGGAGAATGGCGTAGGCTCCGGGTTCGGCAGCTGGAGTCTGGGGCTCGCGACGCGCATCGCTTCCCATAGCAATGCGCCGGCCAGCCAGTCGATTAAGTCGGTCATAGCAGCGGAGCCTCACATCCCGGCTCGTGGCTACCGTAGTAGCGACCGCAGAGCGCGCATGCGGACGGGCGCAGCACGCCATAGCGGACCGCGCGCGCCACGGCGCGATCTTCCCAGCCGGGCGCCGGCTCGATGGTATCGAGGTCGGCGATCTGATCGGCGATTCGGTCCCGCGCGATGGCGTCGGCCTGCAGGATCCCTCGGATTGCATCCTGGTCGCGCGTTCCGACGCCAGCCTGGTCGATGCAGGCCAGCGCGAGCGCGCGGAAGTCCGCCTCGGTGAGGTCGCCGCCGAGGCGATCCAGCAGCGCGTCGACGCGGGACCCGTAGCTCACGAGTCCCTCCGTCCGGCATCGTGCGGGATGTCAACCACGACCGGCCCGGCCGAGTAGTAGATCGCCAGCAACTCGGCGCGCACCGGTCTGGTCATGGTCCTGGCATCGAAGTCGAAGTCGCCGATCAGCCGCTTGGCGATCGGCTCGATCGACGCCGCCACCGCTGGCTCCATCGCGCCGTGCAACGCATGCAGCGGCATGTGCTCCTGCTGTCCTGGCGACGGTGTCATCTCGCTGAGCGGCTCGAGCTGATCGCGGATAGCCGCGGCGATCGGCTCCAAGCGCTGCACGAGGATGCGCCGCAGCAGCTGCTCGAGCAGGCTGTGATAGCTCGCGCCGACCACCCGACTCGTCTCCCACGCTGCGCACCACGTGACGCCATGCTCGCGGAGCAGGCGCTGTGGCGCTGCGTACGTGACCGAGGTCGCGACGTCGCGCGCCCCGGCGTATCCGAACGGGTGACGCGGCAGCGTTGCTGCGCTCCATGCACCGGCCAGATCAGGCGAGCCCGGCCGCGTGAGGTACGACTCCAGGTCAACGCCAGCGACCCCGGCGAGTCGCCGAGCCAGCGCGCAGAGGCGGTCATCGGCCACCGCAGCCATCCGCCGGCGGATCTCGCGATCCACTGGCCAGTCGTAGATCGGCTCGAGCTCGCCGATCACATCCAGGGAGCGCGGTCCCGGGTCGCCTGGACGGCCCTCGTAGCACGTGGCCAGCCCCCAGCGCACGACGCGAGCTCGGCAGGTGATCAACGGGGCCGGCGTACGGCGTGCGGCGGTGTAGTGCTCGCCGCGCACGTCCGCTCGCACGTCCACGAGCAGCTGCATCCAGCCATCTGGGGCGCTCGCTCGGCGCCCCTCACCAGCGTCGGGTGAGGTCCACGCCGCGGCGCCGCTTGTCTGCGGACCATTGGCCTGATCCGGGACGGTCAGCGCCTCGACGATGTGCGAATCAAGTGGCACGGACGTGAGCACCGCGATCCCCTTGGCGATATTTACGAGCCCGAGCATATGCTCGGGCGTGGCGTACGCGGTGATGTGCCAGCCGCCGGTTCCGCTGTATCTGTAGCCGAGCCCGTCGAGCACGCCGAGCACGATGTCCGTGCCGGCATCGCGGAGCTCGACCTGTCGGCGCGCGACCGGATCATCGCGGAGACGGCGCAATTCTCCGACGTGCATGCCACGCGCGGTGTCGACGGCGATCATGGCGTGTTCATCCACTGCTCAGCGAGTAGTCGCTGGATTGCCGGCAGGCCGATCGCTAAATGCACACGCCCGGTCGGCGCGACGTACACGCAACGACGCGTGAGGTGGTGGTAGGTATCGTGTGCCGCGGTCTCATGCGCGAACTCACAGCAGAGATGGCCGTGCTTGATCTCGCTGCTCGAGTACTCGCGTAGATGGTGCTGTACGGCATCACGGCCATCGCGCTCAGCGATGGTGTTAGCGTGGCGTCGAATTAGTCGGTTGCGCTTGTTGATCGTCATGTTGTCCTCCGGACTCAGCTGACGCGGAGTTTCGGCCCCTCGGCGGGCCATCGTCAGCGGAGCCGTCAATACATCTCGATGAGATCGGTCCGCTCGACCGCGCCCTCGCGCTCCTGACGGCGCGCATCGCGGACCCGCTGGATCTGCTGGCCGATCGCCGCGGCGGTCCAGCGCGCGGCGCCAGCTACCACGCCGACCTCGCCGATGATCTGAGCGACCTCGGACAGCCCGCGCGTCGCGGGCGGGGTCAACTCGGCAAGCACCGCATGGCAGGCTCTGGCCGTCGCGATTAGGTCGGCGTCCTCGGGATCCCCGCTCTGCCACGTGGCAAACTGGGCGCTCTGTAGCTCGGTGGTGACCTCTCCGAGCGGGGCTCCGACGAGATCGACCCGGAGGGCGGTCCACAGGGCACCGTACGGAGCCTTGATGCGCGTGGCGATTGCGGCGGCGATGTCGGGCGTGATGGTGATGTTCTTCGTCGTCATGCCCTCAATCTAAGATTCGCCATGCTAAATGTCAAAAAGTTTCGCATGGCGAATCTTATGTCCCCACCTCACCCGCCGGCTGGCGCTGCCGCGGTGCTCGTCCCGCACGCGATCTTACCGGTGTCGATCGCCGGCGGCGCGCCATCACCTCCGACGGCTCGGCGCAGCTCGAGCGTCTCCAGTTGACGGATGGTTTCATGTCGAAGTGCTAGTTTTTGTTTCGGTTTTTGCTTCATCATTTCCCCTATCCTACCGCGCTTCCCGAAGTCCTGCCGTAGCAAAGATCCACCGTGAGATTGATCCGTCAGATCCACGCGTTACCACGTCGCTGCTGTCAATCCTGATACCGACTACGTGGGCCGTGTGCGCTGGCGTTGACCACAGCTGCCGTCCGGATTCGACATCCCAGAAGCGCAGCGTGCCGTCGCCGCTACCGCCAACCACGATCGCTCCGTCGGCATCGGCATCGGCAAGGTACTGCGTCCCGCCGCGGAACGTGCGGCGAAGCGTGCCGTCAGCATACCAGAGCCGCGCCGATCCATCGGAGTGCGCGGTCAGGAGCGCGCGGTCACCGTCGACCCACCGAGCCGCGAGGATCGGTGGTGCAGCGAGCGTGGCGATCACGGCTCGGCGATCCAGGTCGATCAGCTGCGCGGGCGCAGCAGGGCCTTCGTAGTTCGGCACAGCCAGCACCGCGCGTCCGTCGGGCGATGGTCGGAGCATTCGGATCCGGGCAGGCATGACGAGATCCGCGAGCACGCCATCGCGGCCGAGCAGCCGCGCGTGGCCACGGGCATCGACGGCCAACACGCGATCATGATCCATCATGGCGATCGCGTCGATTCCGGCGACAGCCGGCGATAGATCGATCGGCTCTGCTCCGGGAAGCGCGAGCATCACCGAGCCGTCAGCACCGCCGCTCGCCATCGCGCCTCCGGCGCCGAGCCCGATCGCGGTGACTGGCGCGCCGTGCATCGCGACGCGAACCGTCATGCCACCGGGCAGCACGCGAAGCTCCGCGGCGTTGCCGCGCGCGATCGCGACTAGCGAGCCGTCGAATGACACGGCCGGGAACACCGGATCGAAGCCATCCGGAGCGGACACGGGGGGCAGATCGGCGAGCGCGATCCCGGCGCCGGTGTCCGCGATGCGGGTCGGATAGCCGGGGCATGCGATCGCGACGACGCGGGCGTCTGGGGCGGCGCCGCCGACCAGGCCGCAGCCCGCGGCGATCGGCTCGCCGATCTGACGCTGATACGGGGCCCGCGCGTCCCAGACCCGCGCTGTGCCGTCCCACGACGCGCCGACAACGCGCCGGCCATCTGGATCGAAGCTCACCGTGCGGACGATGGAGGCCGGCCCGCTGAGCACGGCGATGGCCTGTCCGGTTGCCACCTCGAGTACCTCGGCGATTCCGTCAGCGCCAGCGCTCGCGATGCGCTGTGACCGCGCGTCGAACCGGAGCGACAGAATGCGATCGCGGAGATGTATCGAGCTCACCAACTGCCCAGTGGCCGCGTCGAAGACCTGTTCAGAGCCGTCACGTCCTCCCAACGCCACGAACCGGCCGTCAGGCGACGTCGCCACGGCTTCGAACGGCGGGCCGACATCGCGCAGGTGCCACGCGCGGGTGCCGGTCGGGACGCCCCAGATCGAAGCGTCTCCGCTCGTGCTGACGGTCGCAAGCCGTGGTCCGGTAGGATCCCAGGCGATCGCGTGGATTCCGGGCCCATGGAGAGTCGAAACGGAGCGCCAGGTCGCGGTGTCGATCACGCGCACGTCGTTGCCGCCGCCGGCGGCGAACCAGTGGCCATCAGCGCTGAACGCGAGCGACGGCCACTCAGCGCTGGTCAGCGGAATCTCGACGAGTTCGGCACCGGTCGCGGCGTTCCACACCACCGCCATGGTTCCACGATCGTCGATCGCCGCTATCATCAGACCATCCGGCGACGCCGCCTCGAGCGCGAGCCGCATCGGTCCTGACCGCGGACGCATCTCTCGCACGAGGTCGCCGCTGACCGCATCCCACACCCGCACGGCACCGTCTCCGCATGCCGTCACCACCCGCCGTCCGCCGTCCAGCCACCGCGCGTCGTACACCGTGTCGTGATGCGGCAGCGCGACCAGGCGTTGGTGGGTGTCGGCGTCCCAGATCTGCGCGGCACCATCGTCGGCGGTGAGGATACGGCTACCGTCCGGGCTCCAGCTCGCCGACCACATCCGGCCGGCGACCGCCGGGAGCCTGGCCAGCTCGGCGCGCAAGGGCTGCTCCGCGCGCGCCAGCATGAACGCCGTGGTCCGGCTATGGTCGCCCATGCGCCACGCCTCGCCGAGGTGCTGCCGTGCCCCGGCGTAGTCCTCGGCCAGCAGGGCGGCCCGGCCCTGCTCGACCTCGGCGGAGATCTCCGCAACGGACCGCTCGTGCTCGGCCGCGGCCGCGCGCTGCTGCGCGAGCCTGGTCTCGTACGCGGCGCGGCCCAGGAACAGCGCTACGCCCATCGCGGCCATCACCGATGCGATCGCCGTACCGATGCACTTCGCGCGGCGGCGCCGGCGCGCACCTGCGAGCTCAGCCTCGAGCTCGGCATCCCGACTCGCGGCGACGAAGGCGATCTCCGTGCTCGACAGCTCGCGACCGGTTTCCAGGGTCCAGCCGTCGATACCTTCGAGCGCCGAGCCGCGCCAGAGCAGATCGGCTGGCCGGCCCCGGTCGGCCCAGACGCGCGCCGCGGTCCTGACCTGCGCCGCGATCCGCGCATCGGCCACCTCGCGCAGCGCGGCAGCGAGCTCGAGCGGGCTATCGTAGCGATCCATGGGGCGCTTGGCGAGCGCGCGCGCGAAGACGGCGTCTAGCCCAGCTGGGTACGCGTCTCCGACGGTCGGAATCTCCGCCGTGACGTGCTGTACCCCTACCTCGGCGGGCCCGGAGCCGAGAAACGGCGACCGCCCGGTCAGGGCCTGGAACGCGACCACGCCGAGCGCGTAGATGTCGCTCGCCGGACCGGCCTCCGCCCCGGCCCAGATCTCGGGGGCCATGTACGGCGGGGTGCCGAGCATAACGGACGACCTCGAGCAGCTCACGAGCTGGGTGTCGTCAATCTGCATGGACGATTCCGCGAGCATGGCCGGCGCGACTTCGCCGATGGCCTTGGCGAGCCCGAAGTCGACGAGCTTCGGTAAGAGCTCGCCGGCGCGCTCGACCACCATCACGTTGGCCGGCTTGATGTCGCGGTGGACGATGCCGCGCTCGTGGGCGACCTGGACGACGTTGCAAATGCGCTCGAATAGCGGCACCAGCACGTCGAGCGGCATCCTGCCGCCATGCTGGTCCAGCCAGCGCTTCAGGGTGACGCCGCGGACCAGCTCCATACTGATCCAGATCAGGCCGTCCGGCTCGATCCCGGAGGCGTAGATATGCGCGGCGAAGGGGTGGTCCAGCTTGCTGGCCAGCTTGGCCTCGCGGTCGAAGCGCACCAGCGCCGCGGCGCCGACGTCGGCTCGCTGGTGCAGCACCTTCACGACAACCTGGCGGCCGAGCGGCGGCTGGTCGGCGAGGTAGATCGCGCCGAAGCCGCCCTGGTCGAAACGCTCGCGGAGCACGAAGCAGCCGAGCCGGCGGCCGGGGGGCAGGTCAGCTTGCGACGTCACGGAAGCACGACACCTTTCTCGATCAGCGCGTGCCACGGTGCCGATCGTCCGACCGGTTGTTCGCGGACGCCTTCGTGGCAGGCGATGGCGTCGCGCAGCCCGGACTCGAGCTCGCGGATGCGCGCGATCAGCGCGAGCGTCACTGGAGGGCTATTCGCTGCGATGTGCTCGGCATTGGTGTCGTCCTCGTCGGGCGACCACGGCGTGCGATCGAAGCCCGCGATCAGATCGCACGCCATGGTCATAACCGCAGCAGGGTCAGCATTGGCGATCCACTCTTCATATCGAACCGCGCGCGCCCTGCGCTCGAGGTTGTCGAGGTCGATCTTCACGGGGCCGACCTCGTCATGTGCGGCGTGCGCACCCGGCTGCCGATCACCGGCTTGTAGCTACAGGTTGCGAAGTTCCATTGCCGCCGTCGGCATGGACGGCCAGCCTTGGCGCCGCAGAAATCGCACGCCTCGGTGGCGACGTTGCGCCGGTGGCGGGGGTTGCTGAGCGGTCCTCGCTTGCTGGATGAGCTCATTGCACGGTCCTCGGTTTGGTCGTGACCTCTGCGCTGCGCGCCCAACGTTCTGCTTCGCTTCGCGACGCGGCATCCGGACCGACGAAGCGCTGCATCACCACGCATCCATCGTGCGGGTCGGTACCGCGGCAGTTCGAGTGGCGCTCGACCACCGGGCGCCATTTACCGGCGTGCTCCTCGAGTATGAGAACGGTAACGGATGCCGCCGGGCGGCGTAAACGTTTCGTTTGCCATGGGGTGCGGAGCTTCGCGCTCATGTCGTCGGTCCTTTCTCGCCTGGTTGCTGCGGATACGGGTCGTCGGTCATGCGGTTCAGCTCGGCCCTGATCGTGTCGAGGTGACGCCGAAGCGTCGCCACGACCTGGTCGAGCTCGGCGTCGATGCCGAGCCGCGCGGCCAGCCGCGGATCGATCCGCATCCCGACGCTCAGCTCGGAGAGCGCCACGCTGATGCGGGTGTCGAGCGCTACCGCGCGGTGGAACGCGGAGCTCATCGGTTGTCGTACCTGGTGATGATCGACGACAACCGAACGAGCGCCGGCTCAAGCGCAGCACGGATAACCGCATCCAGATCGGCGTCTGCGATGGTGTCGTCGGTTCCACTTGTGATGGTGAGAAGCGAGTAGATGCCATCGCAGATTGAGACACCGCCGGGGGAGCAAAGCAGGGTTAGGTCACTGCGATGAGCGATGGCTTCGAGCTGTGACCACGACTTTGCAACGTCTCTCACGTCAGCTCCTTGGGGCGCCCGGCGAGCGCCCCAACCGATTGCGCCCATGCGCGCACCGCGTCAGCGTGTTCTGGCTTCCACAGCGCCGCGTAGCTTCTGCCGCTGCCGCCAAATGAGCGTTCAAAGTCAGGGCACTTGCCAGCGATAATTGCCGATAGCAGTTGCGATCGGAACGTCTCATCGTCGGACGAGAAGTTGAACAGGACGAGCGTGTTCTCGGTGCAGAAGGTCACGGTCGGTTCTCTCCTAGCGCCGCCGGGATAGCTCTCGATGCCCGCGGATGCCATGGGCATGCTCGCCATTCGGCGAGCGTCACCGTGACCAGCATGCGGATCGTCTCATCGTAGATCCCGTGCAGCGCCGTGATCGGCGCGTGTTTCGCCCACCCGTCAAGCCTTCGCTGCAGATAGACCTCCAGTCGAAGGCTATCACTATCCGGCATGCCGTCAGCGCTGACGGTGGCCAACATGTGGAGGTCCTGGCAGGCGCCGAGGATGCCAGGTTCGCGGTCAGCGTCGCCGGATGCAGCCTCGCGACTGCTGGGCGCCATCACCGCACCGCCTTCGCGCGGGAGTTGATGGCGGCGGCGATGCGGCCACGAGCCTCGATCCCGTTGCTCACGATGACCTCGAATAACGAGACGCGCTTCTCTTGCGACTCGAGAAGCCATGCGTCCGGTACGAGCGGAGTCCTGAGGCCGAGGCTATGAAGCCAGACGCGAAACCCACCCTCGCGCTCACCGCGTCGGCTTACCAGCCATGCCACCAGAGCACGGTGCCTTGGTCCACCGTACATCCCGGGACGCCATCTGGAAGTCGGGACACGTCGGGGACACGTTTCGTCTTGCGTCTCCTTGCGTGCTGTTTGCTCTCGGTTCGTCATTTCAACACCTTGCCTCCTGATGTTCAGTACTTGTTCAGCGTGTACAGTGGTCTGCAAAACCACCATTCCCCAGTTCAAATCTGGGTGGCTCCTCCAGTAATCATTGATAAATCTTATGATGATGCGGATGTTGGCGGTGCACCGAGGACACTTACGGGACACCATCCGCGCGGTTCTGGGCAAGCTCGCACGCTCCGGTCCCGCAGGCTTTGGCGAGCCGCATCTCGAACGGTCGCTCTCCGCGCCGGTAGTCGCAATCTGTGATCAGCGTTACAGTTACGCAGCCGCACTCGTACTCCTGAGGAGCGACTTGCGGTTCGTCGTGGGTGCTCACGAGCGGCAGCGCGGCGAGGCGCTCATCAGGCATCGCAAACGCCCGCCTGATCTCGTCTTCGGTCAGGTGTGCGGTCACCACGTCTTGCTCCACTGCTTCGCGTCGGCGACTTTCGTCAGCGGTCACGACGCGCGTCGTGATTGTCCAGCCTTCCTGCACGGCTCGCGCGGCGATGGCATCGCACTGCTCCTGCGTCTCGCACACGACCTCGCCCTGGCTTCCGTCGCGCCCGTGGCGCGCGGTGGCTGAGATGAACGGAATGCCCCAACCGGATAGGGATTGACCGAGGATCCTCATGCTGATGCTCCTTCCTTGCGACGGTAAGTGGCAAGGCGATCGCGAGCATCGCCCTCGGGAAGATTGGCGTCGACGACCACAGCTTGGTTGCCGCCGGTCAGGCGCAGTATGCCCCATCCTCTCCCGTCGTTCTGCTTGAACAGGTGGTAAGCGCTAGTCGAGAACTCTGTACCTTTTCCGGCCGCGGGCTGGCTGCTCATGGCAGTGCTCCAAGTCCGCACTCCAGCGCGCCGCACACCGTGCGGCTTTCCTTGATACTTGATCCGCAGCTGCGGCAGGTGTTAGGCCGGGTGACGTGTTCTGCCGCCTCTCTGCGGGAGGTCTCGCGCAGGAACGCCGGCTCACCCTCGGTTCCGCACGAGCAGATCCAGGTGTGGTAGCGCCGTGCGTCGCGCCCAAATGTGATGCGGTGGTCGGTCACCGTCTTACCCTCGCGAGAGCTACTACGAGATCGCGGTGAGCCTGTTGCATCGCCGATCGCTTGGATTCGCGGATCGGGCGATCCTCGTTCTCCGCGGACCACTCGAACGCCGTGCGAGCATCCTCGTGAGCAAGCGCCGCCGCGACGGCCACGGTCGTAGCGTTCTCAGCGTCCGCACGCTCCTTGGCATGTGCGAGCAACGCGAGCAGTGGTCCGCGCCAGGCACAGCAGTGGCACCATGCGTCACCGAATCGCGAGCCGATCTCGTCGGCTCCGCAGATCGGACACGGCGGATGCTTGGCGCGCGGCACGCCGTGCTCGTCCCAGTGACTCCCGGGCTGGTTCATGCCCTCAGCCACGACGTCCGCTCCTGCGATCGCGGCGCGGGCTGTGCGGGTTCGGCGGGCAGTTCTCGGGGTCCATCAGGTGCCAGTACCGCTGCTCGCCGATTCGCTCGTGCTCAGCCAGCCGCTGGAAGATGTCCGGGCCGTCGCACGTCATCAGCGGACCGGGAGCGCCATCGACGCGGGGCTGCGAGCACACCATGACGTTGCCGCAGTGGACGCCGGCCTCGCGTGCCTCATTCACGTTGTTGCACCACACGAAGCGGGCGATGTCTCCTGGCTTGAAGAACTCGCCACACATGTGGCAACGGAACATGCGGCCGTCCCGGAACCCTGACCACGGCATCGACATATGAGCCTCGGTGACGATGAACGGCTTGCCGTTGGTCCAGTTGTCACCGCGCTGTGAGCCGTCGGTGTCGGCGCTTGTCTCGATCATTTGCTCAGGACCTCCAGCTGGCTCTCGTAGAAGCGAATCGCCTCGCTAACGGTCTGCTTGCCGCCACACCCACAGAACTCCGGCTCCGGCGACGAGCCGCCGCATTGGTGGCAGGTGATGGGCGTGGACGGTGGGAGCAGTCGCAGCAGCTCGAGCGTGAGCAGCATGTTGCTGCGCGTCTCCTCGACATCGGCAGCGTGCGTCCCGTCGGCCTCCATCTCCTCAAGGCACGGCGTGCAGCGGAACGAACCCCGGCAGAGGCAGCGCTCGGCCAGCAGCAGCACGCCAGCCGCCATGCGGCCAACTTCGCGATTCGAGCTGTCGAGGTAGCGGCGCGCGGTGGCGACGGTCTCCTCGGAGGTTGGTCTGGTGACGGTCATGATGGTAGCACTCCGCCATCGCTACCGTTCTCGCGTTCCCAGCAACGGAGACAGATGTACTTCTCGACGCCATTATCGGTGTAATTGCCGGCGGTCGGAGATTCCGACGGGTCAGGCGTGGCGCCGCAGTCGCACACGCGCGGGTCCTCTTGTGGTGCTTGGTCGATCATTCTTCCTCCGTGGCGTAGTCAATGGCGGCGAGGATGAGCGCTACTTCGTCGCGCGTGAAAGTCCATTCTTGCCGCAGTTGGTCGCGCTCCATCGCAGCGCGCATATCTCGCACTAGTCGCACGGCTTCGGTGGTGTTGCAGGTCGCGGTCATCGACTACTCCTTGCCAGGGTCTCGCAGGTTACCAGCTCGCCGCGCTTGGGAAGCTTCCGGTCGCTCATCGTCCCTTGCCTTCTCGGTTCCCCCGCCGCTCCCACGCATTCATCACCGCGACGACCGCGGCGCTGATCGTCGGGTGCCCGGCCTTGGACGCGGCGAGCTTCCAGTTCACTCGCTCGTCCTCGGTCACCCGGATCGTGATCTTTCCGGCGGCCTCGCCGGCGCGGGGAAGGCGGCTCACGTCATCTCCGTGAACATGCGCATCACGTCTGCGACGGTTGCCGCGTGTTCTACGCCAGACGCGTCGTAGAACACCGAGTCTGCGCGATCCGCACCGACGAGGATGATCCTATGAGCGCGAAGACCGACGAGCGCCGCTCCGAGTTCCACGTGCGAACCGCGGCCAAGTCTCGCGATGCCGATGAACAGGTCGCACGTGCTTGCGCCTTCAAGTTCGCGTCTCGCAAGGTCGCTTCGATCGCGAATTCCGCAACCATTCTGCGAACACTTGTGGTCGAAGTGATCTGGCCAAGAGAACGTGTTGTACATCCCGCGGATCTCCAAGATCCGAGTAAGCTCTCGAACCTCGGAGAGCCGGTCACGGCTGGACGCTATGTAGAAGGTCGACAGAACGCTCATAAGCCATGAGTAATGCATTCGTCCGACGTATGCAAGAACAATCGCCCGACGAATCGTAACCGACCGATCTAGTTCACCTGCTCTGGCCCCTTCCTCGCCGCGCCTTCCACCGCCCCAACCCGCTCAGCGACCGCCCGGCTCACCGCCGCCTTTTCCTCGGCCCCGACCATCGAGTAGTGCGCCGTCATCGCGTCCGTGGAGTGGCCGGTGATCGACTGCAGCACCAGCGTGGACGCGACCAAGCGGCCCTCGTTGTTGAACGTCCTGCGCATCCCGTGCGCCGTCACGCGCAGCCCGCCCGGTCCGAACACCGCAGCGCAAGCCCGGTCCAGCACCTTCTTCAGCGGGCTTCCCTTGTGCAACGTCCCGCTCCGCGACGGGAACACCAGCCCGCTCGCCTTGACCTCGAGCAGCTCCATCACCACGGGCAGCATCGGCACGCGGCGCAGGCTCTTGTGCGTCTTGACGGTCGTGAGCCGGCCCCGGTCGTTGGTGTACCGGATCGTCGCCTGCCCAGCCGAGACGTCCTCCCAGTGCAGCGCGCTCGCCTCGCCGAACCGCAGGCCGGTGGTGACCAGGAACAGCACCAGCGCGCGCCACTGCGGCGGGATCGCAGCGAGGAGCCGGTCGCACTGCTCTCCGGTCAGCAGGTTCGGTCGCGTCTCGTCGTACTCGCGGACCTTGGGCGGGCGCACGCCGTCGGTCCAGACCCGGTCGCAGTAGCCGTTGCGGTGCGCGTCATGCGCGAGCGTGCGCAGGAGCCGGAGCTCGTTGAGCACCGTGTTACCGCCCTTGAGGCCGACCTGGCGCATGCGGAGCGCGACGTAGCGCTCGATGTCCGCCGGCGAGATCGCGTCCAGGTACAGGTCGCCGAGCACGGGCAGGATGTGCTGGAGCCCGTATCCGTACTTGCGGACCGTGGTCGCTTTCGTCTCAGGGTCGTCGGCTCTGCGCCCGAGCCACGATGTCGCGTATGGCCTGAGTTGCGTCCGCGGCCGCGCTGCCTGTGTCGAGGCGAGCTCGGCCCGGAGTTCGTCGCGCTTGCGCCGCGCGTCCGCCTTGCTGCCGATCACCGTCGCCTTGCGGTTCACCGTCTTGCCCGTTGCCGCCGAGATCCGCTTGACGCGCACCGCCCACAGGTTTTTGCCGATCTGCTTGATGCCCTCGTCGTCCATGCATCGACTCCATGCGGGAGCGGGTCCACGCGTCAAGGGTCTCGGGGAGGAACACGTAGCCGCCTCGGTAGCCGCGACCGTCGGGTATGAGCTCGCCCGAGTAGACCAGCGAGCGGATCCCGGCCCGGGTTCGGAACCCGAGGTAGACCGCGGCGGCAGCGGTGTCGAGGAAGCGGCTCATTTGAGTTGACGGGGTCATTGCAGCATCGTACCGAACCAGTGTCAGATGCTTCGCTGACCGTTCACGACGCGCAGCTCCATTCCGCGCCGGTGCCTTCGTGCAGCACGATGTGCGTGAGCAGCCGGACGTAGACGAGCTCGCTGTGCTCGGGGTGGCCGGTGGCCAGGTACAGCGCGGCCAGGAAGCCGAGCGTCGTAGCGGCGTGATGACAGTTCGTCATCTCTGAACCTCGATGGCGTGTGTGACGTGCCACCCGCCGGTTGCTCGCGGTATGCCGTCGGTGATGTGGGGTCGGATGTGGCGCTCCCAGTCGGCGAGCGTGGTCCAGCCATCGCCGGCTGTCGTGGCACGCATCGCGTTGACGTCGAAGATACCGATACTGCCGTCTGACTTACGCTTGGCTGAGCCGATCCAGTGCGTGTGGCGGTAGGCCCACCGCGGATTGGCGCTCGAGTCGGTCCACGGGCCATGCCACTGGATTCGGCACAGCCCCCACGACGGCATGTGACCCGCGGCTCCGCCAAGCTGTGAAGTAGGAACGCGTTGCCATGGCCGGCCGATGGCGTTGAGGACGCCATACATCATCGTTGGGTTGGTGTATCGCTTGGCGTCGAATCCATGACCGGAGAAACGCGGTCTGACCTCGTCGAGCGTGAGCCCGCAGATCGCGGCCACCGAGCCAGGACCACAGTTGCAGCCCCACGCATCGGCAGCGGCGTCGAGCTCGTCGGCCGTGAAGCGCGGCGCGATCACGAAACCCTCGATAAAGAGATCGCCCAGACCCACGGGTTGCTAGCCCACGGATCCCGCTTGCCGTTTATCGAGTCCCATAGCGTCGCGAAGGCTGCCACCGAACCGGCGAATGGACCATAGACATCCCGCCGCTCGTCGCCTGTCCACGTGCCGTGCTTCGCATAGCATTCGGATCTCAGCGGATGTCCCGGATCCAGGACGTCGGTCACTCCCTCGTCGCACGCGTCCGCGGCACTAATCTCCTGCAGGCGCTGCACGCGAACGCTGGTGATCTCGAGCGTGAGGCGCGATACCCAGCGGGGCATGAAGATTGCCGGTCGCCACTTCAACGTATCTGGCGCGACCTCGGTGGCGCGGTAGTACGGTCCGTAGCCGATTCCCGGACTGGCATCCTCGTAGGCGGACCGGCACGTCTCGAGGTCAGGCGCGTCGTGCGTCCAGGTTTCGCGCACCCAAAGACGGGTTCCTTGATGACCGTATGGAAACCTGACCAGCATCGTCAGCGTGCCGCCGTTCACGGTCCGGCTCAGCCCGCCATATCCGTCGTAGCCGAGCGTGAGTGACCATGCCGAGGATGGAGTTTGCGCCAACGCCGCGAGAGTTGCTTCGTCGAATCTGGCAACGCGTCGCGTCTGCGTCTTTCGGCCTTCGAGGATCGCGCGGATCATCGGCGCGCTGAATAGGATCGGTCTCTCGCGTGTCCCGGTCATTGGCGACTCCCATCGATGCCGAGCGCGCGGCCGAACAGATACGGGACCCAGCTTGCTGGCAGCGGTACCCGCTCGCCGCCTCCCCACATCAGCCATCGAGCGACAACCTGCGGAACGATGCACACCGCCCACCAGGCGATGCGCTCTCGCGACAACCTCCACCTCGCTCCACCCATCGAGTCGCGCCACTTCACGCGCGCGATCACAAGCAGGTCATCGGCGGTCGCGCGGACCAGCCGGCCGAACGCGCGGACCATAAGCCCGGCAAGGATCAGCATGGCGCCACTTCCTCCGGTGGATCGGTCGCCGGAGCGGCAGCCGGATAGTCCCCGATGGTAACCTCGGGGAAGAAGCAGTCGATCGGCTTTCCGCGCCACGTCGCCTTGACCACCCACGACACGCCAGGCCTACCGACGCGCTCGACTCCGATCGCCGCACGCGCCTTGAACAACCCTTCGCTATCGATCTGCGCGACCTGGCGCACGCGATAGAATAGGATGTCGGCGTCCTTGCGGTCTCCACTGCGGTAGAGTATCCCGCCGGTGAGCGCGACGTGGCATCCAAACTCAGGGCAGATGTCCTCGATCGCTCGGCACAGCTCGATCGCTTGGTCGCGTGTCCACATCCTGGTCATCGCGCCGCCATCCGCATCGCCGCGCTGGCGATCGCAGCGCGGCGCCGGTTCCGCTGTCGCGTCTCAAGCGAACTTCCGGTGACGACGACGCGGAGCGCGAGCGCCTTATTCGGGTCCCCAGCGGCATCAAGCTCCTTGAGCGCGGCCGAGAAGTGCGGCGACTTGAGCATCGCGTCACGACCAGCGTCGTTCAGGAGTCGCGACGCGCGGTCGATCCACCCGCACTGCAACAGCGATCGGCGCGTGCGCGGCGGCAGGTGTTCCGGCGATGCCCCGCGGTCGAGCGCGAGCATCGCGAAGGTCTGGGCTTGCGTTGGAGTCACTTGGCAATGCCTTTCAGCCACGTAATGGCGTCGGCGATCAGTTCTTCTCTCCATCCTCTTCCTCCGTACGACTTCGGGCTGAGAGGTCGCCCGGTTGTGCGAATTCAGGCCAGATACACGCGTCTTCTGATATCAATCGTTACGTATCCGTGAGCGGACCTAATTACGACAGTGGATGCATCATCTCGCTCTGTTGATAGCCCATCTGGAAGCGGGATGTTTTTCATGTGGCTCATGTTTCCCTCGTGAGCTGTGCGTTTACTGCGCGCTCGATGCCTGGCGGTAAAGTCCAGAAACCCAGGTGACCTCGGCAGGGCACAGGAACCGCGAGCGCCTGCACGTCTCGCGTCAGGTAGCCGACCGGTCCGAAGAACCACCTGACCTGCGCTTCGCCGAGAAGGCTCCCATCGGAGAAGCTCAACGCATCCGCGTGTCTCGCTATGGAGTCAGCGTCCCATCCGCCATCGAGCACCTTATCGATGCGCGCCACGCCAATCACCGCGCTCGTGATACGGGATAACTCCAACCATCGTTCATGTCGAGCCGCTCGAATCCCGCCGCCCAACTCTGGGGCGATATCGAACACCCGATCGTAGACTCGCTCGTCGATATCTCGGCTCGCGTGGATCGCAAACAGTTGACAGAAGTCCGAGCGCTTGATCATCGCGCGCGGCCTGTTCTCTACCCGCTTGATGCCGGCAGCCACGAGCCCTGCCCACGGCTGAGTGAGTGTCAATTCGCGCAAGTGCCACATCCACTATTACGAGACCTCGTGTACGTTGCTCCGGTGCAGCGCATGCCGTGGCGTGCAACTTGCCCCGTGTCGACCAGTCGGCGAAGCGCGCGCCAGAGCCGGCGTTCTCCGACCGATCCGTAGTCGTCGCGCATCGCCGCGAATATCTCCGCGGCCGGCATGGCCACGCGGCTCGGAACGTGGTCGAGCATGACGTCATAGAGCACCGCAAACGCCGCCGCCCTGGCCTCGCGAAACGCGCTACTGCGATGAACAGGTCGTCGTGGATGACCGGGGTACGCGGCGTGCCACGCCAGGCGAATAGTCGACTCGCCAACGCCGACGAGCTTCGCTGCATCGGCGACGCGGAGCGCAGGATCAGCGGCCAGCATGTCCGCCGCGGCATGTGCCAGCGCTCGGATGTGGCGGTTGCGGTCGATATTGCCGCTCATACCGACCTCCATGCCCGGTGCATCGCGTAGACAGCACCGAGCAGAGCCAGCGCCACGACGGCCATCACAGCACGCATCCAGGCACCAGCGCCAGCGGACGCCACGAGCGCAGATGCGCGGCGATGGCGGCGACGATCTCATCGGCAGCTGCGCCATCCGTTTTCTCGAGCTCGCCCAGCAGCTCGAAGATGCGCCGCACCGATCCGGCGAGCGCCGCGGCGCGGCCAACGGCCGGCGTGCTCGGAGCAAGACCGGCGATCCGCTCGAGGTCTTCGATCAGCCGGCGAACGTCGGCGCGGTCCAAGCATGGCGTGGAGGTGTCGCCGTCGGCATCGCGTGCGGTGATGGTCGCGTAGCCGGGCGCTGCCGCGGTGATCGTGTAGAAGGCGCCGTCGCGGAGGTCTCGGTGAATGGACTCCATCATCGGGACTCCTCCGCAGCAAGCAGCGCCCGGACGCGCTCTATCTCCAACTCCGGATGAGGCGTGCCGCCCGCGTTCATTGCGAGGTAGTAGCGCAGCACGTCGGCTCTGGTCGGCAGCTCGTACACGCGCCACTTGAACCCGACGTACATGCGCAGCCGACCGACGAACGATCTGAACACGTGTCCGAACGCCGGAACCTCGTCGCGCATGAACATCCTGGCCGTCGTCAGCCGCTGCAGACCGTCGATGATCTGGTACGGGCCGTCGGGTCCTGCGCCGAGCCAACCGCTACGGTTGAACGATAGGAGCTTGCCGCCCTCTCCGCCGCGCAGGATGTATTCGACATACGCGGTCCGCTGCTCCATCGTCCAGACATGGCCGCGCTGGAAGTCGGGCGACAAGTCCAGCCGCTCGTCGTCGACGTGATGCGCGATTGTCCGCTCGAGTTCGGTCCATGCCACGTCAACCTCGTAGTGATGACGCGGAAACATCTCGATGTCGGATAGCCTCATGATGGCGCTCCTCGTCCGGTCACGATCGGCTGAATCCGGTGACCGCGCTGCCAGCCCGAGCGGATGAGCTTCGCGGCAACGGCCCACACGTCTGCCGGCGGGCAACGTACGTGCGCTGCTTTCAACGCGTCGCTGACCTCCATCGCGACCTCGGCTGCGATCCCGGTTGCGGAGTCGCTGAACTCGTTGTGCTCGATGTCGCTCGGGTCGAGCCGCAATGGTCCTCGCTCTCCTCGCTCGTAGCGGGCGGTCTCTTCGCAGACGCGCGCGGCGTCCTCGCGGTGGTCGTCGATGGGAGGCGAAACGCGCAGGAAGTTGTCGAGGACGGTCATCGTGGAAACTCCCTTCGCTGTAGGTGGCCAGGGAACGCGCCGATATCCTTGCTGAGCTTCCCGTTGACGACCATCTGCTTGACGAACACCGCCACCTCCGCGGCGGTGCACTGCTTGACGAGCGACTCGAACCACGCATCTGGAGCCGGCCGCGCGCCGGGTCCGCTCTCAGCGCCGATGATGACCCAGTGGATGCGCGGCTCCTGGGTGCCTTGCTGATGCGGCACTGCCCATCGTCCGGTAAGCGCGTCGGTCGGCATCGGCGCAGGGCTCACGCGGCGAAGATTGATCTCGCCGATTAGCGGCTCGCAGCTCAGCCCGCGGACCGCCGCCGGGATTGAGAGCAGGCCGGGGACGCGATCGTCTGCCGCGGGCTGGTGCTCGGTTGACGCGATCACCCAGATATTTGGCAGCGGCCATGGCGCGGACAGCGCGGATTCCACGACGTCAGCGCGCGATAACAGCTTCCGCTCCTGATCCGAGAACGATCCGCGCCTGTCGTGGTCGACGTACTTCTGCAGCATCACGAAGCAGAACGCAGCCGGCGACATGCCACGTCCGGCGTTGCTCGCCGCCGCTTGTCGCTCGACCCATGCGTACCACTCGCGCGCGCGGCGCACGCGCTTCGTCAGCAGTTGGTGCGTGTGTCGCCGTGTCACAGCCATAACCCCGTAGACGACCGCGATCGCCTCGTTGGTGAACCGTTCGTGGAACGGGTCGCTGACCGAGGTCGTGAAGATGCGCCGTGGACGCTGCCAGCGGATCGGGTCGAGCAAGTGCTCGTCGACCAGCAGCACATTTCCGGTCCACCGAGCGCCGCTCGGCGTCATACGGACCAGGCCATCGTAGGGCAGGCCGGGCCCGGCGAATCGGTAGCCGTTGCGCTCGGCGTAGCATCCGCCGCCGGTCGGATCGCCGCAGCCGGAGGTCTCGGAGCCCTCTGCGATGGTGCGGGAACAGCCCCGCATGCATGACCATGTGGAGTCTGTCCATTCTATGCTGGTCTTACTGCCCACTAGAGCCCTCCGCATGATTGGTTATTCATGCGCTGGTACTTCGGCTCCGAGGCGCGCTTCGCCGACAGGAGACCCGAGAACCCTTTGCACGGGGGAGACATCATCACGACGTCGGGCGCGGTGCGGCCGAGGAACCGGCGCAGGTCAGCGGGCTCGAGGTCGTGCACGTCGGCGCAGAGCGCCGGCGAACCGGTGAGCATCTCGAAGTCGCGGCAGGCCAGCTCGTCGACGTCTATTCCGCCGATGGTCTCGAACGTGGCAGATGCGTCGCCATGCGTAGCGACCGCGGCGGCTGCGCCGAGCGCTTTTCCGCCAATTCCACAGAAGATATGCGCTACTGTAAACTTCACGACGCCCGATCCGGAGTCGGCGCACTATACGGCGCGTCCCACCCCAGTTTCGCCAGGATCTCCGCGCCGCGCTCCGTGATGGAGTCGCCAAGCAGCGCTCGCAGGTCAGCGAGCTCTGACGGCTCCAGGTGTCGCGGTCGCGGTGGCACCGCGACGCCGTGGTCGGTCAGCCATTCAACGATCCATCGCTCGGTGATCTCTGCGACCTGGTAGTTATCCGGCGTGTGTCCTGGCCGGAGCGCCAGGAACCATCGCTCTGCGGGACGACTGGCATTAGGGCGCAGAGCGCCGAGCTGCTCGTACGAGCAGCCGCGGACGTTTGCGATCGTCCCAACCAAACACGCGCACTCGCCCTCGTAGCACGAGCCGTTGATCTGGCCGTTGCGCAGCTTCGCGAGCAGGCCGAGCACCTCGTTCGGCGCCTGGTCGAGCACGGCGCGGACATCGGTCTGGATCGGGTCGAGCCTGGCGCCGTCGAGGCTGGCGCCGTCGAGGCTGGCGCGGACGAGGCTGGCGCCGTCGAGGCTGGCGCCGTCGAGGCTGGCGCGGACGAGGCTGGCGCCGTCGAGCCTGGCGCCGTCGAGGCTGGCGCGGAC
>JAAEAP010258193.1_pt1 | contig 101879 bp, 160 predicted proteins | sample 7277901 | NCBI WGS metagenome assembly JAAEAP01 (sample SAMN13876987, study PRJNA601929) | soil metagenome | isolation source: soil | host: Panicum virgatum | place: USA: Fermi National Accelerator Laboratory | collected 2010-11-19 | reverse complement strand
CTCGTGCCGATGGCGCGCGCGATCCATCGCCGCGCGCTCGGCGCCGATCGGCCGTTCATCGTCTGCGATCCCCGGCGCCGCCAGGGCAGGGCGACGGTTCGATCGGCCGAGAACTACGAGACCGGCATGCCCGCCTTTGCGGCGGCGACCGGCGGCTCGCTGTGCGTCCGCAGCCTGCGGATGCCGCGGGACTTCCGGGACGTCATCACAGCGATGCGCGACCCTAACTCGCGCGTCATGCTCGTGGTCTGCGCCCAGATGTCCGATGACTTCTACCTGACCGCCCCGATCGCCGTGCCCCCTCTGTCCAGCCGGCACGACGAGCTCGACCGGATCATCACGGAGTACGCCGAGGACGCGATCGCCGATCTGGGGGCGTCGCGTGCGAGCTTCGAGCCGGCCGATCGCGACTGGGTGCGGACCCACTCGGCATCGTCCTTGCCCGACATCGAGAAGGCCACGCTGCGGCTGGTCGCGATCCGCGAGTCGCGCAACCTCAGCGCCGCCGCCGCCCGCCTCGGGATGGCCCCCGTCTCCCTCTCGCGCTGGATCGGGCGGCGCAAGCTGCCACGCTGACGAACCTTCTACAACTGGCGCTCGAAGTGGCGTCACCGATCGAATACGCTCCGCTATCGAATCCGGCGCGGGTGCTGCAAGGCTCGCCTGCCATGCCAGCACCAAATGAGATCGATCTGAAAAAAGTAGAGCGGCAGGCGCGCGCCACGGACGACCAGTATCTGCTCCACCTGATCGGCCGCGCCCGCACGTGCGACCCAGCGCAGCACGAGTCGATCCTTGCTCGAATCGCCGCGGTGGTGGAGCTCATCGACCTCATCGACCCCCAGGGCCAGGGATTCCCGATCCGGCGCCCGCGCGGCGTGATCACCGCAGCGGACTACCCGTCGGTTACCAATACCGACATGGACGACACGTAGCACCGGTGGCACACCGCGCGGTTACGCCACGCGCAATCTTGCCCGTCGCCTGCGAGGATCGCTGATCGACCGCGCCCTTGCGCGTTGGCGCGCTGCAAGCATCTCCGACTCGGCGTGAGCAACCGCCGACCCGTCACCGCCGACTCGCCCGGAGGTCAGCCGGTGAGGTGCCGGCAGAGCAACACGATCGCGAGCGCGAGCAGCACGACGCCCATGCCGAGCCCGGCGCCCGCGACGGCTGCGGTGATCATCGATTCCTTGCGCATCTCCATGCAGCATCGCACGTCCGGCCGCGTTGCGGGTGGTCAGCGTGGACGCCGGGCCGCGATCGCGGCGTCGAGCGCCTTCTGTGCGGCGAGCAACTCCTCGACGTGCTCTCGTCCGCTGACCAAGCACAGGAACCGCGGCAGCAGGCGGCGTGTCTCCGCGCAGGATCTGCAGTGCTCGGTGTCGGCCTCGATGATCTCGGCCGCGCAGTCCTTGCACCGGCGCGTCAACGGTCTCGACTTTGCGGTGATCGCAGCGTCGTCGTCCACGTGGTCACCGGCGAAGCAGCGGGATCAGGAACTCGAGGGCCAGCACGACGCCGAGCCCGATGTAGACCAGCCTCGTGAGGCGGTCGAGCGCCTGCTGGTTGGTTCGTTCGAGGTGATCGAGCCGAGCCCCGAGCGCAGCGATCCGGGCCTCGCCGACACGGTCAGCGCTGCGGATCGCCTCCAGGTTGCACTCGCGGAGCTGCACGGTCGCGACGTCGCGCAGCTCGAGCTCGCGCTGCATGTGCTCCTTGAGGGTGCTGGTTGTCCACTCGTCCGACATCACATCCAGTGTACAGCGTCGGGAGCGGCGCGGCTCCCTTGTCCGGTGGTGCGAAGGTATGACGCATGACCGCACACCGCGCCGCTTTCCCGACCTACGTACCGTGGCATCTCTCCACTGTACGTACAGCACCATGAGCAGGTTCTCACCGTGTAGTCGCGTTGTTTTCGCGATCTTGTTGTAGTGTACACGGGCGCTACGGCGCCTTACCACATGGAGGCTTTCCCTGGCCTCCCTCACAAGTAAAGGTATCTGGAAATGAGAGAACTGTATCGTGGACTTATGTTTGCGGCGTTGTTTTGCTTTCTCTGTGCCGGCTGCGACGTGGCGGACGATCCCGCCTTGAGCACGGAGAACACAGGCGAGATCGTGGCCGCTCCCGATCCAATACCTCCCGCGGGTAGCGACGGATATACTGGATGCACGCTCAACGTAGCGTATGCGTCGCCACCATCAACAAGTATAGGCATCGTGTCGATCACCGAATGCTACGGCGTCGGATATACAGGAGACTTGTCGATTGCGTTCAACGATGGTAGAACGGCGTCCCTGGGGGCCGTGGATCCCGTATGCGGCAGGCAGGCCGGAGTACTACTCGGCCTCAACTTCGGTGAAGCAACAAGTGTAACCTTCACTCTTGCAGTCTTCGGCCCGAGCACGACATCGTGCTCGGCAGTACTCATGAAGCGATAAAGAAGCTGACCTCGCCGAGCGATGTCACGTTCGTCTGATTGACGACGCCCATCGCCATCCAGCCGAGGTCGGAGCTCACCCCTCCGCTGGTCGCGGGCGTTCGTCCGCCGGACGTCCACAGCGGAACGCCGATTTTATTCACCGCGCTGGCCTGAATCGTGGGTCCGACCGTAGGCGCGTGCGCTGCGTCTATTACCTGCCTGGTGTTTCGCAGTCCGCGTCCTGCCGCGATAACGACGCCCGGCGATGATAGCTTATTGTACGATGTGTACGCAGTAAGCGCAGACGCAGTGAATGCGTTCTTCCAGAACCCTACGGTGATCGCTCCACTCGCAATAGACGTGTCGGTGCGAAGATCTACCGCAACGAGGCGCCCAATACCGGATGGACATACAGCGATCAGGGAGTTCGTCGCGTTCGACGACGTCACGATCTGATTGTCTGATGCCAGCGCCCATGCCGCATGCAGCTTGAACAGAACTGGATCCACCCGGTACTGGCGAATATTCAACGGCATCCGCTGATCGTGAACCACCGCGTTAGTTGCTTCCGCGATATCGATACCGAAGATTGGCGTATTGCCTCCGGTCACCCAGTTGTGCCCCACCACGACCGTGCCCACTGGGACGAACCCCGCATCAGGGTCAGGGATCACCGGCGACGCGGCTGGCGTCCCCGCCTTGACCGTGAGCGTGCACCGCACTCTGCGCCTGGTATTGCTGAAGGTCGGCGTGGTCAGCGCCCTGGTCACGGCGTCCTGGAGGTCGAGCGCCAGCGTGGTGTCAGTGACGTACTCGAGCTTCATCTGGAGCAAGTCCACGCGCGGGTTCGTGGCGTCCCCGTCGGTGAGCGTGAACTCCTCGGTCCCCGCGAAGGTGAACGGGACGAGCGTGGCGTCGTTCCCGTCCGAAGTCGCGATCTTCTGCAGGAGCGTCCCGGGGGCGATCTGGATCTTGTTGTTGGCCGAGCCCTGGCGCAGGAAGGCCCGGCCTGGGCTGACACAGTAGGCCCACAGCGTCGAGGCGTCGCCCCCGTCGTCGCCGCCGAACTCCGGCCGGGTGGCGGTGTTGGAGACCGCCCCGAGCATGCTCTGTAGTATCTGGTCGAAGTGCATAGCCCGGACGAACCGCTGCCCGTTGTTGAGGACGTCTACGTTGACCTCCATGCCGTCCTGCCAGTTGAAGGTCGTGTACGGGTCGGTGAATGTCGCCACTGGTTCGAGCTCCCTGCGGGGATGTCCCGCACTGCCGTTGTATCAGGTACGCGACTGAGAGCGCGACCGAGACGCTACAGACCGGCGCGAACGTCGTGACGCCGACTCTGTGAGCGCACGTGCGATCTGCAGTGCAATGAGCTCGCCCCACGCTGCGCCGAGCTGTCGCACGCGCATCTTGTGGAAGACGGGTGCCTCGTTATCAGCGTGCCCGCGCTGCGTCACGCGAGTCAGCACCTCGATGCGGTGCCTGAGCTCGCGCTCAGAGGCACCGCCCGTTGGTCTACCTCGTGGCTTGCTCACGGCAGCACATCCCGGACCGCGAACGCAGCGACGTCAGCCAGCGGATCGCGATCGTCACCGGACCTCGCGGCGCGCGCGGCATCGATATCCGGGCGCTCGAACAGGTGCCACTTCCGGTCGCTGCCGATGTGCCGCAACTCGGCAAACCACGGCCGGTCCTCGAAGGTTAGCCTTGCCTGCTTGGCGTCCACCGTCTCGCCCCCTGGGGGATGCCGCCTGACGCGCTCGATGACGAACCCTGGCTGGGCCGCGCGCGCGAACGACTTGCCGCGCTGGCGCGCTCGATTGGTCGCCTTGTCGTCTCCGGTGACGCGATCTGCCGCGCGCGCGAACGCAGTCACGGTTGCGCCGATGATGACGCGCTCCGGGATCTCGTACGGGACCTCGGGGCCCCGCTTAGACCTCGCCGGCTGGTCGTCGCAGGCTGCGCACACCGGCACGAGGGCATCGCCGCGGCCGAGCGGGCGCTGCACGAACGGGCCGCGCTCGCCCGTGCAGATCGCACAGAACATCCCGTTGCTCATCGTCTCCTACCCTCGACCCCGAGCGCGCGGCCGAACAGGTACGGAACCCAGCTTGCTGGGAGCGGCACTCGCTCGCCGCCGCCCCACATGAGCCATCGAGCTACCACCTGCGGAACGATGCACACCGCCCACCAGGCGATGCGCTCTCGCGACCATCGCCATCTCGCGCTCCCCTTGGTCATGACTAGCTCCTCGGAGGCAAGCCGAGTTCGCGCCGAGACTGCGCATACTGCTGCTCGGAACGCGCAGCCAGGTCGTCGATGCGGCGCCGTTGTTCGTTGCGCCAGGCGACGTCTTCCCGTCGGATGCGCATCACAGTTGACCACAGGACAAAGCCGCAGACGTTGAGCGCGAGGCCTGCGCCAGTAAAGAACGAATCCCAGTCGATCATATCGCTCTCCTCTTGAGCCCTCGGATGTTGAACTCGAGCTGGGCCGGCCGAGGTAGCGCGGCCCACGCTGCGGGGTACTAATCCGCAGCGCTGCTCGATGCTGCACGGTATCACCTCGTCGTGCGGGGAGCCACATGCGAGTGGCTTAGCGTCGCCCCGCTGGCGGGTCACGATGGCACCGGCACGGCCGGGCAGAGTGGGAGTGTCGCTACTGCGCGGTCGATCTGCGCCGCGCTGACGACGACGTTATTCGTTAACTTAAGTAGTTACAAATACTTAATGTCGCGTAGATTTCGTTTGACAACGCGTGGAGCAGGGCGCATATTGTGGCCATGACGAACTCCAGCAGCCCTGCTCTGGCCAAGGTCGCCCGCATCCGCCGCCCTGGATTCCCCGCAGGGGTCCGCGCTCCGATGACGCTCAACTGCCCGTGTGGTGCTGACGTGCCGGCCGCTGGATCCGTCGCGACGTGCGCGTGTGGCGCTCGCTACGACGCCGCTGGCTACGTCCAGCCGACGATCGAGGACCTCCGCACCAAGCTGCGCGCCGAGCTCGCCACCGCCCTGGCGCACGAGATCAGGGTCGTTGACGCGCTGCCAGAGCGCGCGACCCGACGCCAGCTCGATACCGCGTGGGCTGCCGCCGAGGCGACCAACCGCATCCATCGCGCGCTCGCTGCGCTGGATGGTGCGTCGTGAGCGACCCGCATCGCGAGCTCACACCCCGCGCTACTGCTGTCCTGGTCGCGCTGCGCAGCGGTCCTCGTCGCCTGGCATCCATGGCCGATGCCATCGCCGACGACAGCACGCGCAAGACAGCTGCCCTGCTCGTCGACATGGTGGCCGACGGCCTGATCCGCGCCTACGGGCCGCCGGGACGCGCTCTCTCCTGGGGACTGACGTCCGACGGCCTCGCCTGGCTGCAGACCCGCGGACTCGATGCCGCGCAGAGCGTCAAGGACGAGCTGTACCCTGCCGCCGACTCCGCTCAGGGAGCGAGGTAGCCCCATGGCCCACGTCAGCAGCTGCGTCCCCTCCGATCCCATCGAGGAGGCGCGCAGCGCCCACCGACACGCCGCGCACGTCCTCGTGCGCACCAAGAAGACCTCACCGAAGTACGAGGAGGCCGTCAAGAACCACGAGCGCGCCGCGATCCTCCTGGTCGCTGCCTGCGCGCAGAAAGGACTTGGACTGTGAGCAACACCAACCGCCAAGCGTTATCCAAGGAGTGGCTCAGGCTCGCAGGCGAGTACGAGAGCGCCGCCAATGCCGTCCGCATCGCTGACTACGACGGATCGATCACGCGCGACGAGTACGCCGAGCTCATCGATGCCAGAGAGCGAGCGTTCGCTGCCCTCTCTGCCGTAGGCGACATCGTGAGCGACACCAACCCAGCGCTCGTGTCGCACGATCTCATCCCCCATGCCGCACACTACGAGGGCGGCGGTCACGATTTGGCACGCTGGATCGTTCGTCACCCCACCCAGCCCACGGGAACCCAGCTCGCCATCGCTGGCGTTCCCGTCACCGCCGAGTACCACTGCGGGTACGTCGACCGCGATGGCGCGCAGCACTGGGTGTATGTGGAGCGCCGGCCGATGTCGCCCGGCACCTGCGACCGCTGCGGCGCCGCCAAGAGCGCTTCGCTGTTCGCCCGGCGAGGTCTGTCGTGAGCGACGAGTCACGCTGCACCGATGACGACCTGCGGGCGGTCGCGGCGCTCAACGACAGCCAGACGGCCCGCGCTGCCGCCGCTGAGCTGCTCGCGATTCGTGCCGAGCGCCGCCGCGACAGCCGGCGAGCCGAGCAGGTCAGGAAGCTGCGGTGGGCAGTCGAGAACGCGATCGCGAAGATCGAGGAGGCGCCAGAAATGCTGCGAAGATGGCAGGACGAGGACAAGCCGAACTGCCGACGCCACGAGCAGAACCACGGAGGACAAATGCCACAGATCGCTCAGACCACCTTGGCCACACTCGCCGACCACGCCGTAGCCATCTCGCCGCCGGCTCGCGGTTCCTCCATCGCGAGAACGCTGCGGCAGCTCGCCGACATCGCCGGTGGCCTTCCACTCGACATGGCAGACGCCGCCGTGGCCTACCGCTGGCTCGGGGAGCCGCATGAAGACGACGATGGTCCGACGCGCGCCAGGCGAGCGACTTGCGCCGACCTCGCGCGCATCGCCAGGGAAATCGACGTGTCGCGAGGTCCACAGCCACGGCTAGCTGCGAACGTCGCCTGTCCGCGGATGGCCGCGGTTCTCGAGCGCATCGCCGCCCACTTCGCGCCGCTCGGAGCCGTGGACAACCCAGACCCACGGCAGCGCGCGATCGCCGAGACGTGCTCCCGTGAGGCCGACGAGCTCCGCGCCAACGCCAACGCGATCTAAGAGTGCTAACGATCGGTTTCGCTGTCACGACGACGCTGCCGGCGCAGGATGTCTTCTCCATCCTGCGACCGACCAAACGGTGAGATGCCACCGTGCGGGCGCCCGGCCGATACATCCACGACCACGGCGCCGCGTCGTGACAGCGCCTTTCTACGGGGTAAGACGCCGCTCCACGATCACGCCGAACCCCGCCGCCTTCTTGACCCGGCACGCGTCGGCGACGGCCGCGGCTGTTCCGGCGTCGGTTCCGAACGGTAGGATGACCACGAGCGTGAACGGCCTCGTCTTGGTGGCGCGGTACCCGCGGCTCGCGAACGCCCGCGCGAACCCATCCGTCACGTTGCCGAGCTGATCGAGCCGCTTAGCCGTCCACGTCACCGTAGGGTCCGTACCTGGCACGCCAGACCCGTTGGTCACGATCGCGCCGTTGCCGTCCGCCCCGCCGATATCAGTGACCGTCCGAGTCCCGTTGTTCCCGGCATTGGCAGCGCCTGCGATGGTGAGCTGCCAGCTGCCGACCATCTGCATCCGCGGATCTGGCACGGGCGGCACCTGCCATCCGCTGGTCGGCGAGAACGAGCTGCTCATCCCGCTCTGCGCGAATACCCCGCCGGTCCCCGTCATGGCTACGTAGTTTCCAACGAAGGCGGCATCGGCCGGCAGGCGGAGCAGCGCGGCCGACCCAGGGATCCCTGCCGCCGCCAGGGTCTTGTTCGCCACGTCGAGGATGACGTCGCGCAGCAGCGCCGCCGGGCCAGTCTTGAGCCGCGCCCGCAGCACGTCGTCGAGCTCGCCGCCCTGCCGCGAGAGGTCGCGGTCGAGCGCGTGCTGGTCGAGCCAGAAGCTGTGCGAGGTCGAGATGTGGGCGTCACGCGCCCAGCCGTACCCGGTACCCTCGCCGAGCGCGACCATCTCGGCGAACGCGCGCGCCTCGTCGAGGTTCCGGCTCTGCGATGCGACGTCGCCTGGTACGGCGTTGCGGTAGATCTCTACGTACTTCGCGACGACGTCTGGCGGCCCAGTGTAGACGAGCGGCATGGCTTCCTCACGAGAACGTGACTGAGCTCGCCGACGTCCTGATCGCCTGGTTGGCCGACGGAGCGAGCGCCGCGGCCGGCGTGTTGACCTGGCACCCGATGATGTTCTGCTTGTCGACCCCGAGGGCCGCCGCCGAGATGAACTCGCGCTGTAGCGTCTCGCCTGGGTTGAGCAGCGCGAGCCTCGACACGATCGCCGAGCGCACCTTGTCGACGATCGCCGCGACGTCGACGCCAGCGCGCACCGTCAGGCTGACGTCCACCGCCACGACCAGCAGGCTCGCTCCGACCACCGTGATGATCGACCCGACCGCCTCCCAGTCCGGCAGCACCGCCTGGACCAGCGCGACCATCGCCGCGTTGCTGTTTCCGTCCGCATCGGACACGAACAGCGTAGCCGCGCCGGTCGAATCCTCCGACACCGAGACGCGCTTCACCTGCTTGACCGTCCTGGCCCCGGTCTCGATCGCGCTGTCGGTGCCGCGCACCTGGTTCAGGAAGTCGCTCTTGGCCCGCGCCCGCAGATCCTCATCGCTCTCCTCGTTAGCCCCACCAGCGAACAGGACCGGGTTGTTAACCGTGATCGACGGGTCGAACGCCGCGCCGACGTCGCCGCCGAGCATCCTGGTCACGGTGGTCGCGGCCACGTTGCCCTGCGGTCCGTCCTTGGTGCAGGTCACCGTGACCGTCTTGGTGAGGTCGAGCGCGCCGAACACGGCCGGGGAGTCGAGCGTGTACGTCGAGAACGCCCCGGTGGTGTCCGGCTCGCTGCCGACGAGGAACCCCGCCGGTATGGTGCCGGCTCCGGCCGACGAGCTCGCGCGCGCGAGCACCACAGACCCGATCGCCGGGGCCCCAGAGAAGCGGTCCGTACCGCTGTCCGACGCCCGCTGCGTCAGGTCGTCACCTTCGGCGCCGTCGAGGAACACTGCCCTGAACCGCTTGGCGTTCTCCCCGATTGACGCGTCTACCATCGTCGCCGCGCCGGCCAGAAACGCGTCGGACACGTCGCCCTGGTTGATGATCATGGTCGGGCGCCGCGCCTGCAGCGCGTAGCGACCCACGTCGTAGATGTCCTGCCAAGCCGGTGATGCCACGCTAGGCCCCCTTCCTCGGCTGCACGGTGGTCGTGAACTGGATCCGCTGGCCGCTCGCCGTGGCCGCGATGGTGATGGTGACCGCACCCGGCGCGATGTCAGTCCGCTGCACGACGCTCACGTCGTCGACGCGATCGATGCGAGGGTTGACGTTGAGCCGCCGCCTGACCGCCGCCGCCTGCCGATCGCGCAGCTCTGGCGCTGCGCCGCGCATGAGCGAGTCACGGAGCCCCATTCCCCACTGCGGCCGGCGAGGCAGGTCGCCCGGGGATGCCACGGCCTCGCGCTCGACGGACTGCCTGGCCGCCAGCCCGCCTGTCAGCGCACCCCAGTCCCCGCCAGCCGTGATGGCGAGGTCCCCGCCTCGAAGCGATACATCCTCGCCGTTGGGGTCTGTCTGGTCGATGACGGCGGGCCGGATCGTGGTATGCGGCGGCACTGCGTAGAGTAGCGGCATCAGGTCATCTCCACCGCGAGGTATGGGACCAGCTTGACGTCGGGGCGCTGCCAGCCGCCGTTCGGTAGCACGTCCATCGTGACCGTCCGGCCGACGCTGAATGACCCTGCGATCGACACCGATGACTTGTCGGAGAACAGCGGCGCCAGCGCGGCGTCACCGACGTCACCGGCGATCTGCTCGTCGTACGCTGTCATCCACAGCGCGCTGTCGAGCCCGATCTGCGCGTTGATCACGACGTGGTACCCAGCCGGAGCGACGAACGATAGGTGAATCGGGATCCAGCGGGCCACGTCTGGGTTAGGGTCGAGCTGGCCTGGCGTCGTGGAGCTCGTGAGCGCCGCCGTGAACGACTGCGCAGGCGAGTCGATCGACTGCCACGTCACCATCTCCGCGAACGTCGACGCCGGCTTGTACTTGATCACGATGATCCCGCCCGCCGCCGCATCTGCCGTGGTCGCCTGGTAGTAGTAGAGCCCGGATCCGACCTGGACAAGCGACCCGCTCGCGTTCACATAGGCAGCACCGTTGACGCTGATCTTCAGGTCGCCGACACCGGCGGTCGCCCCCGTGGCAAGGGCGGGCGGCGATGCCAGATCGAAGATGGTCAGCGGCAGACGAAGCAGCGTCGGAGAAGTCTCGCCGAGCAGGAACGGACGGCCGACCTGCGTCCAGTCGATCTCCGTGCGGAACCCCGTCGCCTGGTACTTGAACGCCAAGAACCCTGCCGTCGCCACCTCGCCCGCAGTAGCCTCGTAGTAGTACGAGCCGTCGCCGAGGTGAACCAGCGTGCCGCCAGCATCAACGAACGCGGCGCCGTTGATCGACACCTGCAGCGCATGAGCCGGAGGTGCCACGGCTGCGGTAGTCGCGAGCGCCGAACCATCGTCGATGAAGATCGTGAGGTACAGGCGACGTAGCGTGTTGTTGGTCTCGCCGACGTTCATCAGTCGTACTCGTTGATGATCACGAGCCCAGCACCACCTGCGCCACCCACAGCGGTCGATCCGCAGGCTCCGCTTCCCCCGCCTCCGAACGTGCCAGCCAGGCCAGCACCTCCAGAAGTGTTTACCGGATCCCCCCCGGACCCTAGTGGACTGACTCCTCCGGCGCCGCTTGCACCGTTGTTTGACGCGAGCTCGACTCCGTCCCCTCCTGGCCCGAACCTTAGAACGTCCATACCAGCGGTTGATCCTGATGCTGACACTAGCGGGTTCTGGACGGCCACTGATACGTTGTTGACTCCCTGCCCTCCTGTTCCTCCCTTGACGGTAAATGTCGTCGCATTAACAACGATGCTGGTATCCCCGCCTGTGCCTCCTGTCGCCCCCGTGTTCGCTCCTCCTGCGCCACCCGAACCGATCGTAACCGCACCTCCGGTGATCCCGGCTCCGTTGGTTACGTGGTGCCTGCCATAGAAACCACTGTTCCCTCCTGCACCAGCACCCGTCGTTGCCACCCCACCCCCCCCACCACCACCTGCTTGTATCTCAAAGATCACGGTCACCGTGCCAGTGGTAGGAGTGTACGTCCCGCTCGCGGAGAAGCGCTGGATGCCGATCAGGCGACCAGGAATGGCAGGGAGCGAGACGGCTAGCGGGCTGGCACTGGTCCCGCTACCGGTGAGGGTAGCCCCCGTGGTCACCACCCTGGTGAGGCCGCCACCGCCTGTGAGCTGGCCACCCGCGGCGAGCGCGAGCGTCACGGCAACACCTAGTGCGAATGGGATCTTCGTCTTGTTCGTCATGTTTGCTCCTGTCTTCCTACTCCACCTCGATGACACTAGTCCCGGTCGGATCGCTAGCGTGTCCGCTCTCGAGATCTGTCAGCTGCGGCAAGCCGGAGATGCCGGCACCCGTCGTAACGCCGAGATGCTTGTGGCCGTTGTACTTGTCGATCAGGTCGTTGACCTTGCTCTTGAGCGCGTTGTGGTCAGCGAGCGTCGGCAACTTGGTTGCGGTCCCGCCTGGCGTCCTGATCTGCACGTTGGCCCCCAGGATGAACACCGTGCCGCTCGTGAGCCCCTGCGGCGCCTTGCCCGCCGATCCGCGCATCAAGATGTACGCCTCGCCCTCGAAGTCGCCGTGGTCGAATCCGATCTTGACCTCGGTCCCGGGGTCCGGGATGAACCACACCCCTGACCCATCAGCGCCGCCGGCCAGCGTATCGAGGTTCGCCCAGATCGGCACGCCGTGCAGCAAGGTGATGCACGACACGATGAGGTCACCCTCCTCGTTGACCTCGAAGTGCGAAGACTGCCCCTTGAGCACCTCGACGCGCGCGGCGACGCACCACTCGCGCTCGTCCCGCAGGAGTTCGCGGATGTTCGCCACCATCAGCCGGCCCCCGTGACCGCATCCGGTACCCGCCCGTCGGCCCACGCGACCTCGCGCGCCTCCGATGCGAAGTTCACGCCCTCAACTTCGATGTCGAGCCCGCTCTCCTCGTCGAACGTGTACGTCACCTTGTGGCAGTAGTACGGCTGCTTGAACTGGGTGATCCGCTCGACGTTGGCCGCGACGAACTGCGCGATACGCGGCGGGTAGCCCATCCCGAGGATGAACTCCGTGCGCTCGCCGACCTGGAGAGAGCGCAGGTGCTCGAGGTTGAACGGGTCGAACTCGATCCCGATGGCGTCACCCGCCCTGAGCTGCATCATGTCGAACTCGACGCTCTCCGAGAACACGCTGCCCGTCTCGTCCTGGAAGTTGTGCTTCGCGCCGACCTTCATGTGGTTCGTCAAGAACGTGTACTCAGCCTCCTGCCGCGCCAGGAGGTCGAAGCGCATCTTGGCGTAGCGGAGCGCCGTCTCGCGGTCGATGCAGCCCTGCGGGGCCGGCACGAGCATGTCCTCGTTCTTCTTCAGGCCGAGCCCAGTCGTGATCTCCCTGGCGTTCTCCGGGTAGACCACGCGCACCTCCTGCCGCGTGCGCGGGTCCCAGTACACCAGGATGATCCGCGGGACCTTCTGCTTACCGAGCTTGCGCTTCGCATCCATCCAGATGAGGTCGCGCCCGTAGACGACGCGCGGCGCCTCCGCGAGCGTATCTGTCGACTGCGTGCGCGGGTTGTCGATGATGATGGCGACGCCGCCGCCGGCCGCCCTGGCTTCCCCCATGTACACGATGAACCCGTTCCTCGTGCACATCTCGTAGATGACCTCCCAGAAGGTCTTGCCGGGCTTAACCCACATCCCCTTCTTCTTGGTCGAGCGCAGCGCGCCACCGATGATCGGTGGCGACAGCGGCGACCCGTCGTCCTTCTTGGCAACGAACTCTACGGCGAATCGGTTCGCGTTCCCCTTGGGTGCCGCGAGGTCGGCCACGGCCTGTACTGCCTCGTCGATTGGAACACCGGACGGGATCATCTGCCTGGGGTCCCACTCCGAATCGAGAACGGCCTGGTAGTCGCGGCCCGACACCGTGATGTGCTGGCCGTCGCCGACGCGCCACCCGTCGTCATCGACCAGCCCGCGGATCATCTCATACTGCTGGATGTGCCACGGCCTGGTCTCGTCGCCTTCGGAGTCCCACATGTACACGGTGGCAGCGAGCGAGGCGATCGAGTCCGGGTCGAACGGCAAGATCCTCGAGTCTACCTCCGCCGTGAACGTGCTCGGCTCGTGGTAGCCGTTACGCACCACCGTGCAGCTCTTGGGGGCGCAGTCGAGCACGAGCGGCCGGCTGTTCTTGCGCGGGTCCGCCGTGTGGGCGTCGAGCACGACCTGGAACAGGATGCGGCACCGGGGCCAGAATACCGAGCGGGTCATGACGTTCGCTCCGGGATCAGAAGCACCTCGCCGCCCGCGAGCTGGAGGCTGGCGAGCTGGTTCGCGTCGAAGATCGCCCGCCAGTTGTCCGCCGTCCCGTAGTAGCGCAACGATATCCGCTCCAGCGACTCCCCCGCCCTCGCGAAGTGAACCGCGCGCGGGTTCTTCGACGCCTTGGACCTGAGGTCGAGCTCGGCATCGCGCGAGGCGCCCGCGGTGAGCACCGCGCTCTGCAGCATCGCCGATCGCCACTCGTCGAAGCGCAGGATCGATATCGCGTCGTCGAATGCGACCGTCAGGTCGGAGCGCCGGTCGCTGATGGTGAGCATGACCTCTAGTGCGGTCGCGCGGAGCTTGCGGAATTCGCCTGCCGCTCTGAGGAGCGGGTTCGTCGGCAGCGAGCTCACGTCCGTGACGCCAGCCAGGAGCGCCGCGCTGGCCGAGTCGACCGCGGCTGCTACCGTCTGCAGCTGGGGCCTGATGTCCTCGATCCCGGTGTTCTTGACCGGGATGACGTCGGCCGCGGCGGTCGTGTCCAGGAGGACGGTCAGGTCCGCGATCGCGTTGTCGATGCGCTGGTTGAACGGCTGGACTGGCGGGGAGTTCGCGCTCTGCTGGAACGAGCCGACCGACTCGTTGACGTGCGGGCTGAACGTGAACGAGTAGTGCGACCTGTCCGCCGTGATGTACGTGGTCTTGACGCTGGTGATCAGGCCGACCAGCGACTCCTGGTCGATCTGTAACCTGGCAAGCATCGTCTGCCCGACGGCGCGCGGGAAGTCGCGGCGCATCGCGCGGGCGAATCCGCGGCCTGCCCAGCGATCGCTCCACTCGCCCTCGACCGTAAACGGCTCCCACTGCGCGCTCATCACCTGCTCGACTGGCTGGTCGGCGCCGGCCGGCATCCTCCGCACGGTAGTCACCTTCAGGCTTAGCTCGAGCGGGTTCTGCATCGAGCTGTGCGTGAAACTCGACCACCGGAACTCCACCGGCGTTGGGTCGACGCCGGACCCCGTGCGCCTCAGCTGGGTGATGACCATCTCGGCCATCGCTCACCGTCCCCGCACTGGGTTCTTGGGCCCCCGCGGCCCGTTCAGCCTCCGCTTGGCCGCCGCGTCGAGGTCCATGATCCAGCGGTCGGGGTCCTTGGCGGCGACCTCGACGCGGTCGATGTGGATGTTGGTGTTGCTGGCGCGACCCTGCGCGAACGGATCCTTCTCCAGCTTGGCCGAGTCCCCCAGGATCAGCTCGCGCATCCTGTCCATCGACAGCCCGAAGCCAGTCGCCGCGATCGCCTTGTCCATCTCGCGCATCACCGTCTCGGTGGCATGCTGGGTGTCGATGCTCGCCTTCTGCGCGTTCGTGAGCGTCGCCATGACTGCGTCGACTCCGCGCTCCGTGGACGCGGCGGCGAGGTCCGCGCGCTCGCGAAGCGTGTTCCGCTCGTCGCGCATCTTGTCCAGCATTGCGACCTTATCCGGGAACTGCTCACCATACTGTCTTTCTGCTGCGCGTCGTGACCCTACCTCATCTCCCGTGGTTGGACCAAACCCTGATTTAAGTCTTGCAGCTTGCTTCTCGATCCACATGTCGCGCTCGGCTTCGCGGCGGGCGATCTGCTGTGGGAGAATCGTCTCGCTGACCGCGAGGCTCTTCGCGTAGACATCAGTCGCCGTGGCGCCTGTCTGCGTCGATGTCTGCAATCCTCGCTTGCTCGCGGCAAGCGCCTCGTCCCATGAGCTCATCGAGTCGACGAGCTTCTTGTACTTCATCTGTTGGGGGTCAAGTAGATCCAGTATCCCGTTGGTGGCACCGGCCAGCTTGGCCAGTTCCTCGCCAGCAAGAAACGCCGCCGCCCCGATGGTCGCCAGGCTGCCAGCTGAGCCAGCCACTGAGCCCAGGGTTGCCGCTGTCCCGACGCCCTTCACCGCGCCGATGATGCCGCTGAGCGACCCCTGGATGCCGCCCGCCAGAGCGCCAGCGATCTTGCTGCCAGCCCACACCTTGCCTATCGTGATGAGCACTTCAGAGTGGTCGACTACCCACGCCACCAGATCTTTTACCGTCTGGAATCCTGACACCAGATGTTCGCCGACCGACTCCACGATGTGGTCGATCTTCTCGCTGTTGGCGTCGAGCCACTGACTCCAGCGTTGCATCTCCTGGGTGACCTTGCCGAACAGCGACTGCCCGGCGCGACCCAGCGTGATCTGTACTTTGTCCTCGAGCGTCGAGAGCACGCCGGAGAACGACGTCGAGAATGCGTCTGTGGCGTTCTTCATCGCGTCGCTATTGAGGACCTTCTCAACGAGCTCCAACCTGTGCTTGGCGTCGAGCTTCTTGAAGTGCTCCTCGTCGGTGTGGGCCATGCCGAGGAGCTGCTTAACGAAGCGCATCCGGTTCGATACGTTTCCCTGAAGCATCTCCGAGATCTCCAGGGAGGCGTAGGCCCCTCCGGCCCCGAGCGCCTTCGCCGCCACCACGCCCTGCTCTGTGACCTTGATGATGTCCTTGACGGACCCACCGGCCTGCGAGGTAGCAACGGCCACGCCACGGCCGAACTCGAGCATCTCCTGCGTGGTTACCGGGGTCAGCTGCGAGAATCGCTGGAACTCGTTGTAGAGGTCATTTGCGCCCTTGGTAGCCTGCCCCCAGGTCGAGTCGTAGTTGCCCTGCAGCATCGCGGCGAGGCTGATCTTGGCGTCCTGGACCTCGCGGTTGAAGTCGATGAACGCGTGCTTGGCGACCGCGATCCCCGACCCTCCGACGACCGCCGCGCCGATGCCCTTGAGCACGCCGGACAAAGTCTCCGTCGAGTGCGCCGCGCTCTTGGCGTGCTTGTCGATATCGTCGAGTCCGCGCGACGCCTTGTCTGTGACCGTGTAGACGGTCTCGACGGTGTATGTCGTGGTCCCGGCGGTGGTCATGGGTCACAGGTCGTCGAACATCGCGTTGTGGGCCTCGATCCGCCGCCTCGTCTCGCGCACGATGATCGAGCGGTCGAACTCGGGGATCTGGAGCCACTGCTCGAAGGTCCCGGCGGCCCCCTTCAGGTGCCAGGCGACGAGGTGCCACTCGATGATGCGGGCGGCTCGATGGGCTCTGGGGTCGGCTTGGGCATCAGCCCATGTCTGCCCAAAAAATCGTCCATCTCCGCGTTGGTGACGCCGTTCATCCTGTCGTAGGCGCGCTCGACGAACGCCTGTGTGCGGAGGCTCCAGTCCTCCCACTGCACATACGGCGTCACGACCTGCTCACCGTTGACGGCGACGATCGCGTCGGCGATGGTGTTGCTCCTCGCCGAGAACGTCAGCATCGGGTTCGGGCGGTCGCCCTTGCCGATTGACCGCGCCGTGGCGTCGAGCGAGTCCTGTCCCGTGACGATCCGCAGCGTGAAGCTGCGGACGTCGACGTTCTCGTACTTGCTGATGTCGAAGTCTCTCGTTCGGCTCGTGCCCATCTTCATGTCTCCCCGTGATCGCGTTGTCTTCGTTTCCCGTCACTGCCCAGTTGCGAATGAGGCGAACCCTTCCCACGACGTCTCCTGGTACTGCTCCGGGATGTCGTCACTGGTCAGGTGCATCACCAAGTCGCCGTGGATTACCGTGGTCTTCAGTAGTCCAGTCCCGTCGCGGTAGCTGTAGGTAACCGCTAGCGAGATGACAGGGAACGGATTCCCGGCGAACTCGGCCTGCTCGATCTTCTTCCAGAGCGTCCACCAGACGTGGTCGCGTTTCTCGGTCTTGAACGAGAACCCGTACCCCTTGACGTTGAGATCGCCGCGGGCGCGCTTGTCGCCGGTGAACTGCTTCTTGGGCATCTCGACGTCGGGCTTGAGGTTGAACCCCTTGAGCGACAGAAACGATCCGCCGAGCCGCTGACCGTCCACGGTGAGCTGGACGGTCGCGTCTTTATTCCTGATCTCTGTGGATGCCATGGCGGATCCTCACTGGAACGAGAAGTTGACGACGTTCACCCCGATCTGTACCTGCAGCTGCAGGTACAGGTTCTTCGGAATGAGCTGGATGCGGACGAGGTCGCGCTGGATCCCGGCCTGCACGTCGGTCGGCGAGTTGACCTCTGGTCCGTTCTTGATCTCGTACTGCGGGACGTTGTTGTCGTCCTTGTTGACGAACCTGCCGCCCAGCGCGAGCTCGGTGAGCCACCCGGAGAACGCCGCCTTCCTGGCCGCGCGGTTCTCCTTGGTGTTCGGCTTCTTCTCATCGCCGCGCATCCGGTTGGCCAGACCGGAGACCAGAAAGAACTTCATCCGCTGGCCGTCGATCTGTCGGTTGTTAGTCGATAGGTCGGTGGTGATCCCGTTGCCGAAGATCCAGACCAGGTTGCCACTCTGGTCAAGGTCGCGGTTCAGGAACGAGATCCCGCCAGTGATGGTGCTGTCGAGGGAGTCGCGGTCGGGATCGCCGAGCTCGAAGGTTAGCGAGACGATGCCGCGCGTGAGGTCGGCTGTGTCGACCACGCCAGGGTGCACGTCCGGCTCCGTCTGCGACAGGATCGACGCCATCCACACGTGGGGCTCCTCCGCGACCTGGACGCCGGTCACTGGATCGACGACCACCGGGTGGTTGAAGCAGTAGACGACGCGCGAAGACCTGAGCGTCGCGACCTCGGTCAGCGCCGTGGACACGCCCGTCGTGCTCGCGTCTGGGCAGATCAACCACAGCCTGGTATTGGCCGTCGCCGAGAGGGCGAGCACCTTCGTCTTGATCGCCGTGTTCGACCGACCGACCACGAGGCACGCGTCGACGCCCCTGGTCTGGTGGATGATCTCCATCGCCTTCCCGGCGCCTGTAAAGTCGGTATCGACGATCGCACCGTCGGACCCCGCGACACCCTGGAACCCGGAGATCGCCGTCTGCCCCAGTGCGATGAATCCAGTGGAGTCGGCTCCGTCGGTGCTCGCCGTGCTGTTCACCGGACGGCCGGCGGCCAGCTTGGTGAGCGTGACGACCTGATTGTCCTGGTCCCATACGCCCGCGGTGACCACCGCCGTGTTGTCGTCGGTGCCGTTGATCGATAGGTTCTCGAGCAGGTAGAACTTGCCGTAGAGGCGGACCGTCAGGTTGAACGACGTGGACACGCCGTTGCTGGCCGCGGTCACCTTCACGGCTGCGTCGTTGCCCCACGCGCCGACGTTGCTCGCGTCCACGCGCAGCACCTGCAGTCCGCCGCCGCCCGCCGCCGTCTCGAGAGTGAAAGACGCCGCCACGGCGTCCGACGCCGCGACCCGCACGCCGTAGATCAGGCCGAAGAACTTGTTCTGTAGCGCGAACCAGCCCTGACCAACGACCGCGCCGCCGTTGATGTTGCGGTCCCGCCCGCCGTAGACGTCGATGAACCGCTGGAGGGAGTTGCAGATCACCACGCGGCCGGTGGGCCCGCGCACCGACTGGAACACCATCCCGGTGGTCCCGCGGAACACGCCGCGGACCGGCGCCGACACCGCGAGCTCCTTGATGTACGTGCCCGGCGCGCCGAACTGGTCGCTGGTTCCGTTCTGAAATCGTGGCTGTGCCATGGTGCTTGCTCCCTCACATCGTGGTGAGCGTGGCGTCGCCGCCCTGGCTCACGAGGTACTTCTCCAGCGCGGTCAGCGTGGTGACGTCGCTGGGCGCCGCGACCGGCGCGGTGACGTCTGTCGAGAACTCCAGGATCAGCGTCTGCGCGATCGGTCCGGTGCGCGGCACGAGCATCGCGACGTCGACGGTGAACGGCCGCCACGACCACAGGCGCGCCTCGAATCCGTACTCGCCGACCCACGAGCTCTCCGAGATGTCCGCCGCCGCGTATCCGAAGGTCAGCCTGTACCCGCCGACCATGCACCCCGACAGCGGGATCATCAGCCGGCCGCGGTTCGAGTCGTCCTGATTGAACGCGAGGAACACGCCCTGCTCGACCTCCTCGCGCTTGCCCTGGTACCTGGACCCGGCCCAGATCCGCCCCTCGCAGTGCAGCGTGCCGACGCAGCTCACGGTCGCGGCGTCGCCGAGGATGATCGGCGTGCCGTCGATGACGTTGCCGGCGTCGTCTGTCGCGCTCGCCCCGATCAGCGGCGTCCCGTCGGCGGCCTGCAGGATCGTACCAGGCTGCATGTAGTCCTCGGTGGAGCGCTCGATCCACACGGCGATCGTCGGGTACTCGGCGACCTGCGAGGGTGGAGCGCTGATCACGGTCGGGCGCGACCCGAGCTGGACCTGATCGGCGAGCACCGCGGCGAGGCCGGTGGCCACGAACTCCTTGACGTTCATGCGGCCCTCGCGTTGAGGATGCGGACGAGCTCATCGCCGAAGAACCGCGCCGCCGCCGGCATGGAGTCGCGCACGACGTAGGTCGGCTTCTGGCCCTCGGCGGCGATCTTGTGGGCGATCCCCCACGACGCGCGCTCCGCGTCGGCCTCGTCCAGGCCGAGCTTGCGAATCGCCCACTCCTTGATCATCTCGCGTGCGGCCGGGCTGACCGCGTGCGGACGGGCGCCGAGCTCCACGATGCCAGCGTGCGGTGCCGTAATGACCGTGGTCGAGCTTCCGTCGGAGTTCCTGATCGCCTGGATGGAGTTCTTCAGGATCCCGCGGTCGGTGATGCCGCGCTCGTCGATCTGCTCGGCGAGGTAGGCCGCGAAGTGCATGGCCGCCGCGTTCGCCGCCGCAGGAAGCGCTGCGCGGATGCGCTCGCCCTCGCGCCTGAGCGCGCCCGCGAGTTCGGTCGGTCTGATGTTGACGGCACTCACGGGATCACGCGTCCGTCCGATCTACGGGGTCGAATCCCTGGATCTCGTGCAGCTTGATCAGCCATCCGATCCTGTCGCCCTGCCTGTCGCCGCGCTCCGGGGTCGGGCTGTTCTCGGCGGTGAAGAACTCCTGGTCGGCGTTCGCCCCGCCTCCGAACGTGCGCTCGAGCATGTACACCGTCTCGACGTTGGCCGGGTTGTCCTGCGGGTATAGCTCGGCCTCCACGTAGCGGAAGGAGACCTCGCGCAGGGTGACCGAGTTCTTGCCCTCGGCGCCGGCCGGGCCGAATCGGTTCGTGCCGCCGCGGACCACCTCGGGTGGCGGCTCGATCGGCATCACGCTGTCGACGCACGTACCCTCTCCTGTGTGCGCTCCGCTCCACCGCCGCGTCACCACCGAGACGCGATACGGCCTGGTCCCCAGGGCGCCGTGTACGGCACCGTGGACGTCGTCCACCACGCCGACGAGGGCGTCGGCGAGCAGCGTGGGGTCCAGGATCGCATCAGGCATCGCCGTGGCCTCAGCGCGCCTCGCCCATCAGCTGGCCGGAGACCGCCAGCGAGTAGGTGCCGCCGCCGCTGACCGCGGTGAGGCGGGCGCGGATGTGGCTGGGCTGGAGCTGCATGCCTCGAGCGTCGGAGATGCCGAGCGCGACCGCTGCGCCATTGAACGCCGCGAACGACGCCTCGCTCAGCGTGCCGCTCGTGATCAGCGACCACGACACGGCGAGATCGAACGACGCCTCGATCAGGAGCGTGCACGTCCCGGCGTCGTTGACCTGAATCGCCGACGCGACGATGTTGGTCAGGTCCCTGACGTCGACGACCATGATCTCATTGGCGGTGTCCAGGAGGGAGTTTGCCCCGCCTCCCACGACGTCGCCGCTGGCCACGGTCTTGAAGATGTTCTTGTTGAGCATGCGCATGATGGTGTCTCCGTGCTGTGAAGAAGTGACGCTCGCGCCTGGGTGCTGCCTCGTGGGCGTTTACGGGGGACAAGAAGCGCCCGCGAGCCAGGCGCGAGCGCCGGAACTGTGTCAGCTACCGCTGTCGATGGTCGGGACTCCGAGTGATGGGTCGATGCGGCGCTGGGACGGGTCTCCGCTGTAGAAGGTCTCGGGACGGTGGCCGGCCCCGCTCGAGAACACGTCCGAGAAGATCGAGATCTTCGTGAACGAGCTCAGCCTGCCGACGAGGCGTCGCCCCTCACGCAGCCAGTAGTCGCGGCTGTAGTGGACGCGCATCTGGATCGCCCCGGCGGCGATGGCCTTGGCGATCGGGGCGAGGTTTCGGATCTCCTGCTCGACCTTGTCGAGGTCGTCGAGCAGCGGGCGAATGAAGTCGCCCGCGAGCGGCTTCGAGGCGAGCGAGTTCAGCGCGCGGATCGCCGGACCATCGTCCTCGAAGATCGAGTAGCCGAGGTAGAATAGTACCTTGGTCTTCTCGAAGTCTGTCAGCGGGGCGGACATCAGGCCCTGGCGCCCGCCTGGCTCTTGCCCTTGTCGGCCTCGGCGGCCCTCTCGGCAGCGGCCGCGCGAGCGCGCGCGGTCACCGTCACCAGCGGGATGCCGTCAGCGTTCTTGGGCACCCGTGGATCTGCCACCGGAAGAACCTTGCGGTTGGTCATCATCTCGATGGCCGACGGGATCGGGTCGCCCTGCGGGTTGTTGTGCCGCTGGCAGATGTAGCCGACCTGGATCTGCTCGATGTCACCCGCCCGCATGCGGTACGTGCGGCCGGCGATCTGGAACTTGACCGCCGGCCCCTCGTACAGGCACACGACCGGAGCAGTCGAGCTCGGAGCGGTCGGGTCGTCGTCATCGTCGTCGACCTGATCCGGGAAGTCCTCCCCGAGGTCCTGCTTCAGGTACGCCGACCCTGCCACTCGCGGTGCTCGATTCTGCTTCGCCATGATCTTGTGTCTCCCCGTTGCGTTGGTCACGTGCACAAATTTGCTGCCGACTCGGCTGGCCTTGAATCAGCGCCTCCGCGTGTTAACCGCGGCGCTCTCCCTGTTGAGCTACGAGTCGATGACCGCGATCTGGCCGCGGTCTACCTGGTTACTCGGCGCGGAACGCCAGGTCCTTGATCAGGAGGTTGGCGTTCGGCTGTTCGCACTTGAGCTGGATCGTGCTCACCAGCTGCCAGCTCTCAAAGTTGCCGGCGCTGGGGAGGGCGATCATGATCGCGAGCAGCGGACCGCCGCTCGTCGGCGCTCCGGTCATGAGCTGCTCCTGGGGCAGGCCGTTGATCGGGACCGTTGCCACGATCTTGCCGCGCGCGATGCGGCTCGGGGCCGTCGGCAGATACTCGATCGCGATGGTCTGCTCGTTGAAGAAGGCGAGGCAGCCGCGCGGCACGCTGATGTCCTTGAACACCGGGATGCCGTTGATCTCGACGCTGTTGAACCCGTGGGCGATGTTCAGGATCTCGCCGCGGATGTTCACGTCCTGGTTGATGCGGCGCTGGTCGTTGGCCAGCTCGCAGAGGAGGCGCCAGAGGTTCGGCGTGGTCACTCCCCAGGTCGGGTTCTTGCCCGAGGCGGTGAAGACGAGCTCGAGCCCGTACTCGACGAGCGAGAGCGTCAGTCCGCGCGGGATGCCACCGTTGCCGAGCGTGACGCCCTGCCACTGGGTGAAGGTTCCGCGGTCGATGCCGGCGTAGGTGCCGGTGGCGTCGAACGGGCCGCCGGACCCCATGTTGATCCCGAAGATCGTCTGCGGACCGGCGGTGCCTGTGTCCTGCCAGATGCCGGTGTTGACCCGCTGGGCCGCGCGCTCGCGGGCCTGCATCGTCTTGAAGATGAAGGTCCTCCCGAGCTCGGTGTCGGAGAACTGCGCTGCGTCCTCGGCCCGGCCGGTGATCTTGTGGCTGTCGCCGTACTCACACCACGGCAGGGTGGCCAGTAGCTCCGTGTCGGCGTTGAAGGTGCTGACGATCTGACCGTCGTCGAACACCTGCCCGGTGGACGTGCCGACCGAGACGTCCCACGCGAGGTTCTTGCCCATGCCTGCCTGCTTGGGCAGCAGGTTAGCGGTGACGCTCGAGCGGTTGTACTGCTTCTTGATCTCGGAGCGGATGCGCTGCTCGAGTGCCGGGTTTACGGCGCTGAAATTGGTATCGGCCACGGCCTTGCTCCCTGCGTTGCCGGCGAACCGCCGACGGTGAGTGCTCCAGCGATGCCACCGTCACGCACGGCGCCAGCGAAGCCTCATTTACGCAGAGGGAGTGCGGTGCCAGTTACGCCTGACACCACGAGACCAGTTACGCCTGGGAGTCGAGCCGGTATCGCCGGCCAGTCCTTACTATTTAGGTTGCAAGGGCAGGACTTGAACCTGCGACCTCCGGGTTATGAGCCCGGCGAGCTACCAACTGCTCCACCCTGCTATCCACATTCCTACGACACACGCGTGATGCGTGTCAAGCGATAATCAGCGCCGACCCATGACGATCGCAGCGACATCGGCGTCGGACGCGATCTCGTCGCCGCGCTGCCTACCGTGCCCGCCGCCAGGCTTACCGGTCCCGCCACCACCCGCGCCTGCCGGAGGAGCGTACGCCTTGCCCTTGGGGCTCGCCGCCCACCTGGCGAGTCCGGCGTCGAGCTTCTCGTAGTTCAGGGAGTTGTCGACGTCCTTGCCGTCGCGCCAGTTCTCCCCCTTCCAGTAGATCTGGTTGGTCTCGGGATCCCGGACGATGTACTTCGCGAGGAGGTTATCCGCCACATCGTCGAGCATCTCTGCGCGGACCATCGGCTTCCCGTCCTTGCCGCCGGTCAGCCGCTCGAGCAGAACGGCGCGCTCCTCGTCGCGGGCGATGCGCGCTTCGGCGGCCATGCGGAGCTGCCGCTCCTCGTTGGCTAGCCGGAGCGCCTCGGCGCTCTCGGCGCGGGTCTTCTTGAGCTCGGCATCGAGTTCGACCGAGCGCTGCAAGTTGTTCTGCTGGCCGCCACCGTCTCCGCCCTGGCCGGATCCCTGCCCCTGGCCGGCCGGCGGCTGTGGCTTGATCCCGAACGTCTCCAGCGCAGCCTTGACCGCACCGGCGACAGCGTTGCCGAACGATTCTCCGGTGAACGCCTTGGCTACGGTGTCGCTGACCTGCTTCTCGAACTTGGGTGCGTTGGCGCGCTCGCGCGCCGCCAGCACCCGGTTGAACCTGGTGAGCTCGTCCTCGCCACCGCCCCCACCTGTGCCTCCGCCGTTGCTCTGTCCGCCGGCCCCATCGCCTCCCTGGCCGCCTCCGCCATCTCCGCCGTTGGCCTGTCCGCCTGCTCCTCCGCCTCCAGATCCTCCCTCTGACGCCAGGAAGACGCTTGGCCGTGTGAAACCGATGTGGGCGCCGCCGGCACCCGAACTACGCTGCCTGATCATACTGTGCTCTCCCCGTCTTGTTTGCTGACCACTCCTGGCGCCACGGAACCAGTCCGCACCGACAGCACGAGTGGAGTGGTGGATGGGGTCGAGCCCCTGATCTCCCCACGATCTGGAACATTCCATCAGGTGCCACGGTGGTCTTGTCAAGCGAGTAACACAGCTTGCACACGCGCCAATCGTTGGCCGCGTCCCAGCGCATCATCCACCCGGGATCTGCTCTATCTGCGTCGCGGATTCCGCGCGCCTGGACCTCCGAGTAGGCGTTGACGAGCTCGGTCCTGGCGATCGACTGGGCCCACCATCGGTACTTGCCGAACATCGCCTGCGCCGCCCCCTCGCCGATCCCGCCGGGCCCGCGCGCCTTGAAGACCCGGATCAGGTTGGTGGACTGCAGGAGCCGGCTCGCGAGCTGGTCCACGGTCTCCCCGCGGACCACGCCCAGCGCGAGCTTGCTGCCGATGTCGTCCACCACGTCCTTGGCGTACTTGCCGGCCTTCGCCCTCATCTGGGCCACCAGGAGCTGCCGCTCGTCCGTCAGGATCGCCGCCACGTCGATCCGCAGCGGCCGGATGCTGCCCTCGAACTGCGCCGAGCCGGCCTCGGCCATGGCTTGAAGCCGGCCCATCGCATCCGCGCGGGCGTGACCAGACCTCGCCTCTATGTCCGCGGCGAACGCCGGGCCGAGTCGCCGCTCGACCGTCAGGATCGACTCCCTGATCTGCGAGAGCATGACGCGGTGCATGTGGCGGTCGTAGGTGTCCGACGGGGCCACCGACTTGAGCCAGCGGCCGAGCTCCGTGGCGAGATGGCCCTCTGCTTCTTTGAGGACGGGGAGCATCCGGCGCAGGTCCGGGATGCTGGCCTGCTGAACCGCCAGCCGATTGGCGTTGATGGCGTCGGCGAGGAGCATGCCCTACCACCACCAGCTCTTGCAGTAGGAGGGCTTGCGTGGCGCCTCTTCAGGATCGCGCACGGCAGCGCGGCGCATGCGCCGCGCGAGCAGTCGCTTCTGAGCACGACGGTAGCGCGCGCCAGGTCTGCACGATGGATCGCGGATCGATTCTGCTCGCGCGCCCATCAGTGGGTTGGCCACCCGCCGAACTTTTCGATCGTCTCGGCGGCTACTCGCACCTCACCGACCCACACATCGCCAAGCGTAGTTGGGTTGGCTGCCAGGTTGCCGCAAGCGACAAACGTCGGCTTACTGACCAAGAACCGCTGCCTATGTCCACACCCCGCGCAGGTGTGCTCGTAGATGCCGTCTTCGAGCACCATGTGGCTCGGTGGATTGTGATCAGGATGGCGGCACTGCTGCGAGAGCGGGATATCTGCGATCTTCTTGGTGGGCATGAAAAATCCTCCGTGCCTCCCATCCTACCTCATCTGGGACACCGTTGATGGCGTCAGCGGTGAGTGCCAGCCTCAACTGAATGGAGCACGCCATCCCGGATCGCGACGCTTGGGATCTTCCCCTCACGGATCCACGTGACCAGACTCGAGCGCGCACCTGCGTTGCTGCGGTAGTGGTGCTCGATGCCGTCGACGGCCTCCTTGATGGAGACGCCGCTCGATCCAGCGAGCGCCACGCGCGACGTCAGCGCCTCGCACGTCGCTCGAAAAGGTGACCAGTGGCCGCCGGTCGGCGCCCCTGCGCGGGCGTGAGTCTTGTGCTCTGGGCGCAGTTTCGCGGCGAGCGCGACCGGGCGGGCATTCCAGCGGCGCGACGCGCAGACCTCGCGCACCTGTGGCTGGTCGTACTTGGACGCAGCATCAACTCCACCGGCTACCGTGACACCGAGCATGCCGATGCCGAGCTCCGCGCACAGGGCGTGCCCGGCACGCGCACGCGTTACAGGCGCCGCGATGTAGATGCGGTGGGCGAAGCGTCTGCGCTCCATCGCCTGCTCGATCAGCGCGAGGCTCACCGACGTCTTGGTCTCTACGATCCAGAGCTCGGCGCGAACGCGCGCCACGATGTCGGCTCGGATGCCTCGGCGCACGAGTTCGACTTCCTGGTAGACGTCGGCGCCGAGCGCTTCGAGCCACGCCACCACTACCGTGGCGAGTTCAGCCTCCGCAGTCATCGTCGACCGCGCTCGCGCGCCCACGGCGGAACCGGCGGTGCCTGTCGGGCTCGCTGGTCACGCGGGCGGACCATGCCCTGCGGCGCACTCGGTAGGCTGGCGCGCTGCGAGGCGAGCTCTCGCATGAGGTCATCGATCGATGGCCGCGCGCGGTGCGAATCGAGGAACTCCACGAATGCCGCCGCGGTCTCGTAGCTCATCGTCGTGGTGAGGGATAGCTGGCGAACGCGCTCGTGACCGCTGACTCCGCCCGCCACCAAGGTGCGCACCTCGCTGGCGTGGCGCGACCACAGAATATCGAACGCCTCCTCGGTCAACCGCGGCAGTTCGGGCAACGGCGGACGCCGCGATAGCATCCGCTCGAACCCCGCGCGGATGAGATCGATGCTCAGCGGCTGCGGCGAGCCGAGCGCCCCAAGCATGACTGACACTGTCGAGCGGTCGATGCCGTCAAATGGACTGCTCGCGACTGGCACCGCGACATCCTCCCACGTCCAGCCGTCATCCGACCGCCTGCGCTCGATGGTGCACCGCATCGCCTACCGCCGCCGTCCAGCGGCGAACGCCTCGCGCTCTCCGTCCGGGTACCGGTGCATCGCCTCGCCGGCCACGACCGCGAGCCACATCCCGATCAGCGCGACCACGACGACCGCGCCGCGGCCCCACAGCTCGTAGATCGCCAGCCACCCGACCAGGCCGAGCGCGTACGCGGCGAGCCAACCCGACCTGAGGTAGGTCATACGATCCGGCCGTCCAGCCCCTCGTCGAAGGCCCGCGGCGCTGGCTCATCACCGCAGAAAGGCATGACCGATCCATCGATCACCAGCGTGTCGCATTCCGTGACCGTTACATTCGACTCCGGCCACGCCTGGAACTGGATCGCCACGACCTGACCAACAAACGCGCGATCCACCGGGATCCACGCGTAGTGCCGATCGTCTGACTTGGTGCTTCCAACAGTGGCCACCTTGCATCGTCGATATTTCATACGATTCCCTTCTTGCCACCAAGTCCCTCGTCGAAGGCCAGCGGCGCCGGCCGCTTCCTGTGCGGCGGCTCGATGTCCCTGCCGTGGATCACCCCCGTGGCGTACCACTCCACCTGCTCTGCTGTCGCCCGGCCCTGGCAGATCTGGCACCGCAACATGCCGGTTGGTGCGATCACCTGGCGCGGCGGCCCCGGCGGGGTCCGGCTGTCCACGATCCTGGGGGCGTCGGCCGGCCCAGGATCGCGCCGCGCGACCTCGCTGACGAACTTGTGCGGGCCGGCGCAGGAGCGGAGGCGCTCCTCGTTCTGCCTCCGCTCGGCCGCGTCGATCGCGGCCTGGTCGCGGGACCCGCTCGGGATGTAGTTCACGGCTGGGCTCCGTGATCTCCCGTGAGGTCGTTGCAGAATCCGCAGCAGTCATGGCTATCGCAATCGTCAACCAGCGCGCGCTTTCCTGCATTGCGGCACATCGATCCGCAGTTGTCATCGTGCTGCGGCACATCGATGCGCTCGCCATTCGCTTCAAGCTCGGCTCGCCTGCGTCGCGCTTCGATCACGGATCCCGACACCGGATCGCCAGGAAGCGGAAACAACGCTGACCAATCGATCAGGGCTACGGTTGCCATACCGTACTTCTACCGCGGTACGTCGCCGCACGCCAAGACCGCGGCCATCTCGACGTCCGCCCCTGCCCCGAATGCGCTGTACATCCCGCGCGCCTCGATAGAAGCGAGGTCAGAGCGCACGCTAGCCGACGCTGACATCTCTTCCATCTGGTCCGCCATCGCGTCCTTCTGGAACGTGATCCAGTCCAGCAGCTTGAGGAACTCCGGCCCCATGTACGCCCGGACGTTGGGCCAACGGTGCATCATGGCTCCTCGCCCACACCAAGCCCCATCCATCCGATGTGACGCTTGCCATCATCGTCGATGGGTACGGGGACCCCATCTGGTCCGGTCTGCGTCCGACGTCGTGGAACTCGATGGAGCGCATGCCCGTCCGCCTGGGCAGCCGCCCGCTTCCTGGCCTCGTCCTCCTGGGCCTCTGTGCGCGCGATGCAGCCTTCACACCAGTGGACCGCCCTGACGTGCGGATCGAATACGCGCTCGCCGTCGAGTGTCAGGTGCTCGTCCAGCTCGTGGAGTAGGTGGTAGATGAGGTTCGCGCGCAGCCAGCGAGGCGTGTTCTCATCCGGCAGTAGGGACGGCGGCCACAGCCCGGGTCCACCTTCCGGTGCCGGCGACACGCCATCGCGCGAGTCGCGCTCGTCCGGGTAGCGGAACCCGATGCGCAGGTAGTAGGCGCCGCTGGGGTACGGGGCAGACCGCGCGCCATCTTTGGCCGCGACTGCCTCTGAGGTCTCCAGTGCCTCGTGGCTGCCGATAACCTGCTTCTCGCAGCGCAACTCGAGGCGGCACGGGTAGCGCAGCGACCACCGCGCGAGGTACGCGCTCCAGGCGTCGAAGCGCACATCGTCGGTCTCCACCGGCGTGGGCGCCACGCTGCTGTGGTCGCCATGTCCGCGCTCGCACAGGTCGCAGAGTTGGAACTGCGTCGGCACCGCGACGTCCACGCGGACGCCGCCAGATGCGAAGATCTTGCCTGCGATCCGATTCATCAGTTGTCGCCTCGCACCGGCGTCGAGCGCGGCATTGGCAACTGCCCGGCCCGCACGAACAGCCGGTCAATCGCATCGGCGCGCGTCATCCAGTTCGCCCGCGCCTTGTCGTCTGGGTGCGCGTCGTACCAGGCATCCGCGCATTCCGGCGTGCAGAACATCGGTGTCACCTCGCGCAGCGTGGTGTCGAGCCACTGCCGACCGCAGTGCGAGCACGTGTGGTTGCCGTCGCTCATGCCGTTGGCCTATCGCGCCGCCGGGTGCACGGATCGGTTATGACGATCTTGTCAGCGAGGTACGCCGCGTACCGAGCGTTCAGATCGCAGGCGTTTCTGGCCACCTCTGACATGCGGCGCAGGCTGTCACCGGTCTCCTGCTCGATGCGCTCGCAGTGAGCGCGCCACCACGCAATACGCACCCGGAATGCACGACGCCAGAGCTCGTTGCTCACGAACGCGCCGATGAGCGCCGAGCCGACAGCGCCCAGTACGATGGCAACCTGGGTCACCTCGCCGCCCTCCCCGATACGTCCTTGGGTGCCGCCACCTCGCGCTCCCTGCGCGCAGCGTTGGTCATGGCGCGCAGACGGCGGAGCTTCTTGCGGCGGGCCTCGAAGTACCGGCGTGCAGACGCCTCGACGGTGTCGTTGGGGCGCGGCGCGCTCATCGCACGACCCCGTCATCATCTGCTGCGCTGGCCCCACAGTCGCAATACAGACCGCCGCCGCGCAGCTTGCATCCACGGTCGTGCTCCTCTGGCAAGCAGAACGGCCAGCGCTCGGGCGGTACAGGATGGCGCAGCGTCGCTCCGTCTGGTCGCAGATCCGACTCGCGCGGCCCCGTCCAGCGCATCACGCCACCAGCCTCCTCGCCTGCGGTGGCTCCACCCGCAGCGCGTACGGCTCCGGCCCCGTCATCCGCAGGAGTTCCTCCGAGCCGATCACGTGCACCCCGCTAGCGGCGATGTTCTCCTTGGTGTTGTCCGAGTCGAACACCACCAGCTGGTGCCCGATCGCCCCGACCACCGCGAACCAGTGTTGCCGCGGCCTGCTGTAGACGATCGACGGCGATCCGATGTTCGCCGCACGTAGGAGCATCGCGAAGAACCAGTCCCCGCGGGCCCCGGGCGTGGTGGCGCTGCCCCACTCGATCGCCGAGCTCTCCAGCCCCACGGCATCGAGCGCGGCCTTGATCCCATTCTCGTCGGTCCCCTGACGCGTGGTCCCGGCGAGTCGCTCGATCTGCTCGAGCGAGAGCTCGACGCCGACCGCCTCGAGCGCGTTCATGACGGCGCAGGCGCCGCAGCTGTAGGAGTCGGTCTGGATCTTCATGACGGGCTCCGTGGGGGCCGTGAGACCGGTCGGCTACGGTGGAGGACGCGAGCCCCGACCAGTATCCAGCCGTCGAGCACTGCCCACGCTATGGCGTGCCACGCGTGGGCTAGCGGGACCGCTCGCCAACCGTAGGTCAGCTCGGCGGCGAGGAAGCCAACCAGGCCGACGATGAACCAGACGATCGACAGCATCAACTTCACGGCGCTCGCCCTCCGTCATCGGCCCACCGGTCGAGCTCCGTATCCTCGTCCAGCCAGCGGTAGCGCATGCGCTGCTCCCCGCTGATGATGTCCATGGCGCCGCGCGGCATCGAGCGGTCAGCGTAGATCGCGATGGCGCCACCGAGGCGTATCGAGATACGCGTGCCAGCGCCGACGCGCGCCCGTGGCCCGGCAGGCTCGAACTGCAACCAGTTGTACTTGAGCGTCGCCATTCAGAACAGCCTACCCGTGTACGGTTCTTGCGGCTTGGCCCCACCGTAACGGACTCGCATAGAAATCTCAACCCACGTCTCGTGTCCCGTCGCGTCGTGGTGCCTAGCGGCCACCGCCTGAGCGTTCTTGCCCGTCCACTTGGCCTGGCAGGTGAGGCACCCAGCGCGCACTTCTCGCTCCGTGTGGGTTGGGCGGCTTGGCACGCAGATCCAGCCCTACCACCGCGCTGCCACCGTCGTCTACTGTGTTTATCTATTACACTACGCACACTTATAAGTTTGCGTAGATTTCACATTGCGTTAGTCGCCTGGAGTTGCTACAACAAGCTCATGACGAACTTGCTCGACATCACCGCGATCATCGCGCAGCTCAAGGCATCCGGCCGCACCGAGCTCATCCACTACGCAGGCGCGGCGCACCGTGACCCGGTCGCCTGGCACATGTGCGCGGAGTACCTCGCGGCACCACGCGCGACCGAGAGCCAGCTCAAGAGCCGGGCGCTCCTCGCTGCTCATGGGTTGCGCGTGTCGACTGAGCAGATCGCGGCACGCACAGCCTGACCAAGCCGCGAGGCCCCGAGCTCCCTGGCGCCTTGCGACCAGCTCCGTGGCTTGTGCTGGAGCTGACCGGAGGGAACCATTGAGAGTTATCGACATCAAGCAGCCGACCGACATCATCACCCAGATCCACCTCGCCCTGGCCCGCGGCTACCGCCTTGCCGCGGTGATCGGCGCCCTGACCGGCGGCGGGGTCACCTACTGCACCCACGCGATGGCCCGCGGTGACCTCGCTGACACGCCATGGGGGCCCGGCAGCTACGCCCTGTTCCTGGGTCGCCTGGCCATCGTGCTCGGCGGCCTGCTGTTCTCGATCGTCACCACCTACAGCTTCGGGCGCAGCGCCTTCCAGCGCGGCTGGCTGGCCGTGGGCTTCCTCGGGGTCATGGACGGCGTGATGGTGGCCAGCTCGCAGCCCTCGCTCGAATGGTTCGCCACCGGCCTCCTGATCGCCATCGAGGCGGTGACCACTGGGTGTGCCGTGGCGCGCGGCCGGCTGGCGACGCTCGAGAGCCAGCGCGCGCAGGCGACGCCCGTGCCTATCGAGCCAACGCCACCCGTCGTGGCCGATTCTACGCCGCGCCCCTGGATGACGCGAGGCCAGGGCTACCGCATCACCCGCAGGTCGACCGTGGGGCAGGAGATGGCGTCGTGACGGAAGCCATCGAGCGACTACGAGCTCTGAAAGAGCGCCTCGCGCTGGCACCCGCATACACAGCTGACCGCGCCGTGGAGCGCTGCCCAGACGGGCCGTCGCGAGAGATGAGAAACGCCTACCAGGCCGGCGCCCTCGAGCAGATCTGCCGGTCGACGGTCGACGAGATCGCGTCGATCATCCGCCAGCTGGAGGCGTTAGTGATTACCGCGGACAGCCTGACCGACGAACAGATTACCGACCTGCGCGCAACCGTGACCGCTGCGGTAAACGCTGGGTCAGCGGAAGATTACCGCCTATGGCACGACTGCAACCGAGCGCTCGGACAGGGCGGATACGAGCGTCATGGTGAGTCGCGCCAGCGCATCGCCGACGCCATCAACGCCCGCGCGAAGGCGGTGCGGTGACTCGGCTCCAACACTGGCTACCGGATGCGTGCGCCTAGTCCGCCCACCCGCGCGTGAACCGCGACGGCGCGTTCTCGGGGTCGCGAGTCTCCGCTCGGCGCCTGATCCTGCGCAGGCGCTCATTGGCCGAGCGTATCGCCCTGCGAGCGCTGCCCTTGCTCAGGTAGCTGTGGCGCAGGATCTGCTCGGCCTTTGCCACGGCGCTCACATCCGCTTGCAGCCGGATCCGCATCCGCCCATGCACCGCGGCGACCCGCACCCGACGCACTGGCCGGGCGAGTCCTTGCGGTGCCCGTTGTGGTCGATCTGTGGGTGCTTAGTGACGTCGGTCGCCTGACCGGCGAACCCGCCGCCGTTATCATCGTCGTAGTCACCATCCGCGTCCGGCTTGCCTGTGCCGCCGCGACCGTATCCCGTTCGAGATCCGTAACCAGTCATGTCGTCGTCCATCGTCGTCCTCCTGGTGTTGGTTGCGCCGGGCCCTCGATCGTCTGGTCGAGCGCTGGCGAGGTGTCGACTGCGTCGGTCTCAGGCATCGCGCTTCTTCGCTTTCGCACGTGCGTCGAGCACGGCACACAGGTCAGCGGCCCAGCCATCAGGGTCTGGGTCGATGACCTCGACGCCGCCCGTGCGTCCTGGTTTAATGCCAGCAATCACCCGCTCCATCTTGGCGCGCGTATCTGCGTCGTCGCTCATGCGCTTCAGTGCCCGACGCACAAGTAGTGGTACGCCGTCGATGCGATGTCGACCGTCACCGTGATCGCCGTCGCGCTCGTAGAGTACGTCGGGATGAGCGTCGCGGCGCCAGCGGTGTTGATGATCAGGCAGTCCGGCGCGTTCGCGAACGCCGTAGCGAACGTGATCGTGCACGTCGTGGCCCCGGATCCCGTGGTGTAACTGCCGGCGAGGTCGGTGCTTCCCGCCGTGATGGCCGGCGACGTCCCGCACGACGTCAGGACCGGGATCGCGGTCCCGTTGGCGACGACGTTGCCCTTGGTGGTCACCGCGCCGGTGAATGTCGGGGCTGCCTGAGACCCGAGCGACAGCATCCACTTGCCGAGCGTGCCGTCGTACTCGGCGATCGCACTGCCCCACGGATCGAGCACCAGCGGCTGGGCGCCTGGGGTCTTCATGCGGTTCGCGACGAGGCTGTTCGAGTCCTCGAACGTGAACGTCAGCTGGCCGGCGCTCACCTCGTTGCGGAGGATGAACCAGTCGCCGTCCTGGACGGTGCTCGCGTCGAGCCCGGTGATCGTCGACCCGGCGGAGTTAGTCGTGAACCGCAGCATCGTCGTCGTGTTGCCGTTCGGGGCGATCGCGACGTTGTTGTTGTTGCCCGTGGTCAGGACAATCGGTGATAGCTGCTTCCCGAGGTTGAGTCCGAGGCGGTGAGCCGGGGCGGTGCTGGCCTGGTCGACGTGGCATCCGGTAGCAAAGATTCCGAGAACGAGCGCGAGCGCGATGGTGAGTGCCTTCATGGTCTGGTCTCCGATCTGTGGTGCGGCCAACCTACCACAGGTCGCGGCGACTACGCCCGCCTGAACATCAGGTCCGCGGCGTCGTCCAGTGCCACTCGCTCGGCCTCGCGTCGCGACATGCCGGCCAGGAACTCACGGATGGCGGCGCGCTCTTGCCAGACCTCGACGACCTCATCGTACGGGCGCCTGGAGTTCCTTACGATGAGCGCGAGCCTGTCGGCCTGGACATTTGTGGGGTCGACGGAACTCACGATGCGGCCGGCGGCTCGATCATCTCCTCACCGAGCCACATTCGCTTATAGGCGTTCTCGACGCGAATCCACCACCTCCACACTTCTGGAATCGGACGAGATATCGCCATAAACATGCGACTATACGTGGAATCCACGAACGCCTTCCTGATGGTCACCTGGGCCCCATCATCTTGCGCAGCGCCGCGCCGACATCCGGATCTGCGTTCGCCGCCTGCATCAGCCCGAGCAGCTCGGTCGGGTCGTCCTGCATCGCCAGGATGAGCCGCGACTTGTCGCGCGTCCACGTGCCGGCCATCAGCCCGGCGCGGTAGGCCGCCGCTGCCGCATGCGGGTCGTTGCGCTGGAGGCTCACGACCGCGCTCCGGCCGCCCAGCGGCGCGCGATCTCCCACTTCGCCGGGTTCATCACCGCGGCGCACGCCGTGACCTCCCCTGGCGTCGTGCCGAATGGCGCGATCGGCATCAGCACGAACGCGAGCACCTGCCGCGCGTCGTGCTCGTCAGGCTCCGTGCTGGTGGTGTAGACGACCTCGGCGACGCTCATTTGCCGCCCGTTAAGGCCGAGGCGATGGCCTCCGCATCGCCCAGACTCCAGCGCTGGTACATTAGTTTGGTCTTGATCCTCGCGCGGAACGCCTCACAGTATTTCCTCTGCTCGGTGACGCATCTAGCCTTCCCCGCCAGGGAACCGGTCGACGTTGCGAGCTCATCCAGCTTTCGATGCAGCTCCGCGCGATCCGTGACCGGTGCGCAATCCAGCAGATCATCAAGCAGGGTCCTGGTCATCCTATCCTCCGTGCCTCACAGGATACCAGACGGGTTGAGCGTAGCGGACAAGTTCGTGAGCTTCTGGGCCTCCTGATGCCAGCCTGACAGCAGATCGTCGTGCTTGCGCTGACCCCCGACGATGTCCTTGTGGCTCACCGCACCGAGGTGCTCAAGGGTGCTCCATGCGATCTGGCGATGGGCCACCCCGGCGTCGATGAAGTGGGTACCCGACGACTTGAACTGGATCGACGCCCTGGCCACCGCGTCGAACGCGGCGTCACGGGACACGCCAGCCACCCTGGCCACGTGCCCCACTGAACCCTCGATCATCGCGTCGTACCCGCCGTGCACGATCTGGTGACCGGCGATCCCGTGGGCCTGCGCAGAGATGTGCCTGGCCGACATCTCTGTGGACATCTCCTCGACGTGCGACCGATGCGCGGCGTCGCCGATCACGCGGGGGCCGTTGTCGTGGACGGTCTCGTGCATCACCGTGTGATACGACTCGAATCCGCCGTGCCCGACGTCGTTCTTGTCGGCCACGATGCGACCGACATCCGCGTGATCCTCGGAACCGTGCCTGACGAGTGAGCCGATGTATGGGTGCGATACTGCGATCTTTCCCGTGTTCATGTGCCATGCAGCGGCGCCGCCCATCGCTTCTGGTGGATACCCGATCAGCTCGTGCGACTGCAGCCCCGGGCGCGCCGACAGGCCGTGGGCCGCCACTACGTCATCGAAGTGCTTTCGCACCGCGCGCTGTGCCTCCGGTGTGAGGCCCTGCACCGAGCCGTCGTGTCCCTGAATCGCCCCGCCCGCGACTGCCTTGGTGAGCTCGACCGGCTTCGGTGGGACGTGAACGGGCGTGAGCGGGTCGCGGTGTTCAGCCGGCGGCGCCTTCGATCGTGCGGCGCGCGGCGCGGTCTTGCCGTTCGCGAGCGCTTGCCGCTGTAACTTGGCCGTCTGCGCCCCTGCTCGCTGGGCGTCGCGCCTGGCGCCGAGCTTGTCGACCTTGCCCTTGAGCGCGGCCATCTCGCCTGGCGTCTTCGCTGCCGCGACCTTGGCCGATGCAGTGCGCACCTGCTCGTCGAGTTTGGCCGCGGCAGCGCGGTGCTTACCCTCCTTGTTGACCAGGGCCTGGTGCGGTCCGGGGGCGAACTTCCCGTGGTCCCGGTATGGGTTGTAGCCGTGGGCCATCGACTAAACCGCTGGAGTTCGATTCACTAGCCAGGCGTCGCATTGCGCCTTCGTGAGGCGTAGCATCAGGCCGTTGATCATGAGCGCCGAGCCGTGATGAACGCAGGGAATCCCGTTGCCACACGGCTGCTCAACGACGTCGTGGACGGTCCGCTTGGTGTAGCCAAGGTCGTGCTCCACCCACGCGTGACGCATCACGGGCACCGGGCATAAATCGCCTTCGCTGACGTCGATCATCATTGCTGGCCTCCGCTGCCGAACTCTCGGCCGTCGCCGCCGCCCTGGTCCTGCTGCTCCATCTGCTGGACCGCCGGCTCGTCGAACTGCTCCTGCGTGATGCTCGACTCGAGCTCGTCGCGGATCAGCGCCATCGTCTCTGGCGGGGTGTCGCTGCCGAGGACGGCCTTGGCCACCTTGACCTGGCGCTCGATCTCGAACGTCGCCGACTTGACCGGGGCGTTCGCGAGTGCCACGTGCTCGTCCACGATGCTCGACGCGTCGTCCACGTCGAAGTTCTCGTAGCCCTTGAGCGCGGGCAGCTTGCTGATGTCCTCGCCCCGCCCGCGGGCGAGCATCTCCTTCACCGCGTTGGCGAACGCTCGCCCGCGCCGGCCGATCGCCCCCATCATGATCTGGGACTTCTTGTTGTCCTGGGCCTTGCTCTCCCCGGACCGTCGGATCATCGCGCCCGACGTGTCGTTCTGCAGCGCCAGCATCCCGACGATCCGCGGGATCTGGTCGCGGCCCTCCTGGACCGACTCGCGGTTCGCCGCGTGCGCCGCCATGGTCGGCTCCACGAAGCTGGCAGTGTCGCCCGACCCGCGGACCTGGATCACGTCGGGTCCCCGGAGTGCCATGCTCCGCGTCGCCCGCCACGGGTTGGACTGGTTCTCTGGGATGATCTGGTCCGGCCCGCCGGCCTCGGCGCCCAGGAACTCGTACAACTGCGGGTAGCTTCCGATCGTGTTCAGATGGTCGTCTCGGTTGCTCGCCCCCATGATCTGCCGGCACCGGCTCTCGAGCTGGTCGGCGAGCCACAGCGTCGGCTCGTCCTCGACGTCGGAGTCGAAGCACACCCACGGCACGACCCCGAACGTGTGCGGAACCTCGTCTAGAACCGGCACCACCGAGTCCGGCTCCCACTTCGCCCCGCTCGGGTCCTTGTCGTCCCGGTCTAGCGTCAGCTGGTACACCGAGATCATCTCGGCGTCCCAGATCCGCCACGTGTACGTCGTGTAGACCCCCCGCTCGCCGCCGGGCCCGGCCGCCGCGTCCCTCGCAGTACACGTCTTAACCCACTGCAGCGTCCCGTCGTCGTCCTCGCCCCAGTCCGGCACCTGGTCCACGCGGTACGGCACCGGGTAGGCGCGGTCGGCCTGCCATCGCTCCTCGTCCGCCCTGCTGGTGATCAGCGAGGTCCCGTCCGGCGCGGTCGGCGGGCGCGGCAGATCGCACAGCATCCAGCCCATCCCGCAGATCACCGCCTCCTGGATGCTCTGCTCGATCTTCTCCGCGAAGGTCTTCTTGGCCCCGCCGTCCCCCGGGGCCCTGGCGTCCTGCTGGAGGTTGGCCCAGTACTCGGGAAGCGGCTCCGCGTCCTTGCCCACGCTCGCGCCGCCGTCATCGAAGTGGATCGGGTCCTGCGCCAGCCCGGCCAGGATCTGGCCGATGGCGATCGCCATGTCCTGGTCGTAGAACGCCCGCTGGCACCGCACGGCGTAGTTCGCCGAGCTCTCGAGCGGGTGCCGCGGGAACACGTCCTCGAGAACGCGCGGGTTGCGGAGCAATGCCCGGCCGCCCTTGTACATGCAGCGGAGGCGGTCGGCGTACGCGAGGTCGAGTCGGGGGTTGACCGAGCGCAGCGCGCGGAGCTTCATGGGACCTGCCATGATCAGTTCGCTGGCGTCAGCGTGGCGGGCAAAAAATCGGCGCGGTGAATCGACCATGGACCACCGACTGTTCCACCGCTTTCGTCCTGGAACCAAACACAGCGCACGCGCTCGACGCCGTCGATGGAGAGCTGCTCCTCGATGGTCATCAATGGCCCGCCAGACCTCAGCCTTACGATGTCACCCGGCTTCATCCGGGCAACATACACCAACTGGGGCGTCACCGTGAAGCGATGACTGTCCTGGTCATCGCTGGCATCCGACCGTGCGCGGCCCGACAACGATCGGATGCGCACCGCCCGTGCAATAGATCTCGCCGTCGATAGCCCTGGAGTCGTGCCACTCGATTTTAGCCTTGGCGTCATCGATGTCGCGCTCTGGGTCGCCGAGCACCGGCAGGCACTGGTACCTGCCGTTCGGCCGCACGCCGTTGACGTACCAGCGGTCAGGGCACTCGGCGTGGTCACAGCTGATGCGGGACACGAGCGCAAGCGCGAGCACGAGACGCATTGCTACGCCTCCGCTCCGACCGTCATGGGACGTCACCGAAGTTCTCGAGGTCGCCTACCGCGACGCGCCGCTGGTATCCGTGGTCCGCCTTGAGGTCGGTAGTGATACCGACGTCGCCCATCCGGCTCGCCATGACGACGCGGACGCGCTGGCCTTCATAGTCAGCGAATAGCCTTGGGTATGGCAACGGATCGATCATCCCGTGCGCTGGCGAACGGGCGCGCCTGAGGAACGAGCGCAGCACCAGTGGTGCACCGTCGTCGTCGATGTAATCGTCGCAGTGCTTCATGGTTATCCTGTCTATCCTATCTGGACCTCTCGGTCTATCGACGGCACTAGCCATGGGCACCGCACGAGCTAACCTCGACACAGGATGCGGTCGATAAGCAATCGTCGCCACATCGCTCACTGCACCAACCTCGTCGCCCCGCGGTAGATCGCCTCCCTGATCTCCGACGCCGCCCTCCTGTCCACTTGGTCCGACGGCACCAGCAGGGTATCCGGCAAGCACCAGATCTGCGCCTTGGTGTCGGCGTCCTTGACCCGGTGCGAGCACCTGAACGGGATCTGCTGCCCGCCTGGCGCCACCCACCACGCTACGATCTCCGCCCCGGCCGTGCCGATCACGACCATCTTCTGTAGCCGTCGCTCGTTGGCCTTGAGCTGGTTGACCACGTGCTCGACCACGGCGGGTTGGCCCACGAACGAGAACCCGCCGCCGCGCGGGTCCCTGCCGTGCTCCTTGGCTGCCTGGTCGCAGAGCCACGCGAGCTTATCGGGTACGGTGGCGTTCTTGCGGTTGATGGGGTCAGAGAGGTCCTTATTGTCGCGAGGGAGCTGCATCACGGTGCCTTCTTGACCGGTGATCCCGGGCACTCTGCTTGGTGTCTCTCGAAAGCTGCCTGGATTGTCTCCTCAGTCGCTATGCCGCCAGTCGAGTAACCGCTAATCCTGCCCCCACAACGCTGGCACGGTGCGATGCCGTCGATGGTCGGTGTTGGGGCCTCGGTTGGCGGATGGTTGGCGCCGCCCGTTGGGACCCCGAGGCACTGCTTGGATCCATGCTCATCGGCCCACGTCTCCGCCAGCCCGCGATGCGCCGTGTCCAAGCGCTTGCGCGCGAGGGCCAGTTCGTCGCGCTGCTTGGCGATGACGACAGCGAGCTGGTCGAACGACACTGCACCTGCGGCCACCGAGCCAGCGGCGTCCTTGAGCCGATCAAACCATTCACCAAGATCTGCCCGCTTGTTGATCAGCGCGTCAACCACCGCCTCCACCAGTGATACGACGTCGTCGGCGCCATGCGTCGGCACAGCTGCGCGGTTGACCGCAAGTCTGATCCTCGCGAGCTCGTTGGCCAGCATGTTGTTCTTGATGCCGGCTCCGATCTCGGCGTCCGTGGCTGGTGGCGTCGTCGCAAGCTTGGCGTACGCCTCGACGAGCTCGCCGCGTTGCTGCTGGGACAGGTCTCGCTGCCTGACCAGCTCGCGAACCATGCCGAGCACAGTGCCGTCGTGGTTGGTCCCGATCTCCGCGGCGCGGAGCATCGCCACCAAGCGCTGGTGGTCGTCTGAGGAGACCTGTGGCACCGCTTCCCAGTCGACACCGGGCGGCGTCAGCCTGGGTCCCCACGCCCAGCCGCGCGGCGTCCAGTGCCTGGGTCGCGGGTCGCCCTCCACGAAAGTGGCGGCCTCCTCCGCGGTTATCAGGCGCTCGGCGTCGGGTGCGCCGCCCGCGTCAGCCGCCAAGAACCCGGCGTCGTTCTTGGCCTGGTTGCGCGCCGCGAACTCCGCTACCGGTTTCGCGAGCACGCGGGCCACCTCGCGTCGCTCCTCCTCGTCGGCCGATAGCCCAGCCGCGGCAGCGAGCGCCAGCACGCACACGCCGACCCCGCCGAGCTCCTGCCCGAGCTCCCCCGGCTTCCGGTCGAACACGTAGTCGATTAGCTTGTGGCCCTGCGCCTTATCGCCACCGGCAGCCTGGAACGCCTCGACGGCCTCCTCGAGCAGGCGGAGCCCGCGCTGTGCTAGGCCGGTAGCCTGCGCCTCGCCGAACGCTGCCTTCGCCCACGCCATGACCTGTTCTTGGCGAGAATCTCGGTTCTGGGCACGCCGCGATTTAAGCTCGGCGACCGCCGCCCGCGTCATCCATCCGCCTCCGCTCTGCCGCTCGTGCTCGTCGCTGCTGTAGTGCGCGAGCAACGCGTCGAGCTCGTCCGTGGTCAGGTTGCGGTGGCCGCTTGGGAACGTCTCCATCGCGACGTGGCCGCCGGTAGTGCCAGCCTTATCGGGTTGGGTGATCCGTTCCACGCGCACGTGAGCGCGGTGGTTGAACGGCGGGCACTCGCCGTCCTCGCCGAGCGGTACGAACCCGCGTGGCGTATCCAGCAACACGACGGCGTCGCTGTGCACTTCGCGGAACCTGCGCAGCAAGAGGGTGAGATTCCACCCGGCCTCCCTGGACTGTGCTTCCGACATAGGCGGCCGACCGTAACTCTTCACCAGCCTGTACGCGTAGATCTCGGCGACGTCGCCGCCGTACCCGTTCGTGCCAGCCAAGGCATCCTCGAGCTCCTGCCAGAGGGCGCGCATGTCCAGCCCCATACCGGCGAGCCTCTCGCCAATGTCGACCTGCAACTGGTCGATCGTGGGTGGCTTCGCGCTCATGGTGCCTCAATCCGCGCGCGGCTCGCAACAACGGTGAGCTCGCCCTCGGACTCGAGCCAAGCGCTGGGCTTGTTGTCCACGTCATCTGGCGTCGCTTTGGGCGCGTACACCGTGCGAACCGGCGCGGCGACTTCCACAGCGGAAACTGCTAGCTCCCAGTCATCGTTCGCGACGCACCACACGAGCGGCGCCGCGCCGTGGCGGTTGAAGTATATACGGAAGCGGCCGGTGTACTTGAGCTGCGACGGTGTGGCGCCATCAGCTATCGCGACTTCTTTCTGTTCGTTCACGATTCCCCCTTGCCGCGCAGCGTACACCAGAGCCCAATTGATGAGCTACCCCTGGTAGATCCGATCGCGCCGACCTCCGCGTGGGACCCCGGGATCGATCAGTACGCTGGCGCGCGCACGGTCCCCTGGCGAGACTCGTTCCATGGGCGCCACAGCCTGGCCCACGAATGCGTCGTTATATCTACCACATCATCCTCGGGATCGCCCCGGCCGGTGAATGCCGCCATCACGCGGAGGTACTCGCGCGGGGGGCACTGCCACGTGAAGTAGCCACCGTCGCGCATCTGGTACGGTCTGCCATCCTGCCCCAGAATGCGCCCATCTTCATCGGCGCTTGGCACCAGGATCCGCCCGGCCCTCCACGCTTTGGATGCCGGCAGCGCGCGGGTGTACTTGTCCTTGCCGCCTGTGGTGACCTCCGTGATGACCATCTTGGGCTGGATCCGCTTGACCATGTCCGGCAGGTTGGCGCCGGTTCCGTCCACTTCCACACCGACGTGGAAGTGGCTGCCGTAGCGCTTCTGCCACGCGTACGCCTCGTCGATGGCGATATCCGCAGAGCACCGCCGCTTCCAGACCTCGACGACCTGCATCACCGACGGGTTCGGGTTGACCACCTCGACGCGATCTCCCCACTTGTCGTGCCCAAAGATCGTGGCGTCGCCATACCCGCGCATGATGAAACATCCGAGCGCGTTGTGGTCGCTACTGGTCTTGCCCTTGCCTGCTGGGTCGAGCATCAACATGCCACGGCAGCCCTGAAACTTGACCGGCATCCACGCGAGCGCCGGTTCGTTGCCGAACAGCTTCTCGCCCTCCGATCGCGGCGTCCCCTGGTAGAGCGCCCACCACCCTGACTCGTCGCGAGCTCGGCAGATGCGGTACCACTCCATCGCGGCGTTGTCGTTCGACGGGTAGCGCGTGTTGATCGAGCTCCACAGCGGGCGGGCCAGCTCAGGGTGTTCGCGCTCGTCCACCGGGTTGCCGAATTCATCTCCGACCGCCGGCAAGTTGATGTACTCCCAGTCCTCGCCGAGCCCGGCCGTCCAGTCCTCTCCACCGTTGCGGATCCGCCCGATGGGGTCGTCCTCTGCCCACCTGGTCTGGACGACGATGCAGCTACCGCCGCCCTCCAAGCGGCTCAGGATGTCCCGGCGAAGCCACCGCCAGATCCGATTCTTCTCGCCGAGGCTCGCCGCGACGTCTGATCCCTTGAGCGCGTCGTCTACGATCAGAAGCCCGTTGACGCCGCGGCCCGTGATCGCGCCGCCGAGGCTCGTGCTCTTGAGGCCACCTCCGAGGTTCGTCTTCCAATCGAGCACCACGGCAGTGCCGGCCGCCTTGGTGCTATCCGCGGTGACCTTGCCGATCTGCACGCCAGCCGTCCGCGCGATGGAGCGCACGGCAAGACCTGTCTCCTTGGAGAGGTCCATGCCGTAGGTCGCGTAGGCGTTCTGGACCGCAGGATCGTAGAGCGTCCGCCACGCTAGCGCGTAGCGCAATGACTCGGTCTTACCATGGCGCGGTGGTAGACTCACCAGCGCCCGCACTGGCTCGTGCCGCGACCTCTCGATCAACTCGTACAGCGGGCGCAGGTGGTTCGGCACCGGGGCGTAGAGCGGCTGCATCCGGTAGACGAAGCCCTCGAAGGTCTCTGCCCCGAACTGGACCGATCGCAGGGCGCGGATCCTGGCGCGCTTGGCCTCCAAGCTGTCGAGCTGGCCGCCGGCCTTCCCCTCCTCGGAGCGGAATCCGTCGGGCGCAGCGATGGCGTGGGCGCTACGCACTTGCCCACAAGTAGACGCGCTCAGTCAGGACGTCGACCCACCGCGCGAACTCAGCCGAGTCAATCTTGCCGTCAGCTCCCCTGCACGACTCCGCTAGACCGCGCCAGATCGCTGACCTGTCAGCCGCGGAAGCCGCGGAAGCCGCGGTGATGCCGGGCCTGACCTCGAACGCGAGCCACACACGCCAGCCCATCTGCCACGTCACGCCCCGGCTTCGCCGAGGTCAACCGGCCACGCGACGTCGTCGAACTCCACGGTGGCATCACGCTCTCTGCGGTAGATCTCTCGGTGAACCTGCTCGCGCAGGCGGTACCACCAATCGAGATCCCAGACGAGCTTCAGCTTTGTCCCCATGCCGACCACGCTACCAGATCGAACAGAATAGATGTAGACCCTTGCGGGCCCCTCTTACCGCCCGGTCGCACTGCAGCGGGCAAGGTTTACGGTCTCGTAGGGCCTTGCCCAATACCAATGGCTACGACGTTGGCCTTGCGGCCCAATGCATTAGCGCCTACCACGATCCAGATCCTCACAGGAGCGGATTACCGAGTTAACGGCGTTCCCGTCATTTAAGTCACGGCGACCTGCCGCATCCGTGACCCGAGGATACGTTGCTTGGGGCCTCAGCCGGCAACAGGCGGAGGCGCCGGCAGGAACGCGGCGATCTTCGCGGCCTCCGCGGTCATCCGGTCGATGATCGCCTGGAGCGCGGGGTCGACGTTGCCAGCCGCAGCGATCTGCGCCTGAAGGTCGGCGATGCTCGTCTGCTGCGCCGCAGCGAAGGCGAGGAGCGCGTCCGTCTTGGTTTCGAGGTTCTGTTCGGTGGTTGCGAGTTCGTCGAGCTTGGTTGCCATCTGGTCCTGCCTGTCTGCGATCTGTTGAAGGAGAGCGCGGTCTGCGCTGGTGAAGAACACGCCAAGCAGTATCACGGCACTGGGGCGTCGTCCATGGCTGCGCGCTTCATCGCGGCGCGGCGCTGCTTCCTCCGCCCGCGTGGTCATTCTTCGACGCGAAGCCGGCGATCATGTGCACGGCTCCACGCCTCGAGCTCAGCGCGCTCCACGGTGCGGTGCAGGTCGTAATGCCCCTTGCACATCGGCGTGCTCTCGCCGCCGACGAGGAAGTCAGGCGGCCTCGGGCATCCTGGCGCATAGCAGAGGTGGATCTCGACGCGCAGCATGACTGCCATCCTACCGTGTCCGCGCGCGGAACTCCGCCACGATCTTCGCCGCCTGCCGAGGCGACGTCAGCCCGAACGCCTGCGCGATGGCGATATAGCTCCAGCCATCCGCGATCATCTTGTCGAGGCCGACGTACTCGCGCGTCACGCTACGCCTTCGCGGCGCCCACGGGACCACCTCGCACGGCTTGTGCCTGGCCAGCATGCGGATGGCCATATCCGCCGTGCCTCCGCTCTTGCCGTCCCAGAACAAGATCGCCCCGTCGGCCCGCTCCGACATGCGACGGTTGCGCATCCGGGGCCCCAGGTACTTCCCTAAGCGCTGGATGTCGTCCGTGGTGATCGGCTCCTTGTGCACGCTCTTGCCTCGCGCCTCAGCCCACGCCTTGCCAGCGAGGTCAGCGCCGGACGCCATGCCGCACACGATCTCATCCCACTCGTCGGGCACCCACAGCAGGCCGCCGGGGTCGAGCTTGGCGATCGCGGCGTCGATCTCCTCCACGGTAGGAGAGACCGTGCGAGAGCCGGCGATGATGATCGACCTCACCGCATCATCCTGGCTTGCTCGTCCGTGGTTGGCAGCCGGCCGACGTGATAGCACCCGCTCGGGGTGTCGAAGTGCAGGTGCCCGGCGAGGCCATGACGAGGTCGTCCGCCGAACCAACGCGCGTCGAGCTCGTCCGCTCGTCGCGGCGTCATCAGACGACGGCGGCGGCGCTTGGTCGCCGACTTGGGCGGCTCCTCGTAGGTGACAAACACCCGCACGATCTGCACTACGTGAGCTCCAAGAGGCTCATCCGCGTTGCCGTCGGGTCGCGGTCGTCGTGCTCGGCCGGCGGCGCCACGTTGAGCTGCTTCCTGAGGTTGACGATTTCGCTCTCGAGAGCTGCGATGCGAGTGTTGGCGGCTACCGGTGCCGTGCGGGCTTCAGCTGCGGCGATGCGGGCTTCAGCGGAGCTGACCCGTCGCTCAAGGCTCACCTTCTCGCCCTCGAGTAAGGCGACGGTCTGACGAAGTCGCGCAATTTCTCTTTGGTCTGGGTCCTTCCTGAGCTCGTCGATCTCCTTCTGCATGCGGTCGATCGTCGCCTTGTTGGGCGCGTACCCCTCCACCGCAGCCCTGATCGCCTGGACGTCGATGTTGTCGGTGCGCAGCCGCGAGACCGCGATCTTGGCGTCGACTATGACCTCACCGCCACCCTGCCAGTCCATGCGCTCGGCAGCTGTCAGGTCGGCGATAGCTCCGGTTCCGCGCAGCACGGATGACACGGCCGAGAGGAGGATCTCCAACCGCTTCGCATCCGCCTGCACGAGCTCGCGATCGGATACTGGGCGCTTGGCGACCAGTGCCGCGGAGCCCTGCCCTACGAACGGTGTTCGCTTGTTCGTGGTCACTTCGCCGCTCGCAGTGCCGCGAGCTCGGCCTCCGCCGCCCGCTTCTCCTCCAGGTACCGCTGACCAGCTCGCCTGGCGTCGTCGCGCACGGCCTCGGCGACGCGGATCTGGTCGCGGAGCTCGGCGAGCTCGCGATTGGCAGCGTCCAGCTTCTCGCCTGTGCGTCGGAGCTCAGCAGAGAGCGAGCTCGCCTTGGCGTGCTCCGAGTGATACAGCTCCATGTAGCCGATGCTCACGACGCCTCCTGAACCTTGGCGCCATCGCGCAGCATCGGCCACAGCACCTCACACCACTCCCAGATGTACACGCCGAAGTACGCCGCCGACGTGTAGTAGCCCATGCCGCTCAGCCGGCGATTGCGGCGCCAGCCGGCCGCGATCCTGGCCACCCACCACGCGCAGCGCGGCGACCGCTCGGGTGGAGGCTCCGACCAGTACCGCTCGATGTCGTCGACGCGCGCAGGCGCAGCTGTGCTCATGTCCCCGGACCTACGATAGCACGCGCTCGGCGAGCGTGTTTCATGACCCCACCAGCAAAAGGACGGACCTGGCTCTCCCAGGACACCATAGCGACCGCCGAGCGCGTGACCAGAAGGCTACCCCATGGCCGCGGCTGGGCACAACATCAGACCTCGAGCATGCCGCAGTTGTACAGGGTGGTGCGGTGGAATGACTCGGCGGTGTAGCGATGCCAGACATCACTGACTCCTCCGTCGGAGGTCGGCCACTCCTCGTACAGCCACACCCCGTCGATGAACCCGCAGTCCAGGATCGCCCGCGAGCACTGCCAGCACGACGGTAGCCCGCCAGCCACGAGCCTTCCGTCGTCGCCGATCTTCACGTGCACGAGGTCGCAGCGGGGCGCGATGCCGAGCACCAGCACGCCGTGGAGTTCACCTGCCGCCGCGCGGATCGCGCGACCATCGGTGCTCACAGAGCTTCGCGCATAGCTCGCGACATCGAGCTGTTCCGGTGCAAGCGAACGGTGCCGGCTGGCCGTTGAATCCGGCGCCGTAGGTCACGACCATGCCGTCAGATGCGCCGAACACCACGGCACCGCGCCTGCTCTTAGCGCAGGGTGATTGCCTTGCCGCTGCCTCGGCGGCAGCGATGGCGCCGACCGGCGGGCTCATCACGCTGCCTCGCATGCGAGGTGACGGCGAACGAATGAGATTAGGCACATGCGCGCGAGGTCGCTACTTCCGCGCACCACCCCAGACGTATGGCAACACCTGCACTTCCACTTCACGATCCCGTATCTCCCTCGTACGATTGTAGTGCACGCGACAGGGCGAGATGCGCCGCGGTACTTCGCGAGCTTGGCCACGGCGACGTCGACCATGGGCGCGATCTGAGTCACCGCGAGCCTGGCAACTTCTTCCACAGCCGGCTCGACTGCGGCAAGGGATCGTGGCCGTCGCGGTACGACGCGCCAGGCTTGCCCGCGTACGCCCGCTCCACCTCGCCGTGAACCAGGTGATAGGTCAGCTGGCCGATCGGCATGCCGGCGTAGACGCGCACCGGCTGGACGACGTCGATCTCCATCGTCCAGTGGCCGCAGAACCCCATGGCGTCCTTGTTGCCGGCGTCGCCGCGGCCCGCGGTCTTGTGGACCGAGATCCCGAGCCGACCCACGGAGCTCTTGCCGTCCAAATAGGGCACGTACTGGCGGGTCTCCGTGTACTCGACTGTGGAGGCCAGGTACAGAATCCCCGGGACGAGGAGCAAGCCGCCGGGCTGAATTGGAACGTCGATCGTGCGCGGCTCTGCGGCGCAGTCGAGCTCCGGCAACCCGCGCTCGACAGGTGAATCCGGCGACACGATCCCGAACCGCACACGCCATTCGTGCTCGATGCGGCGACCGCTCTGCGTCTCGTAAACCCGCAGCACCGGCCCCAACCGCACATCGTAGCTGTTGCCGCCGAGCTGGCTCAGGTCGAACGGCTCGATCAGGATGTCGCCTCGCTCGCGAGCGGCGAGGATCTCTGTGTCGCTCAGGATCATGTTGGCCCCCGCTGGATGATGTCGCGTAGGTCGCCTGTCATGTGAGCGAGATCCTGCGCGGCACCTCGCTCTACCGCCCGCAGATACAGCCGCGCCCACTCGAGCAGCCGAAGGACGTTGTTGATCTTGATCGAGTCGTCGCCTGCCTTGAGCGGGCAGATCCCGCAGGTCAGCGCGCCATGCTGGTCCACGTAACGAGCGGCGTTGCCGCACACGCATCGCGCCTGGGGCTCGGCGCTGCTCAACTGCCCGCGCTTGCGCAACTCGATGACCTCGCGCTCCAGCTCTGCCGCACGTGCGACCACGCCCGGCACGTCAACCTTGGGCGGCACCCCGACCAGCGCGCGCAGCGCCTTCTCCGCGTCCGCATTCCTGTCCAGCCACACGCTGGTCTCTGAGCGATCCGCCGAGCCGTTAAGCGGGGGTATCGGCCGCTGCCACCCACTCGCGGATGGCGCCCTCCAGCGCAGAGACGCGCAGCTCAATCCCTGCCCCACGCCTGGCTCCGATCTCGTACGCCTCCAGCACAGCTTCCGTGACCCACGCTGGCGTGCCCACCAACTGGCCGAGCATAACCGCGTGCTTACCGGCCACGCGCTGACGTTCGGCCAACCGAACGGCGTCGCCGCGATCGAGCTTGTGCCGCACCGCGGGCTGGTTGAGCATCGCTGCGACGACCGACGCTCGTTGCACGGCGTCGTTGTCGGTGCCTTCTGTCCCGCCCGGCGGCACCAGGCACACGAGATCGTTTTCGGCGTCGATGACTGCGTACCAACCCGGCAGCGCCGCGACCACCACGTCTGGGTTACTGCCACCAAGCTCGACGTTCTCGAACGTCGGCGGAAATGCTGCCGCCTCGGCGAGCGGCTCCACGTGGACGTCACGATCGTAGATGACGTTGACGCGCGAGTCGAGCGGCAGATCCTCGAACTGCTCGCTCATCGCCCGTGCCATTCTCGCCGCAACGTCGGCGACGACTCGATCAGCCGATACGCGGCGTCAGCGGCGATCTCGTTGTAGTTGCCGTCGAAGGTGAGGAAACTGGTGCGCCACAACTTGGCTGCCAATAGCCCTATCAGTTCGCCGTACCCGAGATCGTCGGCGGCATCGCAACATGATGGCTGCGGCGGCGGCCCGGCGCACAACAACACCTCCACGACCATGCGCTTGGTAGCGAGCGTCATGCGCGGCTACCCGTGCCCCAGCGGCTGACGCCACCGCGCGCACCACCCCAGCGCTGACGCCACCGCGCGCACCACCGCTAAGAACAGCGCGTCCTTCGCGCGCTGCTCCGCTGGAAGGTCCGCGTACGGCACCATGCAGGGGTGCTCCTTGAGGTCGGGATCCTTGACCGGGCCGTACTTCCACCCGGTGGCGACCTTCTCGGCGAGCCAGATCTCGTGGCTCTGCTCCGGGGTGTTGCCCGCCAGCGCGCCATCCACGCCGTTGCGCGCGCTCGACTGCTGCCAGTCCGGGGCTCGCTCCCACGACGGCTGCGAGTCATCGCCGATGGCGATGCAGTAGGCGCGATTCGCCTCGTGCGCCGCGCGGGCGCACGCCTCGACGAGATACTCGCGAGCCTTCGCCTGCACCGACATCTACTTGTGCCCCTTGGTGGCGAACCTGATCTGGCCCGCGCGCAGCGCTTGCCCGATCGGCTCCCAGGCGCCGTCCACGTTGACCTGGAGCTCCATGCCGGCGGCGACATCGACGCCCACCATCTTTGTGGCGTGGGTGTTGAGCAGGTCCAGGATCGCGGCCTGGCTCATGCTCGCCTCGGCCGTCAGTACGATGGTGCCCGGCTTTGGCTTGTTTGGGCTGCGCTTGCGCTTCGGCTTGCCAGCCTGGTCTCCAGACCCATTGCCATTGCCGACCTGCGCCACTCCGTCGCTACTCGTCGTCGCCATCGTTGCTGTCCTCGTCATCTTCATCCTCCGTGTTGATTTCGCCTTGCGTAGGTATCACGGCCGCCTCCACGACACCAGCCCCGGCCTGCGCCAGCGCCGCCTCCTCCGCGGCGACCTCGGCCTCGAGCTTGTCGATCTCGGCGAGTCTCTGCGCGTTCGTCAGCTTCAGGGCCCCCAGTAGCTCCGCGGCGTCCGCCGACAGCCCGTTCTGCAGACCTCCGCTCACATTCACCCTGTCCGGCTCCCCGATCCCGTGGAGCTTGCGGAGCTCCGCCGCCGCCGGGGTGATCACCCGGCCGTCCTGCTGGCGCTGGCCCATCTCGATCGTGTACCGGTGGGTGCGGTCCAGGAACCCCACGAGCCGGGTCACGTTCTTCTCCCTCTCCTCGTCCAACCAGTCGTAGCAGAGCTTGATGGCGCTCCGGGCCGCGGACTCCCCGCCGCCGTACCTCTCGATCTGCAACCGGATCAGCGTCTTGGTGTTGCCGTCCAGCCAGGGCTGGTCGCGGATGCACTGCCGGACGTACTCGGCTCGTCCGCGCGTGGAGCGCTGGGCGTGCGTCTCGGTGTCCTGCTTCTTGGCGCGTCTTCGCTTGCGGCCTGCGGCCACGGTGGTCCCCCGCTGAGACGGTAGCGCAAACGAGACGAGCGCTCAAGCGCCGCCCTGACACGCGAGACTACGTCGCCCGTCTTGGAGTTCCGCACCCGGCGAGACCACCACGCCTCGCTGCGCATGCCGTGGATGGCTCCAAATCCACTCCAGACCGCGAGGTGAAACGCGCGAGCATTGGCGACCTCATCGACCAGCTCCAGCACACCACCCCTGTCGATGGTGTAGATGCTGACGTAGCTCACAGACCGCCTCCATTGCGGCGCTCCAGCTCAGCCACTCGAGCGCGCAGCGACCCGACCTGGGCCACGAGAGCCGCCCGCTGAGCCACCCAGTCCTTGACCTCGTCCGGGAACGGGGTCTCGTTGGTGAGTCGCAGGATGAGGGCGAGGAGTTCCTGCTGGCGCTGCTCCAAGACAGCGATCCTGGCGGCGGCATCTACGACACCGGAGGCGCGAATCTCCGCAGCGGTTGGACGTGACAGCCCATACATTGACGCACATGCGTAGCAGTCGGTGTCGCAATGCTGGCTCTCGCAGTATACGCACGCTGGTTCACTCATTGTCGTCTCGGACCAGTATAAACCGCGTGACATTCCACTATGTCAAGTGCTAAGCGTCGTCACATGCCACAGAAGACTGGCAATGGATTCCGCTGCCCAACCTGCCAGGGAGACACCTCCGTACTCGAGACCAGACGCCGGTCCGGCGGCCTCCGCCGCAGGCGGAAGTGCTCGAGGTGCCAGGCCAAGTTCACGACGATCGAGATGGTTTCCCCGATGGCCGGCCTGCGCGTGACCAACGACCGAGATCTGGCGATCCTATCCGGCCACGACCTCAGGGCCCTGCGCCGGCTGATGGAGCGCCTGGTCAGGCAGGACCTCGGCGGCACGGCCACGACTTCATCTTCTGGATACGCGAGCCAAACGCAATCTTCGCGTGACAAACCTGTAGATCTGTAATTACAATGTGCCGATGCAACCAGCTCTAACCCTGTACGCCTCCTCCCTATTCTACAAGTCCGGTTTCAACGACGGCGACTTCCCAGACGAGCTCATGGACTGGCTACCGGACCACGCTGGGTGGTCGGAACCTGAGACCTACTACGCCGCCGACCGCGACATCTGGGATCGTGCGCTCGAGCGCCTCGTCCGCGAACACCTGCTGCCGGTGCTCGCCCCGGCAGAGGTCGAGATCGAGGTCGTGGACAGCTGCCACAACCCGGTCCGAGCCCGAACCTACGGCGGGCGAGACGTCACGCTTTGTTGGTCCGGTGCGCTGCCACCGCCGCAGGTGGACATCAGCGTGGGCGTCCCGTTCGCTCGGGTCGCTGAGGTGCTGCGCGAGGTCATGGACGAGGGCGGCGCGGTCAGGAGCCCGGCGCCATGAGCGACCATACACCCGACACGCTGACGGTCTACCAAGTGCGCGAGCACCTCGCCTGGCTTCAGGCCGGCCAGTACAAGCTCGGCGAGGGACCGCGCGCCGGACTCGAGAAGCGCGAGGCGGTACGGGACTGCCTCGCAGCGATCTCATGGATCACTGGCCAGGGGCCGTTCGTCGCGGCGCCGCGCCGGATGGACCGGGTGGCGACGCTCAGCCGCGTGTGCGACGCCATCAACGCCAGGGGCACCCGATGAGCCTGGAGAAGTTCCGCTCCATCAACTTTCGCGCCGACTCGCTCTCTCGCATCGACGAGATCAACGTCATCCTCGGCGAGTACGACGGCCAGCGCTTGACCGCCCGGCAGGTCTACTACCGTCTCGTGGCCGGCGGCAAGATTCCGAACACCCCGACGAGCTACAAGAACCTGACCTCGCTGCTCGCCGACGCACGCTACGCCGGCCTCGTCGACTGGGACATCATCGAGGACCGCGGGCGCGAGCCTGACGTGCCGGCCGAGTGGGGCTCCATCGACGAGATCGTCGATGCCGCGGTGCGGCAGTTCAGGCTTCCCCGCTGGCGCGACCAGCCGCACTACGTCGAGCTGTGGGTCGAGAAGCAGGCCTTGGCCGGCGTGCTCGGACCGATCGCGGCCCGGCACCACATCGCGCTCATGGTCAACAAGGGCTACAGCTCGGCGTCGGCGATGAAGGCGTCCGCCGAGCGGATGATCGGGGCCAACCCACAAGACTCGTCGATCGTGCTGTACCTCGGTGACCACGATCCGTCGGGCAACGACATGGTGCGCGACATCCGCGACCGGCTCGAGGAGTTCGGCGTGCCGGATCTCGAGGTCCGCAAGCTCGCGCTCACCAGGGCGCAGATCCGCGAGTTCGACCCGCCGCCGAATCCAGCCAAGATCACCGACAGCCGCGCCGCGGCGTACATCGCCGAGCACGGCGAGTTCTCCTGGGAGCTCGACGCGCTTCCGCCACGCGAGCTCAACCGCCTCGTGGAGCGGGCCATAGCCGGCGTCGTCGACCGCAAGAAGATGGACGCGGTGCTGGCTCGCGAGCAGAAGGCCAAGGATGGGATCACGTCGCTACTCGAGCGGGCTCGGCGGGCCGAGGCCAAGCACAGGGGCCCAAGATGATCTGGTCACCCGGCCAGAACCCCCGCTCCGACCCGCGCCACCGCGAGCGCGGACCCAGGCGCTACACCTACACCGCGTACGACGTCGCCGAGCTAGCGGGCAAGTCAGTCTCCACGGTCAGGCAGTCCGGGATCGACCTGTCCAGCCTGCGCGAGGTTGTGGAGTACATCGCCCTCGTCACCAGCAAGGTAAATCGATCGCGACATCGTGTCACATCGAAGTGATGTGATGCGTGTGGTTAGCGTAACGTGACGTAACGTGACGTTGTAACGAAAAACGTAACGAACCGTCACGTGACGTAACGTGACGCTTGCGCGTAACGGTAGGAGGTGGTAGCAACCACAACCATGGGGAACACGAATAGAATAATCGAGTACGAGTGTGCGCGCCACGGCGTGCGCGAGCTGATCCTAGAGGCGCACGAGCGCGCTCCGGTCAGGATCGCGTGCGGTCAGGCGACGGCCGTCGGTCCATGCCTAGTGACGTGCGTCACTATGACACAGTGTTACGGTACGAGCCGACGCGCCGCGTGACGTCATCCGCGATGGGTCTCCGCTACCCCATCGCTACCCCACCCGTACCCGATGGCCGAGCGGGGAGTGGGTAGATTGGCGGCATGGACGCCGCGCAGGGCTGGGTCTCGCGCTGGACGACCGCGCCGACCGACTACGACACCTTTGGCACGACAACCGCCGAGATCTGCAGCGATTGGCACGGCAAGCCATTGCGTCGGATCCTGTGTCACCCGCACCACGCTGGCTATCAGGCCGCGCGCAACAGCTCCGGCATGCACGCGACCTGGGACGCGGATCCGCGCGTCGAGGAACGCGAGGCCGCCGAGCGTGCGGAGCGGCGGCGCGCCGAGGATGCAGCACGTGCCACGCGTCGCGCCCAGAGTCTTGCGTGGCTGACGACCGCAACCAAGGACGAAATCGAGGGCATCAAGGATCGCGACGAAGTCGGAGCGCATGGCCTGACGTACGCCGACATCCACGAGGATGCTCAGCGCCGCGCGACCGCGGCCGCCGAGACCGAGCGCGCCGCGACTTGGGAGCGCTGCCGCTCGGCGTTCGCTGACGGCGCGATTCTCGTCGATGATGGTGCACCTCGTGCGCGGCAAGCGAGTCGCGGCCATTCTCCGGGCAGCGGGTCATGACCCGCGCTAGCCGCCCACCCGACGCCGAGCGCATCGCGACCTATCTCGAGGTCGCGGCCAAGCTCCGGGCCACAGGCGAGCGCGGTTCCGAGGTGGCGGCGCTGATGGTCGAGCAGCTGGCCGACGAGCTTAGCGCGCCAGACGATTCGCGCTGATTTTGTAGTGCATACCTGCCGGTGCCGTGCGATGGTCGTGGCATGGGACAGGAACCTGAAGACACCCGGACCCTGGTTCTGCTGTTCGCCGAGAACAGCTTCGAGCACGTGACCAGCCTGAGCAGCAAGGACCGCGCTGAGGCATTCGCTATCGGCGTAGTGGAGGGCGCGAACTTTTACGGCGCCGGAAGTTGCGGGGCCTACGTGATGCCAGATGAGGAGGCCGCGATGCGCAGCGAGGAGTCTGCCCCGGAGGTCGAGCGCGCGTTGCGTGAGATGCGTGAGTACGCCGCCAAGCAGGATCCACCTATTGTGCTTACGTGAGTTACTACGCACATTTACAAGTTTGCGTAGATTTCACATTGCGTTCGTCGCCTGGAGTTGCTATAACGACTTCATGACGCACTCCATCACCATCACGCCAGACATCGCCGCTAGCATCGCCGCGCTCATCCACGCTCCGTACGGAGCTCTGTGGGCCGCACTCCGCACAGAACTCATCGGAGCCCCACTCGACGAGGTCACCACCGAGATGCAGAGCGCCCAGTTCGCCGCGTGGCAGAGCGGGGCCACCGAGGATGCCGACCTGATCGCGACGGCTCACGCATGCCAGGCGGTGCTGGCCCAGCTGACCCCGCCAACGGCGCGCGGTCTGTCAGAGGTCGCGCAGGTCATCGGCGAGGTCGGCGTGGTGGCAGGGGCCGTGCGGTGGACCGCTGCAGCGATCGGCCAGCATATCCAGCAGGTCCGCGACCGACGACGCCAGGAGCGAGATAGCGCGGTCGAGCGTACCGACCTCATCGAGCTGTACTAGGCTCCGGCCAGATGCTGACCATCCGCACCGTGCTCATCCGCCAGCACGCCCGAGCGCTCGAGCTCCTGAAGGTCCTGCGCGAGCGTGAGTCCGCGGCCGATGCCGGGAACCGACCGCAGTAGGTGCTCCTCGAGCACGAACAGGCCGCGTTCTCGGATCGCCGCGATGAGCTTCGAGCGACGCGTCGCGGCTCTGTAGGCTCGTTTACGGTTCGCCTTAAGCTTGGTCGTCTCTCGACGGAATACCCTGCAGTCTTCGCATGAACACCGAGCTCTCACCCAGGGAGCTACGGTAATGTGGAACCGGTGCTCGCCGTGCCAGCATCTGCAATCCCGCCGCAAGATCGTCACGGCGCCACCGCCCGCCATCCCCGGCTTGGGCCGGTGCTTTCTCTCGCACGGGCGAGTGCCGCCGCACTGGCACAGCCCGGCCGCAGCACGCTTGGCGCGGATCCGCTGGACAGGGGTGCCCGCCCGCGGCGTGGCCATGAAACGTCCGCCTGGACCTCGTGGGCGCTGCCAGCTGGCCCGTGGAGCTGGCCCGTGGAGCCGGCGGCGCGGCCTCGAGAATCTGCCCGGTCCGGGTCGCCGGTGGCGTGCGGTGACGCGGTGAACAAGCGTCCGCGGTGGCAGATCGTTCGCGCACTCGCTCGCCGGGGCGGCACCCTCTGCTCCATCTGCTGCTACCCGATGAAGATGAATAGCGACCCAAGAAAGCATCCTGATGCGGCGACGATCGATCACCGAGTACCGAAGTCACGCGGCGGCACTAATCACTTCGATAACCTACAACTAGCTCATAGTCGCTGCAATTTGCAGCGCGGCGACGATCCATGGTCCGGTTGGCCGGAGGCCCCGTAATGCTGACTATCCGCACCGTAATCCCACGCGCCGTCCAGGCCACGCCGTTCCCCGCGTGGCACCGTCCCCGCGGCCCAGGAGGTCGGTTCGTCGCAATTGCACGCGCCGGCACGCCTGTTCAGCGTATGCGAGCCAAGCGTGCTGCCGCGGGACGGTGTCAGCAGTGCGGCAGGGAGCGCCCGTGCTTGAGGTGTGGCAGGCGGGCTAGCGAGTGGAGGGAGCGGAAGATGGCCGCTACCGGCGGGCGCTGAACTGCTTCGCGGCGCCGGCCAGGTGGCGGGCGCTCATGGCGTGCTCGGCGGCGCACTCAGGTCGGGCGCAGACCGACGGCCGTCGCGACGGCGCAGCCGGGATGGCGATCGCGCAGTCCAGGCATGGCGCCCGAGGAGGCCGCCGCAGATCGAGCACGCGCTAGTGTAGCTCACCTCCAGGCTCCGTGACGCCAGTCCCTGCCCTTGCAGAGCTCGCGCAGGAGGCGGGCGAGCTGCACCGGGGTGAACTCTGGCTTGTTGACCTCGACGTGCTCCGCGAGCTGGTCGAGTTGCTCGTAAAACCACGCGAGCTGGTCGACTTCTTCCTCGTCGTTGATCTCCATTTGTTCGGGACTTTTGGGCATTCGGTCACTCCTTGGTCGTTGTCTTCTTCACGAGGAACCACCCATACGGACACTCGCAGTACCCATTGCCGCCCTGGACCCACCCCGTGTTGCGACACGTGGCACAGATCGCGATGTTCTGCTCCGCCAGCCTGCGGTGCATCTCGAGCTCGTCCGAGTCGGTCACCGTACCGCCGACTGGCGTCATAAGCCCGACCAGCTCGCCGACCGCCTCCTGCCTGGCGATCTCCGCCGCGCTGGCCGAGGTCGCGCGGAACATGGCTGCCATCTCGACGGCGTCTGCGTCGGTCACTTCGGCGGCGGCGGGTGCCTGGGCGTTCTCGATCGCCGCCTGCACCAGCTCCGCGCACTCCGCGCACGCGAGCGCGCCGCCAACCGTCTGCTCCCTGCCCGGCTCGCCGCCCTTCGCTCCCAGGCAGAACTGGCAGCGGTCCCCGGATGCCGTGCCACGGGCCACCTGCTCGCGAAGCGCGGTGAGCTTCGCCTCAGCGTCGGCGCAGCGCTCCGCGAGCGCGCGGTGGTCCGTCTGGTCCTGGGGGAAGGTGCACGCCAGCTTCTGCATCCGCCTGATGGCACGCAGGGCGACGCGGTAGACCAGCTCAGCGTCAGATACGTCGTTGCCGTCCCAGCCTATGAACGAGCACACGACCGTCTCAACGTGACGCGCGAGAGCCTCGGGCGTCATGGCGTCAGCGGGAGGGCATTCGCCGTTGAGCGGTGTGACGTAATCAACGACGTCGCGCCTGGCGTCCGTGAACGTGATGCGTGCATTTCGCCGCGAGAAGACGAGCGCGTGCAAGCGCCCGACGATCTCCGGTTCAGTTGAAGGTTCCGACGGCATTGATGGCCTCGTACAGGATGAAGAGGATAGAGCTCGGCCTGTGCGGCACGACGATCATGGCCAGCGGCCTCACCTCGACGCCGACGTCGCGCCTGAACGAGTGTTGGATTGGGGCGAGCGCGAAGCTCCTGGCGACGCTCGGCCTGGCGACCTCGACGTGGAACACCGCGATCGCCATCCCGTCCTGATGCCACGCCGAGACGAACACGGCACCATCCGGCAGGCGGAGGTCTTGGTACCACACGGCGCCTCGCCCGCGGCGGATGAGCTCGTCGAGCAGGTCGGCGGTGAGCGTCAGCTTGAGCAGGATAGTCTGGCACTCCACGCCGTCCGGTGACTCGATGATGGTCACGGGCGCAGCCACCCGCAGATGATCGCCTGAGCGATCTCGAGCACGTGGTTGAACGCACCGCTGTTGTTGAGCGCTGCCACGGCGCCCGTCGCCGTGGTCACCGCATCTCCATCGCGCGCCTCGATCGCCACCTGGGCGGCGTATGCCACCGCGTCGAGGAGCTCCTCGCGCAGGTCGCGCGCGGCGTCACGGCCGTTGAGCGGCTGCAGCGGGGTGCCGTACCGCTCTATCCCGAGCTGACGTCGCTGCCGCATGACCTGGATGAGTCGCTGGTCCAGTCGGGCGCGCTCCGCGTACGCGCAGACGGCGAGCCACAGATCAGGCTTCGACGGATCGTACTTCGGCTTGGCCTGCTCGGTGTGCTGCGGTCGCGCTGGCTCAGCATCCCGTACCGGGTGCTCGACGTAGCGCTTGGGGAACACGAGCACTGGCTCGCCGTCCTTCCACTCCCACGTCGCCCGGCCGATACTGATGCCGTCGATGTCGTGCAGCGGAACCGAACCGCGCCCGTCGATGATGTTGCGCTGGCGATCCGCGACGCTCTGCAGCTTCGAGGTCGTCTTACCCCACCTGTCGACCGCGCTCCTGGCACTCGCGATCAGCGCATCTGGGCCGGTGCCGGCCACGCCGCTGACCGGCCTCAGGATCTCGCACGCCTCGTCGATGGCCGCCTCGTTTCCACTGAGCGCCACGAGCCTGGCATCGGCCGCATTCAGGCGCTGCTCAACTTCGGCCACCTTCTTGCTGAGCTTGCTGCGGTGGTCCTCCACGTCGAGCGGCATCCCGGCCGCGACCCTGGCCAGCCCCTCTCGCATCTCGCCCATCAACTTCTCGCATGCGGCCTGCATCTGCCGGGATAACGCCAAGGCCTCCTGGGCGCGCTTGAGCGCGTGCTCGGCTCGCTCGCGCCTCTCGATCTCCGCCTTGAGCGGCTTGCTTGCGTCGGACTCCCGGCGATCGAGCAGCTCGCGAGCATACGCGAGCTCGTTCTCTGCGCGTTCTCTCCTGGCGATCTCGGCGTTGAGCGCGGTGGTCGTGTGGTCATCGGTCATTGTCGTTCTCCTATGCTGTTCCCCATGGGACGTCAGGCACGACCCTGGTCATGAGCTCTCGCACGCGCGGTATCTCGCCCGGCGTGTTCCAAGCGCGGTTGAGCCCGCTGGGGTGGGGTATCGCGACTAGAATGATGGTCCGCCCTGTGGATATGGTCGAGGATATGTCAGGCGGGCGCGCGGCACCTGAGATCCCGATGAGCGGAGCGAACGCGCTCGCCACCTGCCGCCCGAGCATCACGATCACGTCCCACGGGCATCGGCCGTCCGCCAGCTCGCTGACGCGGTGTCTCGCGCTCACCTTGCTCCAGTCCCCGCGACACAGGTTGGTGCGCCACAGCGCCAGGTAGTGGACGCGCGGTAGGCCGAAGATCAGCTCCTGCAGTCGGTGGCCGCTGCACCCAGCCGGCGCGCAGAACAGGGCGTGCTCCGGTCGGCTCGAGATCGGGTTGACCTCGCCGACCACGAGCACGCGCGAGGTCGCCTCTACTGCTCCTGGAAGCGCCGTGCGACAGGCGAGCGCGTGCTGCTGGTGCATGGCATCTCCGCTCACGGGACCGCCGTGGGTAGCGGACCAGCGAAGATTCCGGTACTGCGCCATGGTCCCTGCCATGGCAGCTCTGGTAGCCACGTCGGGCGCGGGTGCCGACGCACCGGGTTATCGCTTGCGCGAGCGTGTTCGGTGGCCGCGTATATCATCGCTTCTACACGGCGACGTAGATCCCAGTCAGACACCTGGGACACCGTGACCGCGTATCCGATCAGCGCGAGCACCGCGATGATGCCGTCGATGATCTCGCCAGGCTTTCCAGCTCCGGCCAGCTCGAGGTCGAGCTTAGAAGCCCGCAGATAGGCGGCGCCGAATCCGCGCGGCACTTCCCACGCTTCACCGTGCCGCGTCCCTACGGGAACGCGAATCGTAGTCGTCGACGTCGACCTACTCACCCGGGGCTGCCCATGTACACGTTCGGGGTAACCGCGAGCACCTGCTGGCGGATGGTCTCCATCGCCTGGGCTAGCCGTGGCTTGAAGTCCACCACCTCGAACTGGAACTGCGGCTTCCCGTTGGGGGCCTTGATGACCAGTCGAGCGGTGAACGTCATGGCGTTCTGCGGGTCGTCGCCGTCGAACACCGGGACGGCGAACTGGAACGACGTCGGCATCTTGGTCGTCCGCTTGGACGACTCGGCGGTGAGCTTGACGGTCCCGGTCTCCGAGTCGACCGACCGGACCCACTTACTCTCCTCGTGCACCTCCACGTTGGCGATCGCCGAGATCAGCGACGCCTCGGCGAACTCGTCTGTGGCGCGCTGCGCGAAGTCGCTGAACTCCTCGACGCCCATGGGCTTGGCGGACGCGGTGAGCCACTCCTTGAGCCGGTCGTGCAGGCGGAGCGTGGTCGAGCACCGCAGCTGGCGTAGCGCCCCGTGCCCGTTGCCGGCTTCGAGCTCGTCGATGACCACGACGACGGCTCCGGTTCTGCCGAGGTCAGGCGCCTCGATGAACGCCGCGGTGGTCGCCTCCACCTTGAACCGCTGCGCCCAGGCGACCAGGCTGGCGAGGTCGCTCATCTTGTAGTTCCCCGAGCGCGTCGGGCGGGCCTTATGCTCGAGTTGCTTGGCCAGGTCGATCGCCTCCTGGCACGCGCGCGGGTTACCGCTGCCGTCGACCAGGTACGGCACCCTGACCTCCGTCTCGCCGCACCAGGCATAGACGGTCACGTACCGCAGGCCCGCGGTCACCGCATCGGCCCCGGCCCTGGCGATGGTCGCCACTCCTTCATCTCGCTTGTCTCCGTCTTTCATCATGGCTCAGTTCTCTCCGTCTGGGGTTTGCTTGACGACCTGCGGCCCGTCGAACGCGAGTCGCGTCTGGCGAGGGTTCTCCGTGTGGAGCCCGCCCTTGTCGTCGATGAACAGCTGCGATGTCTGAAGCGGCGGGCGCGGGATCGTAGACTTGAGCGACGTGGTCACCCCCATCATCTTCGGGCCCGGCTTGAGCTCGATCGTGATGACCAGCTTGCCCTTCTGGGCCGTGGCCTCGCACGCCTGTGCGATCTTAGCCAGCTCGCCGGTGACTTCGCGGTCGAAGTCGCCCTGCGCTAGCTCGGTGGCGAGCTCGCTGAAAAGGGTGAGCCCGATCCGCGGCTCCTTCTTATTCTTGTCTGCGCTCATCACATCTCTCCTGATTGGTCACACTAGACAATCACACTGGTGGTGGTGATCGCAACAGCGAACGTCGCGTCAGGCGCGCTTCTTCTGTTGCCGCGGCCTCGTCACCTTGACCACCTTTGGCGTGGGATCCGGTCTGGTCTGCTCGCCCACTGGCCTGTCGACCCTGCCCGGCAGCCAGCACTCGACGCATAGCTGCCACGCCCGGTCGTCTTGGCCGGGCTCCATCTCAACCATGAGCACGACGCCGGGACCAGTCTTGGTCTTGGCGCGCTGCGCGGCGATGTCGTCTGCGGTCCTGCCGCAGTGCTCGCATCGTCGCTCCTGTGTGTCGACGTCCATACTCATCCGAACAGCGACGTCTGTGCTGGATTGGCCACGGCCTGCAGGTTAGCGACTGCCTGCTTATAGTAGCTGGACTTGAGCTCTGCGCCGATGAACCGGCGGCCCTCCTGGATGGCCACCACTCCCTCGGAGCCGATGCCGGCAAACGGCGACAGGATCGTGTCACCCGGGTTGCTCCACATGTCGAGCGCGCGCCGGATCACGGGGAGCTGAAGGGGACAGAGGTGGCGTTCGTCGGCGTCCTCGCGCACGCTGCGGAACTGGAGGGTGTCGTTCGGATCGATGTCCATCCAGACCGGGGAGGCGTAGCGCTGCCAGATGTTGACCGAGAGAAACTCCTCGAAGGTCATGCGGCGAATCGGCGAATCCTTGCTCTCCCATGCCACCCTGCAGATGGCCGCGAACTCGTCGTGCGACTGCTCGCCTACGAACTGCTCGAACAGCCCTTCCACGGGCTCCGTGTTGTCGCCTGGCTTGCGCATCGTCACCAGGTAATCAGGGATCCCCTGACGCGACATGCACGAGTCCTTGGCAACCTGCTTGTGTAGGAGCCCGAGAGCCTTCGTGCGCTGCATTGCCGAAACGGGGTCCTTCCAGATCACCACCTCGCTGTGGAAGACGAACCCGGCGTCCTGGAACTGGCGGATGAGGTCACCGCGGAAGTCCGTCAGGCCGATGAACCCGTCGCGCATCTTGCTGGTGGGCAGGAGCATGCAGTGGAAGCTCACAAGCCGGCCTGGCTTGAGCACGCGGTAGAGATCGCGGACCATGTACCCGTGCTGCTCGAAAAACTCGGCGTGAGTCGCCACGTTTCCGAAATCATGGGAACATGCGGAATAAACGAAGAGGCTCGCGAACGGCGGCGAGAACACGCTATAGTGGACGGAGTTGTCCGGCATGCCGCGCATGACGTCAACGCAGTCGGCGTGGTACAAGGCGAACTTGTCGCCGATGGTCTGATCGGTCACTTTAGCCATGATGGGATCTCCATGACGCGCTGTGGGTTATAGTCATTGAACTCACGCGCTGCGCCGCGGACCTCAGCGCGGACCGCGTCGCCGACGTGAGCAGTCATCTCAGCGGACATCTTCGCAGCATCACGCTCCTTACGGCGATAGTTCTCGATCACCGCCTCCTCGAGTTCCGAGCGCACGATATCTACCGTCACCTCGTGCACTTGGCCGTAGCGCCAGCTACGTCTTACGGCCTGATAGGTCCGCTCGTAGCTATTGCTCGGACCCGCGAATATCTGATTGTGGCAGTGTTGCCAATTCAGTCCCCATCCAAACTGCGATGCCTTGGTGACAAGAATCGCTACCTTGCCGCGCAGCCATCGTTCGTGGCGACTAATCTTGTCATCATCGCAATCACTTCCCTGTATAGATACACATAGATCACCGAGTTCATTTGCGATAGCATCCTGCTCGTCATTTAGCTCACACCACACCACGACTGCATTGCAAATATTCGATGGCTCGATACAGGCGATCGACGTCGTCGTCGAATTGACCGAGTCCAAAATTACACCGTCCACATAGGAGTCCACGGACGACTCCGGTACTGTGGCAGTGATCGACGTAGAATCGTCTTCCGTCGTAGTTTCCGCCGCGGCAGATGGCGCACACACCGCATTGATCTGCGAGCATCCGCTCATAGTCGGCGAGCCCGATTCCGTATTGCTTACGGAAGTTAGCATCGCGCTTTCTGTCAGGGTTGGCGCGCTGCCATCTTTGGGCTGCACGCTTGCGCTCCTCGCGGACCTCTTCGCTGTTCGCATACTCGATTCGCCGTCGTTCATTATGCTTGTCTTGCTGCTCGCGCGTTCGCTTGAACTTGGCCTTGTTTGCTTGGTAGTAGACTCGCATGTATTCGCGGTTTTCGTCGGGTGTCCTTGATCGTCGCGACTTGATCCGTGCTGCATACTCCGGATCCTTTGCCATTTTTGCTCGACGGTTTCGCTCGTACTCTGGTTTCCATCCCATGCGTGTCTCCGTGCCAAGTCGGCGACTTTTTTTGCTCGCGCGTCGATCGTCGCCCGCTTGACCGCCCGCTGCTCCATGAGCGAGCGCGCCTGCGTGGCGAACAACTGCCCGCTTGATGCGATGTCGTGCGCGCCCGCCGGGACCACGTGCTCCACCATGCGCAACGGCGGCAGCTTGAACGCGCCGTCAGGGTATCCGAGGTCGCTCGGCATCTTGACAACGGCGCCCCACGTCGCCACCCAGCGCCAGAATGGCTGCACCGCATGGCCCTTGATGCGCCAGTCCTGCGTGCTTCCGCCGTCGTGGACGAAGAACTCGGCCAACATCTCGGCGCGGGTCTTGATGCCGAGGAACTCGCTGTGATTGCCGAGCTCCGTGAAGTCGTTAGGCGCTGGGGTCGCCGTGCAGCACAACTTGTAGGGCGTCTCGCGGAACGCGTCGATCAGCCGTTGCTTGGTCTTGCCGTCGAACGCCTTCAGGATGCTGCTGTTGTGGACGATACACCCGTTGACGCTGAAGGATGGATGCCATGTGCCGCCAAGGTCGTAGAAATAAAGCTTCCCGGCGGCATCCCTGTATCGATCCAGTTCAGGATGTCCTGGTTCCAGAATCTCAACACCGTCCACCCTAACGAAGCCAGCATCTCGTCCTTCTTGCGGTCCAGATCCTTCCTCGCGTGGTGCGAGTTGCCATCCACCTCGATCCCGAGCATAAGATCGGGCCGCGCTAAGTCGAGCTTGTAGTGCGTCGGGTAGCCTGGCGTCCGTCGGCCCAGTGATATAGGCCATTCCGTGGCCCATGTTGATCCAAGTACAGCCAGCAGCGCGGACTGCGGCCTCGTCAAGCCCCGACCGTTGCCACCACGCACGGAAGGTGTGTGCTTCATCTCTCTCAATCGGTGGGAGATCTTCGCTCGGACGATCGGATCCGCTGTCGGATTGAGCGCCGTGATCCGCGCCCGCTGTTCTGCCGCCGCTGGGGTCTGCCACCATGCCGAGATCGCCTTCCCCATCTTGGCGGAGACCGTCGGGTTGTACACCTTGGCCCGTACGTCCGGTTGGGTCATGCGCCATTTCGCTGAGCAGGACGTCCCGCAGAACCGCCGCCTTTTGGCATCCGATGATGTCGTCTTGGGGGCGAACTCCTTCCAGCACCAGACGCACCGCCGCGGCTGCTTTGAGTACGTGATCACCTGCTCGGAGAGCACGTGCTCCGACCCATCCACGCTGCGTGAGGAAGGGATGATTTGGGCTGGCAATACAACTGGAGCCGCCATACGAGACCCTGATGGCATATGGAACCTCCCTGCGATGAACGTCCGATATCGTGTCGATCCCGGACGCATTGTAGATCGTGTCTCCGACGCGCAACGTAGCGATCTGTCGACGTCCGGTTGGCGTGTCGATCATCGTGTCGGCCGCGAAGCACTCGTCGAGGACTACGCCGACGAATTGTGATGGGTCGAGCACATGCAGCATCTCGTAGTTGGTCACCACGATGCGCTGCATCGGGTCATCCGCTCGAAGGTATTTCGCATCCACGCCGAACTTGACGCCCTCTCGCTCCAGTTGCGGACCGACGGCAAGCGGCGCCAGGATCAGCACCCGGCCATGCTCGCTCACGTGGCGTGACCATTCGAGCAGCATCGGACCCTTGCCTAGACCCGTATCTGCGAAGATCGCGGACCTCCCCCGCCGCAACGCCCACTGCGTCAGGTCGCGCTGGTGCGGTAACAGGTGGGGAGCGATCTGGTCGTCTGGTACCACAAAGCCCGATGCGGCAACCGCTGCACTCTTGCGCGCGATGATCTGCTCGTAGGTCAGCTCGCTCATGTACTCATCCACCGATCAGCTTGCGGAGCTTGACCGCCAGCACAGCACGACCCGACCGCTCCAGAACCGGGATGGTCTCGCGGATGGCGGACTCGAGATCGGTGATGTGCTTGTCCTGGGTGACCACCGTATCAGCGAGTTGACTGGTGGTGTCGGTGCGAAGCGGCGGCGAGTCGCCGCCCGCCAGATACGCCTTGGCAAGGCCCACCGACATCACACCGCTCCAATCCGCGCCACGAGCGCGCTGTGGTTCCGCACGAACCGCGCCGCCGACTCTGGCCCGCCTGGGATCTGCTTCAGTTCGGCGGCCAGGATCCGCTCTCCTGCCTCCAACATCCTGGCGTTGACGATGTCCTCTGTGGCCCACCGCATCCGCGGGACCATGAGCCACCTGCGCTCAGCCTCCAGCGCGGCGATGTCGGCGGCCTTGACCACCGCCATCCGCGACTCGTCGTCGGCCACCTGGATCAGCGGCATGATCCCGATCCCCCGCCATATCGCGCGGTCGGCCTTCTTGGCGTGATGACTCAGTTCGGCGCGCGTCGGCGCGCTCATCGCCGCCTTGAACGGCGATGTCAGCTCGCCACCGAGGCTCTCGTGGTCGTCGTGGTGGTGTCCGAGGAGCACCGTAGGGTCGTCGTAGGTCGCCATCGCGGCGATGATCTCCGAGACCAGGCACGCGTGGCTAGCGACTGACCAGTAAACTGGCGTCCACGCCCCGTACCGGTTGATCCCTGCCAGCGAGTGGGCGAGCGCCTCCACCCGCAGCTCGCCGATGATCCTGCCGGCGCGGTAGTCGTACCTGGCCCCGTCGAGCAGTTGGGACCACTCTCCGTATTCGATGTCACTCGTCATCGCGATCCTCCGTTTTCGCAGTCGTGAGCAGTCCAGTCACAAGTCCACCGATGGGTCTGGACTCGCCAGACCTCGGAGGCGAGAGCACCTTCGCCCCAGGAGACAGTTGCACAGATTTTCGCTGTTGACCAGAGATCTGGTCGTAGAGCTCGCAGAACCTCGCGCGATCGGAGACCTCGTCCTCCGGGTCGCGGGCGACATACCACCGCGTGGTATCGATGCCACTGCTGACCACCGGGTAGCGCCGGATCATCCCGAGCCTATCCATGCATGCGGCCGTCACCGGGTCGCGAACGGACGCTGCGACATCACCCGCGCGCGCCGACGTCCCCAGGCGCACCACGTCGCACCACGCCTCGATCCCGCTCCTGCGCTCGCCGTGGTTCATGGCCACTACCCTGGCCCTGATCTTGGCCGGCGACGGTATCCACTCCTCCTCGGTCTTGGTGAGCTCCACGACCGCGGCCTGGGCCTGCTTGGCGTCGAGGTCCATCAGCGCGGCGCCGTACGCCAGGGTCATGGCGTACCTGTCGACCTTCGCGGCCTGGACCGGCCAGGCCCCCAGGATCCACCTGACGAGATCCTCGACATCGACGGGGCTCACGGCTGGCCGTCCTGTCCAGCCGCAGTGCCGGCGTCGCCGTTTGCCTTGGCGATCAAGCTCTCGAGCTTCTCCCTGGCCCGCCCGACGTCGTCGGCGGCAGTCCCATCACCCGCGCCCGGCCGCGCCCGGCCGCGCATCATGCCGCGGATCCGGGGCCACTTCGCGCGCAGGGAGTCTGCGCTCTCGACGATGAACCCAGCTCCGAGCTCTGGAGGCTGGTTGTACCAGAGCCACTTGATCACCTCGCCGACCTGCTCGTAGGTCGCCTCGTCCTGCTCGACGAGCAGTCGGATCTCGTCCGCCCACTTCAGCCGGTAGCCGATGGCGCGGAGCGGATCCGGCGGGGGCTGCCGGTACACGTTCGGTGGTCGCTTTACTCCGTCCCATGGTCGTCGCCCGATGTCGGCCTCTGGGTTCCTATCTAGCACCATCGCGCGGAGGTAGTCAGCCCCCCTGAGTGCCCGTTCTGAGATTCGCTCTGGCCTTGGCTTTGGCTTCCTGGGACGTCTGACTTTTGGATCAGGGGGGTCGGAACTTTTAGACGTCCCGGATGAATCCGGGACAACGATCTGATCACTCTGTTCTGTTCTGTTCTGTTCTGTTATAGCGTCACGCGTAACGTCACGTGACGCTGTGTTGTAGTCATGGTTATCCATAGACTTGTCCACAGGGTTATCCACAACCACAGCGCCGAGTGACTTGGCTGCCTCTCTGTCTGCAACATGCTGTGCTTTTTGGCGTTCTCGGTACCTCTTCTGTCTCTCGGCGTTCTTGTCAGGAGCCACGCGATCTACCTCTCTCGAAGAGGCTCCCTCCCATCCGGTGATCTGGAGGTATTCCGCCCCCGAAATTAGGTCCGTTACGCCTAGTGACGCCTCGAGCGTCACCGTTACGCCGTTACAGTGGATCGTAACGAGCCCGTTGCTGATCAGTGATTCCAACGATATGCGACACACCTCCTCTGGAAGGAATAGAAGTCGCGACATATAGAACGTATTAGCGGACTTAGGGTTAACCCTCCCGGGGTGTCCCTCGATCCGTCCTCGACGGAGAAGAAATAGGTAGACGTGGAGCGACGTCGCCTCGTGGGGATGACAGGCCACGATCCTGGGGTCCTGATCGATGAACACGTCCATGTGCTCGTAGAGACGAGGGATCATGTCTCCGACCCCCTTACAACATTGCTAACTCCATCCAAGATCTCCGACCCCATAGAAGTTGGCTCGGTCCATGCTCGCATCGGGATCCCGGTCACGTCCTCGAGCCTGGCCGCTAGCGGTAGGCTTGGGAGCCCTGACCCGGACTCCCACTGGACGTAGGTCCCCCGATCAACCACGAGTCGCTTTGCGGCGGCGTTAGAAGATAGACCCTCCCTAACCCGCCACTCTCGTAGCAGAATAGATGCCCTTGGCTGCATGTCACCCCGTCCGTGATCGGCTCACGGTACCAGTCGTGATACGCCGACTAGGGGAGAATGTGCAACAAAGATCTCGCAGTAACCGCTACCCCCAGCTGTCGCGTGGCACGGCCCCGGACGTTGCCTCGTGCAGCTTGCCTCGCATCTCGGGTGACGGCTTGACCGCACCGAGCATCCACCATCGGAGCTGCTGTCTACTGGCCCCGACTGCGGTCGCGAACCGCGACAGGACGAAGGTGAACCCGGGCGGGGCCACGCCGGGCGTGCGCTGGTTTTGGACGAAGTCCACGAGGAGCTCGTGGCCGGGCTTGCGCTTCGACATACACCACCGGCATGACCCAGCGCGTGGCGAGCGGTCAAGCGCGTTGTTACCGATGTTGACAGGGCGCCACGTCATGGTCTATGTTGACCACTCATGGGTGACGAGAACAACGCTAGGCGTGCGCACGAAGTGCGCGCAGAGTCCATCAGCCACACGCGTAAGGTTGCCTTCCGACGGTGCAAGCGGATGCACCACCTGATGTATGACCGAGGGATACGGCCGGCCAAGAAAGCCATTCAGTTAACGATCGGGACGCTGTTCCACCTGTGGATCGAGGCGTGGCTGAACACCGTCGGACTCGAGGGCCCGATGTGGGTATCGCCGACTGCGCTAGCAAGCGATGACCAGTGGCTCGACGATCCGTGGTCTCCGATGGAGCATGGCTTCGCGCAGCTCGACGCCAGTGACCCGTACGAGGTAGCTCGCCTGCGAGCGATGGTGCTCGCGTATCACCTGCGCTGGCGAAGCCAGAACTGGAACGTGCTCGCGGTAGAAGCCGAGTTCGTCGCAGATATCAGAGACCCAGACGATCGTCCGAGCGACTCATACCAACGCACTGGGAAGATCGACGCCATCGTCGAAGACGACATGCAGATCTGGGCAGTCGAGCACAAGACCAACTTGGGCCCACTTGACCCCGACGACAACTACTGGATCAGGCTCCGCTCGGACGCGCAGTGCTCCGACTATCACATCGGCGCGGTGTCACTCGGATACGAGATCGCAGGGATCGTCTACGACGTGGTGTGCAAGCCAGACCTCGAACCGCTCCGTGCAACCCCACTAGACAAGCAGGAGATGACCATCGGGTGGGGGTGCAAGGCATGCGGCGGCGACAAGGATAAGCGCGGCGCCGGCCTATTCTATCCTGGCGGAGATGGCCTTCCGCCGAACGCGTGCCTGCCGTGCCGCGGCACAGGATGGCGCGCCGCGACCGACAAGTCGCCGAGCGGCGAGCCGCGCTACAAAGCGCACGTCCGCCTACGCGACGAGACCCCAGGTGAGTACGGTCTGCGGTGCTTCCAGGCGATGGTTGCCGAACCAGACCGCTACCTCATCCGGCGCCCTGTCGTCCGCCTGGCCGACGAGCTGCGCGAGCACGAGCTCGACGACTGGGAGACCGTGCGTGACATCCACGCCGACAAGCAGCGCGATCATCACCCGCGCAACACCGACGCGTGCTTCGCGCTCAACCGGCGATGCGACTACCATCCGGCGTGCGTCGGTGGCGTCGACCCCGAGCAGAGCACGCTGTACACGATATCGAAACGACCAGTACGAGGAGCATGAGAATGGCACCACCAAAGAAGAGACCGCGCGATGACGCCGCCAAGCGGACCGGGCATGGGTCCGGGATTCGCGGCGGAGAGATGTTCAAGTTCCGGACGGACGAGTTCATCATCGTCGGGCTCGACACCAAGGACGGCCCCGAACACTACCTGTTCGACGCCACCGCCAAGGACCCACCGACGGAGTCTCTCGTCGAGAGCATCATCAAGTACGGCGTCCTGATCCCGGTCGAGTTCGAGCGCGACGGTGACCGCGTGCTCGTCGTGGACGGCCGCAACCGCGTCAAGGCGGCGCGCATTGCCCTGGCGAGGATGCGCGAGGCCGCGGTCAAGGAGGGCACCGATCCCAAGAAGGTCGAGCTCCTCATCCGCGGCATCCCGGTCAAGGGTACCGACGTGTTCCTGGCGGGTGTCATGCACGCGTCCAACGCCGGTCGCCGGATCTACGGCCACCGTGAGGAGCGACAGGCCGTCCAGCACATGCTCAACCACGGGGCAGACGACCTCACGATCTGCGCCACGCTGCAGATCACCAAGGCCCAGCTCAAGGAGCGCAAGGCGATCCTCGGGATGGCCGCGCCCGTGCTCGCGGCGATCGACGCCGGCCGGGTGTCCCCGACCGCGGCGGCGACGTGGGCGCCGCTCGCCAAGGCCGAGCAGGTCAAGGCGCTCGAGGAGACGACGAAGGACGGCGCCAAGCCGACCGTGGAACGAGCCGCCAACAAGGCCAGGGAGGCGACTGGCCGCGCGCCGATCGAGACCGCCCGCGGCAGGATAGCCAAGATCGGCGCCGCGCTCGACGAGCTAGCGGGGGAGTGGACCCAGCTCTGCTCGCTGGTCGAGCTCACCGAGGACGAGCGCGCCGCGCAGACGATGACCACGCCGTCGCACACCGCCCTCGCGATCATCGCCAGGATCGCCAACATCGCCGGGTGGCAGCCGCGCACCGCGACGACCGACGCCCCACAGGAGACCGCATGACCGCTACCGTAGCCAAGGCAGACATCCAGCGCGCCGTCAGGCTCGCGCGAGGGATCGCCGACAAGAACACGATCATGCCGATCCTGGCGAGCCTGCGCCTGCAGGCCGTTGGGTCGGAGTTGATCGTGACGGCGAGTGACCTCAACGTGTCGCTGACCGCCTCGATCAAGAGCAGGAACACCAAGGAGTGGTCCGTCCTGATCGCGGCCTCCAACCTCAGCGAGATCGTATCGAACGCCCCGGGTGACGACGTGGTCGTGGCCCCGACGGCCAGCGGCTGGTCGATGATCAAGAGCGGAAAGGCCACCTACAAGGTCGCCGGGATGGCCGCAGACACGTTTCCGAAGATCCCCTACGCGACGTCACCGATGGTCAGCGTGGACAGCACGGCGCTGCGCGAGGTGATCAACCGCGTGTCGTTCGCCGCGTGCACCGACGAGTCTCGTATGTTCCTGTGCGGAGCCCTGATGGAGAGTGACGGCGCCGAGATCCGCATGGTCGCCACCGACGGACACCGACTGTGCAAGGCGGGCCGCAAGACTGCCGGGCCGCGATGGACATCCGGCGTGATCATCCCGCGCAAGGGGCTCGCCGAGCTCAAAAAGCTGTCCGAGCAGGGGGCGTCGATCGGGATGACCGTAGTGGACGACCACCTGTTCGCCAGCCAGGACACCGTGACGATCGCGATCAAGCTGATCGACCTGTCGTTTCCTCCGTACGATCGCGCGATCCCGCGCGACCAGGAGAACGCGGCCACCGTGGACCGATGCCTCCTCATCGAGGCCCTGCGCCGGCAGTTCATGACCACGGAGACGCGTGGCGTTCGGCTCGCGAAGTCAAGCGGCGGGATCACGCTGTCGTGCAACCACCCGGACAGCGGAGAGGTGACCGAGGACGTCGACGCCGCGGTCGACGGAGAGGTCGACATCGGATTCAGCCCGAAGTACTTCACCGACATCCTCAACCAGATGACATCCGACCAGGTGGTCATCAAGGTAGTCGGGTCACTCGACCCGATCGCCATATACCCGATGTCCGGCGACGACTACGTCGGGATCGTGATGCCGATGAGGCTGCCGTGACCGGAGCCCCCAAGCGCGTCGTGTGCACCTGCGGGTGGGTCGGTGACCTCCTGATGAAGGCCCGTGCCCGCAGTGCAAGAAGGTCAACCGCGTGCAGCGCCACCACATCGACGTCCTCACCGCGATCGAGGCCGGCCGGCAGCGCCTCGTCATCAGGCCGCCGACGATGCGCGACTGGCTCATCAAGCGCGGCCTGATCAAGTCACCCGACCAGGAACAGGAGCCGAGGCACGACGGCAGGCGCGACTTCGTGCTGACCGACAACGGTCGCGTCGTACTCCAGAACTACAGGTCCAACCAGGAGACCGCAATATGAGCAAGAAGCCACAGGACATCGGAGACCTCGCAGCACGCGCAGAGGCGATGGGCGGCGCACCCCTGGCACCGCCGCCACCACCGACAGCCGACGCAGCCGCTTCCACGCCGCCGACTGGCCAGACGAGGCCGGTGATCGCCACGCGCGGCGGGCGGATCTTCAAGCCACGGCGAATCGTGGTCTACGGGGAGCCCGGCTCAGGCAAGACGACGTGCGTCGCCGACATCGATAACGTGCTGTTCTTCGACCTGAACAATGGCTCCGAGATGCTCGACGTCCGACGGTACGCGTTCCGCCCCGACGATCAGCTCCGCGGCCACGTCCCCAACACGTGGGACGACCTCATGAGCGGCATCAGGGCCGTGTACAAGAACCCGGCGGGCATCGGCACGGTGGTGGTCGACCTGTGGACCGACGTCGAGCGGCTGGCCGTGGGTCACATCATCCAACGCGACGCCCCTGCTGATGGTCGGGTCACCAAGGGCGACTCCCTGGAGCGCTACGGGTACGGAGCCGGCAAGCAGGCGCTATACGACCAGTGCCGCGAGATCCTCGGGGCGTTCGACAAGTTGACCACCCACGGAGTGAGCGTGGTGATCGTCGCGCACTCGATCGTCGTCAAGAAGAACAACCCCGGGGCCCCGGACTTCGACCACCACGTGATCCAGGCCCTCGACGTCAAGGAGGTGTCGATGTCGCGCTACCTGTTCGGCTGGGCCGACGAGGTGGCGTTCATGCACTTCGACGACAAGACGGCCAAGGTCGGCGGGAAGCGCGGCCCCGAGAAAGGGATCACTGGGACGCAGCGGATCCTCGAGTTCGACCACAGCGCGGCGTGGGACGCCAAGGCCCGGCTGCCGATGCCGAAGCAGGTCAAGGTGGCGAGCGCCAGGCCGTGGCAGTTCATGCGCGAGGCGTTGCACCGCGCGTACCGGATGACGCCGGCCGAGATCCGGCAGGAGATCCTCGACGAGCTCACCCGCATCGGTGACCCGGAGCTCGCCGCCAAGGTCGACATCGCCGTGGCCGAGGTCGGCGACAACATCGACCGGCTCACCGCGTACATGCAGGAACTCAGGCGACGGGACGCGGTGGAGCAGAGCGACGAGGGCGGCGGCGAAGCCAAGGACGAGATCTAGTCATGGGGTTCGCGCAGCGGAAGCGGGACTCGAACGAGAAAACGATCGTCGCGGCACTTGTCGCGATCGGTGCTGTTGTCACTCGCATCATGGGGTGCGTGGGCGGTGATTACGGGTGCCCGGATCTCTTGGTCGGGTTCCGCGGGATAACTCTCCTACTCGAGGTCAAGGACCCGAGTGCTGGTCACGCAAAGTCGGCCCGCAGCGCCAAGACCAAGCGCGCCAAGGGCAACGACGGTCCGCCCGAGAACGCCAAGGGCCAACTCACCCCGACGCAAGTCGAGTGGTGGAAGACGTGGACCGGCGGCGAAGCGTACGTGGTCGAGACGCCAGAGGAGGCCGTGCGGTTCGTGCGCGGTGACGAACTGCCGAGCTCCGTGGCGGTCACCGCGGGCCCTCCGCCGGGTCGATCCAGCCCCTCATGCGTTATCCTGTCGCTGGCACACGTTGACCATCACCACTGGATGAGCCCAGGCCAAGCCGACGCGCTGGCTGGCGCCCTCCACGAGCAGGCCGGCGCCGCCCGTGGCCTGGCGATTGGGGCCGCCGCGCAGGCCAAGGCGCGGGCAGAGCACATCGCCGTCCGGTCGCGTGAGGTCGGCGACGCACAGCTCGAGTCGCTGTGCGACCTCGCCATCGCTGGCGACCCGGATGCGTTGGCCGAGCTCGACGACCACGCCGCGAACAACCCGGACCTCGCGCAGTGGGTCGAATCCGGGCGCGCGAACGGATTTCGCACAAGAGATGGGAGCGGGTAGATGGCTGGTACATCAGCTGGATCGATGAAACGCCTTGCCGCACTCGTTGGCATCACGCTGCACGAGCTCAGTGCGCGGATAGAAGCAGGTGAGAAATATTGCTGGCGATGCCGAGCACTCCATCCGCGTTCGGCTTTCAATGTCGACGAGTCGAGAGCCGACGGCCTCTATCCTGCGTGTCGTGACTCGCTAACAGCGAACAATCGAGCGCAGTACAGACCGCGACCGCGCACGTCGAAGCTCGGCACATTCTTCGCGCCGAACCGGGATGGCGATAAGAAGCAGGCCAGATCCCGCGTGAATCACCATGTCGATGTCGGCCTGCTGCCAGATCCCAACGACGTGCCGTGTTTCGATTGCGGTCACATCTACGCTACCGGAGAGCGTAGACACGAATACGATCACCATCTCGGATACGCCGAAGAGCATCAGCTGAGCGTGCAGGCCGTGTGTACGACGTGTCACAGGGCTCGCGATCAGCGACAGACGCATTGCGATCGCGGTCACGAGTTCACGCCTGACAACACCCATGTCGGAAAGGGCGGCCAGAGGACCTGTCGCGCCTGCCGTCGTATGCGCGAAAAACAGACGCGCACAGCTGAATGGTGGCGTGCACGGCGAGAACGAATGCGAGACAAGAACAACGCCTTAACCAATCATGCGGAGTACTCCAGTGGGCAGTAAGACCAGCATAGAATGGACAGACTCCACATGGTCATGCCTCCGAGGCTGTTCCCGCACCATCGCCCAAGGCGCTGAGACCTCCGGGTGCGGCGATCCGACCGGCGGAGGATGCTACGCCGAGCGCAACGGCTACCGGTTCGCCGGTCCCGGACTGCCATACAATGGACTCGTCCGCATGACGCCGAACGGCGCGCGCTGGACCGGGAACGTGCTGCTGGTCGACAAGCACCTGCTCGACCCGCTCCGCTGGGAGCGTCCCCGGCGCATCTTCACAACCTCTGTCAGCGACCCGTTTCACGAGCGGTTCAGCAACGAGACGATCGCCGTGGTGTTCGGGGTGATGGCGGTGACGCGGCGACACACGCACCAGCTGCTGACGAAGCGGGTGAAGCGAGCACGCGAGTGGTATGCATGGGTCGGGTGCCAGGCCGCCGCGGCGAACGCCGGGCGCGGCATGTCGCCGGCTGCGTACTGCTTCGCGATGCTGCAGAAGTACGTCGACCTCGATAAGCGCGGATCGTTCTCGGACCAGGAGCGCAAGCTGCTGTCACGCGCCGATGTCGTTGAGGCGGCGCTATCGGCACCCTGGCCGCTGCCCAACCTCTGGGTGATCGCATCGACCGAACACCAGGCGGCAGCGGACGACCGCGTTCCTGACCTGCTCGCGATCCCGGCGGCGGTCCGTGGGCTGAGCTGTGAGCCGCTGATTGGAGATATCAACCTCCGCCGCGTGAGCCCTTCGCCAATGCCGACTGACGCGCTTACCGGACGATGGGGCGTTCCGCATCAGCAAGGCACCCAGGAGCCGCGGATCCATTGGGTGATCATCGGCGCCGAGAGCGGCCCCGGAGCGCGCCCGGCGCAGGATGCGTGGTTCGAGTCGCTCGTCAAGCAGTGCACCGCCGCTGAGGTGGCGGTGTTCGTCAAGCAGATGGTCGTCAATGGGAAGCTCAGTAAGGACATCGCAGCATTTCCGAGTCACCTCCAGCACAGGGAGTTCCCGCGATGAACGCCGCCGATGAGCTTCGCGCCATGGTCGATCGGATCTGCACGCACCTCGGCGAGGCAGGAATCAACCCGGCGACCACGCGAGACCAGCAAGCACGCCTGCTGCTCGATGCGGCGGCCCTGATGTCTGGCGTCGCGGCCGGGTTGGATGACGCGCGCGGTTCCTTCGAGCTCACACGAGATGGCGAGGCAGCGAGATGACTCCGACGCAAGCCCAGACCTTCGCCATGCTCGCGCTCGACCGCGGCGCGTCACCCGAGCATCTTCCACCCCGCGCGCGGAGGTCATTGCTCGAGCGATGGTGGATCGACCGAGAATCGCGCCTCCTGACTGCCGCCGGCCGAGAGGCGATGCTCAGCTCACCGCACCTCGTAGCGGCCACGAAGGAGCTCGACGCCATCGGCGATCCGAGCAAGGCGCTCGCGCTCCGGGTCATGATAACCGGGAACTCGCTCGAGGTCAGGCAGCGGAACCGGCGCCGGGCCGCGATTGCCAGCGTGGCCATGCGACGGGCGGCTACGCGATGAGGTCGCGGCCCATTCTCTTTAACGCGCCGATGGTCCGCGCGATCCTCGAAGGCCGCAAGACGCAAACAAGGCGTGTGATCGATATGAATCGGCTGTCGGCCTTCGTGCCGCATCCGATCGTAGAAGAGATCGACGAGCTTCACATCGGATCAACGAAGGCGGGCCGCTTTCGCATCCGCATGAACCAACACGGGGCAGTGTTCAAGCTCGATGGCAACAAGACGTTCGGGCTCAAGCCGGGGGAGTTCGACTTCGTGTGCCCGTACGCCAATGGCAGGACGTGGATCACGCCGAAGGCGGCCGGCCATACAGCGCCATGGACGATCACTCCAAGCGGATCACAGCGCCTGTGGGTCCGCGAGACCTTCAATATTGTCCACGTCTCGATCGATCCAGAAACCGGATACGGCGATGACGTTCAGGCAGCGCCGAATATCCCAAAGGATGATCGGGGTGGCTGGTGGAGTCGAGTGTGGCGAGCGACCGACGAACAGGCCGACTGCCACCGCGATGATCGCGGATTCGCCTGGCGCCCTGGCATCCACATGCCCCGATGGGCGTCGCGCATCACGCTCGAGATCACCGAAGTGCGGGTACAGCGTCTTCAGGACATCAGCGACGACGACGCGCGTGCCGAGGGTGTCACGCCGTACACGCCACCGCACGGCCACATCGCACCCGACCAGCGCGTCCCGGGGCCTGGGTTCGACAACTGCCGACTCGGCGATCAACCGCATCGGCTTCCGTTCGCCGACCTGTGGGACTCGATCAACGGCAAGGCCACGCCGATGCTGGATGACAACGGTGAACCGGTATTCGACGACAACGAGCGCCCGATCATGCACGCACCGAGGTCGTGGGCGAGCAACCCGTGGGTGTTCGCGATATCGTTCCGCGTGGTGCCATGAAGCGAAGCGCGCCCCTCAAGCGCAAGACGAGGCTGTCGCGCACGGTCCGCATCGGTCGTCTTACGTACACGCTTACGCGAGCAGCGGGCCTCAGGCGTGATGTACTGGTACGCGCCGCCGAAGACCATGCCCTAGCATCAGGCGAACTCTCCGTCGCGCAGGCACTCCCACTACTCAAGAAGCGAGAACAGGAGACACGCGAATTCCTGCGCTCGACCAGCAAGCGATCGCGGTACTCCGCACGACCTCGCGACACCGCATTCATGCTCTGGGTCAAGACGCAGCCGTGCGCCGCCGCCGAGCTCGACCTCATGCCGTGGCTGCCGCTGCCGCGCGATGCACGCACCGCGAGCGCCGCTCGGTGCGACGGACCGATCGAGGCCGACCACATGGGGAGCCGACCGGTCGGCAGGAAGGCCGCCGACGACACCTGCGTCCCGCTGTGCAAGCGACACCACGTCGCGAGGACAGGGCACTCCGGGCTGTTCCGCGACGCCGCTCAGGAGCAACTACGGACGTGGACGTCGTGGTGGATCGCCGAGATCCAGCGTCGGTATGCGATGAGCTATTGACGCACGGCATGTCAGGCGGTACTGTTCGCTCATACAGGGGTGACGAATGCAGGACATCAGCGAGATCGAACAGCTTCTAATCGAGCGCGCCGCTGACATCGCGCGGCCGATCGTCGACGAGACAGCCAAGCTCCCAGATGAGGCGGCACTGGCCGCTACCCGCGAGCTGCTCCGCGACGACGCCGACCAACTCAGTGTGGTGTCGCACGCGTACGGCTTCGTGCTCACGCTCTTGCAGAGGATCCGCGACGAGGATTCCTCGGCAGCAGCGAGCCCGTCGGCGAGGTGCGGGTGGTGCGCAATGGCAGCCGGTGGGACCGTGAACGCCTGGCTCAAGCAGGAGGTCCGCACGCTCGAGGGAGCAGGACAGCACGCCACGTCATGCGCCAATAACCCGCTCGTCCGCGCTGCGGCTGCCCTCGTCCTGGCGTTCGATTCCGACGCCGCGTGCGACTCGGCAAGTACGAGCACGCGTGAGGCGTTCGCGGCGCTGCGCAGGATGATCGCGTCGTGAGCCAGCTCAAGATCGTCCGACCGACCACCGAGGCCGAGCGGCGAACCCGCACGACCACCGACACCTGGTTGTTCACGCCGACCCAGCTCCAGGATCTCGTGCTTCCGCCGTTCCAGCGGCAGCTCCGCGTGACCCCCAAGGTCGCGGAGATCGCCGAGCTCATCAAGGAGGACGGCGGGATCATCCCGGGCGTGCTGACCATCGGGGTCCTCGACGGAAAGCGCTACCTCGTCGACGGCCAGCACCGTAGGGAGGCGTTCTACCTATCCGAGCTCAAGGAGGGCTGCGTCGACATCAGGATCACGCACTTCGCGTCGATGGGGGAAATGGCGACGGAGTTCCGCACGCTCAACAGCCGGATCGTGAACATGCGCGCCGACGACATCCTGCGCGCGATCGAGCTCGAGAACCCGAACATCGCCAAGATCCGCAAGGCGCGGCCGTTCGTGGGCTACGACATGATCCGGCGCGGCGAGCGATCGCCACTGCTGCTCTCGATGTCGGCGACGCTCCGCTGCTGGACGGGGAGCGCCCACGAGGTCCCTCATGCATCCGGTAGCGCGGCCGACCTTGCCACGCAGGTAACCGACGACGAGCGTGACCACCTGATCGGGTTCCTCGGGTGCGCCCACGGCGCCTGGGGCAACGACGAGGCGTTCCACGGCCTGTGGAAGAACCTCAACCTGATGCTCTGCATGTGGATCTACCGGCGGATGGTCATCGCCGCGTACTCCAAGAAGATCAAGCTGGTCAGCCAGGACCAGTTCACCCGCTGCATGATGAGCGTTTCCGCCGCGTCGGCGTACGTGGACTACCTGGTCAACCGGCCCGTGGCGAAGACTTCGCTGGGACCGACCTACGACCGCCTGCGCAACATCATCGTGGGCCGGATCGAGCACGACACCGGCAAGCGCCCATTCATGCCGAGCCCGGCGTGGGGGCGGGCGCGATGAGCGATTCCCGTCACGATGTCGAACTGATATGCGGCGCATGCGGCCGAGAGATGCTCGCTACCGACGGGTGCTGGCATCCGACGTGCGCATGCGGCGGTGCGCGAGCGGTGTTTCGCGAGCACGACCATGTGCTAACTCACGAAGAGGCTGCAGCGCTCGGATATGGGCTGCAGCCAAGCGGCTTCAACAGACCAGGGGGATCGTCGTGACCAGATTCGTCCGCGTCATCCCTGACCCAGACCCGCGCGCTGATGCCGGGTCTCGGATCCGCGTCGACTACGACCCCGACGACACTAGGGCATTCGTCATCGCAGACGAGAACGTTCTACCCGAGAAGCCGCTCGATCCGAACGCACGGAACGTGACGACGCTCGCGAACATCAACCTCGGGCGCGACACTGCGCGCGCGCTGCGCGACGTGCTCATTGAGCTTTGCAAGCACCTAGACGATGAGGAGCAAGCCACCAAGGAGATGGCGCGATGAACGTGCATGGCCGGCCGCAATCAGGCGGCCACTCCTGGCGTGGCGGCGACGTCCCTGATGTCGACACCGCCATCTCCATGGTCAGGAATCACTCCACCTACCGAACCCGTAGCCTGCTAAGAATGGCGTTCGCTAGGGCTGGGTGGCACTACACGACCGCCTCTCGTTGCGCAGCACGATACGCGCATCTCCAGGGGTGCACGTTCGTCGAGGCTGGCGCGGTGTTCGGTGTGTCCTCGTCGTCGGTCTGCCACGCCAGCAAGAGCATCTACCGATGAGCGACCAACACACCGCGATCTTGGTGTGCTCGATCGTAGCCAGCGGCGGGGTGTTCAAGGACTCCGCTATATATGGGCGTTACGTTCATGGTGGATACTGGACACGTGACCCCTACGAAGTGATGGTGGCGCTCGGCGTGGACTCCAACGGTCCCGCGGCTAAGCTGGCATACGACGCCATCGACACTGCGAGGGGTGGGCGTGTCTGGCCGCTCTATGCCGCGGAGATCGCCGCAGAGGCTGCACGGCTCCTCGAAGAGGAGGTCTCCAGTGGGTAGCGACGACTACACCGACGAGCCGCCAACCGCGCGCCAGGTGGAGATCCACGCCTACATGCTCGAGTACCAGGCCGAGCACGGGGCCCCGCCATCGCTGCGTGAGATCGTCGACTTCATCGGCGCCAGCTCGACCAACGCCGCCGCCGACCACCTGCGCGCGCTGAAGCGGCGCGGGATGGTCCGCCACTACCCCAGGAGGACGCGAGGGTGGGTGCCGATCGCCAGGGAGACGAAGCCGTGACAGTTGCCGCGAACAACGCCATCCCGATGATGATCGATACCGACGACGAGCCGACCGAGCCGCACCAGCGCACGATCATCGGGACCCCCGCCATCAAGCGCCCATGGTCCAAGCTCTCGCGCGAGCTGGTCGAGTTCGCCGCGGGGTTCGGCGACGATGCCCAGACCACGATCGACCGAGCAGCCCGCCTGGCGTCCGCCGCGATCGACGCTCGACATCAGGCCGTGGCCGGGTGGATGGAGCTCGCCTGCGCCCACGTGATGATGCTGGGCTACCGCCCCGAGGAGTGCGTCATCGAGCAGCGCGACTACTCGAGCACCGTGCACTACGTGCTCCGGGTCGGCCGGCTGGAGTGCTTCGCCGTCGTGGTGTCGAGGCGCTGGGGGTCTGCAGCTGCTACGCCGAGTCTGCTGGGGTGGCCTCCAAGTCTGTGAATCTGCGAGTATTTACTTAACCGCGTAGATTTTGCCTTGCAATTACCTCTGGCGATGGTAATGTTTCATCCATGATGACCGACGACGCTGCTGCCACCATCGTGTTCATGGTGGACGGAGATGGCCCGTTCTCATTGGCTGAGATGGTCGACGGTAACTGCGATGACCAAGATCTCATTGACCGCCTTCGTGACATGCGTGACGGCGATGTTCTAGTGGATGGCGGCGGTGCATGGGCTGAGACGCGAATCGAGGCTGTTGAGCGCCCTCGCCAGGACATGCCATGAGCAAGACCGCCCACAAGCGCGCCATCAAGGCACTGCCCGCGCTCCGCGCGTCGATCATCTGGTTCAAGCGCGAGCTCGTGCGCGACCTCAAGGCCAAGGCGCGCGACTCCGCATCGCCCCGCCTCCAGCGCTGGTACATCGACCGTGCGCATAAGGTCAGGACCACTGACCTAGCCGACCTGCGCCAGGAGTACCAGCATGCTCGCGTCCGCGAGATCTGCGCCGCGCGCCGCTTCGAGCTCACGCGCGTGGTCCCTGGCATCGTCTGGATGGGAGGAGCGTCGTGACCGACCTCGTCGTGATCGTCAACCGCCGCCCTGGCCAGTGCTTGGGGTGCAGCCGGCAGGTGCCGCCCGACCACGGCTACGCCGTCAAGAGCGGCAGCTCCTGGTCGGTGTACCACCGCGACTGCGCGCCTGATGGCGTCGCTCCGGCCCCCAGGCTGTCAATCGGCCAGCAGATGGGGTACGGCGCCGCGCCAGACGCCACCATCGTTGTGCGCCACGTCGGCGACCGCATCCAGATCCGACCGGCCGGCTACCTCGGCGCTGACCTGTTCGACTCCTACCGCGGGGCGTGCGGCGGGGCCGAGTACAATCGCACCGAGCGCTGCAACTACGCCACCGTCGAGCTCGTCGGGGCGATCGTCACCCGGCTGGTGAAGGCCGGATTCAAGCTCGACGTCGACCCCGGCGTGACCGCCGCCGTGCAGGCGTGGGAGGCGCGCGCGAAGGCTGACACCGCGGCGGCAGACGGGCGGGCCGCCGAGATCGACGCCCGGCTCCGCGAGCGCGGGCTGGCGCTGTTCCCGTTCCAGGCGCAGGGAGTGAGCTGGCTAGCGCCGCTCAAGAGCGCGATCCTGGGAGACGACATGGGGCTGGGGAAGACGGTTCAGGCGCTCGCGGCACTGCCCGAGCAGGTTCCTGTGCTGGTCGTCGGGCCCGCGGTGGCCAAGGGGGTCTGGAAGCGAGAGTGCGCGCGGTGGAGGCCAGACATGCGCGTGACCGTGCTCGATGGTCGCGGCTCGTTCCGATGGCCGGCGCCCGGGGAGATGGTTGTCACCAACTTCGACATCCTGCCCGATGCGCCCATGGCCGCCGATGAGCTCAAGAAGGTCACCGACGAGATCAAGTACATCGACACGAAGATCGTGCCTCCGATCACCGCCGACCAGTCAGCGCGCCGCGCCAAACTGCAGGCGAAGATCGACGCCAACGCCTCCGCTCTCGTTCTCATGGCCGCTGCGCCCGCCGGCCTCTGCGTCATCGCCGATGAGGCCCATGCCGTCAAGGGCAGCCGCAAGAAGGTGGCGCGCTGCGCGCGGTTCGGCGCGGTGTCCGATGCCACCTACGACGTGGCCCGGGGCCGCATATGGCTCCTCACCGCGACCCCGATCCTGAATCGCCCACCCGAGCTCTGGAACCTGCTCGGCCTCATTCGCTCGCAGAAGGTCGTGTTCGGGTCGTACCCGAACTTCAAGCGGCTCTGCGGCGGCAGCGACAACGGCTGGGGAACCACGTGGGGGGCTGGCGGAATCCAGGCCAGCGCGATCGCTCCGAAGCTCCGCGAGGTCATGCTCCGCCGCCTCAAGACCGACGTGCTCGATCAACTCCCCGCCAAGACCGTCGAGGTGGTTGAGGTGTCCCTCGATGCCGACAGTCTCAAGAAGCTGGACGCCATCAAGGCCGAGCTCGCCGCTCAGGGCATCGATATCGTAGCCGCGCTCAGGGCAGCCGCCGACAACCGCAGTATCGCGTTCGAGCAGATCGCCAGGGCCCGCGCCATCCTGGCGACCGCGAAGACCGCGGCGGCGATGGAGTTGGCCGATGAGCTGGCCGAGGCAGGCGAGCCGGTGGTGGTGTTCAGCGCCCACCGCGCGCCTGTCGACGCCATGGCCAAGCGAGACGGCTGGGCATCGATCACTGGCGACACCGCCCCCGCCACGCGTACCCAGATCGAGGAGGCGTTTCAGCGCGGCGGATATCGCGGCGTCAGCGGGACCATCAAGGCTGCCGGCGTGGCTATCACGCTCACGCGTGCCTGTAATGCCATCTTCGTGGACAGCGAGTGGACCCCGAAGCTCAACGAGCAGGCCGAGGACCGCATCTACCGCATCGGCCAGGCGCAGGCCGTCAAGATCACCTACCTGAAGGCCAACCACGAGATCGACGAGCGAGTGTTCGAGCTCTGCGAGATCAAGCGCCGGATCGTGGCTCGCACCGTGGACGCAGCCGCCCACCGCGAGGGCTCTCTCGCCGAGCGCACTGACGCAGCAGCAGCGCTCGAGGGAGCTCGCGCCAGCTCCGAGCGCGCGCAGCGCCAGCGCGACAACGAGGCCCTCGCCGAGCGCATCAACCGCGACCGCGCCAGGGCAGACGCCGACCGCGTGCGGAGCCGCGCAGCTGCCAAGGCGGAGGCCGCGAACGCGAGCCGCGGGTGGCGCATCCCCGTCGAGGCATTCGACACGCCACCGAGGGCCGCGCGGACCCCGGCCGAGGAGTGGGCCGTCGCTGCGCTGGCGAAGCTCACCGCCATGGACGGCGACCACGCCTTCGAGGAGAACGGCGTGGGGTTCAACAAGGCAGACACGTTTGTTGGCCAGGCGCTGGCCGCAGCCGCGCGCGATGGCCTCCTGTCCACGGGCGAGTGGCAGGTGGCAATCAGGCTGCTCGCCAAGTACGGCCGACAGGTCGGCCGTGTGCCTGGCGCGACCGAGAACGAAAGCGAGGTGTCAGCGTGACGCTCGACGAAGCAGTGGAGATCCTCAACAGCGACCGGCACCGCGCCATACGGGATGCCAACCAGCGCGTCATGCGCGGAGAGGTCCGCGTGCCGATGTGGAGCGGCGAGACGGCGTACTGGCGCGCGGTCGCCGTCTGGATTGGGCTCGACCGTGGCGCGCATCGCCGACCCGCCGAGGAGATGAGGCGACGACGCCAGATCCGTGGCGCCTCACGTGCTCGCAAGCAACGACGAGGGTGGCGATGAAGCGCTGCACCTTCACCCACCGCGGCGCCGGCCCGCAGTGCTGCATCGAGACCGAGACCGGTGAGCACGACGGCATGCACCGCTTCAAGTGCGCTGGGGAGGCGTGCCCTGGCCTGATCTGGCCGGCATCGGTGATGAGCCACCCGATCACGTGCTTAATGGATCACGAAGATGTCCCTCACGATGACGCGGCGGAAACGTTCGCCGCGCTTCGAATTGTAATTCGTGAGCTCTACGCAGCATCGGCAGCAGCGCATGACGGCGACCGATCCAAAGTTGGACCGGCGCTCGACCTGATGATCAATTGTGTCGACGACTGGCGAAGGTCGTCGCCGACCACGATCGCCGAGCTGTTTCGCCGGATCGACCCCGCGCAGTGCGTGAGGGCAGTCGGACAGACCTTGCTCGCCGTCACGCGGGTGACCGACGACAGCCCAGTTGCCCGGCGCGCGTTCATGGAGCGGTTCCTCGCCGTCCTGCGTGAGCGCGGTGAGCCGACGCTCAGATTCGAGGAGCTATGACCGCACGCGAGGCCGTCTCGTTCAGCGCTCGCTTCGCCGAGGTGACACAGGACACCGCCGCGCGCGTTGCTCACCGGTGCGGTGCCCTGCCGCGCTTCCTGGCATGGCGAGTCGTCCTTGCGAATCACACCCTCCTAGCGTCAGTCGCTACGCTGGCGGGCGCGTAGCGAGCAGCCTTTCTCTCAACATCGGGGACAACCAGCAATGACTACTAATCACTTTCCGACCTTCGCCAAGATCGTAGCCACGTCATTCCAGGCCATCGCCAACGCCTCGCAGGTCTTCGTCACCGGCGTGGACGGTGAGGCGCTGTACCAGCGCTACCTGGCAGCGTTCCCCGATGGGACGAACCAACTCTTCAATAAGGCAACCGAGCACGAGTGCTCGTGCTGCCGGCACTTCATCCGCCGTGCTGGCAACGTCGTCGCCGTCAGTGACCAGGGCATCGTCCGTACCATCTGGGACGAGGCGACTACGGACGCGCCGCATCCGTACCACGCCGTGGCCGACGCGCTGCGCGAGGCCGTGCTGACCGCTGACATCTGCGACCTCTTCCGGGTCGGCCAGAGGGAGCATAGCTTCGGGGCCGCCACCACGCGGTCGTTTGGCGACGGCGGCAAGGCGCTGACCTGGAACCACCTCTACACCGACACCATCCCGAAGGCGCTACAGGCCGCGTCGCCCGACCAGGTCCGCGGCGACTACCGGACCACGGTTCAGGTGTTCACGCGCGGTCTACTCGAGCTGGCCCCCGCCGCACTCGACACTGTGCTTTCGCTCATCGAGACAAACAGCTTGTACCGCGGCGCCGAGCACAAGCGGGCGGTAGCGGAGTTCATGGCCGCGCAGCGCGCTTGGCAGGCCAAGGGTGAGCGCGAGCGGAGTATCTTCGCCTGGACGAACGCCGTCGGCCCGGCGTCGCGCTTCCGCAACACGGTGATCGGCACCCTCGTGCAGGATCTCAGCGAGGGCAAGGATGTCGAGCACGCCGTCGCGAGTTTCGAGCAGAAGGTGGCGCCGACCAACTACAAGCGCACCTCGGCCGTGATCACCCCTGGGATGGTCAAGAAGGCGATGGAGACCATCGAGACGCTCGGGCTCGAGCCGGCTCTCGAGCGGCGCTTCGCCGTGATTGGGGACATCTCAGTCAACGACGTGCTGTGGGTCGACGGCAGCATCAAGCCCGCCATGAAGGGCGGCATCGGCGACGTGCTCATGCAAGCCGCGGCGACCGGCCCAGCGAACACAAAAAAGGACGTGGATCGCGCCGAAGACATCGGGCTCGACGACTTCATCGAGCGAATCATGCCCCAGGCGACCGGAATGGAGGTGCTGCTCAAGGGCGAGCACCTCGGCAACCTGATGTCGCTCACCGCGCCGGTGCAACCGGAGCCGAAGCAGCTGTTCCGCTGGACCAACGACTTCGCGTGGAGCTACGGCGGCAACGTCACCGACTCCATCGCCGATCGCGTGAAGAAGGCCGGCGGCAAAGTCGAAGGCGCGACCCTGCGCGTGTCGCTGTCGTGGTTCAACTACGACGACCTCGACCTGCACATCTACGAGCCGCAGGGCCGGGGTGTCGGCGGCCTGCGTGACCACATCTGCTTCAGCAACAAGCGCGGCGCGAGCGGCGGCGTGCTCGACGTCGACATGAATGCGGGTGGCGGAACCACGCGCGATGCCGTCGAGAACGTCGTCTGGATGGACAAGATGCCGAGCGGCGCATACCGCGTCGTCGTCAACAACTTCACCAAGCGCGAGTCCAGCGACGTCGGCTTCGTGATCGAGGTGGAGTGCGGCGGCAAGCTCGCGCACTACTCCTACAACAAGTCGGTCCGCGACAAGCAGGACATCCACGTCGTCACTCTGCACATGAAGGATGGTCGCATCGATAGCGTCGAGATGGGTGACCCGGCGATCACCGCGTCGAACATCTCGCAGACGAAGTGGGGGCTCACGACCGAGCAGTACGTCAAGGTCGACGCCGTCACGCTGTCGCCGAACTACTGGGGCGACAACGCCGTGGGCAACAAGCACACGTTCTTCGTCCTGCACGGCGCGAAGAATGACGAGCCCACCCGCGGCATCTACAACGAGTTCCTGCACCCGCGCCTCGAGCCGCACCGCAAGGTGTTCGAGGTCATTGGCGACAAGACGAAGTGCCAGCCTACGGATGGGCAGCTCTCTGGCCTGGGCTTCTCGTCGACCAAGCACACGAATGTCCTCGTGAGGGTGCAGCAGGGTAAGAAGCAGCGCCTCTTCAACATCAACGTTGGAGCCCGATGAAGCTGCCGACCACCACCAAGGAGTTCGCGCAGTACCTCCGCGATCTCGCTGACCAGGTCGACCGCATTCCCGACGTGCCCTTGCATCTGCGCGAGGAAGACGTCGAGGTCGGATTCTACTACGCCAACCCGGCCTTTCCACAACTACCCACAGGCATCCACTTCGAGATCAGCTTCGCGTCAACCGAGACACGTTTACCTTCAACTCGCACAGAAAGACAAAAAACATGACCACGCAGGACATCTTTGAGTTCGCAACCCGCTCCAAGCTCCGCTTCTCGTCAGTCCGCGGCGAGCTATCCATCGAGCAGCTGTGGGACGTCCCGCTCCGCTCGCGTGACGACTTCAACCTCAACGCCATCGCCAAGGCGACCAGCAAGGCGTTCAAGGAGATCTCCGAGGAGAGCTTCGTCGAGACGAAGAAGACGCCCGAGCACACGCGCCGCGAGGCCGCGCTCGATGCCGTCAAGTACATCATCGACGTCAAGCTCACCGAGGAGAAGGCCGCGGATGCGCGCGCCGAGCGCAGGCAGGAGAAGGAGAAGCTCCTGCAGATTCTCGCCGAGAAGCAGGCTGGCAAGCTGAGCGAGCTGTCCGAGAAGGAGCTACAGAAGCGCATCGCTGCGCTGGAGGACTAGCCCGACGATGTCCGGCCTCGCCGCGCACTTCGGCGTGACTCTGGGTGGCACCTGCCGGGGCCCGGCGCGCAATTCCGCGCGTCGTTATGCGCCAGTAGCTCAGACGGATAGAGCAGCCGAATTCTAGTCGGCGGGTCGCAGGTTCGAGTCCTGCCTGGTGCGCTAGCACTAACAACCAAATCTACGGAGGATGAAGATGGGAGATCTCGACAACACAATTATCGACCACCAACCGATTCACAAGAAGCCCTACATGACCGACGAAGAAGGAGAAGCGTTCACGCGCGCCCTGATGTCTAGCCCTGTACCCGAGCTTCGATCATACGCAGAATACGTATCACATCGTATACCGAGCGTGCGAGCGCTGCCGCCAAATGCGAAGACACCGGCAGATCCGCCTCCGCTCGTGTCGGATATTGCGAGCAGAACGCCACGGGGTCAGTTGTCATCCAGCCGCGATGACCATGACACCGCGCGAGATCTTGACGCACCGCTGCATAAACGCAGGTGACAGCACGATGCGTCGCGCACCCGTGCTACAAAGAGCGCGAGGATTTCACCATGCCCAAGACCATGCAAACCGCCACCAAGAAGCGGGGCCGCGAGCCCGTGGGTCGTCCGGCTTCCGCCGGTAGTCTCGACAACTACCAACTCCGCCTGTCCGACGAGGACAGGGTCGCGTGGACCGAGTGCGCGTCCAGGGTCGGGCTGACCCTCGCCCACTGGATCCGCCTGGTGTGCACGTTCGCTGCCGGTGGGTCCGCCAGGATCGTGCGCGCTGAATTCACCGTCACGTACCCGCCGGGTGCGTCGATCGGGACGGCCGACGTGCCCTCCGGTCATCCAATCGCCGCGATCCGGGATGCGCTCGATGCCGGGGTTGACGTCAGGGCAGCCGTCGACGAGCTACTCGCAGACGAGTCGCTCACCGGCCAGCTGGTCGTCGCTGAGCTCAAGCGCCGCATCGATGACATCAGTAAGTAAGCGTAACCGCTGTATATATTTAGCGTAGATTTTGCCTTGCGTTATGTCGCGGTCGTGATAATATTCTACTCATGACGACACGCAATGCTGTGATGGAAGTCCCCCAGCAGATCTCCGACATCTACGCCCACGTGGGAGGTAATCGCGCCATGGCCATGGCGTTCTCCGCCTGGTGCTACATCTCCCAGGACGTGAGCGCCACCTTCACCGTCGCGCCCGCACTCACCCGCAGCGCGCGAGATAATATCACCCACGTGCGCGTTACGCTGGCCCCGAACGACACCTACCGCGTGGAGTTCCTCCGCGTCACCAAGCGCCGTGAGGTCGTTGAGATCAGCGACTTCGGCGACGTCCACGCCGAGGATCGCGACGCCTGATCGAGTCGCGCACTGGCCTCAAGCTGTCGCTGGGGACGATGGGCGAGAGCCAGGAGCGAGCGTCGTGAGGCAGTTCAGCGACCGTGAGATACTGCGCCTCGTCGAGGGCTTCACGAGATCGTGGCGTGCCCGCGTCTGGTACTCGCTCGCCGACGACCTGCGCAACGCGATCCTCGACTCGGTGATTATGGATATCGTGCGCTCGGCGCACTCGTCCGACAATGAGACTCCCATCACCCCGGCGTTCCTGCTCGACCTGCGCCAGCGGTTCGAATCCAGGCTGGCGCGCGGCGTGCGTGGCATGGGGTACGCAACCGACGAGCATCATGACGAGCGCCGCAGCGCTAGATCGGGTTGCCATTGCGACCTCGCAGCGAGCGACGGCCAGCACGTTAGCGAATGCCCGACGCGAGGTGTCGTGACGACGGCAGAGCGAGCCGAGCCATGAGGGGTAAACGCAAGAACGCGTCGGCTGGAGATCGGAAGCCAGCCACTGACGATGGCCGTTACAGCCGACCGATCAAGATCTTTTGAGCTACCGTCGTTCGGTACGGTCGTACCATCCCAGATGGCTTCCTCCCTCGGTAGACACCGAAGAGGAAGCGAAGTCCCTAATCATCGCGGCATGCCCGCGCGACGATCGAGGCACCTACTACGCGCGTGAGCTCGCCGAGGAGCAAACGCTGGAGAATCTCCAGATGTTCAGCGATAAGCTGGCCAGGATCTGGGTGCTCATGCAAGAGCGCCGGGCCATCAGGAAAGGTGGACGATGAACACGCTCGCCAAGTCGTGGTCTCAGCTGGAGACGCTCGCCAGCCGCGGCGACCTCACGCTGTTCCGCTCGCCTGGCTGCGTGTCCGTCTACGATGGTAGTAGCTCGTTGCTCACCATCACCGGGGGCGTCGATGACACGGTCTCCGACGCCGACATCGACGCGACGATCCGGGTAGCGCTCGAACCTGCCCTGGTGCGGCTGGCCGAGATCGTCGCCAAGTACGACGGAGGGTGACCGAGGATGAGCACCCAGCTGGTCATCGACGCCGACACCTCGTGGATCGAGGCGTTCAAGCGCGACTTCGGAGCCAAGCACCTCCTGGCGATGTCCCGCGGCAAGGACGCGCTGACGAGCTGGCTGGTGCTCCGCGAGCACGACGTCGAGGTCGTACCGTACCACCTCTACCTGGTTCCGGGCCTGGAGTTCGTCGCCGAGTCGCTCTCCGAGATCGAGCGCTACTTCGGCGTCAAGGTCATCCAGCGCCCGCACCGCGCGCTCTACCGTATGCTCGACGAGCTGGTCTACCAGCCACCAGATCGCGTCGACGCCGTGAACGAGCTCGATCCGAAGGTGCCGACCTACCAGGAGATCCAGGACGACGTGCGGCGCATCGCAGGCGCGCCAGGGACCATGGCAGCGTCTGGCGTCCGCGCCTGCGACTCGATCGTGAGGCGCTATAGCTTCCACACGCACGGCCACATCCGGCCCCGCCAGGAGACATTCTACCCGGTGTGGAACTTCCGCAAGCGAGACGTGCTCGACCGCATGCACCGCCACGGCGTCAGTCTCCCCGAGGAGTACGCCTGGTTCTCGAAGAACGGCGACCCGACGCAGGGGCGCTCATTCGACGGTATCGACGCCAGATTCCTGGTTCCGATCAAGAAGCACCGCCCCCGAGACTACCAGCGCATCCTCGAGTGGTTCCCGCTCGCAGAGATCGAGGTCTTCTACCATGAGCTTTCTCAAGCGTGACAAGCCGAGCTTCCTCGACCGCAAGGAACTCGCGAAGCAAGAGCGCCGGCTCGCCGCTCAACAGCGCGAGCGCGTCGACACCGGAGATGATGCCGACGACGAGGTGCCCATGAAGCTTCGCCAGTTCCACGAGCGGAACCGCGCAGAGCAGGAGCGTCGTCGCAACGCGACCGACAGCGAGCGGTGGTTCACCGTCGTGTTCCCCACGCGCGCCGAGAAGGACGCGGTGCTCGAGGAGTTCGGGATCGTGGAGCACCCGATGATCCCAGGCACGCCAGGGAACAAGTACGTGGACGGCAACGCGCTGGCCCGCGCGCTGCGAGCTCTCCTCAAGCCGACTTGAACCGGTCAGCGAGCGATCCACTGGACCTGCCGACGGCTGGTTTCGCGTCGTCAAGCATCTTGAGCTCGGCGAGGATTTGAATCACCTGGTGGGTGAGCCACGCGAGGTGAACGACCAGATCACGGTCGTACTCGTTCTTGTCCCTGTCCTCGGAGATGACCGCTACGATCTTGTCGATGCACGAGTTCAGCGTGTCGACCGCCTTGCGCAGCGCCGCCCGAGCTTGCTCGACGACGTCCTGGCCGACAGCGGCTGTCACGAGCCTCCTGTGCTTCCGGCCTTCGACGCACCGCCGCGCTTCGTCGCAGCCGCGTGACCGGCGCCGTGCGCCTGGCCCTGGCCAGCGTGCTTTCTGCCGTGGCCGCTGAGCGCGTGAACCAGCCGCTCTGCGGTCTCAGCTGTGGCGTGGGCCGACTCCACAGCCGTGCTCTTACCTTCTCCACCCTCGGCCACGGCTCAGCTCCCCGACGTCCCGCCAGCCGAGGCGCCGCCGCGGGCACCCCGCTTAGCAGCGGTGTAGTGCTTGGCTCTGACCGGAGCCGCCGGCAGACGCACGGCCTTCCTGCCAGCTGCCCTCCGACCCATGCGCGCTGCGCTGTTCTGCGATGCGATCCCGCTGCCCTTGCCGCCGCCGATACCGAACAGCCTGCCGATTGCGCTCGCTGCCCTGCTGATGATGTTCGCCATGATCCATGCCTCACTTCTTGGAGAGGTGCTTGACCACCCATTCCCCGATCAAGTCGAGCAGGATCGGCGGTGGCTCGGCCACCAACATCCCAGCCGCCCGGAGCCGCGTCAAGACAACTCTCACGTCCTGTGTCACGCCCGAGACCTCGGCCAGCTTATCGAGGTCTCCTCGATCTTTCTTGGGCAGCGAGTAGTACGCCGCCGCGACCTTGATCGCCGCCGTGTCGTCGATGATGAGGGCGAGCTGCCAGGGCGGTCCACCCTCGGCCACGGCTCAGCTCCCCGACGTCCCGCCAGCCGAGGCGCCGCCGCGGGCACCTTTGGTGCGCGTCGCCCCGCGCTGTCTCATCGGCGCCTTGGCCGCTGCCAGGTGGCTGTTGCGAGCTGCCGTGAGCCTGCCGATCTCGCGTGTCATACCCGTCTTGGCTGATGCGTGATGCGCGAGCGCCGCACCGAACGCCTTTGCAGCGGCTGCGTGCTGGCCCTTGGTCTTCGCCGCGCGGCCCTTTGCGTCTGCCTTGTCGGTCAGGGCGAATCGTTTCACTGCTTCAGCATTTGCCATGACGTTGTCTCCTTAAGCGTTTTAAACGCCCGTTATGGAACGGTCGGTGCAGGCGGCGCGTCGGCAAGTTGCTCGCTGGTCGCCTTGGATTCCTGCATTGACTCGGCGATCTTCGCGACGACGCGATCTGGGTCGTCGGTCTTCACCTCGACGCGCTCCACCCGAACGCGTATCTCCTGCCCGTTCATGCTCGCGTGGTGGATGCACGAGCCGCCCGCGAGCAGCTCGCCGATGAGGTCCCCGGCGAGCTCGCGCGCCACGGCTTCGTCGTCCACTTCCCCGGTGATCCTGATGTCGAACGCGTGCATGGTCTGCCTCCTACTTGGTGATGGCTTCGAGGTCGCTGCGGAGCTGGTCGATGGGGAAGCCGTTGGGGGCCGGCGTTGCCCCGGACACCCAGTCCTCGCTGAGCGCCGCGTATGCCTCCACCGCGTACGCCCGGCCGAACTCCGTGGTGGCCTGCTTGAGCCTCCCCCATGTAACACAGGTCCAGCCGACTCGCGAGTACGCCGGAACGTAGACCGCGTGTCCGCCCCAGCCGCCCGGAGCGTACGCCGCGTCGTGGTAGATCCCCGGCGGGGCGATGTCCCACGTGGTCTGGTTCTGTGCCGCGAGCGGCAGCTCGAGACCGAGCAGCACGCCGCCGAACAGGTTGATCGCCGCCTCCATCTCCAGCGTGTTCTTGGGGTTGAGCGAGACGAAGGCCCCGATCTTGTGACCGGCCACGCCCGTCTGCCGCCAGTAGTTCATCACGTCGAGGAGCAGGGCCCCGACGTCGGTCTCCGGCTTTGCCGGGTCGTAGCCGGACACCGTGCGGTAGGCCGCGAGGATATCGGCGTCGGCCGGCGTGACCTCCGCGCCGTGGTTCGCGGTCCACGCCTGGATCGCGTGGCCAGTCGCGGCGACCGTGCAGTCGCCGATCTGGAGATTCAGGAGGTCGTGCCAGTCAGGCGCGGCAGGGCCTGTCCAGTCGCGGGCGCTCGGCGGGGCTGGGTACTCCTTGGCGCTCGGCGGCCCCTTGATGTAGTCCGCGAGCCGTAGAGTCCTGGCGTCGTGCTTGGCCGGTCTGCGGCCGAGCTTCCTTGGGTCGTGCACGGTCACCGGGCCTTGGTGACGTCGAGGTAGTACTCGCACCCGAGCTCCAGTCCGTCGACCGCCGTCTTGTTGACGGTCTGCAGCTGAAACGATCCACCTGGCGTGTACGCCCAGAAGACGCTGTTCTCGTGCTTCGGGTCATCGTTGGCGTAGACCGGGCTGAAGGACAACGACCACACCTCGCCGGGCTCGGTGACGCGTCGGCCATTGTCGTCAGCGACCGGGAACCCGTCCGGCCCGATCTTGGTGACGTGGCCCTCTGCTCGGGTGATGGAATTCAGCTTGAACTTGCAGCGCATAGTCGCCCTCCTACTCGTTGTTCGTGATCTTCATCATGCGGTACTGACAGTCGGCGATCGCCGCGATCAGTGAGCCGCAGTTGTCGGCGTGCAGCGGGACGTGTGAGGCGTACGCGCGGTCGGCGAACGCCAGTGCGATGGCCACGCCGGTCACTCGACCGCCATGCTTGTTGCGCACGAATTCGAGCGCTTCCTCGAGCATGGCGATCGCCTCCGCGTGCGCGGCGTCCTCGTACGCCTGCTCGTCGTCGGCCTGGAGCTGCGTGCGGGTGCGGAACTTGATGACGTCGCCAGCCATTTGGTTCAGAGGTCGCCGGTCGCAGTGTGGAACGTCGCCCCGCCGGCCGCCCGCGCTCTGAATTCCTCCAACGCGGCGCGCGCGAGCCAGCTGCTATCGACTGGTGTCGCCTTGGTGCCACCGATGACGCTCTGGACGAGCTCGGCAATCGCGCACCCACCGATCTGCTCGCCCTTCGCGATGGCCTTCTGCTCGATGCAGTTCCAGTCGTACCCAGACGAGGTCAAGCAGCCGCCGTGCGCCTCGTCCTGATGCCACTGGTCGAGCGTAGATAGGATGTTACCCACCAGTCCCTGCGTGCCGCCACCGGTGCAGTCGATGATGGCCGCCTCCGCGTGCTTGGCCTGGGTGCACGACGCCTGCGCGAGCAGCGGCAACATCGCGAGCGCGCAGCCGAGCGTGACACCCCTTAGGATCGTGGGTCCAGCACCATTGGCGTCGCCGCCGGACCGATTCGCCAACCATGACGTCATATCCTTGAAGTGCTCCAGTCCGCCTGCCGCCGCCCAACCGGCGCCGAGCGCCGCCAGAAAGACGCCAGGCGTCAGCCTGTCAGCCTGCATGGCCGCGCCGATGTAGAGCACCGCAGCAGAACCGAACCCGAGCACGTATTTTCCCGGCCTGGTCTGGAACCACGGTAGCCAGCGCCCGAGTCCGCCGCGTAGGACGTACACTGCCGCGATCAGGAACCCGCCGACCGCAGGGAGGTACTTCCCGCTCATGAGCAGGTCGATGAGCGCGACGATCTGCTGCCCATCGTCCTGCGGAGGCGCATCTGCATGAGCCTGGCGAGCGAGTACGAGCATGGCGACCATAACCGACACCGCCGACATCCACAAAAAACGAGACCGAGTCATGTTAGCTCCTGGCCAGTGGCCAAGCCCACCATGACAAGCTGAGCGCGCCGGTGTCAATGACTACGAGCTACGGGCGCTCTTGGAGATCGGGGTGATCGTGACGCTCACCGTGCCGGCTGACTTCTGGAAATACAGCCGCGCGTAGATCCCGATGTCGGTGACGATGAAGTGGTGCGAGCCGACCGCGAGCGCCGTCGCCAGCTTGCCGGCCTTGATCACCAGGTACTTGTCGTTGTGCAGCCCCCAGATGTCGTCTGCTGCGCTGTCCTGCACTCCTGCCGCGAACGCGCCCCAGAGCGTGAGGTCCGACGGTGCCACCGTCACCGTGGCCGTCACCAGCCACCTGTCCGGCCGCATCATGTATTCCGGGAACTGGAGCGATAGGTCAGCCCCGACCGCGCCGCTCGGGGCGGTGCTCGGGACGTCGGTGAGCGTGAATGATTCTGCTGGTAGTTGCATTCCCATGGCTTGGTCTCCTTACGGGGCGATCGTCGTCGCCTCTGGGTAGAGGGGCATGAGCGAGAGAGCGATGACCGGCCAGCGCGAGCCGTCCGACTGCACGACCCACGCGTCGTAGAGGTACGGGTCCGAGGTGCCGAGCGCGATCAGGTTGGCCGTGTCGCTCGGGATGACCGTGGCGGTGAACTCGCCCTTGTGGTCGGCCGTCTGGTCGGCGAGGACGATGCCGACGCGGTGGCCGGTCGTCGCAGCGCTGGCGAGCTTCACCACGGCGTCGACCTTCATGTCCGCCCGGATCCACATGTACGCCGTGGCCCCGGTGAGGTTGACGCGCTCGCCTCTCTGGTCTTTGACGGTGAAGGTGAGCGGCAGCGTCTGCCCCCTCACCATTGGCATGTCGCGGGTCTTGATCATGCGTCCTCCGGGAAGTTGGCCACGATATCGGCAGTGGGCTGGCCGTGCACCTCCGCGTACGCCACCAGCGGAGCAGGGGCGACGTCGCCCCGCGCAAGAGGATCGGGCGACGCGACGATGGACCCGCTCGGCGAGCCGGCGCGCCGAGGCGCACGGACGTCTGCGAAGATCCCAGTGTCCGCCACGAGATCGGCGGATACCTGACCTGGCGATACGTCCGCGAGCAGCGACAGGTCGACGACGTCGCCGTCGTAGATATCGGCCAGCGCGACCTGCGACTGGCTGCTCTGGCCGTCGAACCACGACCCGAGCCAGCTATCCCACCACGCGCCGAACCAGCTCACGCGCGCTCCGCGGCCTTGGCCGGCCCGCCGGCCCGGTTTACCTTGCGCCGCCGCGGCATGGCGTAGGTGCCGAGCGGGCGCCCGTCGATCTGCTCGTTCCAGAGACGGTTCTTGAGCTCGACTAAGCGCTCGTACTCCGCCTGAAGCGCGATGCAGCGCTCCTTTGTGCGCACCTCGAATGCCTGCGCTTTTGCCAGCCAGGCGTCGTGCGCCGCCTTCTGCTCGTCCCACCACGCCTGGTAGCGCTCTGGCTCGCGCGCGAGCTGGCGCAGATACCACCACGGGTCGAGTTCCGCGTCGCACGCGTCGCACGTCAGCGAGGCCGCGCTCATGTCCACGCTGGCCGAGGCGTGCTTGCACTCCGCGCGCTTCTTGCGGCGGAGAGCTGGGAGCATGTCGATCACGTCACTCATGTGGGGTCCACCAATACCGCGGAACGACCGGTAGCGGTGACGGTGCCGCGGACGACGTCCTTGGTGTCGCTCGGATCGCGCCACACCGGAGATCCCGGGACGAGCCCGGAGATGCCGGACAGCTTGCCAGCTGCCTCGGCCAGCATGATGCGCATGGCGCCGAGTAGAGACACGGTGATCGGGTTGCCGGCGAAGTCCTTCGCAGCCCCGATGACGGTCCCCGTGACCTGTCCTGCCACAGCAGCGAGGAAGTCGCCCGCCGTGGCCGCCGCCGTGATTGCGTTGGCTGCGATCGTCTGGACCGCAGCCGGCATGTTGCCGCCGACCAGCGCGGCCGGTAGCCGGCCCTGCACGTTCGTCACCGCCGTGCCCACCGCGGCGATCGCGGACCCCACGGTGGCCAGGCCGGTAGCCGTCGCGAGCGTGCTCGAGGCGACGTCGAGCAGCGACAGGCTGTCGAGCAGGCCTGCTCGCGTCGCGGTGAGCCTCGCCTGCGTGGTGGCGTCCTCCACCTTGGGGATGCCCGCCACCGTGGGAGTCGCCGCGACCGTACCGAGCCACGAGCCCACGTCAGCGCTGATGCGTCCGCCCACCAGAGCCGCCGGCAGCCTGCCGAGGATGCTGGTCGTGTCCGTCTGCACGGCTGCAAGCGCGGTGGATGTGGCGATGCCCGATTGGATCTCCGTCACCGCGCTCGCCGCCAGTGCGTTGCCATCGAGCGCGTCGGTCGCGAACTTCGCCGCCGTGATCGCCGCGCTCGCGATCTGGCTGGCGCCGATGGCCGCCGCGGCGATGATGCTCGAGGTGATGGCGTTAGCCGCGAGCACGGTGCTCGTGATGGCGCCTGCAGCGAACGTCGCCGCCGCAATGGCTCCGTTGCTGATCGTCGCCGTGTTCACGTCGTTCGTGTCGATCGTCACCTCGAAGCCGATGGTCCGCCCCGTCGCGCTCGTGAGCTTGACCGTGATGTCCCAGTTGCCCTGGACCAGCCCGAGGAAGCGCGTCCAGCGCTGGGCCGTCTGGATCGTCGCCACATCATCCGCAGCTAGCGTACCCCCGGCGACCGCCTTGTAGACCCGGATCTCGAGCGTGTCACCAGCTACGATCGTATCAAGATCGAGCCATACCGTGACGTATCCTGTCGTCGTGACCGGTGACCCGCTGTTGAAGTTCGCGTTCTTCGCCACCGAGAACTCGACGTTCTGGGTACACGCGTGGGTCGCGGAAACGGTGGTGAAGCTGACCATGTGGCGCTACTCGACGAGCACGAACGAGAACTGCGGCATCTGTTCGTCAGGGAATGGGATGTTGACGACGACCGTCTGCACGTCGGCCATCGTGATGCTGACTAGCTCCATGCCCTCGAATGCTCCGGTCCCGGCCTCGAACGCCTCGCCGATCAGGCGTACGTTCTCGTATGCCGCCTTGCGGGCGGCGTCCGGGTCTTCTTGGTCATCGAAACGCGGTGTGACGTATGTGATTGCCATGGGCGGTATCCTATCAGGCGATCCGTGTGAGCAGGTAGCGATCTGTCTGCAGTTGATCTGGTAGTGGCGCCGACAGGGTGATCGTTAGAACCTGCGCGAGCGTGATTCCGACGTCTGCGCTCACGAAGGTCATCGTGTACCCGCCGGTCCCAGCCGCGAGATGAGCTAATAGCTCAGACGCCTTCGATAGTGCGAGCGCCTGCTTGGCCTGCGTGTTCAATACCGGGCTCTGGTAGATCGCGTTCGCCATGGCTATCCGACTCCGTAAGCTGCCGTGGACATGCCCGTCGGTGACGTCGCCTGCCCGCCCGCTCGCCCGAAGATCAGGTCTCCTGGATTGACGACGCAATAGGCGCCCTTCGACTCGTACTGGAGCGTCTCCGTCGTGCCCGGCTGCACGAGCGTGCTCATCGTGACCTGACGGTTTACCGTCGTGGACGACCCAACCGCGAGCTGCCACGAGGACGCGTTGGCGGATATCACGCCGTTGTTGCAGCCGATCCCCTGCGTCAGGTAGATGAGCCGCTTCGTAGCCGCGGTGCCGAGTTGCACCCACGCGCTGTTGCCGCCTGACGCGTTGGGCGTAACAGCAGTTCCGCTCGAGCTGGCCGGCGTTGACCCGAACGTGGCGATGAACGTCCCCAGGTACGGAGAGACGAGCTCCGGGTGCGAAGGACGACGGAGCGCGCGAATGAAGATGGACCCAGTGCCGACCGTGGCGTTGTTCACGCTGCCGGCCACGCCGATCGCGGAGCCGGCCTTGATCTTGACCGGAAGAAAATACGATATCCCGCCACCGCCAGCGGACGACATGCCACCAGAGCACGAGCACAGGATGTCGATGCCGATGTCGTTGCTGGTCGAAAACGACCCAGCACCCGTCGTGTCCACTGCGATCTTCGCGATGGCGTCGCGCGCCACACCTGACGAGCTCCACCCCGTGAAGGTGATCCAGAACCCAAATAGGTCATCTGTGACCTGCGCACCCGACAACACCTGCGCATAGCTGCCGTACGTGTTGTTTCCCGGTGTGATCAGCGTCCCGGAGCTGGCAGACCCAGCACTCTCCAGCGGAGGGCCGAACTCGTTGAAGGGGGCGCGAACGGTCATCGCGCGCCGATCTCGGATGAGCCCACGGACTGATTGACGCTGAACATGGCCTGATGGTCCATGCCGCAGTCGAGGTGCACACCCGGCTGCTTATGGCGTGCCGCGCACAGATCGTCCCCCCGGCGATCTCTGCGCGGCACCTGTCATTCTCCGCGGTCAGCGCCCGGCGGTCAAGCGGAGATCGTCAGATCATCGAGACGCGCGGTCCCACAGCCATCCAGAGAGCTCCGGCCACGGGTCCGCGCGGTGCACCGGGTCGAGCTCGGCGTGCGTCGCCAGGCGAGCGCCAGGGATCACCGCGTAGCTCGGCGGGCGCTCGCCGAACGCGACCTTGACGCACCCGATCGGCACAGGAGCGAGCACTGGTTCGAGGTCGTCCAGAAGTGCGCCGAGCCGCTCGCGCTGATAGTCGGTGACGACGTGCCAGCCGCGCCCCGACCGCTGGGGATCCGGAGTGACGTCGGCGTCCGGCAGCGCCTCGCCTTGCGGCATGCCGTTCTCGACTAGCCGCCATGCGCCGCCGATCCTGTGTACACCACCCGCGCAGTGGACCTCGATCCCTACCGCGACGCTGTTAGGGTGCATGTCCAGGACGTGTGGGGCGCGGAACACGCCATGGCCAGGGCCACCGGAGTGACTCGCGTTGCGCGTGATCGGGGCGAACTGCACGACGCCCTGCGCGGAGTCGCGACCGATCAGGAAGTTCGCGCACGCTCCGTCGCCTGGGCGCTGCGTCCACGCATCAACCAGGGCCCGCCAAGCGCCTGGCAGCATGTCCGTGGTGTGGACGACTGCCGCGAACGGCTCCGTCACACCGCCGATGCGGGCCGGGTGAGCTGGCATGCGCCGGGCGTCTACCCACCACCCGTCATCCCACCGCGCGACGTGACCGCATGCGCTCATGGTTCGCTGAGCTGGCTACTGATAGCGCCTTCCTGTGTGCCTGGCGGCTCCGCGATGATGATATCGGAGCATGTACTACCGTTACAGAACCGGCATCTGCCCAGCGGGTCGGTGGTGCACTCGAACGATGTCGAGCATTGGATGAATGGGCACACACGCGGCTGGATCAGACCTTGATCCCGGTCCTGCTCCGCCGGCTGGTCCATGCAGCCCATCAACGCGACGGCGACTGCAACTGCACGAATTGTCTGCATGACGTATAGCCTTGCCCGACGAAGCCAAGCACGTCAATGGGCTGAGCACCGAGGACACTAGGAGTGAGCAGAGCTGGAGATCCCGGCGATCCCTGGCCCGGCGGTGGCTGACCAAGCGGCGCGCCCGGCTTCGGCCTCGGATCCGTTGACCCCATGTTGCGGAGCTGCCAGACGTGCGACTCCAGCAGGTCGATCTCGCGCCGCATCTCGGCTGCTTGTTCTGCCGCCGCCGCCTGCGCCTGCAGTCGGTTGCTGCATCCGTACGCGAAGGTCCCGATGTTCGTCGCGCCGATCGTCAGAACGGCGATGACGCCCCGACGAAGCCAGGTGCCCCATCGGTTGGCGCTGGCGACCCATACCACGGCCTGATGCCCGCGGATGACGACCTTGGCGAACATCCAGAACGGCACCGCGGCGCCGTCGTGCAGGTCGACCTGACGACCAAGACGGCGCTCGTCTTCCGTCGGCTGGTCGGTCAGGTAGTCAGCTGGTGGGCGGGTATCAATCTCGACTGACATGTGCGCATCGCTCAGGCTCCCCCTGACGATTACGACATTTAACCACGCACGCGGATATGGAACACGTAAACGGCGCTGGTGTCAACCCCCCACTGGTGTCACCCCCCACCTAGTGGTCCCGCGAGTCGCTAACACCAGAGCGTAGAGCCACGGCCCGGCGGGCGCCTGCGCCTCGGGCAGCATCGCGCGCGAGTGGAGGTCGTCGCTGTCCACACGCGCCGTTACGCGTGGCGCGGGGCGAGCATACGCACCCAGAGGCGGCAGAAGGTAACCCCGCCGCCGAACGAACGGAGCTCAATGATGACCGCACTCGCTCAATGGCCTGAGGACGAGACGACCGATGACGACATACACCCTAACGAGTGGATTATGTGCGACGAAGTATTACGACTACGCCGATGGGGGAGCGACGACGTGATCATCCTGCACCCGTCCTGCTCGGAGGTCGTCGTGGGGTCGTCGGACGTGTGCGGAATCCAGATCCGCGACGCAGTCGGGCACAACCGGATATCGCGCATGCACGCGCGGCTCACGCGCGCCGACGGGCGGTGGCACGTCCGCGACCTCAGCAAGAATGGGATCCACATCGACGGGGCGCTCCGCACTGAGGGTGCTCTGGAGCCTGGCGTCGAGCTCGGCTTGGGAGGGATCACGCTCGTCGCGGAGAGCGCCCGATCTGCCAACCTTCGAGCACTCCTCGTGAGGATGCTGGGCTGGATGCGCGCAGACGCGGTGGACCACGCGCTGCGCTCGATCCGCACGGCTGCGGCCCACCGCGCGGCGCTCGTGCTCTGCGGCGACGGTGACCTCGTGCCGATGGCGCGCGCGATCCATCGCCGCGCGCTCGGCGCCGATCGGCCGTTCATCGTCTGCGATCCCCGGCGCCGCCAGGGCAGGGCGACGGTT